>Ga0265292_1000582_pt1 | contig 47985 bp, 32 predicted proteins | sample Munlanlewell296A_FD_189080 | JGI IMG/M metagenome (GOLD analysis project Ga0265292, IMG submission 189080) | Leachate microbial communities from a municipal landfill in Southern Ontario, Canada - Leachate well 296A | ecosystem: Engineered > Solid waste > Landfill > Unclassified | place: Canada... | reverse complement strand
CCGTGGTATAATGAAGTTGTGGTAGGGACGACAGACACACCACTCGATACAATTAGTTTAGAGCCAGTTGCTCTGGAGAAGGAGATCAATTTTATACTACAAACAGCTGAATTATATTTTGTTAAGCCTCCCCGGCGGGAAGATATCCTCTGCATATTTGCAGGATTGCGTCCGCTGGCAGCTAACCCCGATAATCCTGCATCCACCAGGGAAGTTTCCCGCAGACATAAGATCACTCTTTCACCTTCCGGACTTCTTACAATTATTGGTGGAAAATGGACCACATATCGCCGCATGGCTGAGGAGACTATTGATAAAGCAATAAAAGCAGGTTTTCTTGATAGAAGGAAGTGTGTAACAGCAAACCTTAAGCTGACAACACTTACTATAAATAATTCTTTTGACCGTTTGCATATTTATGGAGACAAATCATCTGAAATTGAAAAGATGATAAGTGAAAAACCCGGATTGGGAATTCCCATTGATCCCAGGTTACCATATACGAAGGCTGAGATGATCTGGATTTGCAAAAACGAAATGCCATTTACCATTGAAGATATTCTGGCAAGGAGGACCCGTGCCTTATTTCTTAATGCACGTGCAAGTTCAGACATTGCCACTGAAGTAGCCGGTTTGATGGCAGAGGAGCTGGGGTACGATATGAGATGGCAGAAGGAGCAGGTCGAATCATACAATCAATTAATTAAGAACTATATTTAGGAAAAAATGAAAGAATTCATCTTAGCGCTCGATCAGGGGACAACGAGCTCCCGGTCAATCGTATTCGACCATAATGGCCTTCCTGTTGCAGTAGCACAAAAGGAGTTTACTCAATATTATCCCAAACCGGGTTGGGTTGAGCATGATCCTGAAGAAATCTGGTCAACACAAGCAGGAGTGGCGCTTGAAGCAATTACCAAAGCAGGAATCGAAAGTACCAATATTGCTGCCATTGGCATCACTAACCAGCGCGAGACAACTGTTGTATGGAACAGGAAGACCGGAAAACCTGTTCATAATGCTATTGTGTGGCAGGACAGGCGTACTGCCGATTTTTGCGACCAGTTAAAGAATGAAGGACAGAGCCGGAAGATCCTCGAAAAAACCGGTCTGATCATCGACGCATACTTTTCTGCAACGAAAGTCCGGTGGATATTGGATAACGTTAAGGGCGCCAGGAAACTGGCAGAAGACGGGCAGTTGGCATTCGGCACTGTCGATTCGTGGCTGGTATGGAATCTGACGCGCGGAGGATTACACATCACCGATGTTTCGAATGCCTCCAGGACAATGTTGTTTAATATCTATTCGCTTAAATGGGATGATGAATTGCTCAGAATTTTCAATATACCTTCAAGTATGCTTCCGGAGGTCAGATCATCCAGCGAAGTATATGGTAAAACTGTAGGTCAGTTTGCTTCTGATGTACCTGTTGCAGGCATAGCCGGTGACCAGCAGGCAGCTCTGTTCGGACAGATGTGTATTGAACCGGGAATGATAAAGAACACTTACGGAACCGGTTGCTTTATGATGATGAACATCGGGAATAAGCCGATAGAGTCAAAAAGCAAACTTCTTACAACTGTTGCCTGGAAAATAGGTAAGGAGACACAATATGCCCTTGAAGGGAGTATTTTCATCGCGGGAGCGGTAGTTCAGTGGCTACGCGATGGCCTGGGAATTATCAAAAAATCAGGGGATATAGAGAAACTGGCTGCTAAGGTAAAAGACAGTGAAGGAGTCTACTTTGTACCTGCTTTCGCCGGATTGGGTGCTCCGCATTGGAACCAGCATGCACGTGGTACTCTGGTAGGAATTACAAGAGGTTCAACATCATCACATATTGCCCGTGCCGCTCTCGATAGTATAGCTTACCAGGCACTGGATGTGCTGCTTGCCATGCAAAATGATTCAGGGATTGACATCCGCGAGTTACGTGTTGATGGTGGAGCAACTGTAAATAACCAGCTTATGCAATTCCAGTCCGATTTATTACAGGCAAAAGTGGTACGTCCAAAGATTACTGAGACAACAGCTCTGGGAGCCGCTTATCTGGCAGGACTTGCTGTGAATTACTGGAGCGATATCAAAGAGGTTAAGCGACAATGGCAGATGGATCGTACCTTTTCTCCGCAGATAAAAGCCGTTGATACACATTCACTTATTAAAGGCTGGCGCCGTGCCGTAAACGCATCCAAAGCATGGGCTGATGATTCAAATTAAGTACTAATAGGAAAATAATTTTAATCGATAATTTAAAAATTAGAAGAGATGAATGCATTCTTTGCTGAATTTTTCGGAACCGCCATGATCATAGTGTTTGGAGGAGGTGTGGTATCTAATGTCCTTCTCAGTAAAACCAAAGGAAACAACAGTGGCTGGATAGTAATATCATTTGGATGGGCCGTCGGAGTTTTCACTGGAGTATTAATTGCTGCACCCATTAGTGGAGCACATTTGAATCCTGCTGTAACACTTGCACTTGTACTGGCACATAAATTTTCTCTTTCCCTGTTGCCATTATATGTCTCTGCTCAGTTACTCGGTGCTATGTTTGGTGCTTTTCTTGTATGGTTAGCTTATAAAAAGCATTTTGATGCGACGGAAGATGCCGATTCAAAACTGGCAGTATTTTGTACAGCTCCGAATATAAGGAGCTATTGGTATAATGTTGCAACTGAGGTTATCGGAACTTATGTTCTTGCCCTGGCAGTACTTTATATGGCAGAACCCGAAGTCGGTCTTGGTTCATTAAATGCATTGCCTGTGGCTATTGTTGTGCTTGGTCTTGGTCTGTCGTTGGGTGGCCCCACCGGTTATGCTATTAATCCTGCCCGTGACCTTGGTCCACGTATTATGCATTTCTTTCTGCCAATTCCTGACAAACGCAACAGTGACTGGAAATATGCCTGGGTTCCTGTTCTGGGGCCACTTGTAGGTGCAGCTCTTGCAGCAGGGATGTTTGTATTGTTCGGTGGATAGTACTATTTTAGGGCAAGTACTATATTTGCATTACTATTAACAAAGATAACGATCTTAAAACAGAAGAATCATGAACCGAGCCCCGATGCTTCGGGGCGAGCTGCATCATACCATTTAAAATAATTATATTATGATGAAAGAAAAAATCAATTTGTTTTTAAGTAAAATCAGAAACCTGATCGGAAAGCCGGTTATAAGCAAAATAATATTTATTGCACTGGGAATCTCTTCAACAATCTGGTTCCTGCTCAGAGTTATTCCAAAACCACAAAGGGCTACATATCCCTGTATGAAAGCAGCTGCACCCCTGATGTCAACATTTGTAGTTTATCTGCTTACATTCTCCGGGTCGGTGTTTGCATTTCAAAAAGCTAAATACCATTTTCAAAAGGCTAAATTCATTTATGCAGCTTCATTCTTCATTATTGCCACTTTTTGTACTTTTATCTTTTTAACCAATAATACAGAAGAAGTGTATGCCAGCACAATAGATACGAATAGTGTAATGTCAAATTCTCCTGTTGGTGTTGAACGTGGCATTTTTCCCGGACGCGTAGTCTGGGTTTTTGACCCCAAAGTTGCAACATGGGACGGATCAAACAAATACTGGTGGGATGAAAAGAGTACTTCACAGATTGAAACCGATAAGATACTTACCAGTACGCTTACTTCACTAACCGGAAAAAAGACTGAAGCAAAAGCATGGGATGCACTTTTCAAAAACTTCAATGAAGAAAAAAAGAATGTTAAAAAAGGATATAGCCCCGACCAGAAAATAGCAGTAAAAATCAATCAGAACAATACGCTCAGATATGCTGATACTACCGGGTTAAATGCATCACCGCAATTAGTATATGCCTTAATACGCAGTCTGACAAAAGAAGCTGAAGTACCACAGAAAAACATAACAATATTCGATGCCAGCCGTTTCATTTCTGATAATATTTTCAATAAATGCCACAAAGATTTCCCTGAAGTTTTATTTGTTGATAATGAAGGTGGTAATGGGCGCATCAAGTCGACCTATGTTGACATGGCTATTCCCTATTCAGTTGATAATGGAAAACTGGCAACCGGTCTGGCTACCTGCGCTGTTGAAGCCGATTATCTTATTAATATGGCTTTATTGAAAGGTCATGTCGGTCAAGGCGTTACCCTGTGTGGAAAGAACCTTTACGGAGCAACAAGTATCGACCGGAACTGGAGAAAAAACGCACATAACAATTTTAATCAGGACCGGCAGGGGAAAGATAAGTATATGACTTTTACAGATTTCCTCGGGCATAAAGATCCTGGGGGAAAAACCCTCCTGTTCATGATTGACGGTTTTTATGCTGCCCGCTCACAGGATGGCCCGCCTTTGATTAAAGACAAATGGAAAATGGCTCCTTTCAACAATCGTTGGAGCTCCAGTCTGTTCGCTTCCCAGGACGGTGTAGCGCTGGATGCAGTAGGTATTGACTTTTTAAGGTCAGAGTGGCCGGATCTTGCTGACATTGCATATACGGAAAAATATTTAGTTGAAGCAGCTCTGGCAAACAATCCTCTTTCACAAACATTTTATGATCCGGAACGAGATGGCAGCCGTTTAAACAGCTTAGGTGTAATGGAGCACTGGAACAATGCTGATGAAAAGAAATACAGCCGCAACCTGGGTAAAAACTATGGTATTGAACTGGTGTATGTGCCGATAAATGCAGAATAGATAGAAATAGGTAGAAATAAATTGAAATAGATAGAAATAAAGGTGGCTGGTTTACGGAATGTTAGTTACAATCCTGTTCAACTCTGATAATGGATTTTACATCATACCCGTTATCAATAGCCTTCTGCAGTAACATTTTGTAAGTAGGTTCATCCATTTGCTTTTCCCTGGCGAGTATCCAGAGGTACTTATGTGCCGAATCTCCGACGAGTACATACCTGTAATCTTTATCAAGGTACATTATCCAGTAGTCTCCTGAAAAAGGCCAGAAGAACTGTACTTTGAGTTTTGCGGGACTCTTTTTATCAGGGATCCAGGCAACACCTTTGGCTGAACTGAAGATCATCATTGTGAGAAGAGTTAATATTGATTTTTTCATGCTTGCCTTTTTTCAAAGAACAACTATAAAGGTAAAATGTTCTGATGAATTCAACAATGCTTGTATGTAAATAGGAGGATATGACAATTTAAAAAACATGACTATATTTGTAAAAAAGATAACATATTATGACAAAGCATCAAATGACAGATTTACATAAGTTATCTGTGAAAGATAAGATTAAAGTCGTTCAGACTTTATGGGATGATATTGCTAAAGATCAATCCATTGAAACGCTTTCACTGGAACATAAAAAGATACTGGACGAAAGGATTCAGAAAATTAATTCCGGAAATGCCCAATTTAGATCATGGTCAGAAGTACAGAATAAATATCAAAAACTTTTATGAAGTATAATGTATCAATTCTATCTGCCGTACTCCGTTTTTAGTAAAAATGAATTATACTTTATCTAATTCATTTATAAGCAGATAAATACTTGTTGATGGATTCCTGTACAGTGGTAACTTTTTTGCGTTTGCAACAGCTTTCTCCATATTCTCGGTTAGCTTATCTCTAAGTTTCCCATTAATTGATCCTTTTTTGTAGTCCTTGTATATTCTTTCAAATTTTTCAATGCATTGATGTGATGTGATTTCAGCAACCTGATTAACAAAATGCAGGATATACCATAGTTCAAAACACGGATTGGATGCAAGTAAGATTGCTTTTTTAATACCTTGGAGTTTTTCCAGCATACCGGGTGTATCAATATCGTACAGTAGCAATAGTTTATCCTTCGGATCTTTTGGTAAGGATCTTAATGTGTTAGTAATATACTTATGAGTAATCCTGTTACCCGCAATTTTAGATATAATCTCTATGGGTACACGATAATGGCTCTTAAGAAAACTTACGTAGGCATCTTCTGATTCCCCTTCACAAAATACAAAGAAGGTCGGATTTATAGTTTTACCCTTGGGTTTTCTCTGATATTTAGCCATGTATCAGAGATTTTAAATTAGCAATGGAATCATCTATAAATGGGATGGCATCAAACCTTCCCTGCAGATAAGCTTTTTCAACGTCCATGGTATCCCTGAAATCCTTATAGTCAAATAGAGAGTACAAGTCAGTGGAAGAATCGGGTTTCTTGTTTACAAAATATATTTGGTCTTTCCGGATTTTATCCAGATCCAGCAGCTTCGTGTTATGTGTCGAAAATATGAGTTGCGCGGAATTACTGGAATAGAATAATTTGATAATGAATTCTACTATGCTTGTATGTAAGCTTGATTCTATCTCATCAATCAATAGTACCTTGTTTTTTTTAATGATATCCAATACTGAAAGAAGTATTACAAATAATTTCCTTGTCCCATCCGATTCTTCTGAATTAAAGTCGAAGGCAATACCGGGAGATGTTTTATGGTATGTAGTAATATGTAAAAGTTCCTTTTGCTCATCTGAAACTGTAGCAGTTGCAGCCGGGAGAGTCAGGCTAAAACTCTTCACAGGAACTTCTTTCTTTTGGACCTTAATATTTACAATGTCACTATCGGCTATTTGCAAAGCTTTTATGATCATAAGCCGGTTATCTTTGATAAGTGTTTCAATATTTGTTGCATTTAAACCAGTATAATCTAATATAAAATGCTCAGTAAAAAAGATGAATATCTCTTTCCCTAGTTCACGATCCATTTGGCTAGCTCTTGATATATAAAGGGTCTTATCGGAAGTGTTCTCTGCTACATCCAAAGGTTTTTTAATGGCATTGCCAAATGAGTATTTGTCTCTTTTTTCGCCAATGATGGTTTCATCTCTTGTGAATACTTTTGCCCTTCTCTCATTGGGATAGTAATATAAGCTTTCAGTCAATATCTTTGCCCTTGTAAGGGAGAAGGAATACTCATATTCTATACCATTAATAACAAACTTTATCAGGAAGGAGCTTGGTTTTTCAGGATACCCTTCAAACTTAAATGGCATGAAATTAAATACAACATTCTCATTATGAAGATGGGACTGAAAGATCATCCTGCAGCAGAAACGAATAGCCTTAATGATATTGCTTTTGCCGGAAGCATTGGCTCCATACAAAGCGACAGCCTTAAGAATTTTTTCATCTTTATATGTGAATACATTATTCTCAAGGTCTTTTACCTTTTGGGACTTGCTTTTGCCTGCCCTAAGGTCCATGACAATTTCATCCTTAATGGAGAAAAAATTACTCAAACAAATTTCGAGGATCATTTCGGGGCGTATTTTGTAATATATTTACAAATATAGCACTTAAAATTAAATAAACAAATGTTTTAAGCTATTTTTATGATAGTAGTAGCTGTACTTCATGCTCCATGACCTGCTTTGCCAACCGAAGCTTTAGCGAAGGTTGGAGCCCTGTCGCCCGACGCCCGTAGCCTGACGCCATTTTTGCTCATAGCTGATAGCTGGTAGCTCGTTGGAAAATATTTCTAATTCGTAATTTCTAATTCGTAATTACCAATCCCTGCCGCCTGTAGCCCATTGCCATCACCTCCCCTGCAATCTGGCTCCTTCGCTAAATTTGCCCACCGGGCAAATTCTTAACGCTCGGCCCTCCCCAAACCTTCCCTATCCGGTCTTTGATCTTTTGCTCGTAAAGAGCTATTAATTGTTTATTAGCTTGTATTGTTTTCTCCAGTGTTAATAAGGATTCCGCAATCTTATCTTGTATAGACTTGTCTGGGAGTGGTATAATTAGACCAGAAACATCCTGCTGGTTAATACTTGGATATGATCCCCTTCCCATTCTTGAAATCATCTGATCCATAACAGAGTCATCAAAAAGACAATAGTATAGGTATCTTGGATTACAGATATTTTTTGCAGAAAGAACTGCGAACCCAGTGGATGCGATTGGTCGTTCTGGTAATTTATCTAAGAAAGCAAATGCCTTTAAATTTGGTCTTACTGTCGAAAGCAGAATATCGTTTTCTTTTACAACCCTTCTTGCCCTTGAAGGTGCATCTTTAATCAAAACTTTATTTGAGAAATCAACAACCCCGCTGCCATTTTCTACAGATGATATGTCAATATAGGTAAACCACTCGTCATATAGGCTGCTCGGGTTTTTAGATGTCTCATTTATTTGAGCCACTTTCTCCAATTCTACCATCTCCCATTCCGGATCAATATCAATGTGTGGTTTGTAGTTCTCCACAACTTGTCTTGCACCATCTATGATCTTCTGGTAACTCTCAATCTCAGTTACAATCTCCTCCTGGACTGAGAGAGGAGGAAGAGGGATTTGGATAGCTTCAATTTGATTTTTTGAAATGCTGTCAAAAACAGCTCCCCCATTTCCTTTTATTTCGTTCTCTTTAGATTTTAATAAGTAGAAGAGATAATCTCCATTTATCTTTTCGTTCACCCTAATTGCCGCAAGTCCTCTACCTATACATATGTTTTGATTATTAAGATTTACAGGTCCTACGGGTGCTCTAACAGACATTAATATATCACCTTTAAATGCTTCTTTTGTTATTTGAGTAGTCCATTTTCTCGGATTTTCAATTACTAATTTCCCAAACTCTGTTTTACCTTGATAAAAAGGTAATCCTTCACCAACTTCATTGTAAAACTCCCCTTTGGGTGATTGACCAGCAATTACTTCGGCTACGTCACAAAGGGAGACAATTGGAAAGTCTGAATTTATTACAATATGTTTTTTATACCTTTCCCCACTCAGATTATAATCCCCATTGCTGGAAATATCATTTCTTGAAACTAACGAAATGTTTGTTTCTGATTCAAAATCAGTCAGTTTACCTAATATGATTTGATTCTTGTAATCTGAAATTTTCTGTAAGGCACCTGGCAAATCGTTTTGCTTTATAGCTCTCCTTTGCGCCCCAAGGTCAAATCCATCATTACTAATTTTTACAAAGAGGATCTTATCTGTTTTCTTTGCCAGTGCTTTATCAAGCCACAATATTGAAGTCTTAACTCCGGAATAAGGATTGAAAACTCCGGCTGGTAAGGAAATGACTCCTACCAAATAACTATCCACAAGCATCTTTCTAAGCTGCTTATAAGCTTTACCACTTTGAAAAATTATACCTTCCGGCACAATAACTGCTGCTCTGCCATCAGGTGTCAGATGCTCCGCAATGTAATCTACAAACAACACTTCGCTGCGGTTGCTCTGAACCGAGAATCGCTTATGTGGTCTTATACCTCCCTTTGGCGACATAAACGGTGGATTAGCCAGTATAACATCGCTGTACTGGTGCCAGTAATCCTCGCTGGTAAGAGAATCGTACTCAAAAATCTGAGGTTCCTTAATTCCATGCAGATACATATTTACCAGTGATAGCCTTACCATATCCGGTGAGATGTCATATCCGTGAATATTATCGGCAAGTATACTTCGTTCATTAGCTGTCAGCTTGTCTCCGCTATATCCGTTACTTGTGATTATTACTTCATTTACTGATTGGGTTCCGTCACCCGCAATCTCCTTGTCTTCCTCAGGAGTGTAATTCGTTGAGTTCTGCTTAATGATGTGCTTGTACGACGAAATAAGGAACCCTGCCGTACCACATGCTGGGTCAAGTATGACCTCATGCTTCTTCGGATCCATTATAGCTACCATGAAGTCAATGATGTGCCTTGGGGTTCTGAATTGCCCTGCATCGCCCTGGCTGCCCAGAATGGATAAAAGAAACTCAAAAGCATCACCAAGCTTTTCACTGTGGCTGTACTCGAACTCGTTAATGATCTTCAGGAAGCTTTTCAGAGTTTCCGGATCGCGATAAGGCAGGTATGCATTCTTGAAAATATCTCTGAAGAGCTTCGGAACACCCGGATTAGTATCCGTCTTGGCAATAGCCTCGCTGTAAAGGTTCAACAACTCATGTCCGCTCTGGCGGGGATCAAATATCTTTCTCCAGGAATACTTCGAGTATTCACCACTAAAAAATGTTCTTTTCCCTCCCATCTCCTCAGACTCCACATCCATATCGTCCATGAATTTGTAAATCAGCGCAATGGTTATCTGTTCCACCTGTGATTTTGGGTCAGGAACCTTACCAACAAGTATGTCGCGTGCAGTATTTATTCTGTTTTTTGTTTCGCTATCAAGCATGATGATCAGTTAGTGAATTTGTTAAGCGGCACATAGTCTTTTATGTATTCTGGAATTAAAAAACGCCATCGTTCAGGTATAGCTTTAAGATCTTTTGTGGTAAATGAAGAATTAACATTAAGCTCTGCAAAAGCTTATTTACCACATTAAACTTATCACGGGTGTTTGGATCCTGATACTCCGGTATCTGGCTATAGTTTGGCTTTTGTGTAAGAACAATATAATCCTCAGATATTTTTTCGTTGATGAGACGTTCCGGCTGGGGTTTATATGCAGAGTAGTTTTTAATGGATTGCGGTGTAGGGTATTTGGTAATAATAGAAGGATTGGATTTTTCAATATCCCAGAAGTAATGTATGTTACCATTTGAGAGGATCACATATCCGCAGTTCTGAGTTCTTGCATATTTGCGTGCCTGTTCCTTTCCTGCCAGAGGGTTCTTATCTTCAGATTTTGCTTCGAGTACTATCAGCGGGAATCCCCGTTCATCAAGTAAAAGGTAATCAGCAAATCCGTTTGTAGTCTTTTCATAGTCTTCACCCATGTTATCTGCAACAGTGTGGGTGATCTTCATGTTGTTCTCAAGGACTACATTTGCAGTACCGGTGCTATCATCAATGAGTCTCCATCCGGATTCCTGCAGGAGTTGATTTATCTTAATACGGGCTTTAGCTTCTTTTGGAGGCATGATATACTTTTTCTTAAAACGGTAGTAAGAAGGAGTTAAAGTTAAAAAAAATCCTTAAAAACTGTGTCACAAAAGTGCTGTTTCTGACATGTAGCTATATATGCGCTCGTGTATAACAAATTTGAGGATTATTCACTTCGTTTATGATCCTCAAAGGGGTGCTTAACAAAGAAAAAGCCCTGCCCCGCTTCGCGTGGCTACGGGTTTTTTATTTCCATCCTCTTTCAAGAACAAGCTCTTGACGAGTCTGAAAATAAAAAAACCCTGCCGTTTCACGGCAAGGCTTTTTCTTTGTAGCGGAGGAAGGATTCGAACCTCCGACCTTTGGGTTATGAGCCCAACGAGCTACCACTGCTCCACCCCGCAATATCAAGGGGCAAATGTAGTACATTGAGAGCAATTGGCAAAACAAATTTGAAGTTATTTTATTTAATAGGTCCGGAGTCCGGAGTCCGAAGATATACTTCTGGCTTCCGGCTTCCGACTTCATCACATTTTAAAATTTAATTATTAAGTTTGTTTGAAAATTTGCAAGTCAGGTGCCGCTCACTGTGAAGAGATATCTTATTAATTTAAAATAAATTGCTATGCCAAGGGTATTTAAAGCAACAGAAATAGAAAAAGAAGAAAAAGAGGTAAAACGCGACTATCTCGACAGGCATATGCCACATGTATTTTGTCCCGACACTGTTAAAAGAGGAGAGAAATTTGAGGTTAAGGTGAAGCTGGGAGAAGAGTATCCCCACCCTGATGAGCATGATCATTTCATAAGTGTAATACAGCTTTGGAACAGGGAAACACTTCTTGCTGAAGCCCGTTATACAGCAGGGGTTTATGGCAATTTACCATCACATTTTGAAATCGATTTCTATATTGTTGCGCCTGAGGTATCTATGAACCTCTCTGCTATGGCCGTATGTACAAAACATGGTCTCTGGCAGAGTGAAGATAAACAGGTTAAGGTGGTATAACAGGGTAATATTCCCCTTTTTACTTCCGTTAAAGGAATTGATGAGGCAGGATTATTATCTTTGCAGACCGATTATAAATTAAAAAATGGCTAAAAACGATAAGAAAAAACGTAACTGGCGCGATAAGTACAGATTTACTGTAATAAACGATCATACCTTTGAGGAGATCTGGAGAGTAAAGTTAACCCGATACAATGCATTCCTCCTGATTACATTTCTGGTTGTTTTCATTATCGGTGCCACAACTTCGCTTATTGTTTTCACAAACCTTAGGGAATTTATCCCCGGCTATCCCGATGTTACAATGCGTCGAAATATATTGATGAGCGCTATCCGTCTTGATTCACTCGATCGTGAACTGGCCTTAAGAGATAAATATTTCGCCAATCTGAATGCAATAATATCGGGTAATCAACCTGTTGAAATGTATGTACGGCAGGATACTACAAAGAATTATAAAGCAATAAAATTCAATACTTCACCCGAGGATTCTGCATTAAGAGCCCGGATTGAAAATGAAGAACGATATAATCTTACACTCGGCCCATCAACACCCGAATCTGTTACAAGTCTTGCAGGCCTGCATTTTTTCCCTCCTGTAAAAGGAATAATATCAGGAAGGTATGATGTGCTTACAAAACATTTTGGAACAGACATCGTTACAAAGCCAAAAGCTATTGTCTCATCTGCTCTTGATGGAACTGTTATCTTCACCGGATGGACCATGGAAACAGGATTTGTTATAGAAGTTCAACATCCGAATAATATTGTTTCTGTTTATAAACATAACGCAAGCCTCCTGAAAGAGACAGGAGATCTTGTTCGTGCAGGCGAAGCCATTTCTGTTGTTGGTGACTCCGGCGAACTTTATACTTCAGGTCCTCATCTTCATTTTGAGATCTGGTACAAAGGGAGTCCTCTTGACCCTGAAAAACATATTTTATTCTAATAACCAGGATACCGGGTATGCCAGAAAGAATTGCATTGTTGGGATCAACCGGGTCAATCGGCTCTCAGGCACTGGATATCATTTCCCGGTTTCCGGAGGAGTTCGTTGTTGAGGTTCTGGTTGCCGGAAATAATATTGATCTTCTGACACAGCAGGCACGGCGATTCCAACCTGATGCAGTGGTTATCGGGAATGTCGAACATTATAAGCAACTCAAAGTAAATCTTAGGGATACAAATATAAAAGTATTTGCAGGTAATGAAGCTATTGAACAGGTTGTGACCTCATCAACTGTTGATGTTGTCATTGCATCAATTGTCGGGTATTCCGGATTGAGACCAACAATTGCTGCAATAAAAGCCGGTAAAAAAATCGCCCTTGCTAATAAAGAGACTCTTGTTGTGGCAGGGGAAATTATTGGCAAACTGGTAAGAGAATCCGGTAGCCGAATCATCCCTGTCGATTCAGAACATTCAGCAATCTTTCAATGCCTTGTAGGTGAGTCGGGAAATCCTATCGAAAAAATTACTCTTACAGCTTCCGGGGGGCCATTCCTGAACTGGTCCGAAGAGATGCTGAAAAATGTTAAACCAGGCGAAGCACTCAAACATCCAAACTGGGATATGGGCAGTAAAGTCACAATCGATTCAGCTTCACTTATGAATAAAGGTCTGGAGGTGATTGAAGCAAGATGGCTCTTTGACCTCACTCCTGACCAGATTTCGGTAATCATTCATCCGCAGTCGGTCATCCATTCATTTGTCCATTTTGCAGACGGATCAGTAAAAGCGCAACTTGGAGTTCCCGATATGAGGGTTCCGATTCTGTATGCTCTGACTTATCCCAACCGTCTCTGTTCCGATCTTCCGCGTCTGGATTTTAAAAACCATCAGACTCTTACATTTACAGATCCTGATATGAAAAAATTCCGGAACCTATCCCTTGCATATGATGCTTTAAAGGAGGGAGGGAACATGCCTTGCATTATGAATGCGGCAAATGAAATAGCTGTTAGCGCATTTCTTAATGAAAAAATAGGCTTTATGCAAATGTCTGACATTGTTGCATATACAATGGAAAACAGTTTGTATTCACCATCTCCCGATCTGGATTTTCTTGAGGTTACTAACTTAAGTGCCAGGGAGGTAGCAAAAATATATATTAATAAACTTCATAAATAAAGATGACAATACTGATAAAAATCCTGCAGTTTGTAATGAGTCTGTCAATTCTTGTAATAATACATGAATTGGGACATTTCGTTCTGGCTAAACTGTTCAAAACAAGAGTTGAAAAGTTTTATCTTTTCTTTGATCCATGGTTTTCGCTTTTTAAATATAAAAAGGGAGATACTGAATATGGGATAGGATGGCTCCCGCTTGGAGGATATGTCAAGATTTCAGGGATGATCGATGAATCAATGGACAAGGAACAGATGAAACAACCTCCCCAACCATATGAGTTCAGATCAAAGACATCGTGGCAACGCCTTCTGATAATGACTGGAGGAGTGATTTTTAATTTTATTTCCGCAATGCTGATTTATGTTTTTGTTTTGTTTGCATGGGGCGAAACATACCTGCCTACAGCAAACGTTAAATATGGTATTGTGACCGACTCAGTCGGTTATGAGATAGGACTCAGAAACGGAGACAAGATACTTACTGTCGACAATCGACATGTAGAGAATTTTCTTGAGATCACTACCGATATAGTTTTGAACAATCGAAAAACTATACAGGTTGAACGCGATGGTCAGGTATTAAATATTGAAATTCCAAAGGAATATATTCCTAAAATGCTTAAGGGGAAAGGTCAGATTGACTATAGGACACCTTTTGGACCTTTTGTGGTTGGAGCCTATGGTAAAGAGTCACCGGGTAAAGCAGCCGGCGTTTTGCTCGGAGATCAGCTTATTGGTCTCGACGACAAAAGATTCATATATTTCGATGAATTTAGAAAGTATCTTTTTGAAAACAAAGATCGTCCTTTAGTTCTTAATCTTTTGCGTAAAGGGGAAAACCTTAATATCCCTGTAACACCTAACTCTTCAGGGTTGCTTGGAATTAATCCTTCTGTTTCTCTTGATCAGATATTTGATCTGAAAACTATAAAATACGGATTTCTGCAATCATTTCCTGCCGGTATTGATAAAGGATTTAAGACAATTGCTGATTATCTCAAGCAATTCAAACTCATTTTTTCAAAAAATACAAAAGCTTATGAATCACTTGGTGGCTTTATTACAATCGGCAGCATTTTTCCTGGTGTCTGGGACTGGCAGTTATTCTGGAACCTGACAGCATTCCTTTCAATTATACTTGCAGTGATAAATATTCTTCCAATACCTGCTCTTGATGGAGGTCATGTGATGTTTTTATTATTTGAGGTAATAACAGGGAGAAAACCAAGCGATAAGTTCCTTGAATATGCACAGATTGCCGGAATGATTTTGCTGTTGTCACTTCTTGTTTTTGCTAACGGGAATGATATTCTGAGGCTGATCAGGAATTAGATTTTATTTTGATCGCGGCTTGTATATAATTAAAGTATTTATAACTTTGTACAAATTCTAATACTAAAAGAGATGGGAAAGATAGGTTTAACAGAGATAATACTGGTATTACTTGTAGTAGTTCTTCTTTTTGGCGGTCGTAAGATTCCTGAACTTATGAAGGGGATCGGTCAGGGTATGAAAGAATTTAAGAAAGCTTCAAAATACGATCCGGCAACTGACGATAATAAAGAAGTAGCAAACAAGGATAAATTTTAATATCACAATATTCACAGGAAATCTGCATATCAATGCAGGTTTTTTTGTTTTATTCCACCAACTCATATTTCTGATTTCTTCTGCCCGGAATAAATCCTGCTTCTTTTATTATTGACTGCATCTCATTGGCATTAAAACGGTTAGTAGCCCCGGCTGCACTCACCACATTCTCCTCAATCATAATTGAACCAAGGTCGTTAGCCCCGGAATGAAGCGACAACATTCCAATCTCCTTACCAACGGTAAGTATTGAGGCTTGTATATTTCTTACGTTATTCAATAGAATACGACTTACTGCGATCATCCGGATATAGTCGGGTCCGCTGTAACTGCTTTTGATGCCATGTTTCCGCAAAAGAACTGTTCCTTCATCCTGAAATGGCCATGGAATAAAGGTTATAAACCCATAATGGTTTTCTGGTTTTTTATCCTGAAGATCCCTGAGCCGGATAAGATGTTCAATCCTCTCCTCTGGTGTTTCTATGTGACCATACATCATTGTGGCAGAAGTGGGAAGGTTTAATTTATGGGCTTCTCTCATAACTTCAATCCACTCTTCCGTGGTAGCTTTTGCAGGAGAAACAATTCTTCTTACACGATCGGAAAGAATCTCAGCACCTGCACCGGGAAGACTGTCAAGTCCTGCTTCGACTAACTGCGAAAGAACATCAGAATAGGATAGCCGCTCCTTTTTTGCAAGATAAACAATCTCCGGTGGTCCGAGAGCATGCAACTTTAAAGAGGGGTATAATTTCTTCAGATTCCTGAAAAGATCAATATAAAAGCCGATGTCAAGATCCGGGTTCATACCTCCCTGTAGAAGAAGCTGATCACCTCCAAGTGAATACAATTCATCAATTTTGCTTATGTAATCATCTGTCGATGTGATATATGCATCGGGTGATCCTTTTTTCCTGCAAAAGTTACAAAAAGAACATTGCGAAAAGCAGATATTGGTAAGGTTCACGTTCCTGTCGATTATCCATCCGGCAATATTCCCTGGATTATGCAATTGCCTGAGCTTATTGGCAACAAACATCAGCTCCTCAACCGGAGCCTGAGTATACAGGGCAACGCCCTCCTCCGTATTCAGCGGAATAAGTCCGAGAGCTTTCTCGTATATTTGTTCTAAAATCATAAGTATAAACAAATTATCTTAATCCTTTTTAACAATAAAGTACCTTTTTTGTTGTCAGGATTAATCAGCGCAAAGGTAGCGCTTTGGAAACGAAACAATCAATATTTTAATTAACTTTGCATCTTCAGAAACCCCCGGATTATTATATGAAACCTCAAATCATAAGAATATCACAAATATCAGCTGACCAATCTGTTATGTGTATTCTTGGAAGTGACCAGATACCTGAAAGGTTAATCCTCAGTAAATCAGAAAAGGAGTTTGCTCAAAAACAGTTGCAGGCGAAGGAAGAATTTGTTTTCATTAATTCTTATAATAAATGCACCTACCTTGTCAGATTGAAGGAGGGAATCAGTCCATATAAAATAAAGGAAGAGCTTAGAAAAACTTCTTATAATTTAAGAAAACTGATAAAAGAAAACAACCATTCCGAACTGGTAATTACCTCTGATAATGTTTATAAGGGAGCTATTGAAGATTTTGCTGAAGGACTTCTCTTAAGCGTCTATTCATTCGAAAAGTACAAGACAAAAGCAGAGAAGGGTGAGAGAAAAAATTATCTGACAAAACTTCTCTTACATGGTGATATCAATGATTCAGAGATTAAATGGCTTATTGATCTGACAGATGCAGCCTATTTTACACGCGATCTGATTAATGAACCGGTTAACCATCTGAATGCTACAGCTCTGGCCGGGGAGATTAAAAAAATCGGAGATTCTGCCGGGTTTACAGTTGAAGTGTTGACTAAAGGTAAGATCGAAGCGCTTAAAATGGGAGGACTTCTGGCTGTCAATAAAGGAAGTGTTGATCCTCCGGTATTCTGTATACTTGAATGGCAACCTGAAAACTGTCTTAACAAGAAACCTATTATCCTGGTTGGAAAAGGAATTGTATATGATACAGGAGGTCTGAATATTAAAACCGGTGATTATATGGCCGGTATGAATGGAGACATGGCTGGAGCTGCAATAGTTACAGGCGTTTTACATACGGCAGCCATGACAGGTATTCCGCTTCATATCATAGGATTGATTCCGTCAACGGATAACCGTCCCGGAGGAAATGCATATACTCAGGGAGACATCATTACCATGTATAATAAAATGACTGTTGAAATTGGTAATACCGATGCTGAAGGCAGGCTTATCCTGGCCGATGCTATCAGTTATGCATCAAAGTATTCGCCGGAACTTATTATTGATATTGCAACACTGACAGGTTCGGCAGCAATGACCTTTGGAAACCAGGCAATTGCTGTTATGACCAATGCCAACAGAAAATATATCAACCTCCTTGAAGAATGCGGTAACGATGTTTATGAAAGAATTGCTGAATTACCTTTCTGGGATGAATATGGAGAGCTGTTGAAGTCTGATATAGCTGATCTTAAAAATATTGGTGGACGTGAAGCAGGTGCCATAATCGCCGGGAAATTTCTTGAGCGTTTTGCAGAATTCCCATTAATACACCTGGATATTGCCGGTACGGAGATGCTTAAGAAGGATGATTTTTATAGATTAAAGAACGGACCCGGGTCAGGATTAAGGCTGCTTTCAACATTTTTAAAAAGATTTGCAGCTGACTACTCAGATAAGAAATAACAATTTATGGAAAAGAAAATGATAATTGCCGGCATCTCACATGGAGATATAAATGGTATCGGATATGAGGTTATAATCAAAGCTCTTTCTGATCCTGTGATAAATGATATTTGCATACCCGTTGTATATGGTTCCCCCAAGGTGGCAGCTTATCATCGAAAGGCTTTAAATATTAATAATTTCAGTTTCAACAATATCAAGTCTGCTGAAGAAGCCCATTCGAAAAAGGCTAACATGATCAATTGCCTTGATGATAATACCAGAGTTGAGCTTGGTAAGTCGACCCCGCAAGGCGGAGAGGCAGCACTTATTTCTCTCGAAAAAGCTGTGGAAGACCTTATAAGTGGCAAAATTAATGTTCTTATTACTGCTCCAATTGATAAACACAATGTTCAATCAGAAAATTTTCATTTTAATGGGCATACAGAGTATCTGAAATCAAAAGCAGGCACTAAAGAAGTCCTTATGTTTATGATCGGAGAGAGCATGAGAATTGGTTTTGCCAGCGGCCATGTTCCGCTCAGCAAAGTTCCGGAACTGATAACTTTGGAATCGCTCATGCAAAAAATCAGGCTGATGAATCATTCACTCATACTCGATTTCGGAATCCGCAAACCACGTATAGCAGTACTCGGACTCAATCCTCATGCAGGTGATAACTCATTACTGGGAACAGAAGAGGCTGAAATAATTATCCCTGCAATTCAACAGGCACAGGAAGAAGGGATACTGACCTTTGGACCTTTCCCGGCTGACGGATTTTTCGGAGCCGGATCATTCACAAAATTCGATGGTATACTTTCAATGTACCACGACCAGGGACTTCCTCCATTTAAGGCGTTATCGTTTGATTCAGGGGTTAACTTCACTGCAGGATTGCCTTTTATCAGGACATCCCCGGTTCATGGAACTGCTTTTGCAATTGCCGGAAAAGGCGAAGCCTCGGAAAACTCATTCCGTCAGGCAATTTACCTTGCCTGCGACATATTCAGAAACAGGCAGATCTACACCAAAATATCAAAAAATCCTTTGAAGCATCAGGATATCGAAATTCATAGTGACCGTATTGATGAACTTCCTCCGGATATTTTTATTGCCGAACAATAATTATGATAGATTATATTAAAGGAGCCATAACCCAGATCACTCCGACATTCCTTACCCTTGAAACCGGGGGAATCGGCTATCTTCTCAATATTTCGATATCCACATTTTCGAAACTTGAAGGGAAAAACGAATATAAGCTCCTTGTGCATGAGGTCATCAGGGAGGATAGTCATCAGCTTTTTGGATTTGCTGATAGTGAGGAACGGAATATTTTCAGATTGCTGATTTCTGTTACAGGTGTTGGTGCAAATACTGCAAGGATGATGCTTTCTTCACTTAGTCCGGGTGAAATAGAAAAAGCAATTATTGGGTCTGATGTAAATATTCTAAAGAGTGTTAAGGGTATTGGATTAAAAACCGCCCAGAGGATAATTGTTGACTTGAAAGATAAGTTAGGCAAACAGGCAGGAAGTGGTGAAATATTTGCCTTTGCAGACAATACAAAACGGGAAGAGGCGTTATCTGCATTAGTGATGCTTGGATTTGCCAAAAGCGCTGTCTCAAAAGTCCTTGATAAAATAGTCAGAGAAGAAAAGAACCTGACTGTGGAGGATATGATTAAGAGAGCGCTTAAAAACTTGTAATTCTGAATTTTTGTCTGATTGGGATCGGGGATATCATATAAAAATCTTCTGTTATTTTCATCTCTTGTACTGTTCGCTTCATTAATCTTAAAGTCCACAGAAGCAAGTAGTCAGACTGCTTTAAAGGCTACCGGGACAATTGATACAACCCGCAGATCAGTTTTGAAATTAAAAGATAATTCCGGAATCCCCTGGGAATCAAAACAAAAGGCTCCTCTTTTCCTCGATAATCCGTCAAATTTTAAATCGACTGTAATTTATGACCCTGATAAGAATGAATACATTCTTTATCAGAAAATTGGAGCTTTCGATTATCGGACGCCTGTACATATGAGCCCTGAAGAATTCCGGAAGTATGAGTATAGCAGAGCAATGCGCGACTACTGGCAATCACGTATTTCCGGAGATGAATCAAGTTTCAGGTCAAACCTGATACCACAGATCGAAATCGGTGGTGCAGCATTCGATAAGATATTCGGCAGCAACACAATCAATATTATCCCGCAGGGATCGGCGGAACTGATCTTTGGGATTAATATTTCACGGACTCAAAACCCGACGCTTTCAGAAAAACTCCAAACAATATCTACATTCGATTTCAAAGAAAAAATTCAGATGAATGTCACCGGTACAATTGGTGACAAAATGCAGCTGGGTGTCAATTATAACACCGATGCCATGTTTGAGTTTGAGAACAGGACTAAACTACAATATGCAGGAAAGGAAGATGAGATACTAAAAAAAGTTGAGGCTGGAGACGTTACACTTCCTCTTACCGGGACACTGATCACAGGAAGCTATAGTCTGTTCGGCCTTAAGACAGAAATGCAATTCGGGAAACTGACAGTTACAACAGTGCTTTCGCAGCAAAAGGGGGAATCGTCAGTAATTGAAGTTAAAGGAGGTGCCCAATTAACGGATTTTGAAGTGTATGCCGATGAGTATGAAGCAAACCGGCATTTCTTTCTATCACAATATTACAGGGATACTTATGATGAGGCATTGAAGAACCTGCCGGTTGTCAGTTCAGGTATAAACATTGAGAGGATTGAAGTCTGGGTAACAAATAAGTCAAGCCGTTTTGAGGAAGCCAGCAACAGGAATATAGTTGCTTTTATGGATCTTGCTGAAAATGCGAACCATATTTTTAACAAAATCCCGGCATTTCAGCAACCTCCGGGTGCAATGATGTACCCTGATAATAATACGAACAGATTGTATGAGCAACTTACAACTGCTTATGGAATGATAAGAGATGTTGACCAGGTCACGAATGCATTTGACCCTTTATATCCTGGTTTCCAGATCGGACGCGATTTTGAGAAGATTGAAAACGCCAGAAAACTTAATGATAGGGAATATTATTTCAACAGGCAATTAGGGTATATTTCGTTGAACACTTCCCTGAATACCGATGAGGTTCTTGCAGTAGCTTATGAATATACACTTGGAGGTCAGATATTTAAAATAGGAGAGTTTTCAACTGACGGGATCAGTGCCCCACAGACTCTGATTCTTAAACTGCTTAAAGGAACCACCTTAAGCCCCAAACTGCCAACGTGGGATCTGATGATGAAGAACGTATATTCCCTCGGTTCCGGGAAACTTGAAAGAAAGGATTTTGAATTGAATGTTCTTTATCAGGACGATAAGACAGGTAATTCAATCAACTACCTTCCTGAAGGAAAGCTTGCAGATAAGATTCTCCTTCAGGTAATGGGGCTCGACAATCTGAATTCACAGCTTGACAGGGAGCCTGACGGCTTTTTTGATTTTATTGATGGCGTTACGGTTATGCTTGACAGGGGGAAAATTATCTTCCCTGTAATTGAACCATTCGGAACCCATCTTAAAAAAATGATAGCCGATCCTAAACTGGTCAGCAAATATGTTTTTCAGGAACTTTATGATTCAACCCAGACGGTTGCCCGCCAAATGGCTGAGAAAAACAAATTCAAACTGACAGGCCAATACTCATCTGAATCAGGATCAGAGATAAGACTTAATGCATCGAGCATTCCACAGGGAGCCGTAAAGGTAACTGCAGGAGGAGTCCCGCTGACTGAAAATACTGATTATACAGTTGATTATAATATGGGTACAGTTAGAATAATTAACAGCGCTCTTATTGAATCTCAAACGCCAATAAAAGTTTCTCTGGAAAGCAATCAGTTTTTTGGATTCCAGACAAAAACCCTTGTCGGTACACATCTCGACTACAGAGTTTCAGATAACTTCGATATCGGTGGAACAATACTCCACCTGAATGAAAGACCATATACCCAGAAAGTTAATTTTGGCGAGGAACCGATTTCAAATACAATATGGGGATTAAATACCTCATACAAATCGGAATCACAATTACTAACAAAGATTATTGACAAAATACCGTTTCTCGACACAAAAACTCCTTCAACATTTTCCTTTTTTGGTGAGTTTGCTAATCTGATTCCTGGTCATTCAAGAGCAATATCAAATGCCGGGAATTCATATATCGACGATTTTGAAGCCAGTGAAATACCCCTGGATCTTAAATCATTTAATGCCTGGACAATTGCCAGTATTCCGCAGGGACAGGATCTGCTTTTTCCTGAAGCCAGATTTAATAACAACCTTGTAAGCGGATTTAACAGAGCTAAATTAGCATGGTACGTAATTGACCCGCTTTTTTTACGTAACGGATCATCAACCCCAAATCATATTAAACAAAATCCTGATGAACAGTCAAGCCATTTTGTAAGAGAGATATACGAAAATGAAATTTTCCCTTACAGAGAAAGCCCCAGTGGAATTCCCACGAATATAACCGTCTTAAACCTTGCATATTATCCCGGTGAAAAGGGTCCATATAACTATGATACAGATACTGGTCCATACTCTGAAGGGATGAACTCAGGCGGTAAGCTTAATGATCCTAAATCGAGATGGGGAGGTATAATGAGAGAGGTTCTGACCAGCGATTTTGAAACTGCCAATATTCAATATGTAAAGTTCTGGGTGATGGATCCTTTTGTTGAAAATCCCAATCATGAGGGAGGAGACCTATATATTAACCTGGGAAATATTTCTGAAGATATTTTGCGTGATTCAAGGAAAAGTTTTGAAAACGGACTTCCCGGTTCGCCTGTTCCCAAAAATATTGATACTACGGCATGGGGAAGAGTACCCACTGTTCAGGCTGTTGTCCATGCTTTTGACAATGCTCCTGAATCGCGTTTATATCAGGATGTCGGACTTGATGGATTAAGAGACCAGGATGAACAGTCCTTTTTCAGGGATTATCTTCAGAAAGCATTACTTATCACCAGCCCTGAGACCTACCAGGAGATATTGAATGACCCGTCAGGCGATGATTTTCATTATTTCAGGGGATCAGATTATGATGATCAGCAGTTAAGGATCCTCGACAGGTACAAAAAATATAACGGACAGGAAGGGAACTCCCCTACATCAGAGATGTCGAAGGAATCCTATCCTACTTCCGGTTCAACATTGCCTAACATGGAAGATATTAACCGCGATAATACATTGAGTGAAACGGAGAGTTATTATCAGTACAAAGTCAGCATAAGGCCTGAAGATCTCAAAGTAGGATCAAATTATATCGTTGATGAAATTGAATATACAGCCAAAACGGACACCGGCGGATCTAAAGTGAAATGGTATCAATTCAAAATCCCGATTACAGATTATCAGAAAGTTGTCGGTCCGATAAAAGACTTTAAATCAATTCGTTTTATGAGAATGTTCCTCAGGGATTTCAGCGAACCTGTTATTATGCGATTTGCGAAACTTGATCTTGTGAGGGCTGAATGGAGGAAATACAATATTTCATTTATGGAAGGTGGCGAAAGGGTAACAGTGCCTGAAGCCACTGATGGTACATTTGAAATAAGTTCGGTAAGTATTGAAGAGAATTCGGGAAAAGAACCTGTTAATTATGTTTTACCACCCGGATTTGACAGAATAACCGACCCACAGAACCCACAGTTGAGGCAGCTCAACGAACAATCCATGGTGCTTAAGGTTCAGAATCTTGAGGATGGGGATGCCCGTGCTGCTTTCAGGAATGTCAACCTCGATATCAGACAGTATCGCAGGTTACGAATGGAGGTCCATGCTGAAGCCATGATAGGGCAACCATTGCAGAATGATGAATTGACAGCATTTATCAGAATCGGATCGGATTATAAGGGTAATTTTTATGAATACGAGATTCCTTTAAAACTTACTCCGCCAGGTCGTTATGATAATAATTCAGATGGGAAAAGAGGAGAAGTGTGGCCGGTGGGAAATAGCTTTGATATAGATCTGTCTGTTTTACAGGATGCTAAACAGGAACGCAACAGGCAAATGCAGGAACCCGGATCATCATTAAGCGTCTCGGATGTCTTTGTTTATCCGCATGGAGGCGCGCGGATTTCAGTTTCCGGGAACCCTAATCTGAGTAATGTGAGAGTCATTATGATAGGGGTGAGGAATCCTATTAAAACCAGAAACCAGGCTGCTGACGACGGGAATCCCAAATATGGCGAGGTGTGGATCAATGAACTGCGGCTCAGCGATTTTATTGAAAACGGAGGGTGGGCTGCCAATGCTCATTTACAGGCCCGTCTTGCTGATTTGGGTACAATCGATATGGTCGGACAAGCCAGTACTCCAGGATGGGGAAGTATCGAGAAAAAGGTGAATGAACGAAGCAAGGAGCAGATCATGAAGTATGATATTTCATCCAGCGTAGAATTGGGAAAATTTTTCCCTGAAAATATTGGTGTCAGGTTTCCGGTATACGTTGGTTATTCAGAAACCAGAATTAAGCCTCAATATAATCCGCTCGATCCTGATATTCCTTTGCAGGATGCGTTAGATGGAGCTAAAAATCAAACCGTAAGAGATTCTATAAGGGCTATTTCGGAGGATTTTGCAAGAAGGAAGACTATTACGGTAAGCAATGCCGGTATAACAAAACGGGGTGAAAAACCCCATGCCTGGGACCTTGCAAACTTCACTGTAAACTACACATACAACGAGATTTACAGAAGCAATACCAAAACCGAAATTGATCTTGAGAAGAATTACAGGGGAGGTATTAATTATGATTTCGAAGCACAACCTGCTAATGTAATGCCCTTTAAGAATGTGGGATTTTTAAATTCCCCGGTTTTAAGGCTTATTAAAGACTTTAATTTTTATGTTTTTCCAAAAAGCTTATCATTCCGGACCGATCTGAATCGGTTTTATAATGAATTAAAAACAAGAAATATAAACAACCCATACCTTAGGGTTACTCCATCCTTCAGAAAGGATTTTGAATGGAGCAGGATTTATGATTTCAAATATGATGTTACCCGGCAGTTGAAATTTGATTTTACCGCTACAAACCTTGCCCGGATAGATGAACCATTCGGAGGTGTTGACAAAAAGAGGTACAGCAACAGTTATGAGAACTGGCGCGATTCGGTAATGGTTAATCTGAGGAATTTCGGCAGGACAACTACCTATAAACATTTTATTAATGTTACCTATACAATTCCTGTAAATAAGCTTCCTATGCTTTCGTGGGTAAATGCCAATGCCCGTTATAGTGCGGATTATACCTGGCTTGCAGGCCCGCTTTTCCCTGACAGCTTGAACATCAATCTGGGGAACTCAATTAAGAATAATAATGAGTTGACATTAACTGCAATGGCAAACATGTCAACACTCTACAGCAAATCGAAATTCCTTAAAAGCATTGAGGATAATACACGTCCCGATGCAGCGCAGAAAATGAAGGTTGAATTAAAAACCGTTACGTATACGAAGGATAATGTAAACTTTAAAGTGAACGCTGTTAAGGCAATTAATCATAACCTTAATACAAAGGATGTAATAGTTAAGATTGTCGGTAAGAGTGGTGAAGAAGTGAAAGGTAATATGAAAATTGTCGATGAGAACAGGATCAATTTTACAGCAGCTGAGCAGGCTGACGGTGCACGGGTGTTAGTTGAGGGTAAGGTTAAGAAAAACAGGAATCCGCTTACTGTTACAGGTGAATATCTGATAAGGGCCTTGATGGGAGTGAGGTCGGTAAGTCTGACTTATACATCCGCCCAGGGACAATTCCTTCCCGGATATTCCCCTGAAACAAAATTCCTGGGAATGTCAAACTCTAATGATATCCTTGCCCCCGGATGGCCGTTTATTCTCGGATACAGCGATAAAAACTTCTTTGATAGAGCAGTCACAAATGGTTGGATTTCAACAGATACTTTGCTCAATACCCCTGCATTATACAATAATAAACTCGACATTTCTGTCCGCAGTCTTGTAGAACCATTTCCTGGTTTGAGGATTGATATCAATGCTGACAGAAGATATTTAGAGGCCGTAAGTTCATATTATGTTGCCGATAATAATGGAAATTTCCCCGACAGTACGCGTAACCGCATTATTTCCGGTAACTTCTCCATCTCCGTTATTTCATGGGGAACTGCCTTCGAAAAGATATCGAAGGAGAATGATTACGTATCTCCTACATTTGAAGCTTTTAAGAATAATGCCATTATTATATCGGAAAGGAGAGCCGCGGAAAGACAGAAGATAGATCCGGGTTATGACCCTTATACTGATCCGCTAACTGGTAACCCGGTAGATGGGCCATTTAAAAGCGGATATGGGAACACCTCCAGAGAGGTTTTGATACCGGCATTTATTGCTGCTTATACAAAATCAAATCCCAAAAAAGTAGGACTTGAAACTTTTCCCGGGGCTTTAAGAATGATGCCAAACTGGCGAATAAATTTTGATGGCTTATCGAAGTTTGAATTTATTCAAAGAACATTCAGATCTGTGAACCTGATGCATCAGTACAGGAGCTCTTATCAGATCGGTTCGTTTACTACAAACATGAGTTATGAAGTCGATGGCGGTGGCATAAACAGGATAAGGGACCTTCAGAACAATTATATCCAGCAATATGAAATTAATGTTGTGTCCATCAACGAACAATTCAGCCCCCTGATAAATATAGACCTGAACTGGAAAAACAGCCTTACAACGAGATTCGAATGGAAAAAATCACGCACTGTTTCACTTAATCTGACCAGTAATCAGATAGCTGATGCAAGAATTAATGAACTTATATTCGGTGCGGGATACAGGTTTGATAATGTCCAGATAATTCTCAAAACAAGAGGCGGACAGAGAGCACTGAAAAGTGATCTGAATTTAAGACTCGATTTTTCGGTTCGCGATAATAAAACACTTGCAAGGAAGCTGGTAGAGAATGTTAACCAGCCGGTTGTAGGGCAGAAGGTATTTACTATTGGAACCACTGCTGATTATGTTCTGAGCGACAGGTTTAATCTACAGATCTTCGCTGATCATAGTATGAATAATCCGTTTGTTGCCAATACTTTTCCAACATCGAACACTAACTTCGGATTCAGTGTTAAGTTTACACTTGTTCAATAGTAGTATCAAACCGAAAAAAAATGTTTTTTCAATTTTTCAGAAAACGTTTGAAATTTAGGGTATCCTGTTTTGTGGTGGGTATTTCACCAATCTGCGTGAAAATAAATGAGATATAAGGGTTATTTATCAAACCATTTTCCCTATTTTTGAATGAAACCCGGAAGGTTTTTTTCTTTATTTATTAAGAAAATAATTCACTATTCATGAAAAAATCAAAACCAAAACTCTCCTTTTGGCAGATATGGAACATGAGCTTCGGATTCTTCGGTATCCAGTTTGGTTTTGCCCTGCAAAATGCAAATGTCAGCAGAATCTTTGAAACACTCGGGGCTAAAGTTGAAAGCATTCCCATCCTATGGATCGCAGCACCTGTTACCGGGCTTATCATCCAGCCGATAATCGGGCATATGAGCGACAACACATGGAACAGGCTGGGACGCCGCCGCCCTTATTTCCTTATAGGCGCAATTCTGGCATCACTCGCCCTGCTGATAATGCCTAATTCACCGGTCCTGTGGATGGCAGCCGGAATGCTCTGGATAATGGACGCCTCCATAAATATCTCAATGGAACCATTCAGGGCGTTCGTCGGCGATATGCTTCCTTCCGAACAGCGCACAACCGGTTTTGCAACACAGAGTTTCTTCATTGGTACTGGAGCAGTAATTGCATCCGCAATGCCTTATATACTTACAAAATGGTTTCATATACAAAATACAGCACCTGAAGGAGAGATCCCATTATCAGTTAAACTCTCTTTTTATATGGGTGGCGCAGTCTTCATCTCTGCTGTCCTCTGGACTGTGCTCAGAACAAAGGAATACTCGCCGGAACAACTCAGGGAATTTTCTGCTGAGGAAAGACCGGCGGAAGATAAAGAATTGGATTCTGTTAAATCACTCGGAAGCAAAGCATTTGCCACACGAGGGATTTACTTGATCATCGCCGGGATTCTGATCGGTGTACTTATATATTTCCGTTCGCTTGAAGCGGAATTATACATACTGTCAGCCGGAATCACCGTTTTCGGATTGATTCAGATTATAACAGGCGGACTTATTTCCATTAGAAAAACAAAAAACGGGCTGGTAGTTGTATTAAGGGATCTTTTCATGATGCCAAAGACCATGGGACAACTGGCTGTTGTCCAGTTCTTTTCATGGTTTGCCCTTTTCTCAATGTGGATTTATACAACCTCAGCAGTAACAAGTCATATATACGGTACAAAAGATCCGACAAGTGAACTATATAACCAGGGTGCAAACTGGGTTGGTGTTCTCTTTGCCGTTTATAATGGCTTTGCGGCATTGGTCGCATTTCTGCTTCCTGTCCTGGCAAAGCTGACAAACAGACGTATTACTCATTCTGTCAGTCTTGTTGCAGGAGGGCTGGGGTTGATATCCATTATCCTGTTCCATAGCCCGGAGATGTTATTATTATCCATGCTTGGGATCGGCCTTGCATGGGCAAGTATCCTCGCAATGCCATATGCAATACTTACAGGCTCACTTCCTGTTAATAAAATGGGGACTTATATGGGTATTTTTAACTTCTTCATAGTTATTCCACAGATACTGGCAGCAAGCATACTCGGATTCTTTGTGAGGGATGTTTTTGGCGGAGAGAGTATTTATGCCCTTGTAACAGGAGGTATTTCCATGTTCATTGCTGCAGTGCTTATTCTGTTTGTGAATGACGTGGATGAAGCAAAAACAAAATTATTGTGATGCGGACAAGTGCATGTATTTTTGATCTTGACGGAGTAATTGTTGATACTGCAAAGTACCATTTTCTGGCATGGAAAAGGCTTGCCGATCAGCTTGGCATTCACTTTACGGAAAAAGATAATGAACGGCTTAAGGGGGTCAGCCGGATGGATTCCCTTGAGATAATCCTCGAAATTGGAAACAGGAAACTGAACCATAGCCTGAAGGATGAATATGCATCGCTTAAGAACAACTGGTATATTGATTATATAAGCAGGATGACCCCGGAAGAGATCCTCCCGGGGTGTCTGGAGTTTATTAATGAACTCAGAAATGCAGGTGTCCGTGTGGCAATCGGATCGGCAAGTAAAAATACTCCGATGATCCTTAACATGGTTGGCATAAAGGAACTGTTCGATGCTGTGGCAGACGGGAACATTGTTAGTAAAGCAAAACCCGACCCGGAAGTTTTTATCAAAGCTGCAAATATGGTTGGCATTGAACCTGGAAATTGCGTTGTATTTGAAGACGCAGTTGCAGGTGTGCAGGCTGCACTTAATGCAGGAATGATGTGTATCGGTGTGGGATCCGCAAAGGTTTTGACAGAGGCTCATTTTGTTGTTTCAGGGTTAAATGAGATGAACCTTGAGAAATTAAAAACTATAGAAAAAGATATCCGATTATGAATAGCTATTATAAAAAGGATGAATGGCTCATTATCGAAGAGGGATTCCACCCTGAAATGAATAGGGAGTCGGAAAGTATCTTTTCGATAGGGAACGGTTACATGGGCCAGAGAGCCAACTTTGAAGAGCAATATTCAGGCGATAGTCTGCAGGGAAGTTATGTTGCCGGGGTATATTACCCCGATAAAACACGTGTAGGGTGGTGGAAAAACGGTTATCCTGAATATTTTACGAAAGTCCTTAATGCACCAAACTGGATCGGCATTGATATCTCAGTGAATGGGAAAGCTGTTGACCTGGCAACAGCCAGGATCATATCATTCTCCAGGATCCTCAATATGAAAGAAGGTTATCTTGAAAGATCCTTCAAAGTAACTGTTTTAAGAAATAAAACAATTGAAATAAATACCAGGAGATTCCTCAGCATGGCAGAACCTGACCTGGGAATTATAAGGTATTCTGTAAAATTTGTTGATTTTGCAGGCATGCTTGACTTCACGGTTTATATTGATGCAGATGTAAGGAATGAAGATACCAATTACGGCAAAAAATTTTGGAAAGAGGTCAGCAGGGAGGTAACAGCAGGATCGGGAGTTCTTACGACCAGAACAATGAAAACAGATTTCCATGTTGCAACCGGAATGTGTTTTGAGTTGCAAAGGAATAAGAAAACTGTTCCTGTAAATCCTGATATCATTAATCGTGAAAAATATATAGCCAACACCTTCATCGTCAGCGTTAAGACAGGAGAGGAGTGGGTTCTTTATAAATATGTTTCGGTTCTTTCTTCTCTTAATAACCCAAAGGGACGGTTAGCAGATGATATAAAACTTCGTCTGAAAGAAGTAAAAGCAAAAGGATATAATAAACTATTCCTGGATCACGTAAAAGAATGGGGGAAAATATGGGCTACTTCGGATGTAGTTATTGAAGGTGATCTCTCAGCCCAGCAGGCAATACGTTTTAATATTTTCCATCTTAACCAGACTTATACCGGGAAAGATGAACGACTTAATATTGGCCCGAAAGGTTTTACCGGGGAAAAATACGGTGGCAGCACATACTGGGATACAGAAGCATTTGGTCTGCCATTCTTCTTAAAAACAGCAGATCAGAAAGTTGGGAGAAATTTATTGTTATACCGGTACAAGCATCTTGAAAAAAGTATTGTCAACGCTGAAAAGCTTGGCTTTAAGAATGGTGCAGCATTATATCCGATGGTAACAATGAACGGGGAAGAGTGTCACAATGAATGGGAAATAACCTTTGAAGAGATACACCGTAACGGAGCAATAGCCTATGCTGTTTACAATTATATAAGGCATACAGGTGACGAAGACTATATGGCAGATTACGGATTGGAAGTGCTGATTGGTATTTCGCGATTCTGGAGCCAGAGAGCAACCTTCTCTGAAAACCTTAAGAAGCATGTGATATTAGGTGTGACCGGACCCAACGAATATGAAAACAATGTTAATAATAACTGGTACACCAACTTATTAGCTGTGTGGACCTTATCTTATACTCTAAAAAACATAGAGATTCTTGAGAAGGAGAATCCGGAAAAACTCAATGCTGTTTTCAGAAAAACAAATTTCAGCTATCCGGGAGAAACAGCGAGATGGAGTGATCTGATAAACAATATGCACTTTCCTGTCGATAAAAAGCGTAAAGTATTTCTTCAGCAGGATGGATTTCTTGACAAGGAATTAATACAGGCAAGCACTATTCCCTCTGTTGAAAGACCCATCAACCAGCATTGGTCGTGGGACAGGATATTAAGATCATGCTTTATAAAACAGGCAGATGTTCTGCATGGTTTATACTTCTTTGAAAATCAGTTTGATACTGAGACAATAAAACGGAATTTCGATTTTTATGAACCATTGACTGTACATGAATCGTCATTATCTGCATGCATTCATTCAATAGTTGCTTCAAGGATCGGAAATATCGAAAAAGCTTATGAGCTTTATCTTCGTACTGCCAGGTTAGATCTTGATGACTATAATAAGGAGGTCTCCGATGGTTTACATATCACAAGCATGGCAGGTACGTGGCTCGCTATCGTAGAGGGATTTGGCGGGATGAGGATTCTGGATGGTAAGATACAGCTGAATCCCCTTATTCCGGTGAATTGGCAATCATATTCATTTCATGCCCGCTTCCGTGGTGTCCTGTTCGAAGTCAAGGTGACAAAAGATAATGTGATTGTTATTAATCTTTCAGAAAAACCACTGCAATTGATTATATCCGGCAGGGACCACCAGCTAAAAGGTTCAAAAAAACTTGTCCTTAAATTGAAAGTAGATTAATTTGCTTAAGATATTATGAATCAGAAAATCAATTATGAAAAAGAATAACTCAATTATTCGGATTATGGAAAAACTACCTGTAGGTCTGGTTACACTGTTACTGGCAATAGTATTAACAGTAGCGGGATGTTCGATTTTTGGAAGTAAAAAGGAAGTTAAACCTTTTATTTCCGAAGTAGTACACCCTGAATGGTCAAAAAATTCTGTACTGTATGAAGTCAATGTAAGGCAGTATACTGATGAAGGGACGTTTAATGCTTTTGCGAAGCATCTTCCCCGGCTGAAAGCGCTTGGTGTTGACGTATTATGGTTTATGCCGACCTTCCCGATAGGCTTTCTGAACAGGAAAGGCGAACTGGGCAGCTATTACTCAGTGAAAGATTTTATGGATGTTAATCCTGAATTCGGGACTCTTGACGATTTTAAAGCAGTTATCAATAAAGCCCATGAACTAGGAATGTATGTAATGCTCGACTGGGTTCCAAATCATACATCATGGGATAATGCACTTGCTACAGAGCACCCTGACTGGTACAAAAAAGACTCGCTTGGGAAATTCATTGCACCGTACGACTGGACTGATGTTATCCAACTCGACTGGTCACAAAAAGGGCTTCAAGATTATATGGTAGAAGCATTGGCATTCTGGGTCAAGATGGGGATTGATGGTTTCCGTGTGGACCACCCGCATAATACACCAAAAGAATTCTGGGAAAGAGCCAGGACTGAGCTTTACAAAATAAAGCCGGTACTGTTACTTGCTGAAAATGAGGATCAGACAGGATTCCTTGAAAAAGGATTTGATATAAACTATGCATGGGAGCTGCATCACCTGATGAATAGTGTAGCAACCGGAAAGGATAGTGTGAAATCTATAGTAAAGTATTTTGAGAAGGAAAAATCTGTTTTTCCGAATAATGTTTACAGACTGCAATTTCTGACCAACCATGATGAAAACTCATGGGCCGGTACAATGGATGAGCTTTTTGGGGTCGCCCAGAAACCATTTGCAGTTTTCATTTTCACAATACAGGGTGTTCCGTTGCTCTATACAGGGCAGGAAGATTGTCTCGACAAACAGCTTAGATTCTTTGAAAGAGATACAGTAAGCTGGGAAGCATGTGATCTTACAGGATTCTATACAAGCCTGATCTCTTTGAAAAAAGGAAATAAAGCTCTCTGGAACGGTGATTTCGGTGGTCCTATGGTTAAGATCAGGACAAACAAAGACAATAAAGTCTTTGCCTTTTACAGGGAGAAGGATGAAAACCGAGTTGTCGTTTTTCTTAATCTCAGCAAAAAAAATGTTGCAGTAAAGCCTGTTCTGGGAAATCTTAATGGTGATTATTCAGATTATTTTGCAAACATAAAAACCGTTTTTCCTTTAACCGATTCCCTGAGGCTGGAACCATGGGGATATAAGGTTTTTGTAAGATAAAAGATAAAAGTAAAAAGGCAAAAGTCAGGGATATTTTTCATTTTCAGCAATATAATAAATGACATGAATTCGATAAAATCCATATTGTTCCTGTTGAATGTAATTGGCTTACTTCTTGTAGGATGCGGGCCACAGCAATCTAAAAACACAGCTACTGTTGATAAATCTCTGGCTTCCGTTCCGGGCTGGTCTAAAGAAGCGATATGGTATCAGATTTTTGTTGAGCGGTTCCGCAATGGTGATCCGGGAAACGATCCAACTCCTGCAGATATGTCCGAGTCTTATCCTGATAAGATACCAAGTAACTGGAAGATAACACCATGGGGGCACGACTGGTACGCTCATGAGCCATGGCTCGATAGTGTAAAAGCAAACGGATTCTATTCAAAAATACAGGCCCGCCGTTACGGTGGTGATCTGCAGGGCGTGCTTGATAAGATGGATTACATTCAATCACTAGGTGTTACAGCAATTTATTTTAATCCACTTAATGATTCTCCGTCATTACATAAATATGATGCCAGGAACTATACTCATATTGACCGGAATTTCGGTCCTGATCCCAGGGAAGATGTCGCAATAATGGATTCCGAAACTAATGATGATCCTGCAACATGGAAATGGACTTCCGCTGATAAACTGTTTCTGAAAGTTGTTGATGAATTTCACAAAAGAGGTATTCGCGTGATAATGGATTATTCCTGGAATCACACAGGTCGTGTATTCTGGGCATTGAACGATATAAGAAAGAATGGAAAAGATTCAAAATTTGCAGATTGGTATAATGTCGTTCAATTCGACGATCCCTCTACTCCTGCAGATGAATTCAAATATGAAGGTTGGGGAGGCAATAATCCGTATATGCCTGTATTTAAGAAAGATATTATTCCTCCGGATGATAAGGTAATGCCTTTTGAGGGTAATCTTCATTCTGAATCATTAAAGCAGCATATTTTCAATGTTACCAGGAGATGGCTTGATCCCGACGGAGACGGAAATCCGGCGGATGGAGTGGATGGTTTCCGGCTTGATGTGGCAGGAGAAATCCCAATGGGGTTCTGGCGCGATTATCGGAAAGTTGTACGTTCTGTAAATACTGAAGCATACCTTATCGGTGAGATATGGTGGCTGGAGTGGCCCGATAAGCTAATGGATCCAAAAGTATTTCTTGAAGGTGATCAATATGATGCAATAATGAATTACAGGTGGTACAGGGTTGCCAGAGGATTTTTCGGACAAGCAGAACCTGTATTAACACCTTCAGGATTTATTCAGGAGATCGACCGGATTAATAAAGGCATAAGCATCGAAAACCTTCAGTCAATGATGAATGTAACATCAACACATGACTCGCCCAGACTGTCGACTTCCCTGTACAATAAAACAATGGACAAATACAATGCAAAGCCCTCCGACAACCATGATTATAAAATAAATAAACCTGACGAACTGACAAGGAAGGAACAAATACTTCTTTTAATTCACCAGTTTACTTTTATAGGAGCTCCGCAGGTATGGAATGGGGAAGAGGTCGGAATGTGGGGTGCAGATGATCCTGATTGCAGAAAGCCTGTCATCTGGGACGACATTATTTATAAAGATGAAAGTACAGCTTTCGATCCGGCTGTAAGCCGTCCTGTCGATTTTGTCAGACCCGATACTAAATTATTATTGTTTTATAAGGAGCTATGTAAAATGAGAAAAGAAAATCCTGTACTGGTATATGGTGATCTTTCTTTCTCTGTTGCTGATGATCAGAAGATGATTCTGGCTTACAACCGCAGGATAGGTAATGAAGAGATAATCGTGGTTTTTAACCGCTCAGATTACCCGCAGTCTGTAATGGTACCTGTAAAAAATAACGAGGATTTTGAAGATATACTTTCCGGAGGCACGAAATCATTTAAAAGTATTGATAACGGAATTGAAATCAGTCTTGAGCCACTGACCGCAGTTGTCCTGAAAAAGAAATAGAAACGTTATTCTTTTATAATCTTTAACGTCCCGGATCTCAATGTTGTACAGATCTGTACAAAGTAAATTCCTCCTGAGGCCTCTGATCCGTTTGCCAATCTTCCATCCCATTTAACCGACTGCAAACCATCTGCTGAAATATTTGTTCTTAGTTGCCTGATCATCCTTCCGGTTATGTCGAAAATTGAAACTGAAGCGGGTGTGGGATTCAGGTTTTGTATTTCAAAAGTAAATTCTTCAGGGGAGGGATTAGGATAGACAGAAACAAAGTGATCTTTTTCTGCCAATTTCTGATCCTCAATGCCTATGATTAATTTTGGGGATACAAGTTTTTTAGTCGTGTAAAGTCTGTATTCTCCCGGCTGAAGGTTAAACAGATCATTAACATTAACAACAGTGATGGAATCACCGGTAAAGTATTCATACCATTTACCTGTCTGGGGGAAAGCCGGGCTGATTGTTGACGAAGTGACCCCAAAATTACCCAGAATATTAACTTTCATGGTGGGATGAATAAGCTGAAGGCGTTTCAATGGAGTGGAGAGTGAATATGAATAACTGCTGGTTCCGAATACGGGCTGGGTTTTTCTGAGATTATTCAGGAGCTTATAGATCACGAATAATCTGTGACGGTCAAAGTCAAGAAAATAATCCCATTTTATCGGTTTTTCACTTGTTCTTCCCCCATTATCAATGGAAATATCGTATCCCAGCTCCCCGAATTGCCAGATCATTTTCGGTCCCGGTACTGTAAGAAAAAAGAGAGCAGCAAGCTGCATTCTTTTTAAAGCGACCTTAAGATTCTGTGTATTATAATCAACTGTTGCAGCCCCATAAATGATTGTTTTATACATAATCCGTTCTTCATCATGGCTTTCCATATAGCTTACAAGATTTGGGACTGTCCAGCCCCTTCCCAGTGAGCTGACTCCGGTCAGGTCGGACGAATAACCCATCGCTGCTTCTGCATAATTATAGTTATTATTTCCCCACAGCATCATTCCATAATCTGCAAGTTCCTTCTCTTCGTTATTTGGTGCAAAATGTTCAAGAATGACATACGCATCCGGCTTTACATTCCATATCTGATCAGCCATCCTTTTCAGGATTGCAATACGTGATGCATCATAGCTTCCCCCGTCGCCAGGAGTATTTGTAAATCCTTTTGTGAAATCAAAACGAAATCCGTCAATATTATATTCTGTAAGCCAATAAGCTGTTACCCTGTCGACAAGCTTCTGTGTCGGAATACTCTCATGGTTAAAGTCGGCTCCCCATTTATATGTAGGATTCGGAGAGCTTGCATTGAACCATGGATTAGGTATCTTCATGAAGATCTGATCTGTACCGTAATGATCAAGATAAAGCTGAACAAAAGGAGACTGGCCGAAGCAGTGGTTCAGAACCATATCCATTATTACTGCAATGCCACGGTTATGACAACTGTCGACAAATGCCTTAAGATCGTTTTTTGGACCATAATATTTATCAGGCGCAAAATAAAATGACAGATTATATCCCCAGCTGAGGTTTCCCTCAAATTCTGTTACCGGCATAAGTTCAATTGCATTTACTCCAAGATCATCAAGGTAACTTAACGTATCGATGAGGGTTTTGTAATCGTGATTTGCAGTAAAGTCACGGACAAGCAATTCATAGATTCTCAGATCTGATTTATGAGGAGGCTGGAAGGTGGTTGTTTGCCACGAATAGGGCACCTGGGAAGTCTGGAGAACAGAAACAATACCCGAGGCAGTGTCTTTCGGATATTGGATCAGATTGGGGTAGGTAGCAGAGGGTATATACTGATCATTCCACGGATCAAGAACCTTGTCTGCGTACGGATCTGCGATAAACAGCGCCGTATCAACAAGATACTGAAACCTGTACTCTTTTCCGGGTTTAAGTCCGTTTATTTCCACCCAATACCTTTCAGCATCCGGAGTTCTTTTCATGTAACCCTTTTCGCAGGCAAGCCAGTCAGTAAAATCGCCAGTTGCAAACACATAATTTTTATAAGGTGCATGCAGGACAAGGGTCACTGAGGTGTTGCTGGTATAATTAATTCCGTCTGTCAGACCTGCAGGCAATGCCTCTGATACAATTGGTTTTCTGACATAATAGAAAAATGAATCTGCAGCAAAAGCAGGTTTGTCCCATGCAATTACTTTAATCCGGAATTCACCATACTGATCAGCCAGAATAGTATCGGTCACGAGGTCTGCCGTTATACTTGATTTTATGAATTGATTATTAATGTATAATGATACGGAATCTGCAAATGTTGCAGAAGCTTTAATTACTATTTGCTTATAAAGCTCTGTAACAAAAGAAGATTTAGAAGGGAGGGTAAAAGTTGCATTGAGCCCGACCTGGAATACATCGATAAAGATATCAGGTCTTGTTTGAAGTGTTGGTCCTGCATTACGGAATACCAGGCAGATTTTTGTGACAATATCTGTGGATGCAAGTGAATAGAAAGTTTTAATATCAGGTGTTATATCAAGCTCATAACGGTAACTACCAAGGTATTTCAGTTTTGGTTGTTTTAAATTGTCGCCCCAGTTACCGATTACTTTTTGCCAGGGTGCTCCCTGAATAGTAACACCTGTATGAGCATAAAGATCACCTGTATAATTATGGAGTTCCCCTGCATCTTTTGAGCTGTCGTAAAATATCTTTATCACCTTCCCCGGTGTCGGTACTGCCGGATCGGTAGTTATTAATTGTGCTGATAAACTTATGGACACCAGCAATGCAATAACAAGTAAATAAATTCGGTGCATATTATTTATTTAAAGATAAAAAAACTCACTATTGTAAATTTGCTAAATTTTAAATAATCAAAAACCTCTTCTTTTGATTATTTAGAAGAGGTTTTTGATATGAATGAACTATTCAGCAAAATTTGCTATCTCGTTCTAAAATCTTTTTTAGTTCTTAGTAATAGTTGCTTTAAGAGCCCAAGGATCGAAGGTAATTGTATAATTTCCGGCAGTTGCAATAGCAATATTTGCTCCACCAGCTGTAAGAGCATTAAGATCAGTACCGCCATAATTAATATCCCAACCGTCATTAGCTCTGAATTTGATGGAACCTACAACTAAGTCAAGAGTAGCTTTAAAGACCTTATTTGTTGCATCCCAGCTCATATTCTGATCAGAACCCCAACCACCAGCGGTTGCATCACCAATTATGCCCCATCTGTTTGCGCTATAAGTGTAAGCGTTAGGATGGCTTAAATCTAAAGTAAATGCATAATCAGCCTCCACTGTCACAGCAATGTTACTACCACCTGCATCCAAAGTAGCATCTGCAGCAGTACTACCGTAATTGAAACCCCAATCATGGTTAGCTCTGAACTTGAATGAGGCAGCAGTCAAATGTATCCCCCCTGTCCAGGTAGCTGAAGCAGGATTATAAGTCAATGCAGTTTCATCACCCCAACCAAGTGGAGAAGCATCACCAATTATACCCCACACTGTAGCAACAGCAGTATAGGTCATAGGATCAACTGACGCATTAACATTTATTTTATAATAACCTGCAGGTGAATTTATATTATCGCCACTGGCATCTAATGTACCAGCAGTTGTACCAGCACCATAATTAGGTCCATCCCAATTAGGTTGTGTGGCAAATTTCCACTGGTTTGAAGTATTTGCCATGTACACGTAACCTTCCAGATTATCAGGTGCAGAAACAGTACTTTTTACCTGAGGTGATTTGTCAGGCGACCAGTTAGCGAATGTAGAACCAGGATAGCTGGCTGCAACATAGTCACCGGGAACATTCCAAATACGAGTATCAGCTAATGTAGTAAACTGAACATCGCTACCATAAGCTGTACCAGCGCTATTTGTAGCGTATGCGCGAACATGATATGTTGTGTATTTTATAAGACCGGTAAGATTGCTTACAAACGCACCGGTACCGGTACCTCCATCAATTATGTTATCAGCAGTTGTAGGATTAGCGCTAGTGCTCCAGGCAAGACCTCTTGCAGTAATTGTGCCACCACCATCGTAAGTTACTTCACCACCCGATACCGCAGCAACTTTAGTAACGCCTGTAACAGCAGCAGTTGTAACAACTGGTAAATCAACCAGTGTAGTAAAAGATACTTCAGTACCGTAACCTGTACCAGCGCTATTTGTGGCATAAGCGCGTACATAATAAGTAGTATTTCCCTTCAAATTAGTAAGTGCGCTTACAAATGCACCAGTCCCATTTCCATCTGAAGTTTTAGTATCTGTAACTTTAGGATTATGATTTGTGCCAAAACATACACCACGAGCAGTAACAGTAGCACCGCCGGCAACCGTAACATTACCGCCACCTGCAGCTGAATTACCGGTAATTGCAGAAATAGCAGCAGTTGTAAGCGTAGGAACAACAGGTAAAGTAGTAAAAGTAACTTCTTCACCATAAATTGTGCCACCTGCATTTATTGCATAAGCACGTGCATAATATTTAGTAGCATAAGCAAGACCACCCAATTTTACAGTAAAAGTTGCCAAAGCACTTTGCGCGCTATAAATAACTTTGCTTTTGGCAGTTGTAGGAGCTATTGCGATATCATAACAAACACCTCTTTCAGTAAAACCATCGCCTGCGGCAACAACAAAACCGATAACGGTTGCAGAGTCAGATTTAACATTTAAGACCTGCGAGGTAGAAAGTTTCGGAGCTAATCTAACATCAGATTGTTCCTTTGTACATGCGGCAAAAAAGATTGTAGCAGTAAAAAGTACAGCCAATATTCTATATATGGACATTTTTTTCATAAATAATTTCTTTATAATGTTTATTCTGATTAATCAAAAGTTCCATACGAACTAGTTTTTAACGATGGTAAAAGTACCGGCTTCCGAACCAATGGGAGCTGGGACTGTGATCGTTAATGAAATGGTATAGTTGCCAGCGGTAACTGGTATATTAGCCCCGTTGTGTACCAAATTACCAGTAGTACCACCCAAATTCCAGGCCCAAGCATCGTTAAGCCTGAATTTAATATCACCGGCAATCAAGTCAATAGTAATATTCCAGGTTCCTGTTTGGGCATCGTAATCCATTTTTTGGTCCGGAGTATTCCAACCATTTGGAGTTGCAGAACCAATCAGACCAATCATATAAGGATCTATCGAGTAAGTAAGAGCCTTAGTGTCAGCGTTAAATTTATACCATCCATTAGCTCCGGCAGATATACCTGCGCCATTCACTTTAAGTGCTGCACCATTGGCACCATATACAATATTCGCATCCGGGTCCTTCAATGTAAACGCCTTGGTTTTGTCAAGTTTTACAAAACCAGTATATTTGCCATCGCCCAAAGCAGATTCAATTTTCTGGGCAACACCCGATCCGATTAAATCCAAACGGGGCAAACCGTAAATAGTAACATTAGCAGATGTTGTGGCAGAAGAATAAACAAAAGGCTTAGTACCGGTGCCAGGAGCACCAGTGCCGGCATCTACAACTAATACAGATCTTATACGAAAATCAACAGAAGAAACCCGGTCGGCAGGAAACTTTTTAAGAAAAATTCCGTTAAGGTCACTTACAGTAAATTTTATTAAAGTATCCTGAACACCAGAAAACAATGTGATTGAATTTTCAAAATTATTCCCCGTTGCACAAGCTTCCAGGAAATAAATCGCAGAAGCCCGGAAACCCGGATCAACAGCAGTACCAACAAATTCAAGTGTATTCGTTGCGTTAGCCCTTTGAAGGGTTAAATCAGGTAACGTCTTGATTGTTGGAGCAATTGGGCTGGCCAGCATCACGACTCTTGTCTCATCATTTTCACAACCAGACAAAAGACCGATCAACCCAATGATAGTTAAATATATAATTAATTTTTTATTCATTGTTTGAAAGTTTAAAAGATTAATAACCAGAATTTTGTTTTATGTTAGGATTTGCAGATACTTCATCTCCCGGAATAGGGAAGATATTCAAATGGCTGTCAGTATTGGTACCATTGTATGTTCCGCCCTTCCATACCCAATTATAATTCCCATCAGTGAATTTCCCAAAACGAACCAAATCGGTACGTCTTTGTGCTTCATAATAAAATTCACGGCCACGCTCATTCATTAAAAATTTATCGTTAAGCTGAGCTGTTGTAATATTTCCCGTAGCATTTCCATAAGCACGTGCTCTGACAGCATTAATATCAGTTACTGCATTGGTTTTGTCACCTAACCTATACAAAGCTTCGGCTCTCATCAACAATGCATCTGCATAACGGAAAATCGGAAAATCAGTGCTGGCAAAGGCCGGATTATAATTAGCAGCTTGGGTGCCATCAGTATTTTTTGCGGTAAATTTATATACGCCAATACCATAATCACCACTTGATGAAGCACTCGGGATATCCATACTTTTCTTAGTCTTGCAAAATACGCGTTTATCTTTGCATTGAGCAAAAGTTGGATCGCTTGCAGGAATTGGTACATTACCATAGGTAGCGATTGTATCTACCAACACATTTAAGAACTGTTTTTTGGTCCTGTTTCCATTCCAGTTGGTGTTCGATGTCAAACCATGAAAATCTTCTGCTCTGATATATATAGGATCGCTGGATGATTCGATGACAAATGTGGTGCCGACATAACCTTGTGTATTAATTCCATCCTGCTCCCATGCAAAAATCATTTCCGGATTGTGAATACCATCATTGTCTGCGCTAAAATTCTGTCTGTAGTTAGTAGCCAATGAATATTGTCCACTGTTGATCACTTTATCGCAATAAATTTTGCAGCTATCCCATTTTGCTGTTCCGGTGTAAACCTGAGCGTTCAGATATACCCTGGCCAGTAACATCCAGCAGGCAGCCTGATCAGCCTGAGGATAAGAGAACTTTGGTTCTCCCAGTTTATCTTCAATACTATGCAATTCAGACACTACATAATTAAACAATTTGGCCCGTTCAATTTGTTTTGGAAAGAATTTTCCAACTCTATCAGCATCTGTTGTAAAAGGAGGATTTCCAAAGAGGTCCATATCCCAGTAGTAGGCTAGCGCCCTTAGGAAACGGGCCTCTGCGTTATATTGCATTACAGCAGGGTCAGAATTTCCGTTTGTAAACTTAATAAAATCGTTTGCATACGTTATACTCAGACTTAAACGTTGATAAAGCGCAGTAAGAAAAGGATTATTCGCACTCCAGGTCTGGGTGTTTAAATCGGCAATACCAACGTCTCCCCATGCACAGATTGCTTCATCGGTAGTTATTTCCTGGACATTCCAAAGTGCTCTTGTGGTAGTAAAAAAGTTCCCGTCGGAAGCAGTAATATCATCCCCACCGTTACTGCCTTGTCCACTGATCATGAAACTGGCATAAATTTTCCCCAGGACTTCCTTCATGTAAACAGGATCATCACCTAAGTTGCCTGCCAGAATAGTATTTGGGTCCTTTGGTTTTACATCCAAATCTTTCACACACGATGTTATCATCAATGTTGAAAGAACAATTCCCAATATTAAATTTCTTTTATTCATATCTATTTATTATTAGAATATTAATAGGTTAAACTTATACCAAGCATAAAGGTCCGGGGTCTGGGATAGAAATTGTTATCAATTCCACCGTTTACTTCCGGGTCAATACCTCTATATTTTGTGATAGTCATTAAGTTTTGAACAGTAATGCTTACACGTGCGCTTAATTTATTAAAAAGGTTGTCGAATAAATAGCCGGCACTTAAATTGTCTAATTTAAAAAACGAGCCATTTTCAACAAAATAATCACTGGTAAATTGACGTTTCACGAATTTTGTGTCACTCAAATACTTTGGTTCATTGTGCCAATATCCTATCGCGTACATTTGGTCATAAGCAGCGGCAGCTGCCACCTGATTATAAACGTAATTTCCGATACTGGTACGGGCAGAAGCAGAAATGTCGAGGTTTTTGTAGTTAAAACGGGCAGAGAAACCCAATAAATAATCAGGAGCAGGATTATGGTAGATGTATTTATCGGCATTATCACCATTCACTGTGCCTCCCAATCCTGAAAGATCAACGTACAAACCTTCGATCGGGTAGCCATTTGCATTATACACTTGCTTGTTCAGAAAGTATGAGTATGCAGGATAACCAACTCTTGTTACCTGCTTCTGGCCGGTAAAAGCATCACCATAAAGAATACCAATATAATCCGGATCATCAGATATAAGCAATTTGGTAATTTTGTTCTTGTTGTAGGTTACATTGAATCCTAAGATTAAAGACATATCTTTTTGTGAGAGTGGCATCAGATTCAAAGAAAATTCAACACCCCTGTTTTCCAGACTACCGACATTTGTCAATAAAACATTGGAGAAATTACTACCGCTGGGAATAGTAACAGTGTTCAATAAATCATCGGTAACGCGTTTATATATATCGAACGATCCTGTAATATGGTCTTTCAGGAAACCAAAATCAAAACCTAAATTTTGGGTTGTTGTTTGTTCCCATTTTATGTCCGGGTCATACGCACTTGGACGCAATGTCGGAAGAAATTCGCCGCCAATTGGATAATAAGAACCAGGTGAAGAAGTAATATATCTCGCTTGAGCAGGATAATCATTGCCAATATCTTGTTGTCCGGTAACCCCCCAGCCTAATCTCAATTTCAAATCAGAAACTACATCAACATTTTTTAAGAAAGATTCGTTCTTGATTTTCCAGGCAAGAGCTGCTGATGGGAAAATTCCCCAACGGTTATCTTTGGCAAAACGTGAAGAACCATCATCACGAACTGTTACAGTAAGCAAGTACCTGTCCAAAAGTGTGTAATTCAAACGACCAAAGAATGAAACTAAATAGTTTTCAGTAATGAAGGATGAACTATCTGTTTTTTGGTAAGGATGGGTAGCGTCCTCAATTCCACGGATATAACTATCACCTTCACGTTTGAAATGTTGCCATGAATAACCTGCGGTTACGTCAATTTTGCTATTGATCTGGCTCAGTTCTTTTGAATAGTTCAGATAAAAATCGAGAAGGTTATTGTAATTTGTGCCATTATAATCACTTAATCTACCCCAAAGAGGACTGGTAAGAACTGAAGGTGAAGTTATTGGACGGTTGTTATGTCCCGAACCTTTTGTATAATCAGTTGCCAAATTCAAATTCGCATGCAGTTCAGGAATAAAAGGAATTTTATAATTAAATTGAATGTTACCGATAACTCTCTTAACAATCGACTTATTGTCGGCCGCCATAAGCTGCTCAACCGGATTTGGAGTACCAAGATTAGCTCCGTAATTGATCCATTGAAAATATCCGTCAGAAGCGGAATTACCGTCCATTACAGGTTTAGTTGGATCCATATTGATAGCAGAACCCAATGCTCCCCGATCACCAAAATTATTGTTGGTGCTCATACCTTTTACATTGATATTAACTTTTAAATCGTTGTTCAGGAATGTGGGATCAAGACTAATAGAACCTGTCACTCTTTGCATATCCGTATTCTTCATTATACCATTCTGATCAGTGTAACCGACAGAAACCCGATAAGGCAAGATTTTATAAGCACCTGATACGCTTAGATTATGATCTTGAGAAACAGCAGTATGGAAAATTTCCTTTTGCCAGTTAGTGTTCTCAGTTCCAAGCTTGTTAAAGCTTTCAACGCCAAACAAATCTTTATGATCTAAAGCGATTTGTCTAATTTCATCACCAGAATATTCATCCAGAAATTCAATGGCGCTGGATATTGAAGTATTCCCATCATAGGTAATTTTCATTGGATTACCTACTTTACCCTTTTTAGTAGTAATAAGGATTACACCATTGGAAGCCCTTGAACCATAAATAGCAGTTGCGGAAGCATCTTTCAAAACGGTAAAAGTCTCGATGTCGTTAGGATTAACAAATGAAAGGAAGTTAGAGCTACCTGAGACATTATGGTTATCAATAGGAACTCCATCGATAATAATCAAGGGTTCGTTGGAAGCATTCAAAGATGAACCACCGCGAACGCGGATAGTTGCACCGCTACCGGGAGCACCGCCATCAGTCGTAATTACCACACCGGCGCTTTTACCAACCAATAAATCTTGAGGCGAGGTAATAGCACCTTTGTTAAAATCTTTCGAACTAACGGCAACTACAGAACCTGTTGCATCTGATTTTTTAACAGTACCATAACCGATCACTACTACCTCCTGAAGTCTCAGGTCACCGACAGCCATTGCTACATTAATTGCAGTCCTGCCGTTAACTGGAACTTCCTGAGCAGTGTAACCCACATACGAGATGATTAGTGTGGCAGTCGGGGCAACTGTCAGGCTGAAGTTACCACTGACATTTGTAATCGTCCCATTAGTGGTTCCCTTTTCCTGGATTGTGACTCCGACCAAAGAAGAACCGTCTGCTGCATCTGTAACTTTACCTGAAACCTTTATTCCCTGAGCATTTATTGCTCCGGCAAAAAGGATTCCCAGGAAAAGCATAGACAGCATTGTGAAAATTCGTTTTTTCATAGATTGTCTGGTTTAAAGATTATAACAGTTTACTTTAAAGAAATACATAGAATATTCGTCATGCTTATTGAATAGAACAAATATATGAAAGAAATGATAAAAAAAACATTTGAACGTATTAATTTTCAGATATTTAACATAATGCATAGCAAACGTTTGAAATGATTATATCCTATTCATTTTGTTTAATCTTTTTGGAAATTATATTAATTTATTTCCGTTTTTGATGAAGAAAAAGATCTGAAAAGGATCGATTTTTAATTTTATTATGAAAATCAGAATATTTATTCTATATTTCGGAAAGAGGGATAAAAACCAGAAAAAAGAAGATGCATAAAGGACAGGTAACTATAAAAGATATTGCAAAAGAACTGGGAATTTCTCCTTCAACTGTATCAAAAGCTCTGAAAGGGCATCCTGATATAAGCGCTACAACAAAACAGACCGTGAGGGCCCTTGTTGAGAAATGGAATTATAAACCCGACCTGATTGCCCTGAGTCTTAAAAGCGGACTAAGCAAAACAATAGGTGTTATAGTCCCTGAAATAGTACACTACTTTTTTTCAACTGTGATCAGCGGTATTGAGGATCTGGCGTATGATTCAGGGTACCATGTAATGTTCTGCCAGTCAAGTGAGTTATATGCCAGGGAAGTAAAAGCAGTTGAGACATTACTCTCCTGTCGCGTTGATGGAATCCTGGTATCAGTTTCCAAGGTAACAAATGACTTTGAACATTTCAGAAGAATCCAGGATGCTGGTATCCCTTTGGTTTTCTTCGACAGAATATGTGATGAAATTGACACTGACAGAGTAGTTGTTGATGATGAACTGGGGGCATATGAAGCGGTTAAACATCTCATAAAAATTGGTTGTAAAAATATTGTTCATCTTTCATGTCCTCAGAATCTTCAAATAGGACAAAACCGTAAAAACGGCTATCTGAGAGCTCTGAAAGAACACAATATTCCTGTAAACGAAAACAATATTATAAGGTGTGATACCAGAGAGGAGACATCTGTAATTTTACCCGAATTATTGAAAAGACCGGAAAAACCTGATGGGATTTTTGCTGTAAATGATCTGACAGCAGCCGGGGCGATGAAAATAGTATTGGATTTGGGATATCGTGTGCCAGAAGAAATTGCGGTTGTAGGATTTACAAGCGGATTGATTTCCGACATTACAAATCCCACACTCACCTCTGTTGAACAGCATGGTTATTTAATCGGCAGAGAAGCTGTCAAATTGCTCATTGAACGTCTTGAGAGAAAGCATGAGCTTCCGTCACAAACAATAATCATTAAAACGGAACTCGTAATAAAAGGATCTACTAAAAGGAATTAAAAGTGATTTTACATTTCTTTATGTGTATCCTTTCTAATAATCCAAAAAATGTCATTTGTCAACTTATTTAAATAAAAAAATCTCTATTTTTGGCTGGCTTAACTGAAGGCAGAAATGAATTCTAATTATTATCTAAAACCATCTCAGATATGAACGTTCCGGTAAATTTATTGTACACCAAAGACCATGAATGGCTTCGCGTTGAAGGAAACATGGGGTATGTCGGTGTTACTGATTTTGCACAGAGAGAGTTAGGTGACATCGTTTTCATTGAAGTTGAAACCGTAGGTGAGTCACTTAACAAAAAGGAAGTATTTGGTACCATCGAAGCTGTAAAAACAGTATCCGACATGTTTATGCCGGTAAGCGGTGAGATACTGGAGATGAATCCGGCTCTGGATGAATCACCTGATGTTGTAAATAAGGATCCATATGGCAAAGGATGGATGGTTAAAATAAGAATCACCGATCCGTCAGAAGTTAACGACCTTCTGACACCTGAAAAATATTCAGCTTTGTTATAATGTCTTTTTAACTTCGAATTCCTGATACCCTTCAACAACATCACCAATTTTTATATCGTTGAAATTATGAATGTTAAGTCCGCATTCATACCCTCCTACAACTTCTTTCACA
>Ga0265292_1000581_pt1 | contig 47998 bp, 47 predicted proteins | sample Munlanlewell296A_FD_189080 | JGI IMG/M metagenome (GOLD analysis project Ga0265292, IMG submission 189080) | Leachate microbial communities from a municipal landfill in Southern Ontario, Canada - Leachate well 296A | ecosystem: Engineered > Solid waste > Landfill > Unclassified | place: Canada... | reverse complement strand
CGCCTTAGCGATCTCGGCCGTGATCGGCCACACGTGAACCGCTGCCAGGGTTCTCACGACCTGCCGGTCGTCGAGATCGACCTCAATCCGCCCCAGCTGGGCGAGCTTCGCGATCTCCCACAGGACGATGGCAGAGATGGACCAGGGTTGACCGCGAAGCAGTTTGCTCTCCGTCGGCGTTAGGTCTCCCGTCACTGCGTAGAGAAGGATGTGCGTATCAAGATTGATCATGCCAGCGGATTCCGGTCGAGAGGATGTCGCCCTTGACCCTGAGCTTGCCCTTCAGCGCGCCGATCAACTCGGCGGACTCTGCGCGGATCGGGATCAGCTTGGCCACAGGCTTGCCGCGTTTGGTGATCACGATGCCTTCCTCGTCGACCTCATCGAGGATGGCCAAGCATTGCTCCTTGAACTTCGCCGCACCCATCTCCTTCATAGTCACATGATAGCGCTAGTCATCCAAGCTGGCCAGTCTTCGACTGGCCCCAGATCGCATAGCGGTCTACCGGTCTCCGTTTCACGGCTGCGACGACGTCTACGCCCCCCGCTGCCAACGTCCCAAGGCAGCCGAAGGGCCTTGGGGCCCCTCAGCCCCCAGCGGGCCGCATAGACAGCCGCCTTCCGCGGATCCCAACCCCCACCCTGCGTGTGGACAATTCCGACGCACCGAGCGGTTGGTTGCCCGGGGTGGACGGCAGGCGCACGCTGGCCACCAAGAGACGAGCCCCAAGCAAACCGGCCAGCTCGACCCCCCGTTTCACGGCCACATCCGCTGAACTCGACCCGTCGGTGCCCACGAGCAAACTGCTGGTCATGCTGACTCCTCCTGCCCCGGAGATACGGCGCGGAGATGCCCGCGGCCTACCCCACCAACGTCTTCTCGGGTAGCCCGACCAGAGGCTCGCGCCTTCGACCACTCCCGACCAACGCCGCTCTCAGCAAGAGCCCCGCAGCGAGCGGCAAGAGCCCAACAAGGATCACCCCGGCAGCGGTCCCAGTCGCGGGCAGCTTGAGCCCCGCGGCCGCCGGAGCCGGAGGGGCGCCGGGGGGTGCGATGGCAGGTCGGTTGTCGACCCCTGGTCCCTCGATCCTCACCGCGTTCGTGTACACCTGTGTCGTAAGTGTGGCCTGCGGCGTGTACTGCTGCGCGGCATTGGCCGGCCCCAGCGGCACCTTCATGGATAGGCGCCCACTGCCGTCGGAGCGCAGAAGCACCGAGGTAGCGTTGTCGGAGCCAATGGTCACTTGGTAGAGCTCATTCGGCCGGTACCAAGGCGCGGTCACGACGTCTGCGCTGCCACTCCCCGCTAACTCAAAGCCTGAGGGCTGTACCGCCCGGAGATGGGAGAACTCCATCGCGGTGCGGTGCATGCTGACCGACCATCCGTAGACGGAGTAGGCTGGCTCCGCCGTGGTGTAGGTGAAGGGAACGGGCGGCTTCGGCGGGTTCGCAAATGCCTTCATCAAGTCGGGCAGGGTCTGCTTCAGGTCTCGAACCCAGTAGGGCCAGGTGTGGGTCCCCGGACCGTAGTCGTCCCAGACGTGAGGCAGGCCGATCGACACAAGTCGTTGATGGAAGCTCACGTTCTGCTGGTACACGCCGGCCTCAAGGCCGGTCGTGACGGGATCAACTTGCCCGGTCTGGTCGTACGGGCCGCCGGGCATGCCGTTGCCCGTGCGCAGGGTCAACTGGAGGCCGGCGAGGTTCCCCGCGAGATCCCACGGGTTGTAGTCGCGCCAGCGCACCTCCTCAGTTGCCCGCGGGCCCCAAACCGAGTCGGGAGGGGCAGCGTCCAACATGTTGAGTCCTCCCATGACCTGGCCGCTCGCGGCGTCGTTGGTGTCGACCGCGCCGGAGAAACTCGCCGCCGCGATGAACAGGTCGGGATGCCGTGCCGCGTAGGACATGGCCCCGAAGCCTCCCATGGAGAGCCCGGCGAGGGCCCTGCCACGACGCTCGGCAATGGTGCGCAAGTGGGCATCGACCCACGGAATCAACTGGTTGACGTGGTAGTCCTCCCACCGCGGGGGCCCGAAGGCGCTGAAGTTGTACCAGTCCGAGTAGAAGCCCGACTGCCCCGCGTCCGGCATGACGACGATCAGCGGACGGTTGGCGGTCAGCGCCTTCGCCTCGCCTGATCGAGTCCACGAGGTGTAGTCGTCGCAGCAACCGTGGAGCAGGTACAGGACCGGGTAGCGGCGGGTGGGCTGCGCCTCGTAGCCATCCGGATACAGGATGCGCACGTGTGTGTCCGATGCCAGGTCGCCGGTGCGGAAGACCAGCTCGACCAGGCGGGCGTCCAGCCGTTGTGTACTGACTAGTGCGAGCTGCCCCGGATCGTCCGCGGCCCCAGCCGGGACCGGGACCCCGCAAGCCGCGCAAGCCGCTAGCGTCAGACTGGCAAATGTAGCGACCACTGCCCGGCCCACTACCGCAAGCCGGTGCGGGGACCGCCACATCGCCTTCACACCCCGACCAGTTCGCCACCCCCGACTAGGCATGCTGATCAATACCTCCCGATCTCGCTGCGAAGCCCAGCGCCAGGGGTGACCGCGAGCGACGGGGCACGAAGCGCCGCGCCACACTGCCTCCGGCTCCTGACCACGGAACCCCCGTCCACCCGTCATCTGCCCCAACCCACGCTCGCTTGCGGCTTGCCTACACCAACCTCGTCGTCAGGTATTCCAGCGGCGAATCCGTTCGGCGGCAAGAACCAGGGCCAGGGCACCGAGCATCAGGCCGGTGGCCCCGGTTGCGGGTAGCTTGCGGGCTGGAGCTGGGCCGGCAGCGACGGCCTGATCCAGGACCAGCGCTCCGGCACCGCAGTCCGCGCCCCCGCGGGAGATCGTTGCTTTGAGCGGCAGGTCGCGTGAGGAGCCGCCGGCCATGGCCTGGTAACAGCCGGGTGCCACGACCCATCGGTAGCTCTTGGTGTCCCAGTAGGAGAAAGCGCGCTCGTCCACAAGGAAGCTCGCTTCCTTGGTCTCCCCCGGTGCCAGGACGAGCTTGTCGAAGCCCTTGAGCTGCTTGGGGGGTTGGGGCACCGATGAGGACGGGGAGGGAAGGCCAAGGTAGAGCTGGGCCACCTCCGCGCCGGTGCGCTTGCCGGTGTTGGTAACTTCAACGCTCACCTTCGCGACCGCTCCACTTCCCGCCGGGGCGGGCTCGACGCGCAGGTTGTCGTAGCGGAAGCTGGTGTAGGACAGTCCGAAACCGAAGGGGAACAAAGGCTCGATTCCCTTCGTATCGTAGTGGCGGTAGCCGACGAACACTCCCTCGGAGTAGACCGCGTGAGGGATCCCATCCTTGTCGTTCACACCCGGGTACTGCTCGGGGGTCGTGGTGGCCAGGTCCTCCATGCGCTTCGGGAAGGTCTGAGGGAGCCTCCCCGAGGGATATGCGTCCCCGAACAGCACGGCGGCGATGGCATTGCCGTCCTCCTGGCCGGGGAACCACGCCTCGAGGACCGCCTTGACCTGGCCGAGCCAGGGCATGAGCGTCGGCCCACCGGTGTTGAGCACGACGATCGTGTTGGGGTTGGCTGCCGCGACGGCGGCGATCAGGGCGTCCCCATCGCTGTCCAGGGCCAGGCTCGTGCGGTCAGATCCTTCACTCGCCGCGTAGTAGCCGAAGACGATTGCCACGTTTGCCGCCGTTGCCGCCAGGACGGCATCCTGGGTTGCGGATCCGTCGGCGTAGATGACCACATCGGCACTTGCCAGGGCCCGCTGTTCGATGGCCTGCAGTGGGGTGACCGTCGAGGTATTGCAGCCCAGCACCGCGGAAGAGCCTCCGCCTCCGCAGATCTGGCTTGCGGCCTTGCCGGCCCCTTGGCCGATAACGGCGATCGTCTTGCCGGTCCCCTCGAGCGGCAGAATCGAACCCTCATTCTTCAAAAGGACCGTGCCGTCCTCGGCGATCTTGCGGGCGAGGGCGAGGTGATCGGCCGTGGACACGTTCGTTGCGCTCGGTCCTGGAGTCGTATGGGACACCGGGTGATCGAACAAGCCGATCCGGAACATCGTGCGCAAGATCCGCAGCACCATGTCGTTCAGGCGTGAGGCCGGCACCTGGCCGTTCTGGACGGCGGTCTTGAGCGCGTCGGCGAAGTAGCTCGCGGGCATGCCGCTCATTTCCATGTCGAGGCCGGCATTGGCAGCCGCGACCGTCGAGTGCTGGGCTCCCCAGTCGGTCATGACCCAGCCGTCGAACCCGAACTCCTTCTTCAGGTAGCCGTTGAGCAAGGTAGGGTTCTCGCAGGCGTAGATGCCGTGGAACCTGTTGTAGGAGCACATCGCGGATCCAACCCTGCCCTGCTTCACGGTCGCTTCGAAGGCGGGCAGGTAGATCTCGTGCATCGTGCGGTCGTCGACATCCGCGGAGACCGTGTCCCTGTTGTTCTCCTGGTTGTTCACCGCGTAGTGCTTGACGGTCGCGACCACGTTGCTGGCCTGAACGCCCTTCACCTCTTGGACGGCCATCTCTCCCGCAAGGAATGGGTCTTCACCCATGTACTCGAAGTTGCGTCCGTTCATGGGAATGCGGCCGATGTTGACGGCCGGCATTAGCATGACGTTGACGCCCTTGTTCCATGCCTCCTGGCCGATGGCCTCGCCGAACTGCCGCCCGAGCGACGGGTCCCAGGTGGAGCTCCGGCCCATGCCTGTCGGCCAAGCCGTCGTGCCCACCTGAGCGTTCGCCACGCCCGAGGGCCCATCGTTTAGGGTCAGGTCCGGGAGGCACAGGTCGGGGTTGCCCTCGATGTAGCCAGCTCCCCCGTAGGGGTAGAAGTAGTAGTAGTCCTCCCCCACCATGTTGATCTTGTCGTCGATCGTCATGGCAGCCAGCAGTTCACGGGCACGCTGCTCCGGCGACTTGGATGTCTCCATCCACGGGCACTCGGCGGCGCGAGCCGGGCGGGCGGGAAGCCCCACGGGCACGACGGCGGCCCCGCAGACTACCGCGAGCACGGCCGCGAGCACGGCACGGTAGCGCGCTCGTGACGGCGGGAACTGATGGAGTCGCATCGCCCACCTCCCAATCACACGATGTCGGTCGGCCCTGGCGGCGTTTCGAGCCTCTCACCACTGAGGATGTATTCGCCGCGACCCCGTCGACCTCCTGTCTCCGGCCGGTTGACCCGTGAGCGCGGACCGAGCCGCCTGTCTTCCGACGAGCGCAGTCCGCAGCAGGCAATCCCGGTTCACGCGGCTACCTCTGCCCCAACGCCTCTGCGCTTCAGTACGACTGGTTCTGCCTCGATGTCTCGGATGAACTGCCTTCAGTGACGCGTATCCCCGTAGATGCCGAGGCCAGTATTGGGATCGAAGAAGTGCACCCGTCTGGTGTCGACGAACAGCTCGACGGGCTCCCGCTCTCGAACACGCGACCGGGGATCGAGTCGGGCAACAAAGACCGAGTGCGCCCCCGCCCTCTTCTCCAGATCCTGCACGGCCTCGACTCCTGTGTCGGCCGCCAGCTCCTTGATGTCCTCGGTGAGCACCGGGGGAACGTCCACGGTGAAGTGAATCAACAGCTCGGAGCCCAGAGCCTCCCGCAGATCTACGACTGCGGGCAGCCGGCGAGTCTCGGGGGCTCCCCGGACTAGGGAGGCGTCCTCCATGTCCTCCGGACGAATGCCCAGGATCACGCGCCGTCCCTTGAAAGCCGCGAGATCCGGATGCGCCGCTACAGCCTCCTCGTCGATCTCAAGCCGGTTGGCCCCGAACTCCGCGACAAGCCCGCCGGCGGACCACACCAACTCGACCTCGACCATGTTCATGGCCGGCGATCCGATGAAACCACCGACGAACAGGTTGACCGGGCACTCGTAGAGGTCTTGCGGCGTATCCACCTGCTGAAGCAACCCCTTCTTGATCACGGCCACCCGGTCGCCCATGGTCATCGCTTCGACCTGGTCGTGAGTGACGTACATGGTCGTGACGCCTAGGCTGGCCTGCGTCTTGGCGAGTTCCGCCCGCATCTGGACCCGAAGCTTGGCGTCGAGATTCGAGAGGGGTTCGTCCATGAGGAAGGCCTGGGGACTGCGGACGATCGCCCGCCCCATCGCCACGCGCTGGCGCTGTCCTCCCGACAGGTGCTTCGGCTTGCGGTTCAATACCTCATCGAGGCCCAGCATCGCCGCGGCTTCCTTGACTCGCCTGTCGATCTCGGCTTTCGGAACCTTGCGGAGCTTGAGGCCGAACGCCATGTTCTCGTGAGCCGTCATGTGTGGGTAGAGGGCGTAGTTCTGGAAGACCATCGCCACGTCCCGGTCCTTCGGAGCGATGTCGTTGACGATCCGGTCGCCGATGCGAATCGTGCCTCTGGTGATCTCTTCGAGCCCGGCCACCATCCGCAGCGCCGTGGTCTTCCCACATCCGGAAGGGCCGACCAGAACCATGAACTCCCCGTCGGCAATCTCCAGATCGAGATCGCGGACGGCCTCGGTCCCGTCGGGGAATACCTTCGAGACGTTCTCGATAACGATCGCGGCCATCCATGTCACCCCTTGACGGCGCCGGCCATGAGGCCACGCAAGAAGAATCGGCCCAGGAATATGTAGACGACAAGCGTTGGAAGCGCAGTCAGAAGGGCCCCCGCCATCTGCACGTTCCACTGCACGATCTGGCTGCCGGCAAGGTTGTTGAGAGCCACCGTCACGGGCCAACTCGAGGGCTTCGTGAGGATGATCGCGAACAGGAACTCGTTCCAGATGGACGTGAACTGCCAGATGAGCGCCACCGCGAAGCTGGGGACCGACAGAGGAACCATGATGTAGCCGTAGGTGCGCAAGATGCCGGCCCCGTCGATGCGGGCGGCCTCCAGCACGTCCGTGGGGACGGTCGCGTAGTAGTTGCGGAAGATCAGGGTCGTGATCGGAATGCCGTAGATGACGTGGACCAGAACCAACCCCGGGATGCTGCCGTACAGCCCTATGCGCTGCAGGAACAGAACCAGCGGGATGAGGATGCTCTGGTAGGGAATGAACATCCCAAACAGAAACAGCGTGAAGATCAGGTTGGCGCCCCGGAATTTCCACTTCGCGAGCACGTAGCCATTCATGGACCCCAGCATGGAGGAGATCAGCGCGGCCGGGATGGCCATGACCGCGCTGTTGCGGAGATGCGGTTTGAGCGCGCGGAACGCGGCGATGAAGTTATCGAAGTGCAGCCCGGAAGGAAGCCGCCACATCGTGGAAAGGTCGACTTCCCCGAAGCTCTTCAGGCCCGTTATGAGAAGCACGTAGACGGGCAACAGGTAGAAGACCACCATCGCCACGAGCGGTATGTAGATGAGGACACGGGTGCGCCGCTGGATGGTCAGACCTCCGCCTCGCTCTTAAGGCTGTAGATCAGATAGGGCACCACAAGAATCGCCACCCCGCCCAGCAGGAGAATGCCGATGGCGGCGCCACGCGCATAGCTATTGGCGTCGAACGTCGCCGTCCACATGTAGATGGCGGGCACATCCAGGCGCATGTCCTTGCCGCTGATTGCGACGATCAAGTCGAAGATCTTGAGGGACATGTGGCCGAGGATGATGATCGCGCTCAAGGCCACCGGCCGCAGCAGCGGCAAGATGACGCGGCGGTAGATCTGGAGCTCGCTGGCGCCGTCCACGCGAGCTGCCTCGCGGAGGTCGTCCGGAACACTCCGCAGACCACCAAGGAAGAGCGCCATCATGAACCCCGACAGTTGCCACACCGCCGGCAGGGCGATGAAGGCAATGCCCCAGGGCGGTTGCGTGGTGTGCCAGGGATTCACGAGGAAGTCGAGATGTAGCTTCTCGAACAGCAGGTTCAGGCCGCTGATGCGGCTGCCCGTGGCCGGGTTCATGAGCCATCGCCACGCCACCCCGGTGACGATGAAGGAAATGGCCATGGGGAAAAGGTACATGGAGCGAAACAGCGACTCCCCGCGAACCTTCCTGTCGAGCAGCATGGCCATCATCGCCCCGATCACGATGGCGCCGCTCAGGAAGCACGCGGTGAAAAGCAGTGTGTTTCGCACATCTATGTGGAATCGGGGGTCGTGAAACAACGCCGTGTAGTTGCTCCCCCCAGCCCAGGAGTAGTCGGGGATGAGACCCTGCCACTTGCTCAACGACACCCGCACGGACCAGCCGATGAAGCCGTAGACGAAGATCCCGATGGCCACGACCGAGGGCAGAATCAAGAGGCCCGCCAGGAGCCGGTCTTTCTTCAAACGCACTCGCTTGACACGCACCCGCGCTGCCACCTGCCTCCCGACCCGGTCTTCCTCTGGCTTTGCTCGCGCCCAGCTTCTGGTTGGGTTGGCTACCGACCGAAACGACGCCAGGCTAGCCTCCGCTCAATGCGGAGGCTAGCCTGGGGGTCAAGACAAACTTCATTACGTGCAGGGGCCGGCGGCCTTGCACGCAGCGCTCAGCGCCGCCTGGAAGCCTGCCTGGTTGAGCTGATTGGCCAGGAACAGACCGAGCGCCGTGTTGATCTGGGACTTCCAGTTGTCGTTGGCGGCCGCCCCGTGCGCGAGGCTGCCCACGATTTTGTCGGCCTTCCACTGATCCATGGACCACTGGAGGTACTCGTCGTAGAGACTGCGGTCGGCGTCCTTGCGGGCCGGAATGGATCCCTTGACGGGGTTAAACGCGTCCTGGCCTTCCTTGGAACCCGCCACAATCAGCCAAGCCTTTGTGCCGTCCGGGTTCGGCGAGCTCTTCGGCCATACGAAGCTGTCGGAGAGCATATCGAACACCCCGTCGGTCCCCGGTGACGCGGCCCACCCAAAGCCGGTGTTCGGCTTGAGGTTCTTCTGCTTGAAGAAGCCCTCCGCCCAGTCACCCATGATGGTGAACGCGGCGTTTCCGTTGACCACCAGTTGAGCCGCCTGGTCCCAGCTGAGCGTCGAGGCGTCCTTGTTCGTGTAGCCAAGCACCTGGGCGAAGGTCGCGATTGCTTGCTTGACTTCGGCGCCGGTCCACGAGGTGGATCCGCTCCACAGCCCGTTGTACTTGTCGGCCCCCGCACTCCCGAGGAGGACCGTCTCAAAGAGATGCATTGATGTCCATTGCTCGCCCATGGCGAGAGGAGTGACGCCTGCGGCCTTCAGCTTCGCGGCAGCCGTGAAGAATTCGGCCCAGGTCTTCGGAGCCGTGACACCGTTCTTCGAAAGAACGCTGGGGTTGTACCAGAGGACGTTCGCGCGATGGATGTTCACCGGAACCGAGTAGATCTTGCCGTCCTTGGAGATCAGGTCGATGAGACTCTGGGGCATTACGTCCAACCACCCCTGATCCTTGAACAGGTCGTTGAGGGGTTGTATCTGGCCGGCGGCAACGTAGGTGCCGATCAACTCCTGGCCCGCATGGCCCTGCCAGGAGGCGGGCGGGTTGCCGGCGGACAGACGCGTTGCGAGCACCGCCCGGGCGTTGGTTCCGGCCCCGCCCGCGACGGCCGCATTATCGAAGGTGAAGTCCGGGTACTTGTTGTTAAACACCTTCACCATAGCGGCCAAGCCATCGGCCTCGCCTCCGGCCGTCCACCAGGAGAAGACCTCCACCTTCTTGCCGGCCGCCTCCTTCTTCTCGCCGCCGCACGCGGCCGCTGACAGTGCCAGCGCCAGCGCCAGTGTTGCGATGATTCCTCTTCTCACATGCCTCATGTGTCTCCTCCCTGCCTCCGCTATCTACTCGCCGCCCTGTCCGCGCATATCTGATCCGCGACCACCCCCTCCTTGGGTAAGACCAGGATTGCCAAATCAAGCTCGCCTTCGCCCCCGCCGAACTGATGTTCCTCGTTCCGGCCGCCATCATATCCGCCCGCGCGAGACCCCGACAGGGGGAAGCTCCCTCGCCACCGGTCCGTCCGTGGCGTCCCGCGCTATCCACCGGACATCCGCCGGAACGGCATCTCCGCCGCGCCGCGATTCGTCTCCAGGGGGTGGTGTCGAACCAGGATCACGCACAGTAGGTCCGCAAGCTCGAACTCGTCGAATCCAGCCACGTCGGCCCGACATCCGGACGCCCGCACGGCACACAGGACGCCGATGCCGGCGCGGTTACTCGCGGCGAAGACCGCGGCAGGCGGATGGCTCCGGGGCAGGAGTTCGCACGCGGCGGACTCCGCCATCTGCTCGTACCTTGGCGTCGTAGCGCCTACCGCACCGGGCCACGCGTGGACCTGGCCCATCTCGCAGCCAGCACCGCCAGGACTGCGAGTACCGGAAGCCCCGCGCCGACGGGCCCGGTGGCGGGAAGCGCCCTCGATCTGGACGCAGACGCCGTTGTGTCCACCGGCCTGCACGCGAAGTCACGAAGCTGACTTGAACTCATCGACGGTGGCGCCGCATCGGGGCTTGTTCCCCAAGCCTCATTGGCGAGCGGCCCCATCTCCAGTCGCAAAGTGCCGCTGCCGGCCAAGGCCTCGTGTGTGAACCAGGTCTTCGTCAGCGGCATCCCGCCGAGTGCCGCTGACTGCACGTACTTGTTGACGAGCGAGGCACCCGGAGCTTCTACGACGAAGCTCTTCCCCTCGGGCAGGCTGATCGCCGCGCGCTCGAACACGGGGCTGGCGATAGTGTACGTTGGGGAACCGGGAACGACTGGGTAGAAGCCGAGCGCGCTCCAGACGTACCACGCGCTCATCGTGCCGAGATCGTCGTTGCCGGGCAACCCGTCGGGCGTCGGGCGGTACAGCCCCTGGTAGGCGCGGCCGAGGGCCTGCGTCTTCCACGGCTGTCCGATCCAGTTGTACAGGTAGGGCGCTTGTAGGTCGTGCTCGTTGGACGGTGCGTACTGGTTCCCCACGTAGACTATGCCGAAGGCTGTAGCCTTCTGCTGGGCCTCGGCAGGGGCGCTGAAGAAGGTATCCAGCTGCTGGACCACGAAGCCGTCGCCTCCCTTGGGCTCTGAACCCATCCGGTTGAACAGCCCGCGTAGGTCGTGCGGCACAAGCCAGGTGTACTGCCAGCCCGTCCCCTCGACGAACCCTTGGGGGGACTCGGGGAAGTAGGGATTCATCCAGGAACCGTCCGAGAGGCGGGGCCGCACGAAGCGGGTCTCGTCGTCGAAGACGTTGCGCCAGTTCCCCGCCAGTGCCAGCAACGCGTCACGGTCGGCCGTCTGCCCCAGCCGATCGGCCATCAACGCCAACGCGAAGTCGCCGCTGGCATGTTCCAGTGTGCGGCTGGCGCCTCCGCTGTTGATGTCCTCCGGAACGTACCCTTTGGTCAGGTAGCTCGGGTCGCGACGGGTCTTGAGCGCAAGGGTCCGTGCCCCGTCGTACAGCTCCGAGAGGGAGTCATCAGGCACAAGTCCCCGGCAGTAGCCGTCGGCTATCACTTGCAGGCCGGGCTCGCCCACCATGTGGTCGGGGTAGCGGTTCATGAGGCTCCATCGGGGCAGCCGACCCCCCCAACGCTTGATCGCGCCGAGGGACCGCATCATGTCGCGGAAGCGATCCGGGGCAATTAGCGCGAGTAGAGGCATTTCGGCCCGGTACGTATCCCACATCGAGAAGTTCGCATAGTAGGTCGAGCCGGCACGCATCGGGTCTTTCGGCCCACCGATGCGGTGGACGGCGCCGTCGTGCCCCAGGTACTCGCCGTTCGCGTCGCTGAAGATGTTCGGGTGATGCTGGGCGTGGTACAGCGCGGTGTAGAAGGCCCGCTTGTCCAGGTCGGTCCCACCGGTGACCGCGATCGTCCGCAGAACCTCATTCCACGCCTCGCGGGTGCGCGCGCGCAAGCCGTCGAAGTTGAAGTCTTCCCCCGGCAGTTCCGCCTCGAGGTTGGTCAAGGCATTTGCCTGGCTCACGAAGGAGATGCCTACCTTGACGACGACATCCCGATCCTGGGTGGTGTCGAAAGAAACGTACGCGCCGCCCCCCGCACTTCGGACGATGGACACGCCAGGTTGTATGGGCTGGCCGGGGGCTTCCCAGACACCCGAGGAGGCGAAGTCACGGTCGAAGCGCGCGGCGAAATGCACGGTGCAGGCGTGTCCTGAGCCCTCCCGCTTTGGGTTGGTCGTGCCGACGACCGTCCGGGCATCGACAATGTCGACCGATTCGGACCAGTAGCCGGGCGTGCTCTGGACGTCGTTAGTCTGCCCGCCGGGTATCTGACGGCCGGCATCGATGAGCACGTTGGCCTGCAGCCCGGGCGGGAAGGTGTAGCGGTGCATTCCCACCCGAAGGCCTGTGGTCAGCTCCGCGTTGATCTGGTAGGTGTCGAGCGATACCCGGTAGTAGCCCGGGGAGGCCTCCTCGTTCGCGTGGTTGAACTTCGACTGGTAGCGCTTGACGTCCGTGGAAACGATGGGGCCGGCCGTGGGCATGAAGGGAAGGCTTCCTCCCTCCCACACTCCCATCGACTCGACGTGGACGTGGCTGAATCCCCGGATGAACTGGTCGCTCCACGAATACCCCGTGTACGCGAATGGACCCTCGGTGTCGGGAGAGAGTTGCACCATGCCGTATGGCGCCGCCGGCCCCGGGAAAACGAAACCGGAACCAAGGGTCCCGACAAACGGATCGACGTAGCCGGCCAAGTCCTCGGTGGATTCGGCGGCCGCTCCAGTGGAAGCGTGTGGCGAGAGGCTCTGGAGCGCAGCTTGGGCCTGCGGCGTCATCAAGGCTGCGATCACCCCGACCACGATCCCGACCCACACCGCCCGGCTGCAAGTCCTTCCCATGGTTCGCCCTCCGAGGTAGTGAAGCTCGAACGCGGCCGCGTTCGAGGGGCTTGCCTCCCGGCGTGGCCTGACCGGGCTGGTCATGCTGACGCTCAGCATGCGGAGCGGGGGTTACCTCAGGAGCACCCCCTGCCCCCGCAGCGACGCCGGCACGCGTGAGCCCTTGTGCCAGATGTGCGCCGCAACAGAGACAGCACTTCCGCCTTCCCCCCCCTAGGGCATTCCTTGTAGCATGCGAGCGTTCGCGTGACAAAGCGGGGGGTTGGCGTGTGTCGAGAAGACGGATTGATGGCGTGTAAGCGTTTGTATAGCCCGACAGGTTGACCCACATCGGCGTGACCCGGCGAGGCAGCCGGTTTGGGGGCAGTGATGGTCCACATCATCTCCCGCAAGGTGCGCGTGTGCGTCGCGGCCGCGCTCGCACTCGCGGCAACGGCCGCGCTCGCGCAGGACGCCGGTGGGCATCCCCAGGACCTGGCCGTCTACGCCAACCCGTTGGTCGGCACAGACGCCGCCCAGCCCGACTTCGGCACCGGCGGCGGGGCCGGTAACACCTTCCCGGGACCCACGCTCCCCTTCGGGATGGTGCAGTTCAGCCCGGAGACCGACCCTTCGAGGGTCAACTACACCGGCGGGTACACCTACTCAGACTCCACGATCAGGGGATTCAGCCTCACCCACTTCAGCGGAGCCGGGTGTGGCATCTTCCAAGACCTCCCCCTCGTTCCCACCACGGAACAGGTGACGGAGTCGCCTGCGAGGCCTGGCTCGGCAAACCTGAAGGACCAGTTCCTCGCGCGCTTCGATCACGCGCACGAAGAAGCCACGCCGGGCTACTACCGGGTACGCCTCAATCCAACTACCACGTCGCCCGTCGACGTGGAACTCACCACCGCCACCCGAACCGGCATCGCCCGCCTCACCTTCCCGGGCACCCCACAGGCGAGTGTGCTGCTGAACGCCGGCGGCAGCGCGATGGCGAATGACTCGGTGCGGGTGAGCATCGACCCGGCCAGGCGCGAAGTGTCCGGCGAGGCCACGAGCGGCCGCTTCTGCTACCAGGCCAACAAGTACACAGTGTACTTCTCGGCCGAGTTCAGCCACCCCTTCTCCGCTTACGGCACGTGGGAGTCCGGCCAGCTCTATCCGGGGTCCACCGATGCGCAGGCGACGGCCGTCATCCCCTACCCGGCACCCTTCGAGATGGCTCCTCCGGGCACTCCGACCTCGCCCTATCCACGCCCATCCGGGACCGCTCAGGGCGGTGCGTACGTCACCTTCGACACGACGCGGGAACGAGTAGTCGAGGCGCGAGTCGGCATCTCCTTTGTGAGCGTGGAGAACGCGCGCGAGAACCTGTGGGCCGACACCCGCGGAAGAAGCTTCGACGCAGTCCGCCGCGCAGCCCGCGCGGAATGGAACGACACGCTCGGCAGGATCGAGGTGACCGGAGGCTCGCGAGCGGACCTCAGGGTCTTCTATACCGCCTTGTACCACTCCCTCCTCGGTGCGAATGTCTTCAGCGACGCGAACGGCGAGTACTTCGGCTTCGACGGGAAGGTGCATCGGGCCGCGGGCTTCACCAAGTACGCCACGTACTCCGGCTGGGACACCTACCGAACCCAGATCCCGCTCGTGGCGATCCTCTTCCCCGACCGGGCGAGTGACATGGTCCAGTCCCTGGTGGTGGACGCCAAGGAGAGCGGCTGGCTTCCCAAGTGGTCGCAAGCAGCCACCCACACCAACGTTATGGTGGGGGACCCGGCCGATCCGATCATCGCGAGCGCCTATGCCCTCGGGGCGCGGCGGTTCGACACGGCAGCGGCCCTGGACGCCATGGTGAAGGGGGCCACCCGGTACGAGCGCGCGGAGACGGATCGGTGGCGCTATGTCGAGCGGCCGGGCAACGTTGAATACCAGACCCTCGGCTACGTCCCGCACGAGGAGGACGTCCTCGGGGCCACCCCCATCGCAGCCGTGACCCCGTTCGTCGACCCCGGCTTGGTATGGGGCTCGGCGGCCACCACCCTGGAGTACACGGTGGCCGACTGCGCCATCGCGCAGTTCGCGTCGGCGCTTTCCAAGGAAGACGTCGCCGCCACGTTCCTCAAGCGGGCTGACAACTAGAGGCTCCTGTTCAGCGACGGCTACATCCGGCCCCGCTCCGCTACGGGGGCGTTCCTCCCGACCTACGACCCTGCCAGCGGCGATGGGTTCGTCGAAGGCAGCGGAGCCCAGTACACGTGGATGATCCCTCACGACGTCGCCGGCCTCGTCGAGGCGATGGGCGGGCGCGAGCAGGCCGCTCGCCGGCTCGACCAGTTCTTCGAGGAGCTAAACGCGGGGCCGACGTCGATCGCGCGTTCCTCGGAAATGAGCCCACCATGCACACCCCCTGGCTCTACAACTGGGTGGGAGAGCCCTGGAAGGCTCAAGCCGTGATCCGCAGGGCGATGCTGGGCCTCTTCCACGACTCCGCCGGCGGCATTCCCGGAAACGACGACGGGGGCACGATGTCCGCGTGGTACGTGTTCGCGGCCATGGGCCTCTTCCCGTCCGTCCCGAGTACCGACGTGCTGGTTCTCAGCAGCCCGCTGTTTCCGAAAGCGACACTGCACCTGCCCGGAGGTGACCTGGTGATCATGGGTGACGGCGCTGCGCCCGACGCCCCGTACGTCCAGCGCCTCACTCTGGACGGCAAGTCCTACGACAAGTCTTGGCTCCGCTTTGCGGATGTTGCCCGCGGTGGGACCCTGAGATTCGAACTCAGCAAGAAACCCAACGTGCAGTGGGCTAGCGACCCGGCCGCAGCGCCTCCGTCGCGCGGCCCCAAGGAGACTGCGGCGTGCGTAGGTGGGCTTTCGTCCGAACGAGCGGAGAATGCTCTTGTATCTCCAAAGCAGAGACTACCCTCCACCGGAGTTCCCGTCGTGCCGGCGCTGACGCTTGCACTACTGGCCGCCGCGGGACTGGTGGGGGGCTGGAGGCGAATTGGCCGCTAGTCTCCTGCCTCTGACGCTTCTTCCCAGCGGGCGACCTTGCCAAGGATCTCGTCTGCGCAGGCATGCCACTCGAAGGGCTCGGGGTGGGCGTTGTTCTGTCCGTCGAGTCCTTGCGGGTCTTGTCCCGGCGTTGCTCGCGGCTGCGGTCGCCGGCGTCGCTTTCCCCGGGAAGGCTGCCGCGGGATCCACTCAGCCAACCGGTTCCCTGCGTGCCGGCGTCGGGAAGACCGACATCACCCCAGACCTCGGGCGCTCGTTCGGCGGCTACGTCCGTCCCGATATCTCCACCAAGGGTGTGGCTATTCGCATGCAGGCCCGTGCCCTCGTTCTGGCTCGGGGAGCCGAGAAGCTCGCCCTTGTCTCCGTCGACCTCAACGGGACGAGCGGAGGACTGCAACTGGGAGTCGCGCAGCGCCTCCGGAATCTGGGTTTCGACAACAAGAACGTGTTCATGGCCGCGTCTCACACTCACGCCGGTCCGAGCGATTTCGGACCGAGCAAGCTGCCCACCCTTCCCACGAAAGCCGACCTGCTCCCGTTTGTCGTCGAGCAGGTGGCCAGGGCCGTCGAGCAAGCCAACGCCGGCCTTCGCCCTGCGGTCGCAGGCTGGGGAACCGTCGATCTGTTCAACGCCAACGACAACCGAAGCATAGAGGCGCACCTGGCCAACCACGGCATGGATCTCGAGCCCTATACCGCTCTAGCCAGTCAGGATCCCATGGGAGTGGACCACACCCGCGATCCCGCGCTGCACGTGCTGAGAGTCGACTCCGTGGGCACCGACGGTCGCCGGACGCCACTGGCTGCTTGGGCCAGGTTCTCCGCGCACAACACTGCCTTCCCGCCCTCCAACGTCTACTACTCGGCCGACTGGGGTGGAGCGGCTGTGCGCCACTTCGAATCCATCCTCGAGGCCGACGGCCATCCCGGCATCATGGCGATGTATGCCAACGGCAACGAGGGCGACATGTCGCCTCGCTTCGAGGGCTACAACCCGTACTCGACTGCCGACCTCCAGGGCAAGAAGGTGGCCCGAGCGATGCGGACCGCCTGGGAGCAGGCGGGCAAGAACCTGCAGGCGGAAATCGAGATGGGCGCCAGGACGGCCGTCGTCTGCTTCTGCGGCCAAGAAGTCGAGGGCGGCCAGGTGGCTTCACAGGGCTTCCTGGGCCTGGGATTCCTGGGCGGCGCCGAGGACGGGCCGAGCCCCTTCTACGACCCGCTTCAGACCGAAGGCAAGCGCATCCCGGCCGAGTTGGCCGACCCCGTGCAGGGCCGCAAGCTGATAGCCGTGCCGGCCCCCCATCCCAACACCGTTCCCGTGACCCAGCTAAGGATCGGCGATGCGCTCCTCGCGGGAATCCCCGGCGAGCCGACCGTGGAGACAGGCCGGCGGATTCGCGCCGCGATGGCGAAGGCGATGGACCTTGCGGCACACGGCATTCGCCGCACCTTCGTCGTGGGATTGGCTCAAGACTCGACCGGGTACTTCACCACCCCGGAGGAATACGAGCAGCAGCACTACGAAGGCGCGAGCACGGTGCACGGGAAGTGGTCCTCCAATCTGCTGATCGCCACACACGCCGACCTCACGCAGCGCCTGCTCACGGGGAAGCCGGATCCCGAGCCCCAAGGGGAACTCTCATGGCCGAGTCTCACCGAGCCGGCCGCGATCACGGGAGACGGTGGTAGTCCCGGACAGATCACGGGGCAACCCGCCGAGAGAGTCGCCCGCATGCAGGTCGTGACGATGAACTGGACGGGAGGCGCGTCGGGGAAAGACCGGCCGCTGGACGGTTCTTTCGTGGCCCTCGAACGCAAGGGCGCCCTGCCGCCGAGCGCATCGGCCTCCGCGCGGGGACTGCGGCAGCGGACCCTGCCCGCAACCGGTCCCTGCGGCCGAACGGCCGGCTTGGCCCTTGGGTTGATCGCTGCGGCGGGCATTCTGGCCGGCGTCAGACGCCGCGGGCTGCCCCGAGCCCTCGCCGTCGTCATCGCAGGAGCGTTGCTCGCAACCGGCATGCAGGCTACCTCGCACGCGGCGGCACCGGCCGACGACTGGCACGAAGTCACGTCTGACTTGGGCCTGGGGTTCGAGTGGCTATACGACGACACAACCTCTTCCTACAGCACCGTCTACGACATTCCGCCCGACCTGCCGCTCGGGATCTACCGGCTGCGAGTCAAGAGTGCCCAGTACACCCTGCACTCGCCACCGTTCGAGGTGGTGGCCTCAGACGGCCTGGTGGTCAGGGGAGTCACAGTCGAGAAGGTCAACAGCGAGACACTGCTCCGCTTCCAAGCCGCGAATCCGGCCCCCGATCCCAACGCCAACCTGCTCGACCGCGACAAGCGACCCACAGGAGGAAGCCTGAAGTTCGCGATCGGTGGCAAGGACATCCAAGCGATATACGACCCGAAGTCACAAACGTGGGCAGCAAGGATCCCGGCAGACGTGGTCGCCGGGGAGGTTGTCGTGGCCGAGCACGGCCTCACCGATGCCTGGGGAAACACGTCTGGAGCGGAGAAGGCCCTTCGGGTGGGCCAAGTAGAGGACCTGAAGTGGCCGCCGGTCATGCCGATCGCGGGAGGGCCGTGCCCCGGCGCAACAGGCGAGGGAACCTTCTACCCCCCCGGCCTGTTCCCGTGGCCGCCCGGTCCACAGGACGGCTGACGGAAAGGCAAGACGGGCTAGTGCCGGACCGGCCCCCGTTCTTCGCCGGCTTCAGGTTGATGCCGTCAAACGCCGGCGCCACATCGGGCAGCCTCGTGGTCGGCCAAGGCCCATCAAGGCACATAATGAGAGCCAAGAGCTTGGACCGGACTGGAGGGGGCATGCCAAAGGACACCTCGAAACCTCGCGTGGCCCGCCCAGTTCCACCGGTAGAGGGGATCGCCGCGGTGGAGGAGGCACAGGCCTGGCTGGCGGCCATCGTGGAGTCTTCTGACGACGCGATCATCGGAGGGGCGCCGGACAAGATGGTTCTCACCTGGAACGCGGCAGCCGAACGGCTGTATGGCTACACCGCGGCGGAGATGATCGGCCGGTCGATCGCGGTTCTGGTGCCGCCCGATCGCCAAGACGAAGTCGTCGACATCATGAATCGGGCGCGGCGGGGTGAAACGACCAAGCGCCTCCGGACCGTTCGCGTTCGCAAGGACGGCAAGCTCGTGGACGTATCTCTCACCGTCTCACCCATCAAGGACTCCATGGGTGCAGTGGTCGCTGCCTCGATCACGGCCCGGGACATCACCGAGTTCGCGGCGGCGGCGCGGGCCCCGCAGGAGAGCGAGGAGCGGTATCCCAGGATTGTCGAGGCCGCCAACGAGGCTGTGTGGACTATCGATGCGAACTCGAACACCGTCTCCGTAAGCGCCGAGATGGCCGACATGCTCGGCTACACACCCGAGGAGATGATCGGCGTTCCACTGTTTCGTTTCATGGACAAAGATGACCGGGCAATCGCGGTTGGGAACGTGGAGCGCAGACGCCGGGGCATCGCCGAGCAGCACGAGTTCAAGTTCCGTCGCAAGGATGGCTCCGCGTTGTGGGTACTGCTGGGTGCCCGACCGCTGACGGACGCGGCGGGCGAGTATGCGGGGGCTGTGGCGGTGGTCGCCGACATCACCCAACTCAAACGGGCAGATGAGGCGCCCCGGCAAGCGCTCGAGCGTGAGCGCGAATCCGCTGACCGCCTTCGGGCACTCGATGAGACCAAGAACATGTTCCTTCGGGCCGTTTCCCACGACCTGCGAACACCCCTCACGGCCATTCGGGGCCTAGCGGAGACACTGAAGCTGCACGGTGCGCGCCTCTCGCACGAGGACGCGGTGCGCCTGACTGAGAGAATCCTGGCCAACGCCGTGCGCATGGAAAGAATGACCAACAACCTCCTGGACTTCGACAGCCTGTCTCGTGGAGAGCTTGCGCCGGACCGACGCCCGGTCGACATCGGGTCCCTGGTGCGGGAGGCGGTCGCTGGGACCGATCCGGAGGGCCGGCCCATCGAAGTGGAGGTGGAAGAGGAAGCGCTGATCGCCCGTGTCGATCGCGACCAGGTCGAACGGATCATCGACAACCTTCTTGGCAACGCAGTCCGGTACTCGCCTCCGGAGACACCCATCTGGATTCGGCTCTGTCGCCGGGACGGCGGAGTGCTCATAGCTGTCGAAGACTCCGGTCCCGGCGTTCCGGACCACCTCAAGGAGGCAGTATTCGACCTCTTCCGGCGCGGCGAGGACGTCCGCCCAAAGGGGGCCGGGATCGGTCTGTCCGTGGTGGCCAGGTTTGCGGAACTTCACGGGGGCCGTGCCTGGGTCGAAGACCGCCCCGGAGGCGGCGCTTCCTTCCGAGTCCTCCTGCCCGAGGCTTGAGGGGTGCAGGCGGGTTCTCGTGGAGGCAAACCTGGCGTGAGACTGTGATCCTGTCGGTCGGGTGAACTCTGTATCTCGCACGGGGGGCTGTGGCAGACTACCGGTCCCGGCTTGTCCTCGCGAGTCCGACGCCGCGGTGCCCCCACTTGGAGTTGGACTTGCCCACGAAGCTCGTTTCGTGACAGGGGGCACTCGATTGGGCAGCGGAAGCTGATGTAGTAGTATGCAACTACTATGTTGACCCTTCCCGAGGCGGCTCAGCGCGTGGGCCGCGATCCTGAGACGGTGCGGCGCTGGATTCGCTCGGGCAAGCTCCGGGCCAGAAAAGTCGGCACCCAGCATGTGATCGACGAGCAAGACCTTGAGGCAGCGATCGGTCCCTCTCGTTCCCTTCCCCTGCCCAAAGCCTGGAGGCAAACGTGGACGGGCGAGCCCCAACCCGACTGGGTACGGATCCTCGACCTGTCCCGCCGCGGCCGCTGATGCTCGTCGTCGACGCCAGCGTGGCTCTGCCCGCCTGTGGCTCACCAGAAGGGTTTGCTCTGTTCGGCAACGAGGAGCTGGTGGCACCCCCCTTGCTCTGGTCGGAGTCTCGCTCCGCCCTACATGAGGCGCTTTGGCGAAGGGAGATCTCGCGGACGCAAGCGCTTCAGAGCCTGCACGCTCTCGAGCGATCGCCCATCCGCCGGCGAACCGACCCACGCCTGGGCATCACCGCTTGGGAACTAGCCGATGAATTGGGGTGGGCGAAGACCTACGACGCCGAGTACCTGGCGCTTGCGCGCCTTCTCCGCTGCAAACTCGTGACTCTCGACGAGCGGCTGCGACGCGGTGCCGACCGCCTGGGGCTCGTGGTTGCGCCGAGCGATCTCTAGAGACTCGGCGCGGTTGTCCACCGGCCGCCTGAGGCTTTCGCTGGATGAGGGGCACCAGCCGCAGTTCGGCACGATAGCCTTCAGGGAGCTGTCCACGCGGCCTCAACTACTGCCTCGGGCGGGAAACGCTGCTGGCCGAAGGTGCTTGGGAAGGTGTCGGTACTGCCAATCACGCTCCTTGGCGGTGACAACGCCAGCGTCGACGGGGACGGCGGCGCGGGTGGCGGCCGTGACAGCGTAGGTGGCAGCGTGACGGGCGTGACCGGCGACGTGGGCGGTTGCGGCGGCGTGACCGGCGGGCACGGGCGGCGGCACAGGCTGCAGCTTGCTCGGCGTCGCGTGCGGCGGCGTGGGCGGCAAGAGCGGCGGCGCGCACCTCGCTCAACGCTATCTCACCACGCACCCAGGCACGTCCCGCTTCGACAGCCTTCCGAGGTCGGTTATCTTTCGGGCACTTCTCCTCGAAGTATGGGAGTACGTGCTCGGCGCAGTCTGTAGCCCAGAGCACCAACGACCTGTGGTCCCGCTCGTCGAGCCTCATTCCTCTTCCTCTTTCTGCTTCAGCTGCCCTCCGCGAATGGCGACTGGAGACCGACGGGGCAACGGGCCGCCGCCCGCGCCAGGAAGCGGAGACCCGAAGCCTCCCGCCTGCTCGCGTCATTCCCGGAACTCGGCCGAGGGTTCGAGGCGGTGGTCATCGGGGAACCTCAGCGAGCCTTCTGTGGGCCCCAGTTCGCCTTGACGTTTCCCCTGTTCGAACACTACGGCGTGGAGCTGTGGGTACCCGAGGTCGGAGGAAGGGTCGACCCGGGGTCGGAGGCTCACGACCTCGTGATGACCCTCTTCGGCGGGATGAGCAAAGGTGAGCGGGCTCGAATCAGGACAAGGGTGCGGGCCGCCATGGCTGCGCAAGCGGCCACCGAAGGGCGCTTCCTTGGCGGCCGGCCTCCATACGGCTACGGGCTCGCCGATGCGGGCCCCCACCCGAACCCGGGGAAGGCGGCCCAGGGGATCCGTCTGCATCGCCTAGAGCCCGACCCCCTAACGACACCGGTGGTAGGGCGGATCTTCGAGGAGTACGTTTCGGGCAAGGGCCTCTACGCGATTGCCGAGGGGCTTACCCGGGACGACATCCCTTCTCCGTCCGCCTACGACCGTGTGCGGAATCCTCACCGGACCGGGGAGGCATGGAGCAAGAGCGCGGTCCGGGCCATTCTCCTGAACCCCCGCTACACGGGCGTCTCGGTCTGGGCGAAGCAGCGCCGAGAAGAAGTGCTCATTGACATCGAGGACGTGGCCGCGGGCAACCGAAGCAGGATGGTGTGGAACCAGCCTGGAGATTGGGTCCGCTCCGCCGCGCCTACCCACGAGGGCCTGGTCAGCCCGGAACTCTTCGAGGGGGCACAGCGCCGCCTGGTGGCCAACCGGGGAACCGTCCTTCACCGCAAGCCGCGGGCCACCCCTCGCCCCTACGTCCTCCGCCGCCTCCTCCACTGCGGGCTGTGCCAGCGCCGGATGCAGGGAAACTGGAACAACGGACAGGCCTACTACCGATGCCGCTACCCAGCGGAGTACGCCCTCGCGAACCGGATCGGGCACCCGAAGACCGTCTACATCCAGGAAGCCGAGATCGTCCCCGCCCTGGACACCTGGCTGGCTCAGGTCTTCGGCCGCGAGCACATCGAGGAAACCCTGGACGCCCTGCTGGCCGCCCAGTCCTACCCCGTAGCCGATGATGCCCGCCTGGCCACCGGCCGGCGGACCCTGGCCGAGTGTCACGTGAAGCTTGAGCGGTACCGGGCGGCACTCGAAGCCGGCGCGGACCCCGCCGTGGTCACGACCTGGATCCGCGAGGTGACCGAATTCAGGCAGCGGGCCGAGCGTGAGATGCGGTCCGCAGCGCCGGCTACAGGGTGGCACCGGGAGGATCTCCGCGCGCTCATCGAAGCCACCGCAGACCTTGTCCCTGTCCTACGGACCGCCGATGCCACGAGAAAGGCGGAACTCTACGGGACTCTCGGCCTTGACCTGACCTACCACGCGAGGGAGCGCCGAGTCACGGTTGAGGCCGAATTGGACATGTGCAGAGTTCGTGTCGGAGAGCCGACTCGAACCTTATGCCCACGGCTCATCCTGCGCGGGGAGCTTGCGCTCGCACGATAGCGCCCGGGCCTCTCTCCCCCATCCTGGTCGAACCCACCCCGCGCCTCTTGGCCGAAGCTCTGCACCGGCTGGGTCACGCAGCAGGCCCGGAACCTCTCCTGGAAGCTCGCCGGGCGTGGACCGTTTCATTTCCTCATTAGGGACAGGGACTCCAGGTACACGAGGAGCTTCGATGCGGTCTTTGCCGGTGACGGCATCGAGGTCATCCTCACCCCGGTCCGGGCTCCGAGGGCGGACGCCTTCGCCGAACGATGGGTCCGCACCGTGAGGCGTGAATGCCTGGACTGGACGCTCATCCTCGGCCGCCGCCACCTCGAACGGGTCATCCGGGATTACGTTGCCCATTACAACGCAGGGAGGCCACGCCACTACTCGGGCTTCGTGCTCCCCATCCAGGGCCGGACACGAGCCCGCTCAAGGAGGTGTGACCGGCTCGGGTTGAGCGCAGAGAACGGCTCGGCGGCTTGCTCCATGAGTACTGCGAGACGGCCGCGTGACGGAATCGCTGGCCGTTAACAAATCGGGGTTTGTGTACCCAACAGGAACCGCCAAGACTGCTAGAAGGGCGTTGTTACCGGTGATTGGCGTGTCGAGGCGTGGGGAAGCAGAGCCTTGGGCAACGGGGAGAGCGCGGCATCCCGGACGCTAGAGGGTCAAGACGGTCAAAGGGAATGGCAAAGCTTTCACCTGCCGGAAGTCCGAGTCCGCGGTCACGAGGGTACGCGAACCAAGGTGCTGAGCTAGCGCCAGGTGCTGCGCATCGTGCACCCCGCCGATATCGGCAAGCCGGTCAAGCCACGACTCCAACAGGTCGCCTGCTGTGCATGCAGGAGCCGCCAGCGTGGCCCAAGTGAGCACGTAGGAAATCGCCTGCCTTATCTTCCCGAGATGTGGCGTCAGCAGGCTCGGGTTGTTCTTTAGGAGGATGCCAAGATTGACACTCTTGATTGGCAGGCCTCCCGCTTGGGCTACCATGCCACGGGCCATCCGCCATATGGTCTCATCCACCGCTAGGAGAGAAACGTGCAACTCCACGTGCGCAATCAAGTGATCGCCCAGGAACTGCACAGCTCTGGGATGGAAGCGGTCGCCGCTGGTGAGCAACGCAATCACGACGCTGCTGTCGAGGTAGACCGGCCCCGGAGCCACGTAGGGGGCTTGCCAGATGTGGTGAGTAACGGGCAGCATGGGTCAGGAGAGCAAACCGCCGAGATCTTCATCATCCACGGGGAAGTCAAACGCACCGGCTGACCGCAAGAAGGCGCCCCTGACGGCAGCCGGGATACTGGGGCTCGCTGCTGTCAGGTAGGTCCGCACAAGCTTCTTGCTCCCCGGAGAAACCCGGGGTGCGATTCGGCTGCCGCGCCAGACCACGGGTTCCGCAGATACCGGAACCTCGGGGGCGCTTGCCTCCCAGGGCAGCAGTGAGAATTCAGTCTCCATAAGCTCCTCCATCGGCTGTGGAGCCGGGAAACTTTCGCTAGAGTTCGGCCGAGGGAATGGGAGGGTGTGCGGGACCTCAGCCCAAGCGCCCTCCACTGAGCAATCGGAAGTCACGAGAGGCCTTTCTCTGGCGAACCTCCGATGGCGCCGTACGTATTAGTGTACTTCACAATCTGCTCTTGGAGTATGGCAGAGAGCTGTGCGAGGGCAACCGGCGGAAGGGTGACCTGGGCGATAGGGGAAGCCACGATTTCCACGCTCGCCGCCGCCGCGGGGTCGTCTGGGGGAAGCGACGGCAGGGTAACTTGGCCGAATCTCAGCGTGAAATCCCAAGGGGTGTGGTTGACCAGAATCACGTTTGCGTACCCACCCTGGGGCCAGAGGGCGTCCTCGGGCCACCTGATCTGGACGGGCACCTCCGGACCGTTTGCCATAGTTGCGCCTCCTCGTTGCGCCGGTCGTTTTGAGAGGGTACCCGAAACCGGCCGCTCCGGAACAGTCGCCGCCGGTGCGAACTCTGTCACACAGCACCCGCAGAGTGCATTCCCGGGGAATCGTAGGGCCATGATAGGGGCATGTCACGCAATTCCGAGGCGATGGCATGCTATCCGCATCCGGTGGGAAGCGTTAGCACTACTAGCAATGTCGCCAGCAGTCGCTAGACCTCGAGCGGCTCGCTGGATATTGCCACCGGGAGGGGTGCGCATGCCGGACTGCAGATCGGACCCCATGCAGACTCGTGAAGGTCGCGGGATTGTCTGCTGTACCTGGGATGCCTACGCCCGGACGGTGAACCGCGCCGCTCTCCCCCGGCTGACCTGGCGATCCGTGACCCCCCCCAACGCCGCGGTTTCTTGCGCCCCCACCTACCTATTCCGCCGCACCTACTTCATCCGCCCCACCGGCAGGACATACAGAGGAGCCTCACCAACCGGCATCGCGACAACAGCCCGCACCTGCGCGTCGTCGAAGGCCCCTACCGGAACCGTGCCCAGGCCCAGAGCCGTGGCCTCGAGGCACACGTTCTGCGCGGCGTGGCCGACCTCCATATGCACGTACGTTCTACCTCGGTCGCCGTACTTGACCGTGGTCCTCTCGTAGACAGCGCCAATCACGATGCTGGCCGCCGCCTGGCGCACTGATTCCTGGCCCCCTGCCGCGCGCGACAGGTCAGACCTCGCGTCACCTTGCCTCACTCCGCGGAGCTGATGCGGCTTGGGCTCGTACTTGTACACGCCGGCCGACAGACCCTCGACGTTGCCGGCCACCAGGTACACCTCGAGCGGGTACAACGCTCCCGCGGACGGTGCGGTCCGGCGTCCCTCGGAATCGGTGATCCCCTGAGCCGCCCAGAGCAGTTGGGCAACCTCTTGCATCGTCAACGGCTGGAAAGAGTAGTCCCGGACCGAGCGCCGCGTTGCCAGTGCCTTCTCTACGGAGACTTTGCCATCGAGCCTTGGCGCGGGCAGGCTAACCACCGACTCGCCGCCCGTCCCAATGGGCGATCGGGGGGACGGCGAAGCCGAGGCCGACGCCGAGGGCCCATTGGACGACGTTGACGCCGGCGGCGCGCTGGCCTCATGGCACGCGACAAGACCGAAGAAAGCCGGCAACAGGAGTATTCGCCATCTCATCTGCTGTCCCCCCCATTCCCTCCCCTACCCGAGGCCCCGGCCGGCGGGCCCCCGCCCGGCTAACCGCCGTTCCCGAAGGATGAAATGTCCAACCCGGCCATACACACAATGAACCGGCCACCAGTGCCCGTTCAAGGATGCTCCGTGAACCCCCCCTCGCATTCGCCTCGCAATCCCATTGGGGACAGGTGGGCGCCGGCAGGCCAGGGACTCGTCGCGAAAAGGGGAAGTGCACAAATCGGACAAATCGTGTCGGAGAGCCGACTCGAACCCTATGCACACCGCCTGTCCTTCATGGGGAGATTGCGCTCGCATGCTAGCGCGGCCCCTCTCCCCCATGCTGGTCCAACCCAGACCGCGCCTCTTAACTTGAGATCTGCGATGCCTGGAGGCCGACGCGCAAGCGCCCGACCCAGTGCAGCGAAAGGCGCTCATCCGGCCGAGAATGCACACGCTCTTGGCTCGTACTATGACCGGTTCGCCGGGCCCAAGACTCCGCAATTCAAACCACTCTGAGGGCGCTCCACTCCACGGCCCGATCTCGATGTGCCCTGGAGCGACGGCAGGCACAATCCCGAAGCCCCTCTGTCGAGCACGCTCGCCGCCCCCTCGAGTGGCGGCCACGCGAGCAACCTTGGGCACTTCTGCCCCCTCGTAGTCGGGAGCGCGAGGGTGACAGAATCGCTGGCCGCTTATCGGGTGACAGAATCGCTTGCCGTTAACACAGCGTCCTTTCCCTACTTGACAGGTAGGAATTTCCCTCCTACCATCCGCGCATGTCTCGGCACTCCGCCCAACAGACCTCTCCGCGTCCAGCCATGGGCGCCCAGGCGCGAATGCCTTACGACGAGGTCTGTAGCCGCTAGGCCTGGCCTCTGAAGGTGTGCGCAGCGAATTGCTGCGCGGGGGTCACCTTCCATCTTCCCCGCTTCTCCCCGCAACAGCCTGCTCTTGTCTTGCTCTGTTTGCCGTTCAGGCGTTCACCTCGACAGTCCCCCAGATGCACATCGAACAGGAGGCAGCTCATGTCCAAGCAGCAACCCGGATTCGAGACTCGACAGATACATGTCGGCGCCCAGCCCGACCCCACGACAGGCGCCCGCGCCGTACCGATCTACCAGACCACGAGCTACGTCTTCCGCGACACCGCCCATGCCGCAGCCCTGTTCGCTCTGGGCGAGCCGGGCAACATCTACACCCGCATCATGAACCCGACCCAGGCGGTCTTCGAGGAGCGCGTGGCGAGCCTCGAGGGGGGGATCGGGGCCCTGGCAGTGGCCAGCGGGCAGGCGGCCGAGACCCTGGCGATCCTGAATCTGGCGGAGGCGGGAAGCCACCTGGTCTCCTCTTCTTCCCTGTACGGCGGTACCTACAACCTGTTCCACTACACCCTGCCCAAGCTAGGGATCGACGTCTCCTTCGTGGATGAACCCGATGACCTGAATGCCTGGAGGAACGCGGCCAGGCCGGAGACCAAGGCGTTCTTCGCCGAGACGATCGGCAACCCCAAAGGCGACGTGTTGGACATCGAAGAGGTGGCCGGCGTCGCCCACGAAGCCGGCGTACCGCTCATCGTGGACAACACCCTGGCCACCCCCTACCTCAGCCGGCCCCTCGAATGGGGGGCGGATATAGTCGTCCACTCGGCCACCAAGTTCATCGGAGGGCACGGGACCTCGATAGGTGGGGTGATCGTAGACGGGGGAAGGTTCGACTACGCCGCCGCCGGGCGATTCCCCGGCTTTACCACCCCCGACCCGAGCTACCACGGACTGGTCTACTCCGAGGCCCTGGGGCCGGCTGCGTTCATCACCAAGGCGCGCGTCCAGCTCCTGCGCGATATCGGCCCGGCCATAGCTCCGCTTAACGCCTTCCTGTTCCTGCAGGGCCTTGAGACCTTGAGCCTGCGCCTCGAGCGGCATGTGGCCAACGCCCAGGCCGTCGCGGAGTTCTTGGAGGCACGAGAGGATGTGGAGTGGGTCGCTTATCCCGGGTTGGCCTCGAGCCCCTGGTATGCCCTCGCACGCAAGTACCTGCCGCGGGGAACGGGGGCAGTGCTTGCGTTCGGGATCAAAGGGGGCGCCGATGCCGGGCGGCGCTTCGTGGAGGGCCTAGAGCTGTTCAGCCACCTCGCCAACGTCGGGGACGCTCGAAGCCTGGTGATCCATCCCGCCACCACCACCCACGCCCAGCTCACCGATACCGAACAGGCCGCCACTGGGGTGCGCCCGGAGCTTATTCGCCTCTCGGTGGGCATCGAGACCATCGAGGACATCCTGGCCGACCTCGACGCCGGTTTCCGGGCGGCAAAGGAGTGATGGGGATGAGTTTGACATCGCGGGACAAGAGCCCTCCCCCGGCTGGCGCGGCCTGGCGGGCGGAGGATCATCCGGGGCGCCGCCGCTTCATCACGCTCTTCGCGAACGAACCGCTGTTGCTGGAGGCGGGCGGGCGGCTGGGCCCGGTGCGGGTTGCCTACGAGAGCTGGGGGGATCTCGATCCGTCGAGGGCCAACGCGGTCTTGGTGGAGCACGCCCTGACGGGCGACTCCCACGCGGCGGGCCCGCCGGGGCCCGGTCACCCATACCGCGGTTGGTGGGATGGGGTGATCGGGCCGGGCAAGGGCATCGACACCTCCCGGTGGTTCGTCGTGTGCCCAAACGCGTTGGGCGGCTGCCAGGGGACCACCGGCCCATCCTTGATTGCGCCCGACGGCCGGCCCTACGGCTCGCGCTTCCCTCTCATCACGATCCGCGACCAGGTCGCGATGGAGGCCGCGCTGGCCGACGCCCTCGGAATCGAGGAGTGGGCCGCGGTGGTCGGGGGCTCCATGGGCGGGATGCGCGTCCTGGAGTGGGCCGTCGCCCGCCCCGATCGGGTTCAGTCCGGCATCGTCATCGGCTGCGGGGCGGCGGCCACGGCCGAGCAGATCGCGCTGTCCTCCATGCAAATCAACGCAATCCGGTGGGACCCCAAGTTCAGAGGCGGGGACTACTATGGCGCGCCCGACGGGCAGGGCCCTCATGAGGGGCTCGGCCGCGCCCGCCGTCTGGGACAACTCAGCTACCGCAGCGAGCGCGAGCTTCACGAGCGCTTCGGCCGCCGCCCGCAGGACCGCGAGGAACCGCTGGCCGGGGGACGCTATGCGGTCGAATCCTACCTGGACCATCACGCCGACAAGCTGGCGCGCCGTTTCGACGCCAACAGCTACATCGTGCTGAGCCAGGCCATGAACTCCCACGACGTCGGTCGTGGCCGCGGAGGTATCTCCGCGGCGCTTGCGAGAGTGGAAGCAGAAGTCACGATCGTGGGCATCGACTCCGACCGGCTCTATCCCCTGCGACTGCAGCGGGAGATCGCGGCGGCCCTGCCGGGCCGGCCGGAGGTGGAGCTACTGGCGTCGTTGCACGGCCACGACGCGTTCCTGATCGAGACGGAGTCCGTGGGAGCGATCTTGCACGAGTCGCTGTCCAAAGTGCACATCGCCTCACTCGAAAGCGTAGACCGCCACGCGCCCGCGTCCTGGTGCGCGACATGAAGCCGAGGAGTAGGTGGATCATCTTGGACGCGTTGGTCGTCTTAGGAGGCACTCCGCCCCCCGAGCGGCTGGTCGCCCGCGCCCGCCACGTGATCCACCTCGCTCCCGGCGCACCGGCGACGCAGACTGTGGCAGAGCTGCGGGTTCGTATCCCTCGCATGGTGGGCGTGTTTGGGGATTTGGAGGCAGCCGCGGAGGTGGCCGTCTACTTGCGGCAGCACGGCTTCCCAGTGGTCCTGCTCTCAGACGAGGCGGATTCAGCGACTGCGTCAATCTCCGGGGTCGAGATCTACCCCGCCTCCGATACCGGCGCGGAGATGGAGGTGGCCAACTCCCTTCTGGACCTCGTGGGCAACACCCCGCTCGTGCGCTTGGATCGGATCGGCAGAGATCTCCCCTGCCACCTGCTGGCCAAACTGGAGCAGTTGAACCCCGGGGGCAGCGTCAAGGACCGCGTCGCACTGACGATGGTGGAGGCGGCCGAGAGGGAGGGGCTGCTGGGACCCGGCGGGACGATCGTCGAGCCGACGTCCGGCAATACCGGAGTCGGTCTGGCCATCGTCGCGGCACGCCGTCGCTATGGGTGCGTCTTCGTCGTGCCCGATAAGGTGAGCCGAGAGAAGATCCTCTTGCTGCGTGCCTATGGTGCGGAGGTGGTGGTGTGCCCAACCGGGGTGCCGCCCGAGCACCCGGAGTCTTACTACTCGGTAGCCAGCCGGTTGGCCTCCGAGATCCCCGGGGCTTTTCAGCCCGACCAGTACCACAATCCGCACAACCCCTTGGCACACGAACTCACCACCGGCCCTGAGATCTGGCGTCAGAGCGCCGGTCGAGTCACCCACTTCGTTGCCGGTGTTGGCACGGGCGGCACCATCAGCGGGGTGGGCCGATACCTCAAGTCCCAGAACCCCGCCGTGCGCGTGATCGGAGCCGACCCCGAGGGATCCGTGTACTCAGGCGGCGCGGGCCGTCCATATTTGGTTGAAGGCATCGGAGAGGACTTTTGGCCCGCCACCTACGACGCGGGCGTTGTCGACAGCGTGGTCAGAGTCAGCGATGCCGACTCCTTTTCCACAACGCGGCGCGTAACTCGGGAAGAGGGAATCCTCGTCGGCGGATCGGCCGGCACCGCAGTGTGGGCTGCGCTCCAAGTGGGCAGGGATCTTGGGCCCGACGACGTCGTGGTCGTCCTCATTCCCGACTCAGGCCGGGGTTACCTGTCGAAGGTATACGACGACGAGTGGATGGCCGACCATGGGTTCTTGCACTCCAGCAGTCCCGCAGTGGCGGATGTTCTGGCCTCCAACGACAACCCCATTCCGGCCCTGGTGCATGTCCACCCCGAGGAGACGGCCCGCGACGCGATCCGCCTCATGCGCGAGTTTGGGGTCTCGCAACTTCCCGTGCTCAAAGCCGAACCACCGCTGGCTGCCATAGAAGTCGTCGGCGCGGTTGAAGAACGCGGCCTTATGGAGTTGTCCTTCGAGGACCCGACAGCCCTCGACCGCCCGGTGGGCGAGATCATGGCCGGCCCATTGCCCACGGTTGGCAGCGGAGAGTCTCTTGATGTGGCAGCACGCCGGCTCAAGGCGGCGCCGGCTGCCATTGTGCTCGACCGCGGGCACCCCGTCGGGGTCCTCGCGCGGTCCGACTTGCTGGAGTTCCTGTGCCGCCGGCGGCCATCGGAGGTGAGAAGACAGGCATGAGCCACGATCTATCCGAGCTGGGGGCATCGCTGGGCTTCGAAACGCGTGCCATCCATTCCGGTCAACCGCCTGACGTCGCGACTGGTGCGATCGTCACCCCCGTGTACCAAACCTCTACCTTCGCCCAGCAAGCGGTCGGACACCACAAGGGGTACGAGTACTCCCGGACGGCCAATCCGACACGGAGCGCGCTCGAGGCGGGATTGGCGTCGTTGGAGGGCGCGCGCTTTGGCTTCGCATTTGCCAGCGGGATGGCAGCCGAAGACGCCGTGCTGCGCCGGCTTCGTGCCGGGGACCACATCGTGATCCCCCACGACGCCTACGGCGGAACCTACCGACTGATCGCCCGCGTGTACCACCCCGGCGGCATCTCTTTCACGCCGGTCGACCTTTCCGACCTTGATGCGCTGGCGGATGCCTGGACGCCGCAGACTCGGCTGGTGTGGGTCGAGACCCCGACCAACCCCCTTCTGGGGATCTCCGATATTGCGGAGGTCGCCCGTTTCGCCCATGAGCAGGGAGCCCTCTGCATTGTCGATAACACTTTCGCCACGCCCTATCTTCAGCGGCCGATCGAACTGGGTGCCGATGCGGTAGTCCACTCCACGACGAAGTACCTCGGGGGCCATTCGGACGCAGTCGGGGGTTTCGTGGCCGTGAGCAATGAGCAGTTGGCGGCCGAGGTGGGTTTCATCCAGAACGCGGCGGGGGCCGTGCCGGGACCCTTTGACTGCTTCCTGATCCAGCGCGGCGTGAAGACGTTGGCGGTTCGAATGGAGCGCCACTGCCAAAACGCCCGCGCGGTGGCGGCGGCGCTCAGCGACCACCCGGCAGTGGACCGTGTCTTCTACCCCGGCCTGGAGAACCACCCCGGACACGAAGTGGCGGCTCGCCAGATGAGGGGTTTCGGCGGCATGGTCTCCTTCACCCTCCGGGCCGGGGAGGATGCCGCGCTGCAGTTGGTGACCCGCACCAAAGTCTTCACCCTCGCCGAGTCCCTTGGCGCCGTCGAATCGCTCATCGAACATCCCGCTCGAATGACCCATGCATCAGTCTCGGGCTCGGCGCTCGCGGTTGATCCGGCGCTCGTTCGCCTGTCCGTGGGCCTTGAGACCACGAGCGACCTGATCGATGACCTCCGTCACGCTCTGGATGAGGTCCGATGACAACGACGGATCGGACCTGGGCAAGCCCGCAGGCGGGCACGTAGAGCCCATGGTCGGACCACACTCGCCGGCACGGTCTGGGGCGGCTTCCCTGCCGGAGTCGGCGACTTACGATGGCAAGAAGGGAGTCCCACCGCTCGGGCACTTCCAGTGCACGGTTGCCAGTACTGTGGCATACCCCTACCCTCTATAGGTAGGCGCAAGGACTTGGTCCTCGGAGGGCGTCGCGTTCGGATCTCGGTCGAGGGCAGCACGAGTGCTCGACGGACGGGAGGATGGTATGGGCAAGAAGAGAACTCACAGCGGGGGCCGCGGTCCGGGCCTTCAGGTCGACAAATCGAGGCGCCTTGACGGGCGACGATCGAAAGGACGCCGTTCGTTCGCTAGCGCCAGGAAGGTGGCGCTCGTCGTAACGGTGATCACGGCGCTGGGGGTCGCGCTCGCCGTGACTGCCAGGTTCTCCGCCGGGCGTGACAAGCCTCTGGGATCGCCCGGCGGTGTGCTTGAGGTAGCCGAGGCGGAGTTCGACTTCGGCCGAGTGCCGCTGGGCAAGCAAGTAAGCCACGGCTTCGAAATCCGCAACGTGGGGACCGATCCGCTGACTCTGGGTGAGCCTAAAGTCGAGCGGCTGGAAGGATGCTGCGCCATGGACGCGACCCTCGGTTCAAGCCCGCTCAAGCCGTGGGCGACAACGCGGGTGACGGTCGGCATGATGATGCACGAGGGCATGGGCGGCTATCACGTGTTCAAGGTGAGCGTTCCCACCTCCGACCCGGCGCACCGCTCCGTCGTGTTCACCGTAAAGGCCGACTATGCCTGACAGTGGTGAGGGCGATTTCGCCCGATCGACGGGCCCGGTCGCGCCGGTCCTCGGCCGGTTGATCCGGTCCCGCCTGCACCCGTGGTTGCCCCAACTTGTGGTCGCGGTGTTCGCCGGGTTCCTGGCATATCTGGCCTTCACTCCCGTGCGGCACGCCGAGTTCAACGTCGCCGCGGGAGTGCTTTGGAAGCTCTGGTGGCCCGGACTGGCGCTGCTCGTTCTCGTGGCCGGCCCCATCTGGTGCGCCGTGTGCCCCGGGGGAGCGGCTGCCGACCTGGCCGAGAAGTCCAGGGCCAGGCGGGGAGCCCGCCGGCACGCACCGCCGAGGTGGCTTCGCCGCTGGGGGCCTGCTGTCGGGACCGCAACGGTCGTTGCGGCCGGAATAGGATTCTTGGCTTTCGGGTTGGAGTCCTCGGCTATGTGGGCCGGGGTGTTCCTTCTGGGGATACCCGCCGTCGCCTTCGCCTTCTCGCTGAGAGGCAGCGGAAGGCCCTTCTGCCGGTATGTCTGCCCGGTCGGAACCATGGTGCGGACGTACTCGTCGCTTTCACTTCTCGGGCTTCGTCCGGGAGAGAAGGACCGGCTCTCGCCGGGGATCTGTCCCGCGGGCGAGGCACCGACCAGGCTGGCCCCCTTCTCCCGCTGCTATCTCTGCGGAGCCTGCACTAAGGAGGCTGGGGGTCCGGTCCCGAGCTTCGCTCTGCCACGCCGCTACTGGCGAGGACGCATGTCGGTCTGGGATGCGCGGGTCGTGGCGATCCTGTTGGGGTTGGCCGTCGCCGACCTGGTTCGCATGACTCCACTGCACCCGGCATACGTGCGCAGGCTCTATCCGATCCTGGGCTCCTTTGAAGCCGCGACCGCCCTTGGGGCGCTCGCGGTGACTGCCGTCGTGGCCGGCGGGGTCTTGCTCGCCGCACGCTCCATGGCCGGCCGGACGGGAGCAGCCGCAGGGGCGGGAACCTCGCTGGCGAGGACCTTGACTCCCTTGGCCTTCGGCACCTTCGTGGTCTTGGGGCTGCAGCACATCTGGGGGACCGGCGGAGCCGTAGTGAGGGCGGTCCTCTTGGAGGTGGGGGCCCTGACGGGCTTCGGGCACCTGCCTCCATCCACCACCTATACGGTCGTGCCGGTCCTCAAGGTCCTGCAGTTCGCGATTCTGGGAGCTGCCGTTGTGCTCGCCGCGCGGTCGGCGCGCGCGTCGGCCGCTGTGGCGCTGAACGGACCCGGGAGGAATGCCCCCGCACCAGGGACAAGGGGTGCGGGCGGCTCAGGAGCGGTTCTGATGTTTGCACCGGCCGCCATCACTGTGGTCCTCGCGTCGTTGATCGCCCTGCCCATGTCATCCGCCTGCTGAAGAGAGGGCGTTGTCCATGATCCGCGGGAGGCGCACGGAAGGAGTCCGATGAGAAGACGCGTCCTGGCCGGCTTGATGGCGGCGATCGCCCTGAGCGGTTTCGCCGCAGCCGGCTGTTCGAAGTCCTCCCGCACGGAGACGCGACGCGAGGAAACGCCGGCGGTCAGCCTTCCGGAGTTTGCCTACCGCACGAAGCTTTCCATCCTCGGGTACACGTTCGCGGCCACTCGCGAGGGCCGGCTCATGGCCTACATCCCCTGCTACTGCGGATGCGGACAGAAGCGCGAGCTGTACCGGAATCTCAAGGATTGTTTCCTGCATGCGGACGGAACTTGGAGCGCGCACGCGGCCAACTGCGAGATCTGTCTGGATGAAGCCAAGGACGTGAAGAAGATGCTGGAGGACGGGGTCGCGCCGGCGGAGATCCGGGACCGCATCGACGCCAAGTACGGCGGCCGCGGAACGCCGACCGACACCTCGCCAATCCCGGCCGACTTCGCGGTCTAGGAGGTTGAGTGAGAGAAGCCTTCATCTCTTGGCAGCCGGTGTCCCGGTGGCACGTGTTCGGGATCACCCTGTTCCCACACGGCCTGCTGATTGCGGCGGGCATCCTCGTCGGAGCCACAATCCTGCGGAGGGAGACCCGCAGGCTGGGGATCGTGGACGATCTCACGCTCGAGGCCATGCTCTTCAGGGGGCTTGTGGGAGGGCTTATCGGAACGCGACTCGCCTGGCTGGCCGGCCACTTCCGGGAGTTGGGGAGCCCCCTAGAGGTTTTCGCGCTCTGGCATGGGGGGATGAGCCTCCTCGGCGGACTGGCCGGAAGCGTGCTGGCAGTGGTTCCATTCGCCCGCGGGCGCAAGGTGCGGGTGTTGGCGCTGCTGGACGCCGCGGCTCCCGGGTTCGCTGTCGGCATTGCCTTAGGGCCCGGATCTCCTGCCTCATCGTCGGCGATCACCTGGGCAAGCCCACGGGGCTTCCCTGGGGGTTCCGCTACCTCGGGGGCGACCCTGTAGGCATGCCGCCCCCGCTGGGCGCCGTGGTGCACCCGTCCGCCCTCTACGACCTCGGCTCCCTTTTGCCGCTTTTCGGCGTGCTGCTGTGGTTCCGAAGAAGAAGCCGGGCGGAGGGCTCAGTTGCCGGGCTGTTTGCTCTGTGGTACGCGACAGGCAGGTTTCTGGGCGACTTCACCCGGGACGATCCGGTCCGTGCCCTGGGTCTTTCGGGTTCCCAGCTTGCAGCCCTGGCCGCGATCCTGGTCGTGTCGGTGGCTCTCATTCTCAGGTCACGCCGAGGCGACGGAGCCTGGGAGACCTCGAGTCCCCCGCGAATAGCTCATGCGGTTGATGGCCTCCCGCAAACCTCCCGGCGTGCCGAAGAAGCCCGTTGATCTCACCCCTTCTCCATGCGGCGATCGGGCTCGAGATGCTCCACCTGGCGCTCCGTCACTGCGCCCCTTCCGGCGGCCAACTGCGAGATATGCCTCCAGCAGGCAGGGACGTTGAGCGGTTCTCGGCCAATCAGCACACCAGCACGGATGGGTCGACCCGTTTCGACCATGAGTCGATCCCGCCGCCCAGGTGGCACGGTTCGTCGAATCCCGCAGACCTGAGCACCGCGAGGGCCTGAGCCGACCGCAGCCCGGCGCGGCAGTAGGCCACTATGGGCCTGTCCCGCGGAAGCTCGGACAGCCGCTGCGCCAACTCGCCGAGGGGGATCAGGTGGGCGCCCCGGATGTGGCCGATCTCCCACTCGATCCTCTCCCGTACATCGAGCAGGTAGAGGTCCTCGCCCGCGTCCAGGCGAGCCTTCATCTCCTCGACACTGAGCGCCGCTTCGCCGATGTCTGGCAGTGCCGGCCTCTGTCGCATGCCGCAGAAGCCCTCATAGTCGATGAGCGATGCGATCGTCCGGTTCTCGCCGCAGATCGCGCACGCCCGGTCCTTTCTAAGCGCTATCTCGTGGAATCGCACCGGCAGCGCGTCATAGATGAGAAGCCGGCCGATCAACGCGTCACCGCGGCCGAGCAGGACCTTGATGGTTTCCGTCGCCTGGAGTGAACCTATGGTCGCGGCCACGACGCCCAACACGCCGCCCTCCGCGCAGGAGGGTACGGTGTCCGGAGGCGGAGGTTCGGGGAAAAGGCATCTGTAGCAGGGCCCATGCGCCGCCCAGAACACCGACACCTGGCCATGGAAGCGGAATATGGCGCCCCATACACAAGGCTTGTCCAGCAGCACGCACGCGTCGTTGACCAGATACCGGGTCGGGAAGTTGTCGCTGCCGTCGACTACCAGATCGTAGCGGGACAGGATCTCGAGGGCGTTGTCGCTTGTGAGCCGGGCCTCGTGCGGCTCGACGGCGACGAAGGGGTTGAGGTCCGCGATTCTCTCTCTTGCCGAGTCCAGCTTGGATCGGCCGATATCCTTCGTACCGTGGATCACCTGGCGTTGAAGGTTGGACTCGTCAACGACATCGAACTCCACTATCCCGAGCGTGCCGATACCGGCGGCCGCCAGGTACATGGCGATGGGCGAGCCAAGCCCTCCAGCGCCCACGCACGCCACCCTTGCGTTCTTCAACCGCCGTTGCCCCTCCATCCCCACATCCGGCAGGACCAGATGGCGGGAATAGCGGCGAATCTCCTCTTTGGTAAGGCCATCGGCCGGCTGTACGAGCGGAGCCTGCTGTCGGCTGAGCCACGGTGCACACTCGTCCAAGATGGGTTCCACCTCGATCTATCAGCCCAAGCGAACTCAGCACCAGATGCGTTAGGCGAGCTTGGCCATGATCGCCCACGGTCGTGGTTGTCGGGCGAGCGAGTTCCCTGTCGACGGCAAGATCATATGGGTGTGGGAGCCGGCTTGCAGGACGCCCGCGATCGAGACCTGGAACGAAATCTGGGATCGGGCCAATCAGCCTCTTGCGGTAGATCCGGTTGGAGGGGAGGATAAGCATACCCGGGGAGGGTATGCTTCCGAGACAGAAAGGGGCCAGCCATGAAGGTAACGGATCCCATCTGCGGAATGCAGATTGAGGCGACGGAGACCACCGAGAGGCGGACGCGCGACGGCAATACCTTCTACTTCTGCTCGGCAGCGTGCGCCCAACGGTTCGACCAGGGAGAAGCCACCGATGGATGACACGCGCCGGCGCGCGGTGTTCTCCGTGGGCGGCCTGGACTGCGCAGCGTGCGCCACCGCAATCGAGCGAACGGTCGGTGGCCTCCCCGGTGTCGGGACTGTGGTCACGGATCCCGTGAGCCGCCGCGTCGCCGTCGACTACGAAGTGGCCCACGTGTCGGAGCAGGAGTTGCGCCGCGCGATCGAGGCGACCGGGTATCGAGTGGAGCCAAATGGGCCTGAGCGGCCCGAGCAACTCATCGACCGCGAAGAGGAGTCGCGGTCGCGTGAGTACCGGCGCCTGATGCGTAAGTTCTGGGTGTCCGCGGTGATCTCTGTTCCGGTCGTGCTGCTGTCCTACCCGTGGCTTGTTCCGGGGCTGAAGGGCCTGCCGTGGCTCCAACGCAGCTCCCCCACGCTGTTGTGGCTTTGGCGTGGTCTCGCTCTGGTCACTCTGCCCATCCTGTTCTGGGCCGCCGGTGACTTCTACAAGAGTCTGTGGGGAGCGGCCAAGGCGCGCTCGGCCAACATGTACACGTTGATCGGAGTCGGTATCGCCGCCGCCTGGTTGTATTCCACCGCGGCGGTCATCGCGCCCGGCATGTTTCCGAGAAGGGAGCTGGCCGAGGCTTACTACGACGTGACCGCCGTGGTGACGGCGCTGGTTCTTCTGGGCCTTGCGCTCGAGATCAAGGCCAAGGGGAAGACATCTGAGGCGCTCAAGAAACTGGCGGAGCTGCAGGCAAGGACGGCGCGCGTTGTTCGGAACGGGAGCGAGATCGATGTTCCCGTCGAGGAGGTTCGCGTGGGGGATGTCGTGCTCGTCCGGCCCGGAGAAAAGGTCCCCGTCGACGGTCGGCTCGTCGATGGGGCATCCGCCGTGGACGAGTCGATGGTGACCGGCGAGTCCATCCCGGTCGAGAAAGTCGCCGGCGACGAGGTCATGGGGGCTACTCTCAACGTCACGGGCTCCTTCAAGTTCAGCGCCACCAGGGTCGGCAAGGACACCGCGCTGGCCAACATCATTCGCATGGTCCAGGACGCCCAGGGGTCGAAGCCTCCCATCCAGCGGATTGTCGACCGCGTCTCCGGCTACTTCGCCCCCGCCGTGTTGATCCTGGGAGTTGCGTCCTTCGTGACCTGGTACAACCTGGGCCCATCACCGGGGCTCGCGTATGCGACGGTCGCATTCGTCACCGTGCTCATCATCGCCTGCCCTTGCGCTCTGGGCCTCGCTACGCCGACTTCGCTGACTGTGGGCATCGGCAAGGCGGCGCAACACGGGGTGTTGATCCGTTCGGGTGACGCCCTGCAGACCGCGCGCCGCCTCAACGCGGTTGTGCTCGACAAGACCGGCACTATCACCGTCGGCAAACCTTCGATCACCGACCTCGTGCCCGCGGCTCTCCCCGACGTCGACCTGCTGCGGATCGCCGCCGGTGTCGAGCGAGGGTCCGAACACCCGCTCGCCGAGGCCATCGTGCGCGGCGCGCGTGATCGTGGCCTGCAGCCGCCCGAGCCCAATCAGTTCCAGGCGATCCCCGGCCAAGGCGTTGAGGCCACGCTCGAGGGACGTGCGGTGCTCCTCGGCAATGCCAAGCTGATGCACGAGCGCCACATCGACGTGGCTCAGCTTGAACCAACCGCCGAGGGGCTTGCCGATGCCGGCAAGACGCCGATGTACGTGGCGGTCGATGGGCGGGCGGCGGGGCTCGTAGCCTGCGCGGACACCGTGAAGGAGGACTCGAGGCGCGCCATCGCTCGGCTGAAGGAGATCGGCCTGGAAGTGATCATGATCACCGGAGACAACCGGCGCACGGCCGAGGCGATCGCCCGCCAGGTCGGCATCGACCGCGTTCTTGCCGAGGTACTGCCTCAGGGCAAGGCCCACGAGGTCCGTAGGCTCCAGCTCGAGGGCAGGACCGTGGCGATGGTCGGGGACGGGATCAACGATGCGCCCGCTCTTGCGCAGGCCGACGTCGGCGTGGCGATCGGGACTGGGACGGACGTGGCCATCGAGGCCTCCGACGTCACACTCATCTCGGGGAGTCTGCGGGGTCTCGTCACCGCCATCGAGGTGTCCCGGGCCACGGTGCGAAACGTCTACGAAAACCTGGCCGGGGCCTTCGTCTACAACGCCGCGGGACTGCCGGTCGCGGCCGGACTGCTCTACCCCTTCTTCGGAGTCCTGCTCTCCCCGTTGATCGCCGCCGCGGCGATGGCGTTCTCTTCGCTCACAGTCGTAACGAACGCCAACCGACTGCGACGCTTCCGCCCGTCGGAGGTGTGAGAGATGATCGACAACGTGCTCGTGACGCTGGCCGGCCTCGGTGCCATTGCGGGCATCGTGTGGTTCTTCTGGGGGCCGCGCGACCGCGGATACAGAGTTCCGCTCGCCTCGAGCGGCTACCAGGAGACCATGGTTCTCGTGAAGGGTGGGTACTCCCCCAGTACGCTGGTCGTGCGCGCCGGCAAGCCGGTGCGCCTCAATTTCCGGCGCGAAGAATCGTCGCCTTGCTCTGAGATGGTGGTATTCGCCGACCTGGGCAAGAGCGCCAATCTCCCCGAGGGCCAGATCGTGCCCGTCGAGTTCCTGCCGAAGGAAGCCGGCACGTTCGAGTTCACGTGCCAGATGGGGATGCTCCGGGGGCGTCTCATCGTGGAGAGCGGAAACCATTGACCGGTTGCGATCCGCGGCTCCAACGGGCTGCCAGGAGAAGGTGACGCCGTGAGAGGTCGGGTTCCCATCGCGCGCCGCAACCTCCTGGCGGATCGCAGGCGATTGGCGACCGGCGTGTTCGGCGTGGGTGTCTCGATCGCCCTGATCTTTCTGCTGCAAGGGCTCTGGGGAGGCGTGCTCAAGCAGGCCTCCGCGTACGAGGACGGGGTCGGGGCCCAGTTGTGGGTTGGCGACCGCGGTACCAGCAATACCTTCGAGTCCTCCGTCGTGCCGCTCACGGCCGTTGATCGCATCCGTGCCATCCCCGGGGTTGATAGGGCCGATCCAATCCTCATTAGATCAACGGTCCTCACGCTGCACGGGCGCAAGGTTCTCGCAAGTGTTATCGGTTCGCGGCCGGGCGCCATGGGTGGCGCGTGGAGCCTTCCGGTCGGCCGCGCGCCACGCTCCAACGGTGAGATCGTGGTCGACCGCGGTCTCGCCGCCCAGCACGGCATCGGCCTCGGCGGCCGGATCGAGGTCGCCGGCGAAGCCTTCGCGGTCGTGGGACTCTCGGCGGGCACGCGCTCCTGGATGGGCGCCTATGTCTTCATGACCTTCGACGCCGCACGCAACCTTTTCCACTTCCCGGACGCCGCCGCCTTCGTGCTCGTGCGCACCCAGCACCCGAGCAGCGTTGCCGGGGCCATCGAACGCCAGACCGGCCTCAGCGCCGTCCTGAGGGAGACGATCAGGAGAAACGACCGCACCCTGCTGGCGGGGGTCATGAAAGGGCCGCTCGACCTGATGGTGGCAATCGCCTTCGCGGCCGGGACCATGATCGTGGCGCTGACCATCTACTCGGCCGTCGTCGAGCGGGCACGTGAGTACGGGATCGTGAAAGCCCTGGGGACGAGCGGAACCCGCCTTCTGCGTATCGTGCTGGGGCAAACATCGGCTCTCGCGGCACTCGGCGTTGCGGCCGGATACGTGATCTTCCGAGGCGCCGCGGCGCTCGTCGTCAGACTCAGGCCGCAGTTCCTGGTCTCTCTTGCGGGCTCCCGAATCCTCTGGGTAGTGGCCGCCGCCGGGTTGATGGCCGTCCTCGCCGCGATCCTACCCGCCCGCCGTATCGCGCAACTTGACCCCGCGACCGTTTACCGGGGCTGACCAAGATGCGCGGCGTTCCGGTCGGACGGCGTAACCTCCTCTCCGAGTGGCGGCGGGCTTTCCTCGGCATAGCCGGCGTCGCTACCGCGATCCTCCTGGTCCTCGCCCTGGACGGTCTCTTCGCCGGTGCCATGAACCAGATCACGCGCATCATCGACACCTCACCGGCGGACGTGTTCGTGGCTCAACGCGGGGTACGCAACATGCACATGGCCACCTCCGCCATCCCGGCAAGCGAGGTCGAGGCGATCCGGCGCATGCCAGGTGTTCGATGGGCCGACCCGATTCTCTACGACACCGACGCGGTTGTCGGTAAGACGGCGGCCCGCCAGCTCTCCTATGTGATCGGCTACCTACCGGGCCGTGCGGGCGGCCCCGTCAAGATCGCCCGGGGGCACGAACCCGGCCCGGGCGAAATCGTGATAGATCAGCGGGCAGCTTCCCGCCTCGGCGTGACCCTTGGCGGCCAGGTGCGGACCCTCGGGGCGTCATGGCGCGTCTCCGGCTTCACGACGGGTCTTGTCAACATCGTCAACTCCGTCTCCTATGTCCGGCTGGGTGACTTCGAGGCTGCCCGAGGGATCCGGGGAGTCGTGAGCTTCGTTCTCGTCGGCGCCGCCGGGAACCCCGAGACGCTTGCGGGACACATCTCGACCGAACTCGACCTCTCCGCGCTCAGCCGACCGCGCTTCTCTGCCCAGGAGCGACGCGTGGTCTCCGACATGTCTACGGATCTGATGCGGATCATGACCATCGCGGCCTTCTCGATCGGGCTCGCCGTGATCGGACTGACCCTGCACGCGGCGACTCTCTCGCGCCTGCGCGAGATCGGAGTCATGAAGGCGCTCGGGGCCCGCTCCGGCCGCCTCAGCCGAATCGTGCTCTCCCAAGCTGGCTGGACGATCGGTGCCGGGGTCGCCTTTGCCGTTCCCCTTACAGCCGCGCTCGGATGGGCAGTCCTGCGCGCGACCGGTAACGTGACCCTCGCTCTGACGGCCGGCTCGGTGATTCGGGCCGCCGGTGGAGCCGTCGTGCTGGGTGGGATCGGCGCGGTGGCGCCGCTCCTCATGATCGCCCGGGTCGATCCAATGACCGTGTTCCGGAGGCAGCAATGAATGAGATCGCCGTCAAGGCCGAGAGACTCGAGAAGACTTTCGGAGAGGGAGACGTCCAGGTGCGTGCCGTCCGCGGGGTCGATCTGGAGGTAGGCCGCGGTGAGGTCGTCCTCATCATGGGGCCATCGGGAAGCGGGAAGACGACGCTGCTCTCGATGCTGGGCGCGATGCTGCGCCCGACGTCGGGAGCGATCAGCATCGACGGCGTCGATCTCGCCCGCGTGTCCGAGTCCAAGCTCCACGACTTTCGAGCGCGCCGCTTGGGCTTCGTGTTTCAGGACTTCAACCTGCTCTCGTCGCTCTCCGCGCAGGAGAACGTCGAGTTCGCTCTCAACCTGACCGGCCAGACGGGCAAGCGCAGCCGGCAGCGCGCGCAAGAGTTGCTCGAGGGCTTCGGCCTCGGGCAGCGGCTGGGATTCAGACCGGACAAGCTCTCGGGCGGCGAGAAGCAGCGGGTGGCCATTGCGCGCGCTCTGGCGAACCGGCCGACGGTGATCCTCGCCGACGAGCCGACGGCGAACCTCGACTCGAAGATCGGCCATGAGATTGCCCGACTGCTTCGCCGTGCCGCCTCCGAGGAACAACGCGCGGTCGTCATGGTGAGCCACGACCAGCGTCTGAAGGACATCGCCGACCGGATCCTCTGGCTGGAGGACGGCAAGTTCCGGGCCGCAACCCAGATGGCCGTCGATCCGGTGTGCGGGATGTCGGTGGAGCGCGAGGACTCACCCCACTTCAATCACGAAGGCGAGATCCACTTCTTCTGCTCCCCGGCGTGCCGGGACGAGTTCACCGCAAACCCGGGACGGTTCGATCGAAGCCCACGGAAGGCAGGATGATCATGGGAAGCGCGACCATCCTCCTCGTTGACGACGAGCGCAAGATACGCGACCTCGTCCGCTCCTACCTCGAACGCGAGGGGTACTCGGTGCTCCTCGCCGACGGCGGCCAGGTGGCGCTCGAAGTGGCGGCACGGGCGCACCCGGACCTGGTCGTCCTTGATCTCATGCTCCCCGACTTGAGTGGCGAAGAGGTCGCACGGTCGCTGCGGGCCATCTCGGACGTGCCGATCATCATGCTGACAGCGAAGGCGAGCGAGGAGGACCGAGTGGCCGGCCTGCGCCTTGGTGCGGACGACTACCTGGTGAAACCTTTCAGCCCGCGCGAACTCGTCGCGCGAGTGGACGCCGTGCTGCGCAGAACGCGTGGGGAGACCGGGGAGCGACCGGCATCGTTCGACGCAGGTCGTCTGCGAATCGACCGTGAGGGGCGCGAGGTGCTGGTCGACGGGCTACCGGCGCAGCTCACGCGCAGCGAGTTCGACCTCCTGCTCGCGCTCGCTTCGCGCCCAGGTCGCGTCTTCTCACGCTACGAGCTCGTCACCCGCATCCAGGGATACGACTACGAGGGCTACGAGCGGGTCATCGATGTTCACGTGAAGAACCTCCGCAAGAAGCTCGGCGACGATCCCAGGAACCCGCGCTACATAGCAACCGTCACCGGTGTGGGCTACAAATTCGCCATGAAGTCCGATGCGTAGGTCATACGCCCTGCGGCTCACGGCGGCCTTCGCCGGAGTGGGCATCGCCGCGGCCGCGCTGACCGCCCTCCTGGTCAACGTAGCGTTCGACTCCCACTTCACCGGATATATCGAACGGCAACGACACACCCGCGAACAGCAGCTCGTCGCGGCGCTCGCCGACTCTTACCGCCGGATGGGAGGCTGGAACGCAGAAGACCTTGACACGGTCGCGCCGCTGGCCCTCATGGACGCCGGCACGATGCGACTTGAGCAAGCCTCAGGGGGGGTCATCTGGGAGGCATCCGAAGATCTGCTCGGCTCCCACATGGCAAAGATGCACCGGGCGATGATGGGCAGTGGGGAACTCGGCCCCGAGCGCCGCCTGCCGATCGAGATTGACGGCAGCGCCGTTGGGATCGCCGTGGTTCGTCTCCCCCGGCCGGGCCTCTTGCCCGCCGACGTCACCTTCCGGTCCTCAATCAACCGCCTTCTGCTGCTCGGCGGCATCGGCGCGGGGCTCGCCGCACTACTACTGGGAATGCTCCTCGCCCGCCGGGCCACCGCCCCGGCCCGCGCTCTCTCCCGGGCCGCGCGCGCCCTCGCCGGGGGTGACCGGTCGCATCGGGTGGCCTACGACGTCGAGGATGAATTCGGAGACATGGCCCAGGCCTTCAACCGGATGGCAGACACGATCGAGGAGGAGGATCGTCTTCGGCGCGCGTTCGCCGCCGATGTCGCACACGAGCTCCGGACGCCGCTGGCGATCATGCGCTCCGAGATCGAGGCGATCCAAGACCGCGTCGTATCCCCCACCCCACCCAGGATCGAGTCCTTGCACGAAGAGGTACTTCGGCTCACCCGGCTCGTCGGTGACCTCGAGACTCTCGCCCGCGCCGACGCGGCGGGTTTCTCGCTCGAGAGGCGCCGCCTGGCGCTTGGACCACTGGTCCAGGACGCCCTTCGGGAATTCGCGGGCGCTTTCGAGGCCCGCCGGATCGAGGTTGAATCGCAACTTGCCGACATCGAGGCTGACGCCGACCCCGCCCGGATCCACCAGATCACCGCGAACTTGCTGTCGAATGCCCTCAAGTTCACCCCGGAAGGCGGGAAGGTGCGGGTCGACCTGGCGATGGACGGACGCTGGGCCACGCTGATCGTGTCGGACACCGGAGCGGGGATCCCCGCCGACGAGCAACCGCGTGTGTTCGACCGCTTCTTCCGTGGCAGCGGTGTGCGGGTCGGCGGATCCGGGATAGGACTGACGGTGGTACGGGAGCTGGTTCGCGCCCACGCCGGCGAGGTCGAGGTGAGAAGTGCGCCGGGTAAGGGAACGGTGTTCACCGTGCGGATTCCGCTAGCTTCATAGTCCCTACGCGGGTCCCTCACACTCTCTTCATCACCCTCCGCTAGCGTTCAAAGCGTGAAAGGAGGGTGATGGGAAATCGCTGTGGGGCCGGGAGGATCCGCCATCAGGAAGGCCGGACATTCTTCACCATATTCCCTTCGTTCCTTCATTCCCCCTACACACCAGGACGCTACGGTAAGCGCCGAACGGAGGTGACGAGGATGAAAGCGAATCGGCTGATCATCGGGTTGGTGATCGCGCTCGCTCTCGTGGCTTCGCTGGCCACCTGGGCTCTTGCCAGCGACGGTCCCACCGCGAGGCCGGGTATCACCAACTCCCGGATGGACTGGGAGAAGATGCACAACTCCGCCGGCATGCGCCAGATGCACGAGCAGATGCCGCCGGAGATTCAGGCGCAGTGCGAGGCCATGCACCAGGGGATGGTTCAGGGCCACCCAGACATGGAAGGCATGATGGATTCAGGTACGGGGCCGATGGCCGGCCACCACGGTTCGTCGCCACACTAGTGCGGCGCCCGACAAAGGGCCTGACAAACGACGAGAGCACAGGGGATGCCGCACCGCTGCAAAGCCAATTGGCAGACGCACCACCAGGTTCCGCATCCAGCGGGCGTCTCCTTTGTGCGGAAGATGATCAGCGGAGTGTAGAAGGGAAGGGAAGCAGGCCATGGCTCACTCGGGGAACGGAGGGCGGCTCCGGGCGTTGTTGATCGGTGGTGCCGGAGCGGCGATAGGAGCCGGTCTCCTCGGGGTTCCGCTCGGGACGATTCTCTTCGTCGGGCTCCTGCTCGTTTGCCCCCTCATGATGATGGGGATGCACGGCAGCCACTCGGAGCATGAGACGGTCCGAGACGAGCCCATTCCGCGGGAGAGCAGCCCCCGTCGAGTGCCGTCGGAGGGGCACTGCGACCACGACTCGGGGAACTCGCGCACCGGCCGGGGGCCTTGGTGACGGTTCCGACCGAACAGGAGCGGGTGACGCGTCGCTATGACCGCCTGGCCAGCCTTTACGACTTCTACAACAGCCCCATGGAGTGGGCCGGATTGACGCGCCGACGACGTAGGGTCGTGTCTCGCGCGCATGGAAGGGTGCTTGAGGCCGGCGTCGGAACGGGGCGCAACCTCGAGTTCTACGGAAACGACGTCGACCTCACCGCGCCGCTGCGGGCTTGGCCGTGGTTGAGATCAGGCGAGCGGGGGTCTGGCGTGAGGTCGCGGCACGACCCGCTGGAGCGTTGGCTCCCAATTAGCGCGACGACCGGGGGTTGACGGTTCCAGCGGAACCGCAAGATGCTGGCCCGCAGATGGACCTTCCCCGCCCCTCGACCGGGACGGTCACCCCTTCACGCTGACAGCCAGGCGGACCGCGTCCGCCAAGTTGTAACGCCTTGCCGCCGAAAGCTCAGGGACTCGTGTCGACAAACAGAAAATGCACATAACGGGACAAATCGTGTCGGAGAGCCGAGATACGAGAATCGCACGGGCCGATCGGTTGCTGCGAGGTGGACCTCCCACACGAGAAGCCAGCGGAGCAATCCCGACTGCACTCCCCCACGACCGGCAGACTCACCCAACCCCGATTGGCGTCTGGCAGCTTGGCCAGACTAAGGGCCAGTACCAGCCAAGATCGGCCTACCCTGTCGATGGGGAGGGCTGGGCGATGTTCTGTTCCATCCGCGAGCTATCTGCCATATCGTCATCCCGCCTTGCGGTACGGTTGGACTTCCCGCTCAAGGCGGTCCTCGAGCCGATCGGTCTCAACGTCCAGGTCGTAGTCCATCTGCAGGCCAAGCCAGAACTCCGGTGAGGTAGCAAAGAAGCGGGCCAGCCGCAGTGCACTATTCGCACTCACGCGGCGCGAGCCATGAACGATCTCGTTGATCCGCCGTGGCGGGACGCCGATTGCACGGGCCAACGCGTTCTGACTCAGCCCCATCGGCCCGAGGAACTCCTCGCCAAGCACCTCGCCAGGGTGGACCGGCGCAAGTTTCTTCTGAGTCACGTGCCGCCTCCTAGTGGTAGTCGACGATCTCGACGTCATACGCGTCACTGGATCTCCACGAAAAGCAGATTCGAAACTGGTCGTTCACGCGGATGCTGTGCTGCCCGCCGCGGTCTCCTCGCAACGCCTCGAGGCGATTGCCCGGCGGAACACGCAAGTCCTGCAAGGTCCTGGCTCGGTGGAGCATCCTCAGTTTTCTCAACGCAACACGATGGATGCTAGGCGGCAGCTTCTTCACCCGCTCGCGATTGAACAGCCGCTCCGTCTCGCGATCCGCAAAGCTCCGAAT
>Ga0265292_1000580_pt1 | contig 48094 bp, 42 predicted proteins | sample Munlanlewell296A_FD_189080 | JGI IMG/M metagenome (GOLD analysis project Ga0265292, IMG submission 189080) | Leachate microbial communities from a municipal landfill in Southern Ontario, Canada - Leachate well 296A | ecosystem: Engineered > Solid waste > Landfill > Unclassified | place: Canada... | reverse complement strand
GAAAATCGTATAGTCAGCTGTTTAACAAACGGCAAAATCAGCCCAAAAAGCTGATTGAGGTTGCAGCGTGAAAACCGGACATTTTCATTTTGCCGAAAACCGGACATTTTCATTTTGCCTTGACACACCCTAAAATTTCTCTTGACAAATATTTTACCGCCGCCTAAACTATGAAATGTCAGTCGGCAACCGATTGCCTACGAGTTTATCACAATGATATTCCATATGAAATATCTAAGCAGTTCTTCAGAAAATACCTGTCAGGATTTGTGTTGTCTGCCCGTCTCCCCTGTTACGCTAACCCGGTTTTTTTTGCCCGGACAGATTAGCAATACTTAATTTATTGGCTGTTTCATATCAAGTAATACTTAATGAAAAGGAGGAGAGAAAAAGATGAGTCTAAGCAAACCTAATGCAAGCGCTGCAACTGTAACAACAACAAGGGTATCGCCTTCACCCATGTCCGGATTGTGCGTCAACTGTGTTGATGGCTGTCCGGGATACTGCGAGGTTGGAAGATCTGCCCTGCGGGGAAGGGAGGTTATATACCCTCAACCTTTCGGAAAGGTTATTTCAGGATCAGAAAAGGATTATCCGGTAGATTTTTCGCATTTCAATATTCATGGGACATGTGTTGGTGCTGTAGGTTGTGAGGCTGACCCTGACAAGGCAACATTCCCTTCAGTTAGTGTTGAGACAGAGATAACCGGTCAAGGAACAAAAATTCCCATGAGAGTTCCGTTCTTCACTGGTGCCCTTGGTTCAACCGAAATAGCGAGGGTGAACTGGGAAGGGACAGCCATCGGCGCAGCCATAAGCGGGTCAATCCTTGTCTGTGGTGAGAATGTCTGTGGAATGGACCCGAAGGCTGAAATTAAGAATGGCAAAATCGTGAATTCACCGGAGCTCGCAAGAAGGGTCAAGACATACAAAGACTGGTATGACGGCTACGGAACAATGCTTGTACAGTTGAATGTCGAGGATACCCGCCTCGGTGTTGCCGAATATGCTGTTGAGAAACTCGGTGTTGAAGGGATTGAGTTGAAGTGGGGGCAGGGAGCAAAGTGTATCGGGGGCGAGGTAAAGCTGCCGACCCTTGACAGGGCATTGCAGCTTAAACAGAGAGGGTATATTGTCCTTCCTGACCCCGACAATAAAGGGGTACAGGAGGCGCATAAACTCGGCGGCATTGCGGAATTCGAAAGGCATTCTCGTCTTGGTATGGTGGATGAAGAATCCTTCATGAAAGAAGTCAAGAGGGTGAGAAAGATTGGCGCAAAATATGTAACCCTTAAAACAGGCGCATACAGGCCGGTGGATCTGGCGCGCGCAGTGAAGTACACATCAATGGCGAAGATAGACCTCCTGACCGTTGACGGCGCGGGCGGTGGAACAGGCATGAGCCCGTGGCGTATGATGAATGAATGGGGGATCCCGACGGTTTATCTTGAATGCCTGCTCTACAAATGCCTGAAGAGACTGAAAGAGAAAGGTGAATTCATCCCGACTGTTGCCATGGCAGGTGGCATTGCTCTTGAAGATCAGATTTTCAAGGCATTAGCATTGGGAGCGCCTTTTGTTAAGGCGATATGTATGGGACGTTCAACCCTGACAGCAGGCATGGTCGGGAAGACACAGGGGAAACTGATAGAAGAGGCTTTCGGAAAAGGCAAGGAATATGAAGAAGCGCTGCTCCGCACCTTCAACGGCGCTGCACAGCTTAAGGAAAAATATGGAAAAGATTTCAAGAAAATACCTCCGGCAGCTATAGGTATCTGTACCTATTATGACAGGCTTGCTGTAGGGCTGAGACAATTAATGGCGGGTACCCGCAAATTTGCACTGCAATATATAGACAGAGACGACATAATGTCACTTACCCGTGAAGCGGAGGACGTCTCCGGCATTCCGTATATCATGGACGTCGACATGAAAGAAGTCGAAAACATTTTAGGATAAGGAGGAACAAAATGTTAAACATGATCTGCAATAAATTCTGCGCTTCTCCGTTCTGTATGGCAAGCTGTCCGGCCGGCGCTATAAGCATATCGGCAAAGGATGACAATATCTATACGGATACGGACAAATGCAACAGGTGCGGCATCTGCCGTGCAATGTGTTCTATTTTGAGCTTTGATAAAAACCTTAGAAGAAAAAGGGTATGGATGCGTGAAGATTTTGGGAAAAAGTAAAAACTGATTATCATCACCCTAACCCTAACCCGTCAAGGGAGAGGGGATTAACTCCCCTCTTGAGAGGGGTGTAGGGGTGTGTGGATAGATAATAAGCGTTAGAGGTTAGATTTAAACAGGAGTCACATCAATGGAAGAAGAACTTTTAGAAGAGATATTGGGATCCTATCGTGGTGACAGGGGTGATCTGGTTCCAATCCTGCAGGAGGTTCAGGATAATCTTGGTTATCTGCCAGAAAAGATAATGCTTGATATTGCTAAGTTCATCGGAGTTCCCGAAAGTCATGTTTATTCTGTTGCCTCTTTCTATGCACAATTCAGGCTATTGCCTTTAGGAAGAAAACGTGTTGCAGTATGCAGAGGAACTGCCTGCCATATTCGAGGTGCACCTCAAATTCTCAATACGGTAGAGGAAACGATTGGCTTAAAGGAAGGAGAAACCTCGGATGATATGGAATATACCCTCGAAACAGTTGCCTGTATTGGATGTTGTGCCCTTGCACCCTGTATACGAATCAACATGGATGTTTCGGGTGAGATGACCCCTGAAAAGGCGAAAGAATTTTTTCTTATAAACGACTATGAGGTTAATGCGAATAGAGGAGAATGAAAATATACCCCTCTTAATCCCCCCTTACCACCGGGGGAATAGGGGGGTGAGAAAAGGATAACGGAGGACAGGATGTCGGATAAGCAATATACGGTTCATGTATGCCAAGGGACTGGCTGCGTCTCAGGAGGGTCGGAAAAGGTTTTTTATTCCTTAAAAAATGAAATAGAAGATTCAGCTTTTGAGCACATCCATGTTAAACGCACAGGATGTCATGGCTTTTGTCAGCAGGGCCCCCTTATTGTTATCGAGCCTGTCGGAATCGACTCGCAGCGAGAGGGCATTTTCTACACGAAGGTTAAAACAGATGATGTGTCCGATATTATCCAATCAATTTTACCTAAAGGAAAACCTCTGGTCCGTCTTTTATACAAAGACCCTGCTACTGATAAACCCATACCCCACTATTGTGATATTCCCTTCTATAATAAGCAGCAGAGAACAATATTAAAACATTGTGGAAATATAGACCCTGAGGATATAAATGAATATCTTGCTGTCGGCGGTTATAAGGCGCTACGCAAAGCAATTTTTGAGATGACTCCTGAGGGAGTTATCTCTGCGGTGAAGAGTTCAGGGATTAGAGGACTCGGTGGCGCAGGATTTCCGACAGGACGTAAATGGGAAGCCTGCCGAAAGGCGCAAGGTGACGGAAAGTACGTAATATGTAATGCTGATGAGGGAGACCCTGGAGCATTCCAGGACCGGTCTGTCATGGAGGGAAATCCGCATTCGGTTATAGAAGGGATGATCATTGCAGCCTATGCCATCGGAGCAGGAAAGGGCTTTGTCTATGTGAGGGCAGAATATCCTTTGGCAGTTAGTCGCCTAAAGATTGCTATTGAGCAGGCAAGGCAAGAGGGGTTATTGGGAGACAATATCCTGGATAGCGATTTCAGTTTTGATATAGAGATCTTTCAGGGTGCAGGTGCTTTTGTCTGTGGCGAATCCACTGCACTGGTACGCTCCATCGAAGGGAAGAGGGGAAGACCAAAGCCAATGCCTCGTGTACGCACGACTGAAACAGGGCTATGGAATAGCCCAACTCTCCTCAATAATGTTAAGACCTTTGCCAATATTCCTTTAATAATATCCAATGGATCGGAATGGTTTTCTAAAAAAGGTACTGAAAAAAGCAAAGGTACTGCAGTATTTTCACTGACAGGAAAGGTTGTAAATTGCGGCCTTATAGAGGTACCCATGGGTGCTACACTTCAAAAAATCATTTTTGATATTGGAGGCGGAATACCTGGAGGCAAAGCCCTGAAAGCGGTTCAGACAGGAGGGCCTTCCGGCGGATGCCTTCCGGCAAATATGATAGATATGCCTGTAGATTTTGACTCTCTTACTAAAGCCGGCTCTATTATGGGTTCAGGGGGTATGGTTGTTATGGACGAGGATACCTGTATGGTGGATGTCGCGCGCTATTTCCTTGATTTCAACCGGAGAGAATCCTGCGGACAATGCATTCCTTGCAGGCTCGGAACAAGGCAGATGTTCGAGATACTGAACGATATTACAAAGGGAGAGGGAAGACCCGGAGATATAGACACTCTCATGTCGTTAAGCGAAGCAATAAAGCGCAGTTCGATCTGCGGGCTGGGCAAGACCGTACCCAATCCGGTGCTCACTACTCTCCGGTATTTCAGGGACGAGTACGAAGCGCATATCCATGAAAAAAGATGCCCGGCAGGGGTGTGTGATATGACATGCTGACAGTCTCAAATAGAAACGACATTGATTAGTAAAATCCCTTCTGATAGACGGGATCAGGATATTACAGGATATTAATAGAGGAGAGTTTCATGGAAACGATTTCCATAAAGATAGATGACAGGGACATTGCAACACGGGAAGGGGCTACTATACTGGAGGCAGCGTTAGAAAATAAAATCTATATACCGCATCTATGTTATCACCCTGATTTAAAACCCGCCGGAAGCTGCCGCATATGCCTTGTTGAACTTGATGAAGGCAAGTTAGTCACATCATGCCGTACCCCTGTCAAAGAAGGGATGATCGTAAGAACAAAAGGCACGGAAATCGATAAGGTAAGAGGGCCGGTTATCGAGATGATTGTTGCCAATCATCATATGGACTGCAAGCCTTGCCCGAAAAAAGGGCATTGCGAGCTTCAGAAGATAACGGCCTATATGAAGACGGACAGAAAGGGCGTCCATCAGCGGCTGAGGCTGCCTAAGGAGGAACTTCCCATCGATGAATCAAATCCCTTTTTTATCAGAGACCATAATAAATGTGTGCTGTGCGGGATTTGCGTCAGGACATGTCATGAAATAGCGGGCGTCAATGCGATTGATTTTGCAGGCAGGGGAAATAATACCAAGATAGCAACCTTCGGCGACAAACCGATTGCCGAATCCCGATGTGTGTCCTGCGGTGAATGCGTGATACGATGTCCCGTCGGAGCATTGGTTCCGGGAAAGCTTCAGCGGCCTGCAACGGAAGTAAAGACGACTTGCCCTTACTGCGGCGTCGGCTGCGGTATATACATCGGCATCCGTGACAATCGGATCGTCAATGTGCGGGGGGATGCGGAAAATCCGGTCAACAAAGGGCGCTTATGCGTTAAAGGAAGGTTCGGGCTGGATTTTGTGCATTCGCCTGACAGATTGACGGAACCGCTCATAAAAATGACGCCGAAAGAACGTTCGGCGTCAGGTAGCAATATACCTTCTTCATCCTTCATCTCTCATTCCTCATTCTTCAGAGAATCTTCCTGGGAGGAAGCAATCGATTTTGTTGCCCGTAAACTAAAGAAATATAAAGGCGAAGAATTTGCCCTTATAGCGTCAACAAAATGTACGAATGAAGACAATTACATCGCCCAAAAATTTGCAAGGGTTGTGATGGGCAGCAATAACATCGACACTACGGCCAGACTCGGTTACGGGCCTACTCTTGCAGCCTTTTGCTCCATCGGAAGCTGTGTCGGTTTCGATCCCCGGATTCAAGACGGCGATATGCCTTACGATCTGCTTCAACGAAATATCGAAGGAGTCGAGCAAGCTACCTGTATCCTTGTTGCCGGGGCGGATATTACACGTACCCATCCTGTCCTGGGTATGAAAATAAAGAAAGCCGTCGAGAACGGCGCAAAACTTCTTGTCATAAGCCCGTTTGAAAACGACCTCTGTCGTATTGCTGAAAAACGGCTGCAGCCCTATCCGGGAACCGAACCGGCTCTGATTATGGGCATGTGCAATGTGATTGCAGAGCAAGCCTTGTTTGATGATACGTTTATGGAACTCTATTGTAAAAACTATAAAGAATTCAAGGCGTCTCTCGATGATTTTTCCATAGGAAGGGTTGAAAGGATCACCGGTATCTCCCGCGACCTTATTGAAGAAGCTGCAAGAATTTATGCAGGCGGCAAACCGGCTGCGATCTTTTGGGGCAAGGGAATTACTCAATCCTCTCACGGGACGGACAATGTATATGCGCTCATAAATCTTGCAATACTTACGTCAAATATCAAATATCCCTTTGCTCTTAATCCCCTCCAGGACCAGAACAATGCCCTTGGCGCCTGTGATATGGGATGTCTCCCGGATTACTTCCCCGGTTATCAGCCGGTTGCTTCAGAGGATGCCCGGGAGAAATTTAATTCTTTGTGGGGTGGATCGTTAAATCCCGCCCCCGGTTTAACTCTTACCGAAATATTAGACTCCGTGCTTGAGGGAAAAATCAAGGCCCTCTATATAATCGGATCCGACCCGGCGTCAAATATCGCCCCGTCAAAAAAAGCGCAGGCAGCTTTGAAGAAGGCAAAGTTTATTGTTTTTCAGGATATCTTTTTAAATGAAACAGCGAAATATGCGGATGTTATCCTGCCCGCGGCATGCTTTGCAGAGAAAGAAGGTACTTTCGCCAACATGGAGGGAAAGATTCAGAGGGTGCAAAGGGCGCTGAATCCGGCAGGCCATTCGCGTCCTGACTGGGAAATACTATGTGACTTGGCGCGGGGAATGAAATGTAAAGGCTTTGAATACGGGGGCGCGGGAGATATTCTGGATGAGGTTTCATTGATTGCTCAGGGATTCATTGAGAGAACGGACAGGTTCAGTCTTTTCCCCCTCCAATACAAGCCTCTTGCAGAGACAACCGATATTGATTACCCGCTGGCCTTAACTATTGAAAGAGATATTTATGACGGAGGCGTCCTGTCCGAAAAGGCGGGGGGACTCATGAGGTTGAGGACGAAAGGATTTGTATATATAAACCCGAAAGACGCGGCGGATTTTGAAATAGGGGATGGGGAAATGATAAGAGTCGTTTCACGGCATGGCTCATGTGACGGCAAGGCGCTTTTGACGGGCGCAACGCCGGCCGGTCTGGCGGTCATGGATATTGACGGGGAAAAAACAAATAATCTCCTGGACCCCGTTCTCGATGACGTTTCAAAAACACCTGATATGAAGATATGCGCTGTCAGAATCGAAAAGCAAAAAGCGGCAAAGAAAAAACAAAAGAGCGGATCGGTTAGGACCGAATAAGAAGCAAGATATTGAAGAAGGAAACGATGGCGAAAATAAGCCGGAGGCGGATTTTGTTGGAGTGTTGTTGAGAGCTTCTTTGCCAAAGCATACTCTAATTGTACCCGAATCCCGCATATCATGGAATAAGAGAATATCTTCTTTTTTGCACGGCTTGACAAATAATTTTCCGATTTATTAAAGTAGGGAAATCATTAGGTGACCGCTTGCCTACGACCATGAGTAAGATATCATCCGGCATAAACGAGCTTGACAAACTTATCGATTCACTTTATGTGGGTGATAATGTGGTATGGGAAGTCGAGGCCGGGACTTCGTCCGAACTGTTTACGCGCCATTTCATCGTTCAGTCTTTTTCCGAAAATCAGGATATCATCTATGTCAGTTTTAACAAATCGCCCCACAGTATTTTCCAGCAGATCGGCGAGATCCCTTCAAAAGAAAACTTTATTCTGCTCGATTGCTTTACCTCCGGGAAAGGCAAGAATGACAAGGCCTTCCTTAAGTTTTATGAAAAAAACGCCTCGGACCATGTTATCAAAGTGGACAGGCCTGACGATATCAACCATTTCACCTCTATCTTCAATTCGATAGAATACGGCAATAACGCGGGGAAGAGATATATTTTTGACAGCCTCACCGGTATGCAGGACCTCTGGGGTGATGAAAACAGCACGTATAAATTTTTTACATATATGTGCCCCCGGCTTTATGACTTGGGCACCGTCGCTTACTGGATTTTAGAGAAAGAGGCCCATAGCCGGGTGTTTAAGGCAAATCTGAGACATGTGACACAGGTGGTCCTGGATTTATATATAAGGAAGGACAAGCTTTTCATGAAATCGCTGAAACTCGAAGGCCGTCCGAGCAGAGAGGCGTTCAAGCCGCATCAGTACGAAATCGACGAAAAAAGAAACATATCCGTTTCAAGTGCAAAGCGGGAATACTTTATCGACATCGGCCCGCGGATAAAGGAAACGAGAACACGCATCGGCATGAGCCAGAAGGAACTTGCAGACAGGGTCGATCTCACGCCGAGTTTCATCTCCCAGCTCGAAAGCAATCAGATCAGCCCCTCTCTGAGTTCCTTTATGCAAATTTGTGACGCCCTCAATGTTAATCCGACGGCTATCCTTGGCGAGAAAAAGACCGATGAAAGGTGGTCCATCAGGAGAGAGCGGGTTCTCTCCAATATGATTTTCAATGAAAACGGCCTGAAAGGTTTTAATATTCTAAAAGACGGCGCTATGTCAGGTTCTCTCTTTGTTTTGGAGCCATATACTCAAACGGGGAAAGTCATACCGGAAAAGGGTAAAAGGTTGGTCTACGTTTTGAAAGGCGCTATTACTGTTGCCATAAACGGCAAGGAAGAAAAACTCAGTCCCGGTGATTCATTATACCTTAAAGATGAGACGGCGTCTTTATGGAAAAACGAAGGAGGTGATAAGGCGGAACTGCTTTCATTGTGTTTTTAAAAAGGAGTATACTATGCAATCTGTTTTTAAAGTGAAGATCCTTGCGGATTTTTTTTGCCCAAAAGCATAAGGAATACTTGATTAAAACGCTAACAACTAAATATATACTTAACTTAGGAGAATAGAGGGAGTGGATAACAATAAGACGATGCTTTCTATCCTGAAGGTTCTTGATAAGCAGCCCGAAGCCGTTATCGGGTCAAGAGAATTGTCAAGGCAGTTGAAATTGCACGGAATTGACTTGACCGAGAGGACCGTAAGATATCATCTTAGAATCCTTGATGAAAGAGGTCTTACCAGGGTTTTTGGAAAAGAAGGCAGGATGATCACACAGAAAGGCAGGGAGGAGCTTTTGAATGCCGGCGTATCCGATAAGGTAGGGTTTATTATCAGCAGGATAGAGACTCTTTCTTATCTCACAGACTTTGACCTTCAAAAGGATGAAGGCAATATCATACTTAACGTCTCCTATTTTCCGGAAGAAAGACTAAGGGAAGCTTTGAAGGTGATGAAGCCGGTTTTCTCATCGCCGTATATAATGTCCGATAAGGTTGTCCTGAGAAAAAGCGGCGAGCAAATCGGCGGTATTGCAGTGCCGAAAGGACGGATAGGATTCGGCACGGTATGCAGCGTTACGATAAACGGGATTTTCCTGAAAGCCGGCATTCCGGTAGCCTCGAAATTTGGGGGTGTTTTACAGATAAATCCCGGGCCGTCAAGATTTACGGCAGTCATCAGCTATGAAGGTTCATCCCTCGATCCCCTTGAGATTTTCATCAAAAGCAAAATGACGGATGTCGGGGGTGCTGTAAAAAACCATTCAGGGAAAATCCTTGCGAGTTTCAGGGAAATACCGGTAGTCAGCATTGAAAGAGCACGGCAACTGCACGACGCCCTAAAGGAGAAAGGCATTGGCGGGGTCCTGCTTATAGGGAATCCGAACCAGCCTTTGCTTGAGATGCCTATCGGGCTTGACAAGGCGGGTATGATCATAGTCGGAGGGCTTAATCCGATCGCCGCCCTTGAAGAAGCGGGGATCCCCGCAATATCAAAGGCGATGTCGACTCTATATCCTTTTTCCGATCTTGTAAAGTTTAAGGAAATTCTGTAAATAGTAATCTCATCGTCCGCCTTTACTAAGGAGTTTATTAGAAAAGCCACACACCCTCACCCTTGCCCTCTCCCCTCAAGGGAGAGGGTACTTAAGAATCGCCCCTCCCTTGAGGGGAGGGGATAAAGGGGAGGGTGTTTAAATGTGGCTTTACTTATGATCGTATTAGTAAGTTGAGAACATCTTTTGAAACGTTAAGATAATGATTTCGTAAGTTAACCCTTATTTACAAATTTTTGGCATTATTTTCGCTTACCGAGTTGCCTGATGCGACCCCGACACCTCTTTATTAACCCAAAAACCGCAGATGTCCAAAATAAATATTTTCCATTGCTCACTATACAGTTTTTGAAGTAAAATCTCTTCATGGCACATCATGGGGAGATGTGAGTTGTCAAAAAAACTTTCGGTTGAACGATATATGAGGCAGAATTACGGGCTGATAGGCGATAAAAAATTGACAGAGCTCTGCTAAGGAGGCGGTATAGATTTGGAAACTAACATTGCTGTTTTCAGAGGCAAAGAAATCAGGAAGACGATTCATAAAAATGAATAGTGGTTTTCTATTGTAGACGTTATTGAAGCACTGACAGGAAGCGAAAGACCGAGGAAGTATTGGAGCGATTTAAAGAACAAGCTATCTGAGGAGGGCTATAGTGAGTTGTCCGAAAAAATCGGACAACTGAAATTGCAATCGACTACCCCGGATTTACGGACAGAGCGGACCCATTGGAACATATAGGGTTTGGTACGGCGAAACCGGTTGACAAGATCCACGATATATGGCATAGTAGCTACAAATGTAGCTACATGGAGGCATGCAATGAAATTCGCTAATGTTAGGGAACTCAAGAACAAGACATCCGAGATATTGAGAAATGCCGAGAAAGAGGCTGTGATTATCACCTCAAACGGCAAGCCGCGGGCAATTGTCACTGCGATCTCGGAGGAGGACTTTGAAGACTATCTCCTCGAAAAGAGCGCCAGTCTTCAGGACATGCTCGCGGAAGCACAAGCAGAGTACCGGAGCAAGGGCGGCGTGACATTGGAAGATTACCTGTCTAAAAGGGAAAAAAAACGTGGATAAGTTTCAGATCGTCCTTTCACCCCCTGCGATTAAAGACCTTGACGGCTTCAGCGACGGTGTTTGCGGAAAGATTGTTCGAGCATTACAGGCACTCAGGGACAACCCTTTTCCCAGAGGAAAAGCAATCAAAAAAATCAAAGGGACGAATTCAGATTATTACAGGCTTAGGTTGGACAAGTACCGGGTGTTCTATATGATTGAAGGCAATCGCGCCGTAGTTTTGCGAATTCTTAACAAAAAAGATGTTGAACGGTTTATCAGGAATCTGAACTGAAAAATACAAGCGGATGAAGAAAATCTCAATACCAAATGATATCCTCGAGAGGAGCATTTGGAGGGTCCCGCTGAGCTCGCCTTATCGGGGTTCGGCCGCGAATAATGTTTCATGGAATACATAGTTCACCGCTAAGAGAGATTTTCGGCATATGACGAATAACAATGAATATGATTTAAACCAAACACTTGTGATGGTCTGGGGCAGATTTTATCATCCTTCCTGAAGTAGACAAGTTTCATCATGATTAGATTAAACATATTATGACTGCAAATAAACAGAGGTAAATCATTTTTCTGATATACTAAAAGAATGGAATTATTCCCTTTTAAGGGCTACCACAGGCGGTTACAATAAAAAATGAAATACTACTATAGGATTACAAAGTCTGAAAATTTAAAGCTCGATCAATTACAGGTGGTACTGCCCGGAAATTTCTCAGTGCAAAAAGATGAAAATGGAGTATCTATGATTGTCGAAAAAGCAGGTAGAGAAAATGAAGAGAAAATTTTTCATGAGGTTCAGCAGGAATGCGACAGGATCTATTTTTTGACCGGTGAATTATTTAATCCAGTTCTTTACAGAATAGAAGAACCTGATAAATCGGGAACTGGATGTGCGGTGATACAACAAGGTAAGGCACGCATTGTTGCATCTTTACCTTCAAATGTAGCCAAACAAATATGGGAAAAGCGTTTTGCAAAGCAACTCAGATTCTATTATATTGCAGATATAGCAGGACCAAAAGATCAAAAGATTAATTCTTATTTTAAAGTGATTGAGGCGTCTTATCCTGAAACAAACAAAAATAAGTACTATCCTGAATATACAGAGTCTCAAGCCAATGCTGGCATTCCCCCTGATCCCAGAACTGAAGCAAAACTCCTTAGAGACTTCACAACTCATGGGAAGGAAGACGTGAACAGAACACAGCTCAAGAACTACTGTAAATACTTAAAAATCGAAGAGGAATTCTTTGATCCTACGAATAACGAGCACATACGTATTGCTAAATCCAAATGTAACTTTATGAGAAATGAGGCAAGAAAGATCATAGATGAATTTATAACGAAAAAACCAAGCATATAATGCGGGGTATAGAAGGTGGAAGCCATGTCAAAGTTTGATTCTTATCCTTACCATCCTTTTTTTATCAGTCAGGAGCACGTTGATAACTGTCTATCTCTTTCAACGGGAAATTAACAGGTCTTGAATGGACTTGTTTCCGCGTAATAGTAGGTGCATGCCGCATCCCTCTCAGATCGTAGAGCATGCTAATTTTCTGAGGAAACAAGCGGAATAATCTGATAAAGTAAAAACGTGGACTACTGTGAGAACATCACGCCGATAGATTTTCTTCAAGTTCTTTTAATGTGTCCCCCTGAGGCATGTAATCGGCAGACAAGCGTGGAAAACCCCAATATGGATGATTGCTACAAGGTTCAGCTTTGCGCCCAGGCAATCTGTCTTGAGGAGATGATGAACGGTGAGATCAAGAACGGTTCGCTTTTTTACGGACAAACGCGGCGCAGGGAAGATGTTGTTTTCGATGAGAGATTACGGCTGGTGTTCCCCACACACGTGGGGATGAACTGGCAGCGATAAGACAGCGAAGATTAATTTTGACGGACTCGTAAAAAGGCAGGGGAATTCTCATTGCGAGGAATGGAGTGCCGAAGCAATCTTTTCTTTTCAATAAGTTATAACAACGAGATTGCCGCGCTTCGCTCGCAATGACAATTATTACGAATCAATTAAGATTGTTATGAATTTCCGTTTGCTTTTTTTACCTCTAATTTTTTATGCTAAATTATTACACTTTTGGAGGTATCAAAAAATGATTATCACGGAAAAAGCTGCCGAGAGGGCAAAGGAAATACTGGCCGATGAAGGAAAGGCTGCCTGGGGCATCAGGATATTTATCGCCGGTGAAAGCTGTTGCGGGCCTTCTTACGGCATGAATCTGCAGGAAGAAAAAATGCCGGACGATGAAGTCATAGAGAAGGACGGCATAAAGGTTTATTTGGACAAAGAGGCATCGACGAGCCTTGCCGGAAGAGGACTTGATTATTATGTGGGCGAAGACGGCGAAGGGTTTATGTTCACAGGCGGCCCATCTTCTTCTTGTGAGCCCGGCGGATGCTGCGGTTCCAGCGGCGGTTCCTGCGGACATTAACACAAACGGAGAGCAATGTTTCCTATTCACAGACCAAGAAGATTAAGGAAAAACGAAACAATCAGGAGAATGGTGAGGGAGACCTCCCTTTCTCCCGATAATTTTATCTATCCTTTGTTCGTCACTTTTGGCAAAGGCATCCGGAAAGAGATTTCTTCAATGCCTGGATGTTTTCAGGAGTCCGTCGACAAGGTTGTCAAACATGCAAAGGAAGTCTTCTCCCTCGGTATCCCTTCCGTGCTACTCTTCGGAATCCCCGAACATAAAGACGAAACTGGAACAGGCGCATATGATGAAAACGGCGTCGTGCAAAAGGCAATAAAGGCGATTAAAAATTCGGTACCGGAATTATATGTAATTACGGACGTCTGCATGTGCGAATACACAAGCCACGGCCATTGCGGGATCATAAAAGACGGGGATGTTGAAAATGATTTGACCCTTGAACTTCTCGCAAAAGAGGCGATTTCCCATGCAAAGGCCGGCGCCGATATGGTTGCGCCTTCGGACATGATGGACGGAAGGGTAGAAGCAATACGGGATGCTCTTGATGGGAAAGGTTTTTCAGACTTGCCCATAATGTCCTATGCCGCAAAGTATGCGTCAGCGTTCTATGGGCCCTTCAGAGAAGCCGCGGAATCAACCCCGCAATTTGGCGACAGGCGTTCATACCAGATGGACCCCTCTAACAGGAGGGAGGCATTGAAGGAAATCGCCCTTGATATTGATGAAGGCGCGGATATTATCATGGTCAAACCTGCCCTTGCGTATCTCGACATTATTTCCGATGCAAAAGATTCTTTTGATATACCCGTCGCCGCTTATAATGTCAGCGGTGAATATTCATTGGTAAAGGCGGCGGGCAGACTCGGCTGGATAGATGAAAAACGTGTGATGATGGAAATCCTTACTTCAATCAAACGGGCAGGCGCCGACCTTATCCTCACCTATTTCGCAAAAGAAGCGGCAAAGATTCTGAATTCATAACGATAGTCTTTCTTACGCAATTTGCGTCCTGCGTAAAACACCTCACTGCTTTTCCCGCAAAAATGCTATTGACAAAGTAATGGGCATATGCTCATAATATTGTTATGGCGAGACCAAAGAAATGCAGATGTGTTACCTGTAGACCGGGGGCCGTATATTTTAAGCCCAGGGCTATCCCGATGACGGAACTTGAAGAGGTAGCTCTTAGTATGGATGAAATTGAAGCAATCAGCCTTGCCGATCATGAAGGTCTTTACCATGAAGATGCAGCACTGCGGATGAAGATCTCAAGGCAGACATTTGGCAGGATACTGAATGAAGCGCATAAAAAGGTCGCCGAATGCCTTATAAAAGGCAAGGCACTCAGAATAGAAAGCACAAATAAGGAGGAGTAATCATGAAAGTATGTTTTCCAGTTGAAAAAGCGGATGGAATGGAGAGTCAGGTCTACGGGCATTTTGGCTCTGCACCGGTATTCATTGTTGTGGAGACCGATAACAGTGCAGTCAGGACAATTTCCAATAAGGATCAGCATCATGAACATGGCGCTTGTAACCCGCTGAAGGCATTGAATAATGAAAAAGTAGATGCGATAGTGGTCGGCGGAATAGGCATGGGTGCCCTTACCAAGCTGAACCAGTTGGGCATAAAGGTTTTTCAGGCCAAGGCATCCACGATCAGGGAGAATATGGATTTAATGAAATCCGAGCAGCTCTCAAAGTTTACACCCCGGCAATGTTGCTCAGGGCATTCGCAAATAGGCGGGTGCAGCCATTAGAGAAAAATATAGATATTTTTGACCCCGATGCCGGTCATCGAGGAATTCTTTTAATGGGAACAAGGAGGATGTTATGGCAAAGAAAAGGATTGCAATATTAGCGTGCAAGAATATTAAGGGTATCAGTTGTGTGGCAGGCTGTCTGAAATGTTTTAAGGGAATAGCCGAGAAGGCAGGGGAGTATGAACGCTGGAAAGATTACGATGTGGAAGTTATCGCTATGGATGACTGCGGCGGTTGCCCCGGAGTGCTAATGCCAAAGGTCGCACTGATGATGGATATGGGTAAATTATATGAAAGGGATTTTGACGCAATTCATCTGGGGACCTGCATAATGAAGGCTGTCCAGACCGCAAAATGTCCGATCGATATTGAAGATATTAAAAAGAAGATCGAGGGAAAATTCAATAAAGAGGTAATTTTTGGAACACACCCTTACTAAATAGAGTCTGTGTATAAACTGCGATTCCGATAAAATTCGTCATTCTCGCGAAGGCGGGAATCCAGTCTTTTCAATCCCAAAAGTTTTCGGGATTGGATTGTCCGGTCAAGTTTACCCGCCTTCGGCGGTGCCAGAGGCGACCAGGGCCGGAGGATGACAAAATACGACTTTATAGACACTAAATATAGTCGGTCTATAAACTGTTATCCACCCTCACCCTTGCCCTCTCCCCTCAAGGGAGAGGGTTATAAATACCCCCCTCCCTTGAGGGGAGGGGTTGGGGAGGGTGTTCAAATATTGAGTTTATGGACCGATCTAAATAAAGTGATAGTCAATTATTGGCGGTCTCTGAATAAGGAATAATTCATGGCTGAAATTGAGAGTTGGGATTGGTGGACGGAAGAAAAATGTATTTCTGATGTTGCCGGCTGGAAAAATAGATTCCCGGTTGTGCAGGAGTTTGCGGTCAGTAATGACGGAGAAAAGATAGCCGCCGTCGTCGAGATTGAAAATAAAAAGGCCGTCCCCTGTATAAATGGTAAAATTTGGGAAAACACCTATGAAAAGGTATGGCCTCTCAGATTCTCTCCTGACGGCCGTCTGGTATGCGCTGCATTGCAGAACTATGAATGGACTCTCATTGTCGATCAAACGCCATGGGAAGAAACATATGATTTTGTGTGGAATCTGACTTTCAGTTCTGACGGTAAATACATCGCAGTGAATATAAAGAAAGATAATGAATTCGGGATATCATTAAACGGCAGGGACTGGGAGAACAAGTTTTTTGAAGCACGAGATGTGATCATGAGTCCTGACGGCAGGAGAACTGCATCCCGTGTCAAAACAAAACGGGTTGCCTCCCTGGATATTGCCGGCTATGCCGACAAGGTACTTACCGTTGCTGTAGACGGCAAGCCCTGGGACACAAAGTTCCTGAGTATTTGGGGTATTACCTTCAGCCCGGACGGCGGCAGTGCGGCAGCAGGCGTGAAGCTGAAGCCTATGGAATTTACCATTGCAGTAGACGGAGTCTTATGGCAGGAGACATTTCTCTGTGTATGGGAGCCTGTCTTTAAAATGCAGACCGGCGAAGTCGTTGCGCCGGTCAAAACCGGCAGAGGCTGGACACTGGCTCTCAACGGGACCCCGATATGGGACAGATATTTCAGCCAGGTATGGGGGCAGAGATATAGCCCTGATGGCGCAAAGATAGCAGCCGTCGTTGCTCCCGAATTTGGCAGATGGACTATAATGGTTGACGGTTCTCCCTGGCAAAAAACATTCGGTGATGCGGTTTTCTTCCCAATATTCAGTCCTGACGGCAACAGGGTTGCCGCAATCGTAAAAGATAACGACAGGTACACAATTGCCGTGGATGGAAAGACATGGGATACGGATTTTGATATGCTTTGGGACCCGATATTCAGCCTTGACAGCAGCATTATATCGGCGAAAGCGGAACTCAACGGCAGATATATGATTGTAGTTGACGGGAGAATCGGGAAGCATTCCTTTGATGAACTCTGGGACCCGGTTTTTAGTCCTGATGGAACAAAGCTCCTGGTTAGATGTATAGAGGGTGGGAAGTATTACAGAAGAATAGTGCCGGTAAACGAGATTTGATTATGTATGATTTCCTGACAAGTTTAGAACTCTATGACTTTTTAAAAGGCCCTATGGTATGGGTTTCGTTCATTATTTTTGCCGGGGGCAGTATCTACCGGATAAGCTCTCTGCTGTCAAAGGCAAAGAAGGTCAAAGTTATCAGCACGTATATGAGCCTTAAATACAGTCTGCGATCGATCTTTCACTGGACGGTCCCTTTTGCCAGTACGAACATGAGAAAACATCCGTGGTTTACTCTGGTAGCCTTTCTTTTCCATGGCTGTTTAATCGTTGCCCCGCTGGTACTTCTTGCACACAATAAACTCTGGTATAATTCATGGCAGATAAGGTTATGGTCTGTTTCTGAAAGGGTAGCCGATATAATGACCCTGACCGTTATCGTTTGTGTCGTTATTTTCATGATACGGAGACTTGTTACTCCCGAGGTGCGGTTTGTTACCTTTGCATCGGATTTTGTTATACTCGCAATCGCTGCCGCGCCGTTCGTCTCCGGTTTCCTGGCATATCATCAATTGTTTTTTGACTACAAGCTTATGGTGGCCCTCCATATTTTTTCAGGGGAAATTATGTTGGCGGCAATCCCGTTCACGAGATTAAGCCATATGCTATTTTTCTGGTTGACCAGGGCATATACGGGTTCCGACTTTGGAGCTGTCCGCCATTCAAGGGATTATTAGATGAAAAGACAGGTTACAGGGGATGATGAATGATTAAAATTCAGAGGAAAAAGGTTGCTGATCCCGGCTTTGAAGAGAACGCAAAAAAACTCACCCCTGAGAAAATTGAAAAGGTCATACAATGGGTCCTTGAAAAAGAAGCGGACGTAAGATTGAAGACCTTTGTCGAGACCTGCATCCACTGTGGTCTTTGTTCGGAAGCCTGCCATTATTTCCTTTCCTACAGGAGGGACCCGAGCTATGCTCCTGTGGCAAAGATCAGGCAGACGCTATGGGACATGCTGAAAAGAAAAGGGAAGGTTGATGCGGAAGACGTAAAAATGTACGCCCGCATAGCCTATGCCGAATGCAATATCTGCAGGCGTTGCAGCATGTACTGTCCCTTTGGCATAGATATAGCTTATATGCTTAACATTGTCCGCCGCATATGCGGTCTTCTTGGCGTTGTGCCGCAGTATTTGCAGGACCAGGCGAACAGTCACATGTATACATACACACAATCGTGGCTTGCACAGGATGATTGGGTGGATACGGTCCAGTTTATTGAGGACGAACTCAGGATGGAGATTAAAAACGCCCGTATCCCGCTTGACAAAGTCGGTGCCGAGGTTATGTATTCTCCGCATAGCCTTGAGGCGAAGTTCAAGATAAACCTTTTGTCCAATATCGCTTATATTCTTAACGTAGCCGGCGTTGATTGGACCATGCCTTCTTTTGATGGCTGGGACAGCACGAATCAGGCGATGCATGTCGGGGACAATGAAACGATGGGTATGGTCGAAAGAATGCACTTTGAAGCTGCAATGAAGCTCAAGGTTAAGAAGATCATGACGAGTGAATGCGGCCATTCATTCAGAGCAGCGGTATATGACGGCTCCCGGTGGTTAGGCTGGAAACAGCCGCCTGTACCTTATTTCCAGCCCACCCAGTTTTTTTATGAGCTCATCAGAGACGGGAAGATCAAAATTGCAAAAAAGATAAAGGAGCCTGTGACGGTCCAGGACCCGTGCAGTATCGTCAGGAACCGGGGTCTTGGCGGGATGCTGCGATCTATTGTAAATGCGACATGTGAGGACTTTAGGGACGTCAACCCAAGACTTGAGCATAATTATTGCTGCTGCGCCGGTTCGGGAGTTATCAACTACGGCCCGCTATGGAAGTTCATAAGAATGGAAGGCGGACGAACAAAGATCAACCAGTTGAAAGCTACCGGCGCGAAGATTGTTATTACCCCCTGTCACAGTTGTCACAAAACAATTGAAGATATGATCCATTACTATAAACTCGATATGCGCGTTATGTTTATCAGTGAAATACTGGTGCAAAACATGTATGTGCCGGAAGAGATGAGGGTTATAAAGACAAAGGATGAAGGATGAAAAAAACCTTTATTGATGATGGTAAAAAACAAAGGTTGAAGGCTGGGGGATGAAAAAAAGACTGCTCATCATATTGTCGGCGATGACCGTCATCGTGTTGTTATTTCTGGCAAGTGTTTATTCCGGTGAGGGTAATAAGCCATCCAACAATAAGATGTCCGAAAAACTTGTGATCGCTCATACGGAGATATTCGGCACATTGGAGCGTCCGCAGGTTGTATTCGACCATGGACTTCATGCAGCAGCCTTTAAAAAAGACGGCTGTGAAAAATGTCATACTCTTACACCGGAAGGAAATTACATCTTTGATTTCCCCTTCAGCGCGGCAAACAGGACTGCAAAAGAAATAGAGGATTTATATCATGAAAAATGCATCAACTGCCACAAAAAGCTAATCAGGAAAAAAAACAAAGCGCTTCCCGTCCGCTGCGGTGATTGTCATGTGAAGAGATTTGAAGCTTTAACCATAAAATATCCGGTGTTTGAGTTCGACTTTGCCTATCATGACAAGCATGTCAAAACACTGAAAGAGAAGAAAGGCAAGGATGATTGCGGTGCGTGTCATCACACCTATGATCCATTAGAAGAAGATGAATCATTGCGACTGATATATGAGCAGGGCGCCGAGGAATCCTGTTATTACTGCCATGATCTCGGAAAGAAAAGGGGACCTGAATTATCAGCTATAACGCAGGCAGCGGCCAAAAAAGGACTTTCCATGAAGAAGGTTTCACACAGGCAATGCGTCAATTGTCACCTGAGTTATATTAAAGCGGGTGATAAAGCGGGACCTGTCGATTGTATGAAATGCCACACCGGCAAATATAAAACGGTCCGGGAACTTGCAGAGACCCCCAGACCCGAGCGGGAGCAGCCGAAAAGGCCTTTTATTAGTATCGAAGACGCTAAAATGAAAGGCGTTTCCTTTGACCATGCATTCCACGAAAAAAATACAAAGACCTGCCGGTCCTGTCATCATGAAACATTGCAGGCATGCAAGAAATGCCACGGCATGGTCGGGTCCTCTGAAGGGAAATGGATCAGTCTGACCAATGCTTATCATGACGCATCTTCAGACGGCAGTTGTGCCGGATGCCATAAGAAAAGCAAGGCCGGCAAAAAGTGCGCCGGATGCCATCATAATCTGCCTGATATGGATATACAGTCAAAAGGGCCGAAAAAGGAAACCTGTACCGTCTGCCACAGCGGCAGGAAGGAAGGCCTGATAACAGGCAAACGGATTTCAGTCACATCGCTTGACCCCAAGAAGGTCCCTGAAGAGGTAACGATCAAAATTCTTGAAAAGCAATATGGACCTTCTAAATTCCCTCATATAAAAATTATCAGGAAGCTGGCGGAAGTCTCGAATGACTCGAAGCTGGCGGCTTCTTTTCATCGCACCATGCAGACAACATGCAGAGGATGCCATCATCAGAGCGCGGTCGAAGCTGAGGCTAAGGATAACAAACCACCTTATTGCAGAAACTGTCATTCAATTGTATTCGATGCAAAAAATCCGAATAGGCCGAGGCTCCTTGCCGCTTATCACCGTCAATGCCTGACCTGTCATGAAAAAATGGATATCAAAGAAAAAGGATGTGCGGATTGCCATAAAGAAAAGGTCCTGCAGCCGAAAGACCTTTTGACGGATACGGACAATATCCAGACTATTTCCCAAAGGGGTGTTTAGATGTATATTTTTGATCAGATATTGAGCGCAAAAGGCTATGAATATATGATAGCCGTTCTGTTTCTATTTATTTTTATTATTTTCTACAAGTTCCTAAGTACTGACAGGATTGACGGAGACGAATAAAATGGAGTATTTCGGATGGGAATGAACAGGAGAGAATTTCTTAAAAGAACTGCGACAATAGCGGGGACCGCAGTCCTCGGGAGCAGTGCGCATACATCTGCGGACCAGGGTCCCGTCCCGGAGTCCGACCGATATGCAGTGCTCGTTGACACGACAGTCTGCATCGGCTGCAGAAAGTGCGAATGGGCGTGCAATGAGTGGAATAAAAATCCGAACCAACCGGTCAAAGCATTCGAGGATAAGACCGTTTTTAACGCTATAAGGAGGACACACGCTCAGACCTTTACTGTAGTCAACCGCTTTATCAATCCTAAAGACTCAAAACCCATATACGTAAAAAAGCAATGCATGCATTGTGAAGAACCGGGCTGCAAGGCTGCGTGTTTTGTCGATGCCTTCAAAAAGACGGAAAAGGGGGCGGTTATCTATAACGCAGGCGTCTGCGTCGGATGCCGGTATTGTATGGTCGCCTGTCCCTTCGATATACCGGCATATGAATATTATGAACCGCTCAATCCCCGCATTACAAAATGCACCTTTTGCTTTGACAGGACCGGCAAGGAAGGCGGCGTTCCGGCGTGCGTGAAGATCTGCCCTACCGAGACCCTACGCTTCGGCAAAAGAAAGGACCTGATCAATCTTGCACATGAGAGGATACGCAACAACCCCGACAAATATACCGACCATGTCTACGGGGAGCATGAGGTCGGCGGGACGAGCTGGTTGTATCTCTCGGCAATACCTTTTGATCTGATAGGCTTCAAAACGGATATCGGGCAAAAGCCTATACCGGAAAGAAGCAAGGGTTTCCTCTTCATAACAAAGGTTTTCGAGGTGGTAGCTGCATGGCCGCTCGTGTTTGCGGCTTTTCATGCAATATCAAAAATACGGAAAAAGCAGAGCTCTCAGGACGCTAATTCAACGAAGGAAGGCAAGCATGAACAGAAAACCTGATTCCACCTCCTGGGTTCAAAATAAGATATTACTCGGCATGACTTTCCCGGAATATATAAAATCGAATTTTACTATTTCTAATGCGATTGCAGCGCTTATTTTAATCGTTTCAATTCCTGTAATGATATACAGATTCATATACGGACTCGGTCCGTCTACAAACCTTTCCGATACGAATCCATGGGGTATCTGGATAGGTATCGATGTGCTTTGCGGCATCGCCCTTGCCGCAGGCGGCCTTGTTATCGGCACTGCATACCACCTTTTCGGTATGAAGCAATACCGGCATTTTGTGAAGCCCGCAATCCTTACCAGCCTTCTCGGATACCTCTTTTCCGTATTCGGCCTTCTTTTTGATCTCGGACGGTATTACCGGCTTCCGTATCCCATGGTCGTGTCGTTCGGTTTTTCCTCCATCATGTTTTTGATCGCCTGGCATTTTGCGCTCTACATCATGATACTTTTTACCGAATGGAGCCCGGCCCTTTTTGAGTGGCTGAACCTGAAAAAGTTCCGTGATTTTTTCCATAAACTTGCAATCTGGGCAACGGTATTCGGCGTCGTCATAGCAGGAGGTCACCAGTCCGCTCTGGGCGCATTGTTCCTTGTAGCGCCCGGAAAACTGCATCCCCTTTGGTATTCAGAACTCCTGCCCCTCTATTTTCTGCTCTCCGCGATTATTGCCGGACTCACCATGGTTATCTTTGAAAGCAGCCTTACGCACAAGGCATTTAAAAGGCAGCTTGAACATCTCAATCCCGCCGAATTCGACAGGCTTACTTTAGGGCTTGCAAAGGCTGCTTCGGCTGCCCTGTTCACGTATTTTTTCCTTAAACTCTTCGGACTGGCCCACTCCAATAACTGGAAGTACCTTTTCACCCCTTATGGATACTGGTTCCTTTTCGAGATTCTCGGCCTGGTTTTTCTCCCGGCCTTCCTGTTTGCATACAGCGTCCGGTATAAAAAAATAACTATGGCCCGATGGACGGCCTTCATTGTGGTAATCGGTATCGTATTGAACCGTATCAACACCTCGGTCATTGCATTTAACTGGAACGCTCCGGAACGGTATTATCCACACTGGATGGAAGTAGTCATAACGGTAGGCATTATCACCATGGAGGTCATTGCATTCCGGTGGATCGTCAACCGCATGGCCATCCTCTATGACCATCCGGATTATGACCCTTCTCATTAGTATGCCTGTCCTCAATTAAAACGATCCGCATCGGACGATTTGCGCGACTTTCTTAATACCGATTATTCATAAAATCGGAAACAGCAACCGAGGATAGAGTATTTGAGCGGTTTTTTTTGCCGATAGTCAAATACGGAATATAAAAATAGAGAGGCAAAAGCCTCGGAGGGAGGAACGCCCGAGAATGAGCTCAAATACTCTATCCTCGGTTTACTCGGAAAAATTCACAAATAATCCGGGTTAAAAGTTCTGGATTCCTTATGATTAGTTTATTACAATACAAAAAAGCTCTTCGGGAGGACTGCATGAGAAAATATCTCGTCATTATAATAGTTATTCTTATTTTCGGAGTTCCATATATTGCCGTGGCAGGTGACTATGACTCCGGAGTTAAAGCAACGCTCATTTTGAAGACAACCACAACGACCGGCAATTACCCTGCGAAATACCTGAATACTCAAGGGCCTGAAATAACCGCCATGAAAGTGGAAATCAAGCCCGGCGCTGAAACAGGGTGGCACAGCCATCCTGTTCCCCTTTACGCCTATGTTTTGGAAGGGAACCTGACTGTGGAGGTAAAAGGAGGAAACACCTACCATTTCACTGCCGGCGACGCTATTGTAGAAGTCGTTAATATCCCTCATAACGGAAAGAACCTCGGCATGACGCCGGTAGTGCTTATTGCCTTTTACACAGGTGAAAGAGGGACACCCAACACGGTTATGACGCCTGCCGATCAGTAGGCGACAATGTTAAAACATCGTATAGAATATAGGATGCAGAGAAGAATAAGATGGTTTTTGGGCTAATACCTCATTCCTGTACTCCACATTAAGGTTGGGATACGGCTTGATTCTCAGGCAATTATTGCAGACGCCAATTGCACGAAAGCCTGCCTGTATATTTCAATAGTTCTACTCCGATGTATTACTACCGAAATCCTTACTCTTTGCACTTACAAACAATTTACATTATTTAATTAAATTGCTTTATTCATAACAAAATGTTAAAAATAATCATGTACTATTTTTCTGATACTGCGAAAAGATCTTTTATAGTATTTGTGCTTTTTGCCTATATCCTTATCCCCTTAGCGGACAGTATAGCCTGTAGTGGCTGTACAGAAGGTTGTTCATTGCAGGGGAAACAGATAAGCTATGTGGATATTTCCAGTACGGATAATCCGGGTATAACTGTAAGCACTGCTGACACGCAGGGGAATTCGTCTGATTATAACCAGGATAGTAAAAGCACTTGTCCTCTCTGTTATAACGCCGTCAACGTATTTACCTATAACCATGTAATCTTACTTGAGAGTACCGTATTCTCGATCATTTTAACAGATTGCGGTTAGCCAGGTACATTTTGATTTTTGAGTGTTCGATAGAGAGATCGATCCACTTTTCAACGAGAGCTTTGAATCTTTTGTAAGTATCGACCTGTTTTTTCAGATCATCAACATGGGGAGCCCTGACATACTCGGTTTTGCTTTTCATCTTATGGGTATAGCTAAGCTGATAGAACTCCCATTTCTTTTCTTTCGCATTGCGGTACTGTTTGGTCAGCGACCCTGGCCGCATCTCTCCGATATCCAGCAGTTCCTGCTTAATCTTTTCAATCTGCTTTTCGATTCTCAAAAGACTTTTGTCTGTCATATTCCTCTGCATTAATTTTACCAGAACTGACTTCTTGTGGGTGTATTTTATTGCTATTATAGCAACATCTTATTTCCCTAAGAGGTTTGTCATGGTTCTTTGGCGTCACTGGCTGTCTGTTGTCGAGCAATTAAGGTCTGCCTGTTCCCGGATGCGGACGTTTCTGTGGTTGTCTGTTTGTCTTGCCGGTATGTGCATACGACCGGATATCTTCGGCGTCACCAGTATCGTCAGAGCCTTTGGCCTTAAAGAAGCTTTTTATGACAGACTCCTTGATTTCTTCCACTCCCCGGCCCTGAACCTCGGGGCACTCCTGTCAGGCGGTTGCGATTCTGGTCGGAGCTCTGCAGAGTGTCTTTGCCGTCCCTGTTGCCAGCCGTATCCATGAGGGGCTTGTCTTTTCCAACAGGGATACGGCGACTCTTCTGGATAAGATGCTTTCTCTGGTCGACTCTCTCGGTCTTCCCTCGTTTTATTTTATCGCTGACGCGTATTATTGCGCTCGGAAGGTTATGGCTCCTCTGCTTAAGAAGGGTAATCACCTTGTCTCTCTGGTGAGAATGAATGCCGTTGCCTATATGCCCGCTGATGTTCCCTCAGGCAAAAGAAAGAAGGGTCGCCCCCCACTATATGGTGAAAAGGTTAAGCTCAGAACTCTATTGGACAACCCCAACGCTATGCAGGTGGCTCAAAGCCCTGTATATGGCGAAACAAATGTGCTTGCGTATCACCGGTTTATTCAGGTCGGGCTTATTGCTCAGGGGCTCCTTCAGTATCTTTCCATTAGCTTTCCCGATCTCGTTTGGGCTAAGTTCGGCTCCTGGCTCCGTACTATCCGCCCCGGTATTCCCCCTTCGGAGTACGTTACTTCTCTTGCCCTCAGAAATTCCTTCCCCGATTTTCTGTCAGGTTTACCTTCTGAGGCTGCTTTCGCGAAATTCCTCATCGATAGAATCGATTTCCGTAAAAATAACCCCTTTAGGTTGGCCGCTTAGTTGCTTTTGAAACATTGAATACGGTACTCTCAAGTAATCTTATTTTCTGCACTTTATTCAGTCATACAACCAATATCTGAAGTTTCACCGGAACCTTCTTTTCTTATCAATAAACCCCCTCGGGCTTAGTTCTCATCATTACAACCCCGGTCGCAATGAATCAGCATTCTGTCGGATAGTATTATCCGAAAATACATTTTAAGGGAATTGTGAAATGGAACAAGAAAAAAACAGGACATTTGTCGGAGAAATATGGGATATTTTTTCCTCAGTTAGGTTTGCAATAGTTATTTTCGCTTTAATTGCCTCTACATCAATAATAGGGACCATTCTGGATCAGAAGGCCGAACCCGCAAAGAATCTTCAAATATTAATTAGAGTCTGTGTATAAACTCCCGGTTTGTCATCCTCCGGCTTGACCGGGGGATCTATAACCCGTTGAAAAGACTGGATTCCCCGATCGAGTCGGAGAATGACGGATTGCTTGAATCGTGGTTTATACACAGACACTAATTATTCATTTATGAATTGACTTGACAGAATATCTCTTATTTGAATAAAGTAAATTAGTAAAGGGGAGTAGCTGGATCAGTGGATATCGTCAGCACGTCTGCCAGAGGCAGGCCGGTACCACGGGTTAGATAAAACTAACAAGCAAGACCTTTATCGTAGAAAAATTTCTGCGGTAAAAGTCTTTTTTTATGGAAAAAGGAGGTAAAAAATGAACGGATTGAGAACAATGGCTTTAATGGTAACATTAACCCTGTTGCTGGTTTTTGTTGGAGCAGCCTTAGGGGGCAAGAATGGCATGACAATAGCCCTCATCGTTGCTTTCGGCATGAACTTCATCACCTATTGGTTTAGCGACAAAATCGTTTTAAAAATGTACCGTGCACAACAGGTAAGCGAAGCTGAAGCCCCAGAGCTGTTTGGAACAGTCAGGAGACTTGCACAAAAGGCAGAGCTTCCCATGCCAAAAGTCTACATCATGGAAAAGGATCAGCCCAATGCCTTTGCCACAGGAAGAAATCCTAAGCATGGTGCGGTTGCTGTAACAACCGGCATCATGAAGATTCTTTCAAGAGAAGAACTTGAAGGTGTTATTGCACATGAACTTGCACATATAAAGCATAGGGATATTCTTGTTGGAACCGTTGCGGCAACGATAGCAGGCGCCATAAGCTATCTCGCACAGATGGCACAGTGGGCTATGATATTTGGCGGGAGAAGTGACAATGAGGGAAAAGGGAGCAATCCCATAGCAGCGCTGGTGATGATGATAGTCGGCCCTATTGCAGCTATGGTGGTGCAGATGGCAATATCACGTTCGAGGGAATATGGTGCAGATGCAGGTGGAGCGAGAATTGCAGGCAATCCATTATACCTTGCAAATGCACTGAAAAAACTCCATATGGCCTCGCAAAAAATACCGATGAATGCCAATCCGGCGACAGCACATATGTTTATAGTCAGCCCGCTTTCCGGCGGCGGTATTTTAAAACTCTTCAGCACCCATCCGCCTATTGAGGAAAGGGTCGCAAGACTTGAAGCTATGAGGTTAGGATAATACTAAGAAGGCTACATTAAATTAAAAGGAGGAAGCATAATGGATGAGCAAGATATCTACAGGGCAAAAGAGGCAACAAGGGTAGCAATGCAGTTTGCAATGAAGAAAGGCCCTTTGAGGTTAGTACTAATTATTGGAGCAATTCTGGTGTTTTTCCTGTTTTTAAGTCCATGGGTTCAGATTGGGGCGGGTGAAAGAGGTATTGTCCTTAATTTTGGCGCTGTTCAGAAGAATGTGCTTGGAGAAGGACTGCATTTCAGGATACCTATAATGCAGAAGGTTGCCCGGATGGATGTCAAGGTGCAGAAGGCAACGACTGATGCAGCAGCTGCATCATCCAACCTTCAGGATGTAAGCTCTACTGTTGCGATTAACTATCACATAGTTCCTGATAAGGCAAATATTGTCTATCAGACCATCGGCATAGACTTTAAAGAGCGAATCATAGACCCTGCAGTGCAGGAGGTGGTAAAGGCTGTGTCAGCCAGGTATTCAGCAGAAGAGCTTATCACAAAGAGGTCAGCGGTAAGCGATGCAATGAAAGCAACCCTTACTGAAAGGCTCATGGCGCACAACATAGCGGTTGATGCATTCTCTATCGTCGGTTTCAGCTTCTCCAAGATATTTATGGAAGCCATTGAGTCAAAGCAGACAGCAGAACAGCTTGCACTGAAGGCAAATAGGGACCTGGAGAGGATAAAGATAGAGGCAGAACAGAAGATTACAGCAGCAAAGGCAGAGGCAGAGTCCCTGAGGCTACAAAGGGCAAATATTTCACCGGACCTTATAGAGCTTAGAAAGATAGAGGCCAATCTCAAGGCTATAGATAAATGGAACGGAATCCTCCCACAGGTTACAGGTGGTGGAGCTGTGCCATTTATAGGCGTAGGTGATATACAAAAGAGATAACCGAGTAATCATTACCAGAGGTATCCATTGTCATTGTTTAGATATGTATTACTGGTTATCATTGCAGGCATTGTAGGGGGCATTGTAGCCAAAACAAAGGGTCGCATCCCGATATGGTGGTTTATACTATGCGCCCTTTTCCCTTTGCTTATTATTGTTATTGCATTGCTTCCACCTATGGTATCTAAAGGGTATACCAAAAAGTGCCCTTACTGTGCAGAGATTATTAAAGAAGACGCAATAGTTTGCAAGCATTGCGGCAGGGATCTGCCCATAGAGATGATCAAGGTTCAAAACAAAATGTGATCAGGTTTTTACTCTTTTGATAAAAGGAGGCATCAAAAAGCAAGCCCTAACCCTTTGGTTTTTTGATTGATGATATATGACTGCACTTTTGTTTAAAAGTATTAAGCAAGTAAAGAAATTGATTATATCAGTAATTGGTTTTACTGTGCTGCTGATTGGACTGGCAATGGTAGTTTTGCCCGGCCCTGCCTTTATTGTAATACCAATCGGGTTGGGAATCCTTGCTACAGAATTTGTATGGGCAAAGAGTTTGCTTAGAAGAATAAAAAGTAGCGCCTCGAATGTGAAAGAACGGGTATCAAAGCAGTGAAAATGCAGATGTAACGCATGTTATGGTGTTTTAGGATAAGGCCGAGTCATTAGCTCAATGGCTCGATAATGTAATAACTTAATTTTTAAGAGGAGGATATCATGCCGCTAAAGCCAAGTGAACAGGAAGAAGAACATTTTGCAAGAATGGAGTTTGAAAGAAAGAAAAAAGTTGAGGGGGAAAAACACGGGCAACTTGCAGAAGAGGAAAAGAAAAGAATAAAGGAACTTCATAATATGAGGTGTCCTAAGTGCGGGATGGAGCTCATTGAGATTGGTTATAAGGGCATAAAGGTGGACAAGTGTTCCGAATGCGAAGGAATATGGCTTGACGCCGGAGAGTTGGAGACTGTATCAAGCCTTGAAAAAACAGGGCTTGATAAGTTGTTCAGTGTGTTTAAGAAGTAATCGCTTGATAATTTGCAATTATATAAGCAATTCTTGATGAACACGTGATGCCTTGAGATTGTGGTAAAGAGTTTTACCTTTAGCAGAAAGGCAAGATTGCTTCGCTCCGCTTGCAATGACAGGGGCGAAGGATTTAAATGACAATTTGCAAAAGTATTTTGTCATTGTGAGGAGCGAAGCAATCTCCTGTCTTTTCACAAAAAATGTTGTTTTTTAATCCATCGGCCTAATCTTATAGCTGGTAAAAAGAGGAGCAATATGCGTTGGCATCAAAAGGATATAAATGAGGTCGTTGATGAATTAAAGTCATCCTCACAGGGCATTTCTTCTGAAGAAGCCATGAGACGGCTCGAAGAATATGGCCCCAACGAACTAACAGAAAAGAAAAAGAAGACCCCATTCATGATGTTCCTCGACCAGTTCAAGGACTTCATGATCCTTGTCCTTATAGCTGCTGCAATAATATCCGGGATTATCGGTGATGCCACCGACACCATAGCTATTGTGACAATTATCATACTCAATGCTGTTATTGGATTTATTCAGGAATATAGAGCAGAAAAAGCAATGTCTGCATTGAAGAGAATGGCTGCGCCAACTGCAACTGTTATAAGGAACGGATTTCCGGAAAATATTCCGGCATCTCATCTTGTTCCCGGTGATGTTGTGGTACTTGAGGCTGGAAAGATTGTTCCTGCTGATATAAGGTTTGTGGAAGCTGCTCAGTTGAAGGTAGAAGAAGCTGCACTTACCGGTGAATCCGTGCCTGTTGAAAAGCATACAAAGGCATTACACGATGAGCATTTGCCGATCGGTGACAGGAAGAATATGGCATACAAAGGAACTTTTGTTTCCTATGGTCGCGGCATGGGTGTTGTCGTAGCAACAGGCATGAATACAGAACTCGGCAGGATTGCCACTATGCTTCAAGAGGGAGAAGAGGTTAAAACACCTCTTCAAAAAAGACTCGCGGCATTTGGCAAGAAACTTGCCATTGCAGTTCTTGTCATATGCGCTATTGTTTTCGGTATCGGTATAATGAGAGGAGAACCGCTCTTGTTAATGCTCCTCACAGCAATCTCCCTTGCAGTAGCAGCAATACCTGAGGCGCTTCCTGCTGTAATAACCATTTCTCTTGCCCTCGGGGCAAAAAAGCTGGTAAAGCAGAACGCTCTCATAAGAAAGCTCCCTGCTGTGGAAACACTCGGGTCAGTAACCTATATCTGTTCTGATAAAACAGGAACTCTCACCTTGAACAAGATGACGGTTGAGGAGATATGGATAGATGGGGAAATAGTTAAAAGCGAAGAAACAGAAAAACTCTTACATCTTACCTCTCAACTCTCATCTTTTTTTACGGCGCTTGCATTAAGCAATGATGCTCAGGTAGATGCCCTTGGCAATGTAATTGGTGACCCGACAGAAATTGCTTTGTATAACATTGCAAAGAATAATGGTTTTGACAAGAAGGAGCTTGAAGAGAATTTACCGAGAACTGGTGAAATACCTTTTGATTCTGAAAGAAAGTGTATGACTACGTTTCATAAGGGGCAAAGGGGTCAAGGGGCCAAGGGGTCAAGTGCAAAAAAGAACCAATTGCTTGGACCCTTAAATCCTGAAACCCCTGAATCCTTTCAGTTCGTCTCTTTTACAAAAGGGGCAGTGGATGTCCTTATCGAGAAATCTGACAACATTCTGACATCAGAAGGGCTTAAGCCGATTGATGCACAGGAGATCATCAGCATAAACGAAAGGATGGCTGCCGATGGATTAAGGGTCCTTTGTATTGCCACAAGGAAATGGGATGACCTGCCTGATAATATGTCACCGGAAAGCGTTGAAACAGGACTCACTATTTTAGGTCTTGTTGGCATGATGGACCCTCCGAGGGAAGAAGTTAAAGAGGCTGTATCAATGTGCAAAACAGCAGGTATAATTCCCGTGATGATAACAGGCGACCATCCCGTTACTGCCAGGGCAATAGCAGGAAGGCTCGGCATCATCGAGGATGACTCAAAGGCAATAATCACAGGAAGAGAGCTTCAGCAATTAACATTGGAGGAATTTGAAGAAAGGGTCGATCATATCAGGGTTTACGCAAGGGTAGCGCCTGAACAGAAACTGAAGATTGTGAAGGCCCTTCAGGACAGAGGGCAGTTTGTTGCCATGACGGGCGACGGCGTAAATGATGCGCCTGCATTAAAGATGGCCGACATCGGAATTGCAATGGGAATAACCGGGACGGATGTATCAAAAGAGGCGGCGCACATGATACTCCTCGATGATAATTTTGCAACTATCGTAAAAGCGGTAAGTGAAGGAAGAAAGATATATGACAACATAAGGAAATTCATAAAGTATCTTCTGACGACAAATTCAGGAGAGATCTGGACACTTTTCCTTGCACCCCTGGTTGGTCTGCCGATACCCCTACTGCCTATTCATATACTTTGGATAAATCTCGTGACAGACGGGCTTCCCGCCCTTGCCCTCTCTGCCGAGCCGGCAGAAAGTGACGTTATGAAGAGGCCGCCAAGACATCCAAAAGAGAGCATATTTGCCCATGGACTTGGTTCTCACGCAATATGGGTTGGCCTTTTAATGGCCGGAATTGTGCTTTTTCTTCAGGCATGGTCGCTTAAAACCGAACATGTTCATTGGCAGACAATGGTGTTTACAGTTTTATGTTTAACACAGCTTGGTCATGTTCTTGCCATAAGGTCGGAAAAACAATCGCTTTTCAGGATGGGATTATTCTCCAACAAATACCTCTTCGGCGCGGTTGCACTGACTTTTCTCCTCCAAATGGCAACCATATATGTGCCATTCTTAAATCCAATATTCAAGACAGAGCCCTTAACTTTAAGTGAATTGACGATTACGATAGCATTATCGTCTGTTGTATTTTTTGCAGTGGAGGTTGAGAAATTAATAAAGCGGCGAAAGGCCTATCACAATGCTTATTAAGGCTGGGCGCATTATACTATTTACAGGTGAAAGGAGAGCATAAATATGGCATTGGACTATTTCAGAAGAAAATCATACAATCAAGAGGTAATAATTAAAGGACACGGAGGATGCTATGACTAAAGGCAAGGCAAGGAATTTAATTCTATTCGGGTTTATTTTTTTGATACTGCCGCTTTTTTTTACCGTTTTGAATTTATATACCGACTGGCTCTTTTTCACGGAAACAGGATACACTTCTGTTTTTATTAAGACGCTCTCCGCTAAAATCGGCACAGGTATATCTTTTGGCATAGCCTTTTTGTTCTTTATTCTGGTGAATATAACCATCGCAAACAGGACTAATTTCCCTCAAAGAGATATATCTGTGATCGAAGGCGTCATCAATCCATTTAGAGCAAGCGGTATCGAAAAGGTCATCAAGCCCATCACCATAATTGCCGGAGTTGTTATGGCCGTCTTTGCAGCGCAGTGGGGCGCATTGAGGTGGGAAGATGTCCTGCTCTTTAAAAACAGTCTGGATATGGGAACCAATGACCCACTATTGGCCAAGGATATCGGTTTTTATCTGTTCAAGCTTCCTTTTATAGAATCTCTTAATGGCTTTGCAGGGTTTACACTGGTATTAACAATCATAGTAGTGGCTGCAAACTATTTTTTAAGAGGCGGCATATTTATCGCAGAGAGGATAATTTCTATCGATAGCAAGGTAAAAAAACATATCGGCATCCTTGCAGGACTCGTTATCCTTAATATCGGATTCGGCTTTTACATAGATACCTTCAGGCTTCTGTTCTCAGAACATGGCGCTGTTTTCGGCGCAGGGTATAGGGATATCCATGCGAAGCTCTTTTTTTACAGGATACTCATATTCATCACGCCGGTAGCAGGAATTGTCTTTATGGCAGGGATATTAAGAGGCTCACGGAGACTGACATTTCTCCCGCCTGTCCTGGTTTCAGCAGTGTATATTATCGGGATTGTGGCATATCCATATGCTCTTCATAAATTCAAGGTCGCGCCGAATGAGCTTGCCCTTGAGACCCCATATATAGAACAAAACATAAAATTTACAAGACTGGGCTATAACCTTGACAAGATAGAGGTAAAGCCATTTGATGTGGACTATAATCTTTCGGGTAAGGACATAGAAAAAAATGATGCCACTATTAAGAATATCAGATTATGGGACCATAGCCCGCTTCTCAGGACATACAGCCAGCTGCAGCAGATAAGGACATACTATAAATTTGCGGATGTTGATAATGACAGGTATACCATAAACGGCGAATATATGCAGGTGATGCTCGCTCCGCGGGAGCTTTCATATAATGACCTTCCGAGCAAGACGTGGATAAACGAGAGGCTGATATTCACCCATGGAAATGGTTTAACGCTGGGTCCTGTGAGCAGGATAAGCAGGGAAGGGCTTCCTGAATTCATGATAAAGGACATTCCGCCTGTAAGCCAGGTTGACCTTAAGGTTACAAGAGCGGAGATTTACTACGGTGAGCTTTCCAATAATTATGTCATAGTGAAAACAAAAGTTCCTGAATTCAGTTATCCGACATCTGAAGGCAATGTGTATACAACGTATGAGGGCAGCGGTGGTGTCAGGCTGGGCTCTCTGTTTAAAAGGGCTTTATTTTCGGTGAAGTTTAAGACAGAAAAGATACTGCTTTCCTCTGATATCTCCGGAGAGAGCAAAATCCTGTATTACAGAAATATAATGGAGCGAGTCAGGACAGTAGCGCCCTTTCTCCTTTTTGACCAGGACCCCTATATGATTGTGACAAAGGACGGGAGACTTGTCTGGATGGCAGATGCCTATACCGTCTCAAACAGGATGCCTTATTCTAAGCCCATAGAAAGGCGCATTAACTATATAAGGAACTCTGTAAAGGTTGTTATTGACGCCTATAACGGCTCGATGGGTTTTTATGTGAGCGACCCCTCTGATATTCTGATAAAGGTTTATTCAAAGATATTCCCGGATATATTTAAGTCTCTTAAAGAGATGCCTGATGAATTGAGGCAGCATATACGTTATCCGCACAGGCTTCTTCAGATACAGGCATCCATGTTCGCTGCATATCACATGACGGATCCGAAGGTTTTTTATAATAAGGAGAACCTGTGGGAGGTTCCTGCCTTCGGGCAAGTCCTCATGGAGCCGTATTACACCATAATGAAGCTTCCCGGCGAAAAGAAAGAGGAATATATCCTGCTTTTGCCCTATACTCCGGCAAAGAGAGATAACCTTGCTGCATGGCTTGCCGCAAGATGTGACGAGCCGGATTACGGGAAGCTTCTTATCTATACCTTTCCAAGGGACAGGCTCATCTTCGGACCAAAACAGGTGGATGCAAGGATAAACCAGGATTCCTATATATCCCAGCAGCTTACACTCTGGGGTCAACGGGGCTCAGAGGTCATAAGGGGGAGTCTCCTTGTAATTCCTATAGAGCGGTCCCTTTTGTATGTTCAGCCCCTTTACCTGGCGGCATCCGATAAGGTGGGACTGCCTGAGCTAAGGAGGGTTATTGTTGCCTATGAAAACGATGTGATCATGGAGGAAAACCTTGAGCTTGCACTCCAGAGGCTGTTCGGCGCGAAGAAGGCACTTACCGGAAGGGCTGACGGGGCTGCTGTGGATAAAAAGTCAACAACAGCAGAACTTGCAAAGGAGGCTATGAGGGTATTTGAAAGGGCAATTGAACTGCAGAGTCAGAGGAACTGGGCAGGCTACGGGGAGGAAATTAAGAAACTCGAACAACTTTTGAAAAGGATCGCAAAGTAATATAAAGTTTATAAGAATAAAGGCACGATTAGTGTAGACAGCTAACAAAGAAAGTATTGAGGGATAATGAAAAAGAGGATTGCACGGCTGGAATTAATGCGCAAGGATTAGAAAGGAATCGTGATAAGGCATGGACAGACTGTAAAGGCATCTGGAATTTTCAGCAGTCGTATTTCAGAAAGGAAGAGGATTTCTTTCGCAGACTTTCCGGTGGGCAGTTCCCCGAGGTTCTTTTTGTTACATGCTCCGACTCTCGGGTTGACCCTAATCTGGTTACTCAAAGCCGTCCGGGTGAGCTGTTTATCGTACGAAACGTAGGCAAAATAATCCCGCCGTATGATGCTATAAAGGATAAAAACAGCGTAGCAGCGGCAATCGAGTATGCGGTATTAAAATTGAGGGTCTCGGATATTATTATATGCGGACATTCCAATTGTGGGGCTATGCAAGTGCTTTATGCGGAAGAAAATGAGATTGTTACTATGCCGCATTTGCGAGACTGGCTTCATCTGGCTGCCCCTGTAAGGGATATTATTATGAAACATTATTCCGAAGCGACGGATGAAATCCGTCAACGGGTAACCGAAGAGGAAAACGTGATCCTCCAGCTGTATAATATCCAGACCTATCCATTTGTCAAGAAGGCATTAAACAATGGCTCGCTTCATCTTCATGGCTGGTACTACAACATTGGAACAGGGCAGGCAGGGTTTCATCCAATAAGAAAAGTCAGGACGTGTGCGTCGGGATTTCGTTATGCAGCGCTGCTGGATATCAGCGTTATTTACAAACTGGTCTTATCCTTAATTGTACTATCAGTCACGCTCTGCTTCAGGAACTTGATGGATTTTCTCATGGTGTTTGTAGTGACCGGGATAATGGTAATTGCTGAAATGTTTAACACCACTATTGAAGCTCTCGCTTCTTTTATTCTGGAGAAAGGAGGCAGAAGGGATGGAATTCCATATACCAAAGGCTTTCGATGCATCACAGTAACATCAGCATTACAAATCATAGGAACATGGTTAAAACAATTCAATGGGCAGGGAATTATATTTTAATCATTATTTTCTCCGAGTCTCTGTGGTAAATGAACTGCTGTTTTTAGGTTCAAAGACCACAAGAATGGTGCGGGGAGTATTTTGAAGAGAAGAAATTTTGCTAATTCTATATGGTATTGATATAATCGCATACAGACGGGTTAACTTCTCTCTCCGCATAATAAAGAAGATTTACTGATAAAAATCCCGTCAGGGAGAAAAGAGTCTCATGGACAAAGAACTCCGCATACTTATACTTGAAGATGATCCTGCCGACGCTGAATTAGAAGAGCATGAATTACGTAAGGCTGGAATTGCGTTCATATCAAAGCGGGTAGAAAGAAAAGAAACCTTTCAGAAGGAAATCAAAGACTTTGATCCGGATATTATCCTGTCAGACTATAACCTTTTATCTTTTGACGGTCTTACGGCATTAACAATCGCAAAGGAAAAGTGTCCTCACGTGCCTTTCGTATTAGTAACCGGTGTCATGGGTGAAGAATTTGCGATTGAAATCCTCAAGAAAGGCGCAACAGATTATGTATTAAAAAGCAACCTGCAAGGTCTTGTTCCGGTAGTGAATAGAGCATTACAAGAAGCTAAAGACAAAGCCGAGCGCAAACTGGCCCAGGAGACGCTGCGGGAAAGGGAAGTCTTTATCCGGACGGTTTTAGACAATCTTCCCGTTGGTATAGCTGTGAACTCGGTTGGTCCTCCGGTACGGTTTGATTACATGAATGACAACTTCCCAAAGTTATACCGAACAACACGAGAAGCGCTTGCCGGTCCGGATGCTTTCTGGGAGGCAGTCTACGAAGATCCGGCATTCCGGGCTGATATTAGGAAGCGGGTATTGGACGATTGCGCCAGCGGCGACCAGGCGCGCATGTATTGGGCGGATGTGCCGATTGTCCGCAAGGGAGACAATACCATTTTTATTACTGCGCAGAACATACTGCTTTCCGACAAACAGTTGATGATTTCGCTGGTTTGGGACGTTACCGAGCGTAAGCTGGCGGAAAAGGCTCTCCAGGAAAGCGAGGAAAGATACAGTACCATGTTCAATTCTTCCCCAAATGCAGTGTTTGTACATAAGGGGGGCGTAATACATTATATAAACGAAACAGCCTTGAAAATATTCGGATATACCAGAGATGAGGTTATAGGAAAGACGGTATTTGAATTTATTGCCGATGATTCAAAAGACTTAGTAGCGAAAAACATGCAGCGGAGACTTGCCGGTGAGTATGTTGAAAGTTATGAGGTGAAACTTATTACTAAATCGAAAGGAATAAGATACTTCCTGCTAAGCTCCTCCGTCATACCATATGAAAAAGAAAAGGCTTTTCTGGTTATATTGTCCGACATCACCGAGCGCAAAAAACTCGAGGCCCAGCTTATACAGGCTCAAAAGATGGAAGCAGTAGGCCAACTTGCAGGAGGCATTGCCCATGATTTCAATAATATACTACAGGCAATTATAGGATATGGGCACGTTCTGAAGATGAAGATGAAGGAAGACGATCCTTTAAAGAGTTATGCCGATCATATCCTTTCATTATCGGACAGGGCGGCTAATTTGACACAGAGCCTTCTTGCCTTCAGCAGAAAACAGTTAATCGATCCAAGGCCGGTAGATCTCAACGAGATTATCAGAAAAGTAGATAAATTATTATCAAGGATTATCGGGGAGGACATTCAATCCCGAATGGCGCTTTCCGGGAAAGACCTGATTGTTATGGCAGACCCCATGCAGATAGAGCAGGTGTTAATGAATCTTGCAACGAATGCGCGAGACGCAATGCCTGAAGGGGGGTATTTGACTATCGAGACTGAAATTGTAGCTATTGACCATGAATTCATAAAAAAGCATGGTTATGGAATGGAAGGAGATTATGCTTTCATAGCGGTTACCGATACGGGAGCCGGTATGGACACCAAGACAACAGAGAAGATATTCCATCCGTTCTTTACAACGAAGGAGGTTGGGAAGGGGACGGGACTTGGACTGTCGATGGTATATGGGATTATCAAACAAAATAACGGATATATCAATGTTTACAGTGAACCGGGACAAGGAACAACCTTCAAGATATATCTGCCATTGATACGGGCAAAGGCTGAAGAGGTAAAACCTGAAGTTATACAACCTGTTGAAAGAGGCACGGAGACGGTGCTTTTAGCAGAGGATGCTCCCGATGTGAGGGTATTCACCAAGATCTATCTTGAAGAACTCGGATATAAGGTAATAGAGGCGGTTGACGGAGAAGATGCAATAAACAAGTTTACATTGGATAAGGATAAAATCCAGCTCCTGTTACTTGATGTCATCATGCCGAAGAAGAACGGCAAAGAGGTTTATTATGAGATAAAGAAGATAAGACCCGATATCAAGGCGCTGTTTATGAGTGGATATACGGCAGACGTCATGCACAAGCAGGGAATTATTGAAAAAGGATTTAAATTTATTCTGAAACCCTTTTCACCGACAAAGCTATCGGAAAAAATACGGGAAGTCCTGAAAAATGAGGTTTAAAAATTACAGGAAAGCCATAGAAGTATGCAATTTGAAGCGCAACCTGAGAGAGTAATTCATTTAAGACACAATCATGATCTATTGAAGGGATTTGTGTAATATAGTAGAATGAGGGTAAGTCTTATCAAGGAGGTATCACATGAGCAAAGAAAAAAACAAGCAAAAACCGAATGCAAAGAAAAAACCACAGCATAGCCTGAAAGAGAAAAGACAAGCAAAGAAAGAAAAAAGCTCTTCAGGATCAAACATATGGTCCCAAAAGTAAATTAATGGAATTCTGTGGGCAGTAACTTAATGTCCGGTTATCAGATCACTCCTTGGGAAGGGGGTGGTCGCTGTTTCCGAATCTTAGCGGGTTGCAGTGATGGGGGGCGATGCTCCCATTATATTGACAATGCTTCTCACAATTGATAAATTTAACCAATGTATAAAAACTTATATTATAGGGTTCTTACTACTTCCCTAATCATTATTTTCATAGCGGTACCTTTGCTTGCTGCAACAGAAAAAGACCGGTGCAGGGAAGAAGGTATAATGGTCAGGAATGCGGCAATGCATGACTTGTGGTATAAGAAAAATGGTGGGGAGTGTTTCATTTGGAAACATGAACATCTATTCGCTATAAAGCCGGAAGACAGCATAGATATATTTTCAGATATGAACTGTCAGACATTCTACTGTGCGAATAATCCAAATTACAAAAATTATAAATCTGTTGATGCTACCGGAAACTGCCGCGTTAAGATCCTTCCAAAATGCAACCTCTCAGATATGTGATTAGTTAATTAATCTGATAATTTTATAGGTATTATCGATAATCGAACAAAGACTTTCCTTTTAGCGACTCCTTCCTGAACTATTGATAGCTGCATAAGTAATGTCCTATTTAAGACGCAAAGAAAGGCCACTTTTTTTAAAGAATGAACGAAGTAAAGGCTGCTTTTTCTGCAAGGAGCGCATATGGCAACGAGTATTTATTGTCAATGCGTCAAGTTCCATTGCAGTCATATTGGCCATGGGGTTCATTTTCGTATGTGCCCAGACATATTCAACAGGGTTGAGTTCAGGAGCGTAGGGAGGAAAAAAGTCGAGATGTTTAACCGCATCAAAAATGCACTCCGATTCCCAGAATATTCATTGCGTTTCTAATGTTTAACAAACTAATGTCCTATACTTTGGGCAGGAGGCAAATAATGAGACCTCATGGAAGCCCAAAGGAATTGGAACAACGTCGCCAACGTGCCATCTCTCTTCTTCGAGAAGGATACCAACCTGTTGATGTAGCCACTATGCTTGGCGTAGATCGCCGAAGCGTACGTCGCTGGAAAGCAACACACCGTCAAAAAGGTGAAAAGGGCATCCGTGCCAAGCAAGCATCGGGGAGACCGCCCAAACTTGATAACAGCTATCTTCGAAAACAGGAACAAAGGCTTGTTGAAAGCGAATGGAAATTCAGGACGGTCTCGGAATCAGCCAATGACTGGGTATATTGGCTTTCCGAAAGCGGAGAAATCGTATACATGTCTCCAGTGAGTGAAACAATCACTGGCTATAGTCCGGAGGAATTTCAAAATAAACCCGACCTTCTGGTGAGTGTTATTCATCCCAAGGACAGAAACCTGTATACAAATCATGTTCTGAATTTTGAAGATGAACGTCATGAGGAAATCGAATTCAGGATCATTTCCAAGAACGGCCAAATAAAATGGCTGACGCACATATGCGCGCCCTTATATATGCAAAATAAATTCTTGGGAAGGCGCATAAATAACAGAGATGTCACTGACCGCAAGATGGCAGAAGAGGAATTGAAAAAATATCGCGAACACCTTGAAGAGTCGGTAAAACAACGTACAGCTGAATTAGAAACAAGGACTCATGAGTTGGCGCGATCCAATGCCGACCTGCAGCAGTTTGCCTACGCCGCTTCACATGATTTGCAGGAACCTCTGCGTACGGTTGCAGGTTTTGTGAAGCTATTAGAAAAGCGGTACAAAGGAAGACTTGATGAAAAAGCCAACGAATTCATTAAGTATATTTGTGAAGGCGTCGATAGAATGCAACTGCTGATCAAGGATCTGCTGATATATTCACAAGTCGATACGAAGGAGAGAGTCTTTAAACCCACAAATTGCTCAGTCGCACTGGAGTCCGCAATTCGTAGTCTTCGATCGGCTATCGAGGAAAACGAGGCTGAGGTGACATATGTTTCTCTGCCTACAGTTATGGCTGATGCTTCACAAATGAGTAGATTATTTCAAAACCTTATCGGTAATGCGATCAAATTTCATGATAGGAAGACCGTGCGAGTTCATGTTTCGGCTGAAAGGAAAGGAGACGAGTGGATATTTTCCGTCAGTGATAACGGTATAGGAATGGATCCGGAGCAGGCAGACAGAATATTTGTTATTTTCCAGCGTCTTCATTCCAAAGAACAGTACCCCGGGACAGGAATAGGATTGGCAATTTGCAAGAGAATCGTCGAACGCCATGGCGGCAGAATTTGGGTGGAATCAGAGCAGGGAAAGGGCGCGACATTTTACTTTACAATTCCTAATAGAGAGGGCAATACTTAACTATTTTGAAACTCAGCTAATGGAGGCAAACCTTCTTCCTTGTAGTCTTCAAAAATCAAATCTGATAAAATATGTTATATTTCTACCTGTATTTAACAGATCGGCCATTAAGTAAACTATGAATTTTAATAATGCGATCCAATCGGCTCTCGAAAATCATAAGGCAGGAAATCTGCGGCAAGCCGAGTTGATATATAGAAAAATTTTAAACAAACGACCAAATGATGTCGATGCACTACACTTACTTGGGGTCCTGTATAATCAACTGGGGAACTATGATTCTGCAATAAAATATATCAGAAAGGCTTTACAGCTTGATGCAGGTTTTGCTGAAGCATATAATAACCTGGGGAATGTAATAAGAAATAAAGGCCTAATTGACGAAGCTGAAACTTATTATCAAAAGGCTTTACAGATCAATCCGAACTTTGCCATAGCATATAACAACCTCGGAAACATTTATACAGAAAAAAAGCTAACTGATAAAGCTATTGTTGTTTTTAAAAAAGCATTACAGATTAATCCTATTTTTGCTGAGGCATATAACAACCTCGGAAAAGTTCTCGATGAAATAGGACATTTCGACGAAGCCATGACTTATTGCAAGAAGGCAATACAGATTAACCCAAATTATGCTGAAGCATATTATAATTTGGGAACTATTTTTCCTAAAATAGGACAGCTCAGTGAAGCTGACATACATTTAAGACGTGCTCTTCAAATAACCCCTGATTTTTTGATTGCCTATAGCAATCTTCTTTTCTACATGAACTATAATGCACGATATAAACCTCAAGATATTTTTTCTGAACATTTAAATTTTGCGAAACAATTTGCAGAACCTTTGTATCCTAAAATATTCCAGCATACAAGTGATCATCTGTCAAGGCGGCGGCTAAAAATAGGCTATGTTTCACCTGATTTCAAACGACATCCGATTGCATATTTTATTGAACCAGTAATAGCTGTACACAATCGAGAGCACTTTGAAGTATTTTGTTATTCAAATAAGTTAGAGCATGATGAAATAACAAAGCGTATTCAAGATCATGCAGATCAATGGCGTAATATTGTGAGAATGTCCGATGAAGATGTTACCGAACAGATCCGAAAGGACGAAATCGATATACTAGTAGATTTAGCAGGACATACCAGAGGAAATCGTATCTTAGTATTTGCACGCAAGCCAGCGCCAGTTCAAGTTAGCTGGATAGGGTATCTTGCTACGACAGGACTGTCAACGATGGATTACAAGATTGTTGATAGTTATACTGATCCTCCGGGAAAGACAGAGCAATTCCATACTGAGAAACTCATACGATTGCCTGAGACTTTTCTGTGTTATCTCCCCGATAGAGACAGCCCTGATGTTGGCCCCTTACCAGCGCTATCAACAGGGAATATTACTTTTGGTTCATTTAACAATTTTGCAAAAGTAACACCCGAAGTCTTTACCCTGTGGGCAAGGGTATTGAATGAGCTACCGGACTCTCGTTTAGTCTTGAAGGGAATCAGCTTTCATGATAAAACAACATATCAATATGCAATAGATATGTTTATCCAGCGAGGTATTACGTCAGAACGTATTACATTACAGTCTGCGGATCCATCGCCAAAACATCTTGAATCATATAATCAGATCGATATCGGACTGGATACATTCCCATTTAATGGAGCAACAACAACATGTGAAGCTCTATGGATGGGAGTCCCTGTTATTACACTGGCAGGTACTGCTTACCATGCAAGTGTAGGGATAAGTCTTTTGTCGAATGTTGGTTTTCCCGAACTTGTTGCCAAGACATCTGATGAATATATATCGATAGCGGTCAATCTTGCTAAGGATCTGGAAAAGTTAAAGTCATTACGTGAAAAGCTGCGGGATATGATGATGTGTTCACCGCTATGTGATGCAAAGAGATTTACAGCAAATTTAGAAATGTGTTATCGCAACATGTGGGAAACGTGGTGCAATTCCATTTGAGATACATATTTGAACCCATAATCAACAAGTTTCTTAACTGATTGAACGCGAGGACTTGTAGCAGGTGGCAGTGAGGAAAAGAACGTGTTTCATCCGGGGCGAAAGATTTACGGCATTCCAGAGCGAACGAAAAGAAAGCATCCACTGCACCACCATGAGATCATAGATTATTGGTTCAAGGGCTTCTTGACAGCTTATCAGACAGCTATTGAAAATTTGTTACCATTATGATAGAAAATAAATATATATTTTAAAATGCCATTATGCTTAATATTCTTAAATCATGATAGAAATTATTTCTGCCTCACGTCATAATGAGCAATCCTTCTGGAACACTTCTCCCCTCGGAATATCTCTGAGACGTCTAATGTTTGATTTTCGTTTGAAGCATCACATCACTTACAATAACCACACTGGGCTCGGCAAAATATACAACCGCAGGATAGGTTCGACGAGTCCTGACGATGTTTTGGTATTTATTCACGATGATGTATGGATAGATGATTTTCATTTGGGAGACCACATAATTCAGGGCCTTGAACAATATGACATCATTGGCGTAGCTGGTAACCTAAGACGTGTACCTTATCAACCATCTTGGGCATTTATAGATGACAAGTTTACTTGGGATGAAAAAAAGAATTTAAGTGGGGCTGTGGCTCATGCGCCTTCACCATTTGGACAGATTTCATTTTATGGTAAAGTGCCAGCGACCTGTGAACTCTTGGATGGTGTTCTCTTGGCAGCAAGAAGGTCTAAATTGAACGCCGTAGATGTCACTTTTGATCCAGTTTTTGAGTTTCATTTTTATGATATTGATTTCTGTCGCACCGCGAGATATAGAGAATTACGACTCGGTACTTGGAATATTGCAATAACACACGCAAGTGGTGGAAATTGTGGTTCTGAAGAATGGAAGAAAATGTATGCTAATTATCTTTTAAAATGGAAGGACTAATTTGACCATCCAAGCAACCTCTAAGACTGTGAAATCTGCACTGGTAATATGCACTTAATGAGCTGAAACTGAAATGCGGAGTTGGTGAGGAAACTGAGAATAATTTTGAAACCTTAAAAAGGTTTAGTTGTAGGTGCATGCCGCATCCCTGTCAGATCGTAGAGCATGCTAATTTTCTGAGGAAACAACCGGAATGTCTGTACTATGTTAAAACGTTTCTTTCTGTGAGAACATCACGCCGATAGATTTTCTTCAAGTTTTTTTAATGTGTCCCCCTGAGGCATGTAATCGGGAGACTCTTCTTAACCTAAAAACGGCGGATGTCCCCAATAAATTTACTTAACTCGATACTTTTATTTAATAAAAATATTTCATGGTAATCGCATAAAAATATTTGGTAGCACATCTATATAAGTACACTATAGGTATCGAAAAATAAATTTATTTCGGACATCCGCAGTTTCCGGGTTAAAGCTGTAGAAGAAGTGTAGAGGGGACTAAAAAGGATAGAAATTTAGTAATGATAGCGCAATTGAGCAATAAAGATAGCATCTTCAGCCGGTCGGTAAACCATGCGGTGCTCGTCGTTGGTGCGCCGGGACCAGTAACCGGAAAGGCCGTGTTTGAGCGGTTCTGGTTTGCCTGGACCCGTGAACGGACCGCGCATAATATCGTGGATCAACCGGTTTATTCGTTTGAGCATGTTTTTGTCGGTCTTTTGCCGGTAGAGATAGTCCTCCCAGGCATTCCCGGAAAAGATCAGCTTCACTCGGCGAGTTTGCGGGTCTTGCCGCTGCCGCGTTCGAGTTCGGCGATAGACTCCAGAAGACGCCTGGCGTTTTTCGGCACGCGCAACAGATATGCCGTTTCCTCAAGCGCTCTGAAATCTTCGAGGGAGAGCATTACTACTGATTCTTCTTTTTGCCTGGTGATGATAACAGGCTCATGGTTGTCGCACACCTTTTTCATTGTTGCCGCAAGCCGTGTGCGGGCGGCTGAATATGTTATCGTAGCCATGTATATCTCCTTTCTACATTGTAGAATAAACAGAAGAGATGAATTTGCTATGAGGGTATGATAGAAAAATTATGGACCCGCGATTTATTTCCTGCTTTTCAGGATTTTCTCCACTGTCGGGAACAGTGCAATGTCGGTGTGGGGCAGGAAAAGGGCGGAGAGGTATTCGTCCATAAAATTCCTTGATACCGAGAGTTCAATATTGGTCATCTTTTTTGCGACTTCTTCCGCTTCTTTTCTCATCCTGTCGGAGAGAAGGCAGAGGTATGCCCCTGCAATGGACGTGTTACCCAGAAACCTGTATTTTTCTCTCGGTATGTCCGGCAGCATACCGATAAGTATCGCTTTCCCCACATTCAGATAATTGCCGAAACCTCCGGCAATATAAACGTTTTCAATGTCGTCAAGCGTGAACCCCGTTTCTTTTAGCAGCAGGGAAATGCCTGCATATATTGCCGCTTTTGCGCGTATTATATTTTCAATGTCTACTTCTGTAAGGACGATCTCGATCCGGTCATCGCCGTAAAATAAAAACTCGGGTCCTTCAACCCCGTCTCTGATCCTTGCCGTTGGGGAACTCTTGACTATCCTGCCTTTCCGGTCTATAAGCCCTGACAGGAACATCTCCGTAACGGCGTCAATCATCCCTGAACCGCAGATGCCCACGGGTTTGCCGTTGCCGACAACGCCGAGTTCGGGCTCAAGGGTATGCGGGTCGATTTTTACCGATTCCACCGCGCCTTCAGTGGCCCTCATCCCATGCCGTATGCCACTGCCCTCAAAACACGGCCCGGCAGAACAGGCGGCTGTGACAAGCCATTCCCTGTTGCCGAGGACAATCTCTCCGTTCGTTCCGATATCCAGAAATAGAGACAGTTCGCTTTTTCTGTATATTTTTGAGGCAAGAACGCCTGCAACAATATCGCCTCCGATATAGCTTGCAATACAAGGCAATGTATAGACGGGCGCATTTCTGTTGATAGGCAAATGAACGGTATCCGCAGTCCATAAAGGAAAGGAATTTATTGCAGGGGTATAGGGTTCCTCCCTGATATATTGCGGATTGAGACCCCAGAACAGATGGGACATTGTGGTGTTGCCGGCTATAACGGCGGATTCAATGTCCTGAATCTCTATATCATGCCGTTCAACAAGGGGAGTCAGCAAAGTCCGGATATCATCCACAACAGTGTCTCTCAGTTCCTCGAGCCCGCCGCCTTCGGTTGCGTAGATTATTCTTGTGATGACGTCGTCTCCATAGCGGATCTGAGAATTATATGTCGAACCGATGTCTATAATGCTGCCGTCTTTAAGATCAACCAGATATACGACTAAGGTTGTCGTTCCGATATCAACCGCGATGCCGTATCGTCCGGTCCTGTTTGCAGGTTTTAGAAAACAGGCGTCTAATTTATCCGTATATGCAAGACTGACCTTCCATTCCGCATCTCTGAGAGAGACCGGCAATAATGAAACAAACGTATGCGGGAATACCATCCCTTTCGTGCCGGTCTCTTCGATAGCTTTCTTGAGACGTTCGAGGTCGCCGATATTATTGTCCAGTGTCGGCGGCGGTATATCGAGGCCGAGCCATTTAACGATAGGAGAGATTTTTCCGTCTGCGGTTTTGAAAAGCTGAAAGAGGTCCTGTGATCTTGAAATTTCTATTGCATCACCGATAACCATTTTTGATTCTTTTGGAATATCAATAGTAATATCTTCGTCTGCATAAGTCCGGCAGGCAAGAACGATCCCTTTTTCTATTTCATCAGGTTTTAGTTTGGCGGTTGATACGGTCCTGTATCCGCCTTCAAGTATTCTGACTCTGCATTTACCGCATATGCCTTTGCCGCCGCACGAGGCGACAAGATATATGTCCTGCCGCTTGAGGGCATTCATCAGGGTTTCTTCCTGCTGAATATCGAGTGTTTTACCTGTCGTCAGTTTGATAAGCATTTTTCAGTATCTATTCTATCACAACAGGTTTATGTGTGAAACATCGCGATGTCATAATCCTTCAGTTACGGGTTTAATCCCCTCCTTTGCAAGGAGGGGAAGGGGTGGTTTTAATTATTTTTTAAAAACCCCTCCAACCTCCCCTTGCTAAGGGGAGGATTTCTCAACCACCTAACTGAAGGATTACGCGATGTCATCTACATTTAAAAATAATTTTGCTATAATTGATGTAACGCATCAAATTGAGGAAGTCTTTTGCAGATGTTAGGTGAATTGAGAACCTGCTTTTTAACTTTTGGATTAAAGAAAGGAGAACGGAATGGCAACAAAAAAGGTTACAGCTAAACCCGGGGAGACAGCGGCGAAAAAGACAACCGTAAAAAGGGCAACAGCAAAAAAGACGACACTAAAAAAGACGACCGCAAAGAAGACGGTCAAACCGGCCGGAAGAAAAAAGAAAGAGGTAACTCCGGGAGATAAATATTCGTGCAACGTATGCGGTCTGATTGTCTCCGTAGACGAAGAGAGCGGCTTTATTGAGACATGCGATATCATCTGCTGCGGAGAACAGATGAAGACAAAGAAGTAATTTCGATATTCATAATGAAAAATGGGTGAGGCATTTATGTTTCACCCATTTTTCATCTTAGCCCGGATTATTCATAAATTTTTCTGATTGAACCGGGGATAGAGTATTTTCGCTTTCGCCTCGGCGAATCCGCCTGAGGAGGACATTCTCGGTCGTTCCTCCCTCCGAGGCTTTTGCCTCTTTATTTTCACATACTGTATTTGACTATCGGCAAAAAAAACCG
>Ga0265292_1000579_pt1 | contig 48103 bp, 51 predicted proteins | sample Munlanlewell296A_FD_189080 | JGI IMG/M metagenome (GOLD analysis project Ga0265292, IMG submission 189080) | Leachate microbial communities from a municipal landfill in Southern Ontario, Canada - Leachate well 296A | ecosystem: Engineered > Solid waste > Landfill > Unclassified | place: Canada... | reverse complement strand
TTTGGAGGTCAACATTTTTGAGCAGAAGTCCATTTTTCAAGCTGTTAGCGATGCTTTGAAACATGAATTAGATGATGGGTCCGCTAACCAACTGATTTTATTTAAATAACAACCGGACAGTAGTGATCTGCAATATTGGATATCACCTTGATTGTACCTACTTTCTTTACTTCGCATAACGGGCTTATTCGATACACAATAAGGATGTCATTTACATGGATAGTCCTCTTTACATCTTCTGTTCCGCTATGGAACAGGTATGCCGGCTGACCGACCTTCATGACCGTTTCAGTAATGTCGTTCTGATGGTAAATAAATTCCGGCAGATAAGAGGCTGCAACAGCGGTCAAGGGATTCACTGCAGCTAATAAAAGCAGAATCACAATTAATATTCCGGAAATCTTTCTTTTCATCTTTTGTCCCTCCTTATAGCAATCCCTCCCCACCTTTATTTAAGGAGAGGAAGAGAAGGATTATTTGATTCCGTCGAGTGCCGTATTCAACTCAAGCACATTCACCCTTGGCTCGCCGAGAATGCCGAGTTGGCGGCCTTCGGTATAGTTCGTCACAAGCGTGCGCACCTTTGCCTCATTCATCCCGCGGGCTTTTGCAACCCGCTTTATCTGGTATTCAGCCGCAGCAGGGCTGATGTGCGGATCAAGGCCGCTGCCGGATGCAGTAGCCAGGTCTGCGGGTACTGGCGCAGTAGTTTGTGGGTCGGCTTCACGCAATATGGATATCCGTTCTTGCGCCTGCTTTATGAGGTCAGGGTTAGTTTGCGCCCGATTAGAGCCGCTTGAAGAGGCTGAATTATAAGGAAACGGCGATGTTGCCGATAATCTTCCCCGGAAATATTTGGGACTGTCAAAGGGCTGTCCGATAAGGGAGGACCCCGCAAGCTTTCCATTTTTCACAATAACACTCCCGTTCGCCTGAACCGGGAAAAACAATTGCGCAATGCCGGTTACAGCGAGAGGATAGAGGATTCCCGTTATTACGGTGAATACAAATAATGAGACTATTACAGGTCGTATTATTTTTGACATGTCTTTACCTCACGCCAAATGCAAAAAAGTTATGATTATATCGATCAGTTTGATGCCGATAAACGGAACGATCAGACCCCCGAGACCGTAAATGAGAAGGTTGTGGCGCAGCACAACGCCGGCTCTGAGCGGGCGATAGGAGACGCCTCGCAGCGCCAACGGTATCAGAGCAATGATGATCAGTGCGTTGAATATAACTGCCGACAATATGGCGCTTTGAGGAGTCGAGAGCGCCATGATGTTAAGTACGGCGAGCTGAGGATATGTGACAACAAATGCAGCAGGGAGGATCGCAAAGTATTTTGCCACGTCATTGGCGATACTGAATGTCGTCAGCGAGCCGCGCGTCATCAGGAGCTGCTTGCCGATTTCGACGATCTGAAGCAGTTTGGTCGGATTCGAGTCAAGGTCCACCATATTGCCCGCTTCTTTTGCCGCCTGCGTTCCCGTGTTCATAGCGACTGCCACATCAGCCTGGGCAAGGGCCGGGGCGTCATTTGTGCCGTCACCGGTCATGGCAACCAGCCTGCCCCCTGCCTGATATTCCCGGATCAATTCCAGCTTTGCCTGCGGCGTAGCATGTGCCAGAAAATCATCTACTCCGGCCTCCGCTGCCACAGTGGCCGCAGTAAGCGGGTTGTCCCCGGTAATCATGATTGTCTTAATTCCCATTTCTCTCAGCTCTGCGAATCGCTCCCGTATGCCACCCTTAATGATATCATCAAGACGGATCACGCCGAGAACTTCTTTCTTTTCGGCGACCACCAACGGTGTGCCGCCTTCTCTGCCGATTTCGTTGACGGCGTCCCGTATATCCTGCGGGAAGATGCCTCCGTGTTTATTCACGTACGCTTCAACAGCATCTGCCGCTCCTTTACGGATTTCCCTTTCGTTGAGATCTACGCCGCTCATCCGGGTATGGGCTGAAAAGGGGATGAATTTCGCTCCGAGCGCATTAATATCATGCTCTCTGAGACCATATTTCTTTTTGGCAAGAACCACGATGCTCCGCCCTTCCGGCGTCTCATCCGCGAGCGAAGCGAGCTGGGCTGCATTGACCAATGCCTCAGCTTTTACACCGGGAGAAGGGATGAAAGCCGTCGCCTGCCTGTCACCAAGCGTTATGGTTCCCGTCTTATCGAGGAGAAGCACGTCCACATCTCCTGCTGCTTCCACGGCGCGGCCGGACATAGCGATGACATTGGCCTGAATAAGCCGGTCCATTCCTGCAATGCCGATCGCGGAAAGAAGGCCGCCGATCGTAGTCGGGATGAGGCAGACAAGGAGGGATACGAGTACCACAATAGAGACCGGGGTTCCCTGTCCGGCTGATGTAACGCTGAATATCGAAAAGGGCAGTAGAGTTGCGACGGCAAACAAAAAGATGATCGTCATTCCGGCAAGCAGAATGTCGAGAGCAATCTCATTCGGAGTTTTCTGCCGCTTTGCCCCTTCGACCATGGAGATCATACGGTCGAGGAAGGTTTCGCCGGGGTTTGCCGTGATCCGCACCACTAACCAGTCAGACAGAACGAGTGTGCCGCCGGTCACGGCGGAGCGGTCGCCGCCGCTTTCGCGGATGACCGGCGCGCTTTCGCCGGTTATAGCGCTTTCATTAACCGAGGCAACGCCGACGACAACTTCGCCGTCGCCGGGGATACTATCTCCGGCTTCAACAAGAACGAAATCACCTTTCCGCAATTGGGAAGATGGAACAGTGCTGATCTTCGCATCCCTTTCGGGTTGCGAGAGCTTCTTTGCCTGCACGTCTCTGCACGAAGCGCGAAGAGCCTCAGCCTGTGCCTTGCCCCGGCCTTCCGCCACTGATTCCGCAAAATTGGCAAAGAGCACAGTAGCCCAGAGCCAGAATGAGATCAAGAGAATGAACAACGGTGACTCACTACCCGGTACAAAGAGAGATCTGACAAAAAGAAGCGTCGTCAGGATGCTGCCCACCTCTACCACAAACATAACCGGATTGCGGACCTGGTTCATTGGATTGAGCTTTATCAACGAATCGATCAGCGCGCGCCGGATGATCCGTGCATCAAAAAGGATGTGCTGTTTCTTTTTATATATCATGAAATAGTCCTCCTTGCTATTTGAAAAGCATCAGGTGCTCGGCGATCGGTCCCAATCCAAGGGCAGAGAAAAACGTCAGTGCGCCGACAATAATGACCACGCTTGCCAAGAACAGGATAAAGAGAGGCGTATGCGTCGGCAGCGTGCCCGCACCTGGCGGCACATATTTTTTTGCGGCCAGAGAGCCGGCTACGGCGAGCACCGGTATCATGGTCCAGAACCTTCCGAAAAGCATGGCTATACCACCCATGGTGTTGTAGAACGGCGTATTGGCATTGAGGCCGCCGAAGGCGCTGCCGTTATTGTTTGACATGGATGAAAAGGCGTAGAGCATCTGTGAGAACCCATGCGGCCCGGGGTTCGAGATACTCGACACGCCTGAACTGGTAACGGATGCGACAGCGGTCCCAAGCAGCACAAAACAGCAAGGTACCAGGATAACTATCGAAGCCATTTTCATCTCAAATGCCTCGATCTTTTTGCCGAGGTATTCCGGTGTCCGGCCAACCATTAGTCCGGAGATAAAGACCGCCACAATAACAAAAGCGAGCATGCCGTATAGGCCGGAACCGACGCCGCCGAAAACTACCTCGCCCAACTGTATCATAACCATGGGCACTAAACCTCCCAGCGGGCTAAAGGAATCGTGCATCGAATTGACGGAACCGTTTGACGCGGCAGTTGTCGCGGTTGCCCAGAGCGCAGAATTCGCAATGCCGAAACGCACCTCCTTGCCTTCCATGTTGCCGCCGGTCTGGAGATTGCTTGAAGTTTGATCTACGCCTGCTGCGGCAAGAAGAGGATTCCCGGCCTGTTCACTGGAGTAACATAAGATCAGGAGCGGGATGAATATCACAAACATGGCAGCGAGTAATGCCCAGCCCTGTCGCCTGTCGCCAACCATCCTGCCGAAGGTGTAACAAAGCGCGGCAGGAATGAGAAGGATCGCCAATACCTCCAGGAAATTCGAGAGAGGCGTTGGGTTCTCAAAAGGGTGGGCTGAATTCACATTGAAGAAGCCGCCGCCATTTGTTCCGAGCTGCTTGATTGCGATCTGCGAGGCCGCAGGCCCCATCGGCAATGTCTGTTCGGCAACCTGAACCAAATCCGTGACCGGCTTTCCATCGGCGGTCATGACGGGTTTTCCATCGGCATCAAGTTTGGGATTGTCATATATGATCGTCTGCAGGAGCGGTACATTTTTATAGGGACTGAAGTTTTGCACCACTCCCTGCGATACGAGTAGCACGGCCATTATAAGAGAAAGGGGCAGCAGGATATAAAGTGTAGAGCGTGTCAGATCAACCCAAAAATTCCCGATTGTGCTTGCTGTCCGCCTTGTAAATCCCCGGATGAGGGCGACTAAAACAGCCATCCCCTGAGCGGCCGAGACGAAATTCTGAACGCCGAGCCCCATCATTTGTGTCAGATAGCTCATGGTCGATTCGCCGCCATAGGCCTGCCAATTTGTATTGGTTATGAAACTGACTGCAGTGTTGAAGGCAAGATCCGGCGCGACTCCCGGAAAACCCTGCGGGTTCAGCGGCAGTATCCCCTGAAGGCGCAGAATCATATACAAAAGGAAGAAAAAGGCGAGCTTGAAAAGAATCGCAGCCCCTGCATACGCTTTCCAGGACATCTCGTCCTCAGGACGTATCCCGAACATGCGGTAAATCAGCCGCTCCTGCGGACCAAGTATACGATCAAGCCCGCATGGCTCAGCCTGATAGACCTTTGCCATATAACCGCCGAGAGGTTTGACAAGGGCTGCAAGAACAATCAGGTATAAGACAATTTGCAGAATTCCATTTGCTGTCATGAGAATATCTCCGGCTTCATGAGCGCCATAACAAGATAGATAAAAAGACCAACGGCAATAATGCCGCTTATCCAATAAAGAGTTTCCACTGTTATCTCCTGATCTCCACTTATTCCATTTCTTACTTCACTTTTTCCGCAAGCCTTACCAGCAGCCATGTGAGACCGAAAAAACCTGCAATAATTCCAATATATATCAGATCCATTCGCCCCTCCTCTTTCAAAGCATATCAGAGAGGCAAATAAAGATAGTGCAAAAAATGGGCTTTTAAGTATAAAGATTTTATTAAGACGGAGAATTATGGTTCATTCGTAAAAAAGTTGAAATGCCCATCAGACTAATGGATTCCCGCTTAAGACCTGCGGGCCAACAGTAGGCGCCTTAAGCGAATGACAAGCAAAAACAACCATTTAAGATTGTCATCCTCGGGCTTGACCCGGGGATCCATGTTGTTTCAACTTAAATACGAAAGACCCAGAATTATTGAGATAGTCGATACTCTAATTATTTTTGGACATCCGCAGTTTTGGGTTTACTACAGAGGACCCTGAGACGAGTATATCTTCTTAGTAAAACTCTTTAAGCGTAGCCTGCAACTTTGATCTATCAAACGCTTGTCGAACAAGCGGGGCGCCTTTTAAAATAGGTATTCTTTCTTCCAGGACAGGTCTGTTGTTTTTATAGATTATCCCGGTTGGAATTCTCTCGCCCCATTCAAGCGCTCTCCTGAACGCCTCGACCCTGTCTTCGGGATCATATTCAGGCTCGATGTGATAGACCCTCTGTTTGTACCATTCATAGGTATTGATCTTATTGAATGTCACACAAGGCTGGAGGATGTCGAGGAGTGAAAACCCTTTATGTTGTATCGCCGCCTTGACAAGTGACTTTAAATATTCCATATCGCCTGAAAACCCTCTTGCAACAAAACTGCAATCAAGGGCGACTGCAAGCGCCATAGGGTTTAGCTGTTCGGAGAACACTCCGAAAGGCTGGTTTTTCGTAACCATCCCTTCCATGCTTGTCGGCGAAGGCTGCCCTTTTGTAAGGCCGTATATCTGGTTGTCGTGGACAAAGAGCTTCACATTGATATTCCGTCTTATGCCGTGTATGAAATGGTTTCCACCCTCACCGTAACAGTCTCCGTCCCCGGTAGCTACAATGACAGGCATTTCGTGGTTTGCAAGTCTTATTCCTGTCGCAACAGGCAACGCCCTTCCATGAAGACCGTTGAAGGTATTGCATCGTATGTAATGAGGGAATTTTGCGGCCTGACCTATTCCGGACACCATGGTGAACTGATACGGCTCTATGCCGAGTTCGACCATGGCATCCTTAAAGGTTTTCAGGATTGCGAAGTTACCGCATCCCGGACACCAGGCCGGCGTCAATCCCTTATAATCCTCTAATGTGGCCATTTATTTCCCCTTCTCCCGCTTCTTTATAACCTCGGAGATTATTCCTTGAAAAAAAAGGGTTATCTTCTTTATATCCTTGAGATTCTTCTTAAGCACCCCGTACATTATTGTATCCTCAATCTTATCGTAGCTATGCACAATAATATTCCTCATACCGATTACCTTGTCAATCAGAGAAATATATTCTAAAGGGAAAAGGCCTGCTTCACTTAATATCTTAAAAACCTCCTTATTATTCCCCGGCTCGTGGAGTTTTTTGTCTGCAATCAGCATCTTTCCCATATCAATTATTGCTTCGACCATTTTCTGAATATTTCTTTCAACTATATCTTTGTTCTTCCAGGACCCCTGATATTCCCTGAAAGTTTTATTCTCCCTTTTAATCTCGGAAAGCTTTCTTAGCGAATCAGAAATGACTTCAAATTTACGAGTATATAAATCCATATTTTCTCTTCCTCAATGACCTGAGAAACGGAACAAAATCGAAGTATTCTCCCTTAATGATATTTTCGAATTCCAGTCTCTCATCACGCAGTCTTTCGTATACGCAAATTCCTTTTGTGACAACTTCATTTAGAAGCTGCAGTGATGCATATTTACTCCTCATATCAAAAACGCTCACCTCATGATGAAGCCCCGTCGATGTAAACATATTTGTGAACAATGCCTCGATATTTGCTATTAAAGCAAGGCGCTCCATATCTTCTACATCATGAAAAGTAAGCATGGCAATATCGATATCGCTGTCGCTTCTGAGTTTCCCTTTTATCAAAGAACCGTATATATAAAGCGCCGCAATTTTTTCAGGCACCGCGACTGTTTCGAGTCCGCGTTCCAATGATTTAATTACATGGTCTGTTTTCATTATATCAGGAAGCCGGTCTCAGCTTTTCTCTAATATGTTTTGTTAATAAATCAACAGTAAACGGCCTGCCGTCATATTTATTAATCCTCGCCTTAAATTCATATCCCGTCTCTGCCCGCATAAGTTTGGCAAACTGACCGCCGGCATTATTCTCTATACAAACAGTCATCCGTGCATTTCTTAAAACGGAGAGATAATCGAGTTTCTCCGTTCCCGGAAACGGATATATCTCGCTGAAGTGCAGCATTGCTATCTTCATTTCTTTTGACAGCAGATCAACCGCTTCTTTCATCACGCCATAGGCGGACCCCCATCCTGTTATAACTATTTCCGGATCGGGATTGCCATGAAGTACGGGAGGATCTATCTCCAGTTTAATAAGCGGCAATTTTTTAAAGAGCCTCTTCTGAACCATCTTTATTCTTGTCTCGGCGTCTTCAATAATATGCCCTTCTTCATTATGCTCATCGCTATCGGTTACGATGAGGTGTTTGGATTCGCCGGGGACTCCTAAAGGCGAGACTCCGGTTTCAGTATAGGCATGTCTTTTGTATTCCAGCAGGCCGTTTAATGCATCTCCTCTGATCCGGTAGTCGTTGCAGTGAAGTCTTTCAAGATCAAACCCCTCGTATGTCCATTCAACATCGGCGAGGTACTGGTCAAAGATAATAAAGACAGGTATCTGGTATTTCTCCGTCAGTTCAAATGCCTTATTCGTCTGATATAATGCCTGTTCAGGCGTACCCGGTGCAAAGACAACCCGCGGAAATTCACCATGGGCGGTATGGATGACAAATAATAAATCCCCCTGCTCCGTTCTTGTCGGAAGTCCGGTCGCCGGCGCGGGTCTCTGCCCCACGGCAATAACGATCGGCGTCTCGGTCATTGCTGCAAGGGACAATCCTTCCACCATCAATGCAAAACCGCCTCCTGCAGTTCCTGTCATTGCCCTCACTCCGGCAAATGACGCCCCTAACGCCATATTAATTGCCGCAATCTCATCTTCCGCCTGTTCAACAACAATGCCGTATTCCATTTCCTTGCCTGCAAGGTAATTCATGATACCTGTAGAGGGAGTCATAGGATAAGCCGCATAGAACTTACAGCCGGAGGCAATAGCTCCAAACCCTATGGCTTCTATTGCAGTCAAAAGCATCTTTGCCTTTGTGACGTCTGCCGGCATAAAGAGGCAGGCAAGACAATTCTTAACGGCAAAATCATGTCCTGCCGCTGCCACATCAATATTCGCTTTTATAACATCTTCACCTTTTTTTCTGAACGTATCCCTGATAATATCGTTGAGGATCTCCGGACTCATTTTCAGCATTCCAAGAATAGCTCCGGTAGCTACCGTATTTGCCATAATCCTGCTGCCGCCGTGGTCGACGGCAAGTTTGGTAAAGGGGATATCAAGCAAATTCGGGGTGTCGGTTTCGGAATGCGGAATTGCTCCGATTGACGATGAATCATATACTATCTGTCCCTGTTCCGTGAGTTCTTTTGCATGTTGCGAAATACTCTCCTTGTCAAATGCAACCAGAATATCTACCTTTTCTCTTGGGGCCATAACAGGCTCATCGGATATCCTTATCTGGAAAAAATTATGCCCCCCCCTCACGCGGGACTCATAATCCTGATTGGTAAAGACATGGTACCCCGACCGCGAAAAAACCCTCGCAAGGGTATCCCCGACCGTCTGAATCCCCTGCCCCGCCTCCCCGCCTATTTTGATGGTATAGTCCATAAAATTAATCCCTTAACCTAAACGTTCCAAAAGCCTTTCTCGACGTGAAAGGCAGGCATGATTAAAAAGCTTTTGGCGACTCAATAATGTACTATTTACACATGGCAGCACGCATTCATCTAAAATGCACTTTAGGTTAAAAGTGCCTTCAGGTGAATATGACTCAATTTTTGTCGCATTCAAAAGGTTTTTTATCATGTCTGCCTTTTACGTTATGCGGATGAGTTTATATCCTATTCGGCAAAACTCTTGCGCAAATCACCGAGCCACACAATATGGCTCTTCTCTTCCTTAATAATCTCGTCTATAACCTTTTTCTCCTGTATCATATCTCTTAGTCCGTAATAATATAGGAGCGTCTCTCTCTCAAAACCGAGCGCAAACTTTATAGCCTCTGCTGAGGAATTCACGTTCCGAACGGCGGCAAGGGATTTGTCCTTTCCGAGGAAGAACTCGGAGTCGACAATAGCTTTCAGATAAAGCGAGACTTCATCCCACCCCTCCGGCGCTTCATCCTTTATTTTATTCTTCAGTGCGGTGAAAACCTGTTCGTGCTTTATCTCTTGCGCGGCAAGCGTCTCAAACAGTTTCTTCAGTTCATTGTTTTCATGGAACTTTTTTGCCATGGCAGTGTAGAATTCATTGCCTGTTTTCTCCGTCTGTATAGCCTGCTCTATTCCCTCTCTTACTGAAAATATCGTCATGGCGCCTCTTTGTTTATTTTTTATTCATTTAGATACAAGTTTAGTTTATATTCCTTATGTCGTCAATACCAATGATGTTTTTTTCGAGAAGATGTCCTAAAAAGATAAACCCGCCGCAGGGAGGAGATTCCGAAAAGCCTTCTTCATTACTCCTGTATTCCATCGCAAAATCACAATCATCCTCATAAAAAGGACAATGTATACACATGTTTTTTGTGAGCGTCTTTTTCGTGGCAGGGTCGGGACGTACGGCGCTTTTTTCAAAGGATAATTTGAAACCTTTTTTCATCAGTCTTTCCGCTATAACGAACCCCGAACAGGCGAGATCTTCATCTTTATCCGGTTTATAATAGTGACAATAATTCTTGCAGAGTTTGTTTCGCATGTTCTAACCCGGATTATTCACAATTTTCCTGATTGAACTGAGGATAGGGTATTTTCGCTTTCTCCTCGGCGAATCCGCCTGAGGCGGACATTCTCGGTCGTTCCTTTCTGGAAGACCCTGGAATTATTCCAGCGCCTCGCTTGCTATCCCGTCAAAGACGTCCGCAATACTGACGAGTCCTGCAAGCTTTTTCCCGTCCTCCATCACCGGCAGGAGGGGCAAATCATTCTTAAGCATAATACATGCAGCCTTTGCAAGAGTTTCATCCGGTCCCACAAATATTTTTGTAGGCGCCATAATCTCGCTCACAGGTCTTTCCATAAACTCTTTTGATCCTGCTATTCCGCCATGACTGAGAGTTGATAATGACTGCTCATCATCCCGTTGGACATCATCACATAATGTTAACAAGCCGGGATTGAGACTTTTAAGGACATTACGGAGCGTAAGGATACCGATAAGATTATACTTTTCGTCGAATACAAGAACTGCCATTTTAGAGTAGTATTTCTTAGTCTTTAAAAATGATACTTTAATGATTTTTGCAGCCTGACCTATCGAAAACCAATAGGGGACATGGGGATAGTCAAAAATACTCTTCATCACATCTTTAACGGTTATATCATCAGACAATTGATCCTCCTTATTCAGGCAAATCTCCGCTCAAATTCCATATGGAAATTAATCCTGTCGATTCTCTTAACAGAGCGCGTATACATAATCTGGGTGTCGCCCGAGTAAAAATATTGCTGGAGCAGTAGAGCCGTCGCCCCTTCGTTTAAGCCCAGGAGCACGCTTTCGTTAAGGTTGAGAAACGTTATATCTATATAGTTTTTTGCCTTCGTAATCTTTATGCCATATTTCTTTTCAACAATATCAAAAAGCGAATTATCTTCAATATTATCTTCCAGGAGGAGTGGACAGACATGATACGGGATATACGTTTCCTGTACCAATATGGCTTCATCTTCTATCAAATATAGCCTTTTTATATAAATAACATGCTTATCAGGAGAGATATCCAGCCTGATATCAAGATCGTCAATAGGCATCATGACGGTATGGGCAATAACTTTAGTCTTGAAAGAGAATTCGTCTTCAAACATCAACTCTTTAAGGCTGGTTTGCATAGCAATGCCTTCGGATACGGTACTTTTATTGATGAATGTGCCCTTCCCCTGTTGACGCATCAGATAACCCTGTCGTACAAGTTCAAGGATAGCGCTTCTAACTGTTGCTTTACTTACATCATAGGTCTTGCAAAGCTCTTCCTCCGTAGGTATCTGTGAACCCACTGACCATTCGCCGCTCTCAATTTTACCCTTGATAATCTCGAGCAGTTGTCGATATAGCTTCTGATGACTTCCTCTATCTATTAATATCATAATTATAAATTCAGCAAACTAAATGGGCCAATAGTAATAATATTATTACAATATTTCAAAGATAATTACAATATTATTTTTACCCTGAATTCTCATAACCCTTCGGTTCACAAAAGAGATGGTTTGCACACAAAAATCGCTTAATTTGGTTTAAAGTTTTTTAAGCAACCCATTAAATATACTCAATTTTTTATAACTTATTTGTTTTCTTGTGAGTAAGGGTCAAGATACAAGTCCGGAGTTTTGAGACTAATTTTTTGAGGGAACAAAATCATTTACCGTCAGAATATCATAAACCGGATAGCCTAAGGTTTCAATATTCCGTCTGCCGTTTTGTTCGCAGCGGTCTACAAGGACAATTACCGCATCGATAATAAGGCCGTTCTCTTTTGCAACATTTATCGCCTTTATTGTAGAACCGCCGGTAGTGATAACATCATCAATAATAATCACATGATCGCCGGTTTTTACATTTCCTTCTATGGGAAGTCTCAGTCCGTGTTCTTTAGGTTCTTTTCTTATTACAAACGCCTGGATCGGTTCTTTAACGCTATAGGAATACATGGCAACGGCATAAGCAATGGGGTCTGCCCCCATGGTAAGGCCGCCTATGGCATCGGGATGTAAGCCGAGTTCTTTGATTTTCTCAAAAATAATCCTGCCTGCCAGATACATGCCGTCAGGGGACTGAGTCGTTTTTTTCATATTGAAATAAAAATTACTGACAGCGCCAGATACGAGTTTAAACTTAGGCTCGCTGCTGTATTGAAAAGAGCGCTCTTTTATTATTTCAATAAGATTTCCCTTCAAATCCATCGTAAATTATATGAATTATAAGGATAAATTTGCAATTATTTTTCGAGCCTACGACAATTTTCTTGGTAAATTCATCTGCAAAAGCTGGAATACATGATAGCTTCCCCCTTGGGTTAAGGGGGATTGAGGGGGTTACTTTACTTGTTTCCTTTTATTTCATTTAAGTAACTCCCCCTTGCCCCCTCTTATCCCAAGAGGGGGATTTAAAACTGTCATGCCTTTAACTTAGGTGAAATATATTTACCCATAAATTTGTCGCAATATTTTTTGTTTAATTGGATTACCCACCCGCGCGTTTGGGTTTGTATCCCATCCCCTGAAGCATCGTGATGATCGCATCACAGTGGTCACCCTGGATTTCGAGGACATCATTCTTGAGGGCGCCGCCGGTTCCGAGACTTGTTTTTAATTGTTTGAAAAGCGCCTCTCTGTCTTTTCCCGGCATCTGAATGCCTTCTATCAGGGTAACGGATTTGCCTCCGCGTCCTTTTCGATCAAGGCGGACATAAACCTTCTGTTGCGAAAGAGAACCTCTTGCCTGTGGAGCTTTACCGGCAGGCTTCTCCTTATTGGGAAGGATCTTATCCGTGGAATAGACGAGTCTTGATTTTTCTTCGGGCATGATTGATTTTAGCATTTCTCCCTTGTAATCCGTTTATTCCATATGTGAGTATAAACTGTGCTTGCAATTTCCCTTCAATCGGGCAGCAACGGCAACTGTATTTACGTTGAAACAAACGGCGTAAGACTGCTGTTTGACGCAGGCATTTGCGGCAGCAGAGCGGCGTCCAGGCTCGAAGCGCATGGCCGTGATATTCGAAATGTAGACGCCTTGATAATTTCACACGATCATGCCGACCATATAAGTTGTGCGGGTGTGTATCAGAGAAAATTCGGGCTGCCGATTTATATTACTCCGATGACTCTGCAAAAGGCTGCAAGAGAAGACAAACTCGGGAAATTAAGCAATGTAAACCACTTTCTGGCAGGAGAAAAGCTCCAATTCGGAAAGGTGTCCGTGCAAACAATCCCCACACCGCACGACGCTGCAGACGGAGCAGCCTTTGTAATATCTTCCGGGGGTAAAAAGCTCGGGATACTGACCGACCTCGGGCATGTTTTCAGGGAACTCTTCGACGTAATATCCTCTCTTGATGCGGTCTTTATCGAAAGCAATTATGACCCTGAGATGCTTGCCGGCGGACCATATCCCGCTTTTCTTAAAAAAAGGATCCGGGGCCCGCAAGGACATCTTTCCAACAGAGAGTCCGCCGAATTGCTACAGTCCGGCGTCAAACTTAAATGGGCATGTCTGGCGCATCTTTCCGAAAGCAACAATAACCCGCGCGTCGCATTAAAAACCCATCTTGAAATTGCAGGTAACAGGCTCACTTTTTATACAGCCGGCCGTCACATGTCGTCAGGGATACTGACGGTTTAACTCAAGTAACCCATCAGTTGTAAAAATGGAAGGCAGACATGATAAATCCCAAAAGCTTTCGGGATTAAATGCTATAAAAAATACTCCATATTCACCTGACGGCACTTTTAGCCCGGATTATTCACAAATTTTCCCGATTGAACCGAGGATAGAGTATTTTCGCTCATTCTCGGTCGTTCCTCCCTCCGAGGCTTTTGCCTCCTTATTTTTATATGCCGTATTTGACTATCGGCAAAAAAAACCGCTCAAATACTCTATCCTCGGTTCCTGTTGCCGATTTTATGAATAATCAGGGTTAGCCTTATATGTATTTTAGATAAATGCATATCAACCGGTGTTAATAGTGCATTATGGAGTCGTCCGCACTCAGTCCCGAAAGCGTTCGGGGCGAGGAGAACTTAAAAGCTTTTTAATCATATCTGCCTTTCAAACGTTATAATATTCTACATATCATAAATAAAGGAAGGGACAAAAAAGGTGACGCCAAATAAGGATAAGTTCAGCGGCTGCTTGATCGGCCAGTGTCTGGGGGATGCGGTCGGTTTTGCCGTCGAGGGTTATTCCCCGGCAGCCTGCAAACGTTATATTGAAGATTTTGTAAGGACTGATAAAGTCGGAGAGTTCGGACATTTCCTGTTCCCTTTTGGACAGTACTCGGATGATTCCCAGCTTGCCCGTGAACTGATGCAGAGCTATGCAAAATGCGGGAAATTCGATCCGGCTGATTATGCTGAAAGGATAGCGATGACCTTTGTGGAAAAAAGAATAATCGCCTTTGGTTATTCCACAAAAGAAGCGGTGAAAAGATTATGTCAGGGAATTTCATGGGAAGAATCAGGAGCTCCGCCGCCGGCTGCAGGCAACGGAAGCGCCATGCGCGCAGCGCCAATCGGTCTGTTTTTTTACGACAAGCCTGAAATGCTCATCCAGGCAGCGCACGATCAGGGAAGGATCACCCACAAAGACCCCAGAAGCTCCGCAGGGGCAGTGGCGATCAGCGGCGCAGTGGCATTGGCATTACGGGATAATATCATCAATCCCGAATTTTTTATTTCAACCCTTGCAGAATGGACAGGGACAATCTCGCCCGCTTTTTCCTCTGAACTAAAGAAACTTCCGGACCGGTTATCCCTGCCTCCCGAAGAAGCTGCGACGGTTATCTCCGGGGCGGGGTTTGACCCCGACTATATTGATGACGATGAATGGAAAGGCATGTCCGGATTTGTTATCAGCAGTGTACTCTGGAGTCTTTATGCCTTTCTCAGGTCTCCTGATAATTACATGGAAACCATCTGCACGGCTATCTCGGCAGGCGGGGACACCGACACAACGGCAGCTATGGCTGGCGCCGTCAGCGGCGCCTATCTTGGTATCGATGCAATACCTTCACATTTAACCAAGCATCTGACGGATCGGAAGACCTGGGGATTTGACCGGCTCGTTGAACTGGCGCATAAATGTTATGAGATAAAAACGCAAATATGATCCCCCTCTCCTCCATCCCATCCTCTACCTGTCAGGGGAGGGGCAGTGGGTTGTTTCCCCGCCATTCAATCCCCCAAAAACCTCTTGACAATTGCCGCATATTAATATACATTTGTATATATGAAAGGACTCACTGACAAGCAGCAACGCATTCTCGAATTCCTAAGGGAATACACAAAAAACCACGGCTACCCGCCTACCGTCAGGGAGATCGGGGAGCATTTTCAGTTCCTCTGGGCTGCGGCGCGGGGGCATCTTAAGGCTCTTGACAGAAAGGGCTTCATCAAATTAAACCCTTCAAAATCCAGGGGCATAGAGATACCGGGACTAATGTCGTCAGAAGGTTTAATGCTGCCGGTTGCAGGGACAATCAGGGCCGGCAAGCCGATACTTGCAAGAGAGGAAATCGACGCGCACATTATGGTCGACAAATCCCTGTTCCCGCATCAGGACTCCTTCTGTTTAAAAGTAACCGGAGACAGCATGATCGACGCGGGAATATTCGATGGAGATTATGTGATAGTAAGGCCGCAGAAGACAATCGGGAACGGAGAGATAGCCGTTGTGCTTTTAGAGGATGAGGCAACGGTAAAACGTGTCTTCAAAGAGAAAAATAAAATCATACTGAAACCGGAAAACAAAGACATGCAGCCGACGGAACATAATGCAAATGAAGTGATTATCATCGGCAAGGTGGCAGGGGTTATTCGGAAACTGTGATTAGGGTCTTTGTAAAAAATAAATAAACACCCTCCCCAACCCCTCCCCTCAAGGGAGGGGCGAATTTACTACCCTCTCCCTTGAGGGGAGAGGGCAAGGGTGAGGGTGCTTAACAGTTTATATACAGATTCTAATCAAGGTCTTTAAAATGCACATCGGAGAAGCCATAAGCGTTATCGCCTCATTCGGCCTGCCGTATAAAATACGGCCGGTCCGTTTCAAATGGAACGGCAGGCTCTTCGAGGTAAAAGAGATAACCTACTCCTGGCAGACAAAAGAAGGCCAGACAAAGGTTTATCACTTCTCTATAACGGACGGGAAAACGTTGTATGAATTGAGCTTTGACATCGTTTCGCTTTTGTGGCATATCGAGAGACTTGAGGTGTAAACTTAAGTAAACTATGCGTCTTCAATGCATGACCAAAATAATCCTCTGTATAGACATGGACGCCTTTTTTGCCTCGGTGGAGCAGCAGTCGAATCCGAAGCTGCGGGGGAAGCCGATTGCTGTTATCGGGTTAGGCGGGAGAACCGTTATCACGACCCGTTCTTACGAGGCGCGGAAGTTTGGCGTGAAGACGGGGATGAATGTTTATGAAGCGAAGAAGCTCTGCCCGCATATCATTTTTGTTGTCGGTGATAATGAGAAGTATACCCATACCTGCACGGAACTGCAGAAGATATATCTGCAATTCACCCCAGATGTGGAGGCATATTCCATTGATGAGGCATTTCTTGATGTGACCACTACACACCATCTCTTCGGTGGACCAGAGGCCATTGGTTATTCCATCAAAAAGCAGATAAAGGACCAGTTCGGCATCACCTGCACGGCCGGCATTGCTCCGAACATCCTCATAGCTAAACTTGCCAGTGACATTGCAAAGCCTGATGGATTGAGGTGGATTAAACCTGAAGATGTGGAAGCCGTGCTTGAAGAGCTTCCGCTGAAGGAACTCTGGGGAATCGGCTCAAGGCTCACAGAAAAGCTTGGGGCATTTGGTATAAAGACCTGCGGGCAATTAGGCAGAGCGCCGGTGAGCCTGCTGCGAAATAAATTCGGTATTATGGGTGAACATCTAAAGACTATGGGCATGGGGCTCTGCAACAGGCCGCTTTATGTCCATGAGGAAGACCCGAAGTCCGTCGGCCACAGCATAACATTTCCAAAGGATTTATCCGACAGGAAAGATATAGAAGCAGAGATTCTGAAGCTGAGTGAAATGGTCGGACGGAGGGCAAGACGATACTGCTTTACCGGGCGGAAGGTAACGCTTGTTGTGCGATATCCTGACTTTCAGACTTTTTCAAGACAGACAACATTGCCTGATTATACCAGCCACACGCATGAAATTTACAAAAGCGCTCTTTCAATACTGAACGGTATCCGGTTGAGAGACAACGTCAGGCTACTTGGCGTATCATTATCAGACCTTGTCAGAGAAAGGCATCAGATATTGCTGTTTGAAGAACAGCGCAGAGAAAAGGCGCTCCTTCAGACAATGGATACGGTGAATGACAAATTCGGAGATTTCAAGCTTATATGGGCATCATACCTTGAACAAAAAGAACCCCCGCGCGTCATATCTCCCGCATGGAAACCTTCGGGCATAAGACATATTCGTGTACGGAATTAGGCAAAATGCCTGCATAGGCGTCTAAAATTCTGACATATAGAAACCGTTCATACCGGCGGCACCTGTTAACCCTAATATTGTAATGCGGATTATTTTTTTGTCTTTCTGAATCTGTCCAGCGATACTATTTTTTCTTCCTCCGATTTCTCCTCTTCAGACCCTTTTATTGCTTCCGATTGCCCGGCGGCATCCCGGATGTCCCACCTGTCATACTTCACCCGCGCATCCGGAGAAAAGACCGATACGATATCGTCGGCATGCAGATAACATTTTTCAGACCTGTTGACTGTTCCGAACCCAAGGGCGGTGATAATGCTTCCATCTTCGTTCCATTGAAGGTTCTTATGGTTCTTCAGGTTAAAAATCAAAACCAGGCCGTTTTTCTTTTCTTCCTCTGTAAACCCCCTGTTTCCGATAGTTGTGTTATCCGAATATTTCACGCCGACATAAACGCGCCCGAAATCATTCAACAGGTCATAAAAAAGATTTTGCAGATACTTAAGCTGGCTCTTCATAATCTTTTTATCTTATAACAAATCCTCTAAAATTACTAAGGAGTTCATAAGTAAAGCCACACACCCTCACCCTTACCCTCTCCCCTCAAGGGAGAGGGGACTTAAGAATCGCCCCTCCCTTGAGGGGAGGGGATAAAGGGGAGGGTGTTTAAAGGTGTCCTTACTTATGAACTCATTAGTAAGCAAAATTTTTAAAGAATCGTTTCCATTTTCAATAGAGAAACAGGATAAACGCTTTTTCATTCCTGTAAGTCGCATAATTTGTTATCATTTATAAGAAGAGGCAAGGTCACAATGATAAGGGAGAAATAAATGAGGCTGAACAAAAATTTATTTTTCGATACAATATTGTTGAAGTGATATGGATTAATAATAAACAAAAGGAGCAAATGTGATCGATTTAATCGGAAAGATGGTGATAGTTGAGGCGGAAGACGGGATTACGTATACCGGCAAGCTTGTCGAGATCGGAGAAGAAGAGGTCCAGCTTGAATCGGAAATGGGGTGGGTTGTGATAATGAACGACAGAATTGCAAATATAACCGAGAAGAAAGTTTAGCCTATATTATTCATTAAATTGGCAACAGCAACTGAGGATAGAGTATTTGAGCGGTTTTTTTTGCCGATAGTCAAATACGGTATTTGAAAACAAAGAGGCAAAAGCCTCGCAGGGAGGAACGACCGAGAATGAGCGCAAATACTCTATCCTCAGTTCAATTAAAAAAAATTTATGTATAATACGAGTTAGCGCTCTCCCCTGCCCTGCGGGCCGCATAACGGCAAAGGCGCCGGCAACTACCCCATATCTCCTAATGCATACTGCGCCAGCGTTACTGCGGCGATTGCTGCGGTTTCCGCCCTGAGAATCCTTTTGCCGAGAGATGCCGCAACGAGACCTTTTTCTTTTGCCAGTTCTACTTCTTCCTTTGTAAACCCGCCTTCGGGGCCGATAACGATGAACAAGGATGAAGGATGAGGGATAAAGGATGAAACCGCATCAGAAAATCGCTCACTACCTTCCTCATAAAAAATGAAGCCCTTTAAATCGTTGCCTGTGAATATATCTTGAAAAGAAACCGGCTCATGAACAACAGGTATTACAGTTCGCCCTGATTGTCTTGATGCTTCTTCGGCAATCTTTTGCCACCGTATAACTTTTCTTGTTTCTCTCAACTGGCTTCTTTCTGTTACGACGGGGACTATCTCCCTTACGCCAAGTTCCGTTGTCTTTTGTATAACCAGGTCCATTTTTTCGCCTTTAAGCAGGCTTTGTACAAGAGTAATATTGACCGGCGATTCAGGATTGCATGGGAATTTTTCCAGAACGTCGGCAATTACTTCTTTCTTGCCGGCTTTTGATATCGTTGTCTTGAAACAGTTTCCTGCTCCGTCAAAGATGACAAGAGCATCTCCTTCTTTACATCTCAGAACGGAGGCGAGATAACGGGCCTTATCGCCGGTAATCGAGATTTGATTATTTACGCTATGAGTATTGGAAAGATATATCCTCAACATAGGGAAAATTTTATAGAGTTAAGTATTACCCTTTTCTACTTTTCCGCTCCGGTAAACAAATCTTTGAGTTTGTCCTTGAAAGACTTTGCAATTTCGTCCCCGTTTATATTTGCAAATTCTTCAAGGAGTTCTTTTTGTCTCGCTGTAAGGGTCTTCGGCACTTCGACATAAACCCTAACGATCTGATCTCCCCGATGGCTGCCGCCGAGCTTCTGGACACCCTTTCCTTTCAGGTGGAATATTCTTCCCGAGGGGGTACCTGCCGGGATTTTGAGCTTCTCCGGTCCGTAAAGAGTCGGCGCTTCGATCTCGGAGCCGAGGGCTGCCTGGGGGAATGAGATCGGGATGTCGCAGAAAAGGTCGTGCCCGTCTCTCTTAAAAACGGGATGCTCTTCGACATTGAGATAAATATACAAATCGCCGCTGGGGCCGCCATGAAAGCCCAACTCCCCTTCGCCGGAGACCCTTAGCCTTGAACCTGTGTCAACGCCTGCGGGTATCTTTAGATTAATATTCTTATGCTTCCTTGTTTTGCCCTGGCCGTTGCAGGTCTTGCACGGGTCCGTTATGACTCTGCCCTCGCCGCCGCATTTGCCGCAGGTTTTCGATATGCTGAAAAACCCCTGCTGCATTCTGATCTGGCCGGCCCCCTGACAGTTCGGACAATTTACAGGCGCTTTTCCGGGAGCAGAGCCTGTTCCTTTGCATGCATTACAGTCTTCCCATCTGGGCACTTCAATGTCCTTTTCAATTCCAAAGGCTGATTCCATAAGGGTAAGGTCAAGATCGTACCGCAGGTCATTTCCCTTTGTCGGTCTTGCCCTGCGCCTGCCTGAGAATGTCCCGAAGAAATCTCCGAACAGGTCCTCAAAAACATCTCCGAAACCTCCGCCGAAGGGACTGCCGCCGTATCCGGCGCCCATTCCTTCAGACGTACCGAACCTGTCATAGTGGGCCCTCTTTTCGGCAACGCAAAGACACGAGTAGGCCTCGTTTATTTCCTTAAATTTATCTTCGGATTCTTTATTGTCGGGGTTCCTGTCGGGGTGGTACTTCATGGCAAGCTGTCTGAAAGCCTTTTTGAGATCGGCCTCAGAGGCGTCACGGGTCACGCCGAGTATTTCGTAATAGTCTTTCATTATATTTCCATTATCAGATTTGACGGATTAGCAAATAGTCAGATTTGTATTATACAAAATTCACCCCCCTAAATTCCCTTTTAGAGTCCGCTTCGGACAAAGGCTTTAGAGGGGTGTTAATGTTAATGCCGGATTATCGCAGTCCGGAAAGCTTTCCGGACTGCGGCTGCAATATAAATTTATTTTTTATCTTTATCTACATCCTCGAATTCCGCTTCCACCACTTCCTCCTCAGGCCCTTTTGCTCCTGCCTGTGCTCCTGCGCTGGACGATTCTGTCCCGGCTCCGGCATCAGCGCCGGGCTGTGCTCCCGCGCCTTTATACAGATGTTCCGCAAGTTTATGCGATTTGCCCGTAAGGTTTTCTACGGCGGATTTTATTTCAGACGGCTCCTGGCTGGTATCTTTCGCCTTCCTGCATCTTTCGAGCGCCTCTTCGATCTCCTTTTTTTCGGATTCGGAAAGCTTATCGCCATAGTCTTTCAAGGATTTTTCTACGGAGTAAACAAGGGTGTCGGCTTCGTTTCTCACTTCGGCAAGCTGTTTTTTCCTCTTGTCCTCATCCGAATGAGCATCGGCATCGCGCACCATCTTTTTTATCTCTTCTTCGGTAAGACCGCTTGAGGCTGTTATCCTGATAGACTGCTCTTTGCCCGTACCGAGGTCTTTGGCCGCGACGTGGAGGATGCCGTTCGCGTCTATATCAAAAGTAACTTCTACCTGCGGCACGCCTCTCGGCGCAGGCGGGATCCCGATTAGCTCGAAGTTGCCGAGGAGCTTGTTGTCCGCAGCCATCTCCCTCTCGCCCTGAAATACCTTTATAGAAACAGCGGGCTGATTGTCAGTAGCCGTAGAGAATATCTGGCTCTTCTTTGTCGGAATTGTCGTGTTCCTCTCAATGATCTTGGTGAAGATACCGCCCAGCGTTTCAATACCCAGAGAGAGGGGGGTTACATCCAGAAGCAATACTTCCTTGACGTCTCCCTTGAGGACCGCCGCCTGAATTGCCGCGCCGACTGCAACCACTTCGTCGGGATTAACGGACCTGTTGGGTTCCTTGCCGAAAAAGTTCTGTACCGTCTGCTGAACCTTCGGTGTCCTTGTCTGTCCACCAACAAGCAGGATTTCGTCAATATTGGTCGTTGCAAGATTTGCGTCTGACAAGGCGTTTTTGCATGGCCTGATCGTATCCTCTATCAAATCCCCGACAAGCTGCTCAAGTTTAGCCTTTGTGAGTTTCATGAGCAGATGTTTCGGCCCTGTTGCATCTGCCGTGACAAAGGGCAGGTTTATTTCAGTCTCAGAAGCTGTTGAAAGCTCTATCTTTGCCTTCTCGGCGGATTCTTTAAGCCTCTGCAGTGCCATCTTGTCGTTTTTAAGTTCTATCCCCTGATCTTTCCTGAATTCCTCGACAAGCCAGTCCATAATCCTTAAATCAAAGTCGTCGCCGCCGAGATAGGTATTGCCGTTTGTCGACTTGACCTCAATAACGCCATCCCCGATCTCGAGTATGGATATATCAAAGGTCCCGCCTCCAAGGTCATAGACCCCGATCTTCTCTTCCTTCTTTTTATCCATGCCATACGCAAGCGCGGCAGCAGTAGGCTCGTTGATTATCCTGAGGACATTCAACCCTGCAATCCTTCCCGCATCCTTGGTGGCCTGTCTCTGACTGTCGTCAAAATAAGCCGGCACGGTTATCACAGCCTCCGTAACCGGCTCGCCGAGATAGTCCTCCGCTGCCTGTTTCAGTTTCTGAAGTATCATTGCCGATATTTCAGGCGGCGAATAGTTTTTCCCTCTTATTTCCACATGGGCGTCATTGTTCGCAGCTTCAATTATCTTGTATGGAAGCCTTTTTTTGGCATGTTCCACTTCAGGAGAAACATATTTCCTGCCCATGAGCCTTTTTATCGAAAAAATGGTATTTTCCGGATTTGTAATGGACTGTCTTTTGGCAATTTGCCCGACAAGCCGTTCTCCTTTTTCAGTAATGGCAACAACAGACGGGGTTGTCCTGGCCCCTTCCTGATTCGGGATAACAACAGGCTCGCCTCCCTGAACAACAGCCACAACCGAGTTCGTAGTCCCCAGATCTATACCGACTGCTTTACCCATATTACGATTCCTCCTCTGTAATGTTATTTATCTTCATTGCTTCCGTCTCTCTGTTATCTTCCGGCGGTTTTTTCGACACGGAGACCAGCGACGGCCTCAGCACTTTGTCTTTTAATTTATAACCTTTTCTGTATTCTTCCACGACTAGATTTTCCTCCACGTCGTCACGCTCAACCTGCGACATGGCATGATGTACCGAAGGGTCAAAATTCTCCCCTTCCGCCTCAACTGCAGTCAGTCCGAATTTCTCAAGCGTCTTCATCAATTCCTTATAGGTGATTTCAACACCTTGTATCAGCCCTGTAGAAACTTCATCCGATGCATGCTTCAATGCCAGCTCAAGGTTGTCGATAACGGTCAACAGTTCATAAAGAAGGCTTTCCTGCCCGTATTTGAGCAGCTCTTCCTTGTCTTTATTGACCCTCTTTTTGTAATTGTCAAATTCGGCATAAAGCCGCAGATATTTTTCGCTCATTGCCTTCAGCTCTTCCGTAAAGCGCGCGCCCTCATCGGCAAACGCATTTTCAGTCTCTCCTTCTATTACGGTGAACTCTTCTTCAGGCGGGACAGCTTGATCTTGACTCATATGATACTCCTGTATTTTTTACTCTATCTTCCTGCGAGCATTCTGGTAATAAATTTTGCCGTATTTTCGACAATATACATTGCCTTGGCATAGTTCATCCGCGTAGGCCCGATAATGCCGACAACGCCTACCTGCCGGTCTCCCTTCCTGCAGGGAGAAACTATAAGGCTAAGGTCTTTCAGCCCCTCCATGGAATTCTCGGAACCTATAACAACCTGCACACCTTTAGAGTCAGCGAGCTTGTCTAAGAGCATGATTATCACATGCTTGTCCTCAATTGCCCTGGACAGTTCCCGGATTCTTTTCAGATCGGCGAAATCCGGCAGTTCAAGCACTTCCGCCAGCCCGGACACAAAAAGTTCATTGAATGGGAAATAAAGCGCTTCCTTGCATACGCTCATTGCCTTGGATATAAGGCTATCACATTTTATCTTTTCCTTCGACATTTCCCTTAATAATCTGAGGCGAATCTCATCAAAGGTAGAGCCGGAAAATTCAGAGTTGAGGTAATGGGCGATCCTGTTCAGGTCTTTCTGTGAAATCTCCGGGTCTACTGATATGACTTTGTTTTTTATCAGTCCTTCATCCGTAAAGAGCACTACAGCCGCTTTATTAGCCTGGTACTTAAGAAGGTTAATTCTGCTCAGTGTCGTCATGTCTGACGCCGGAGACATGGCTACACCGAGGTAATGCGACAACATCGAAAGGCTCTTTGTAGTTTCGCTCAGCAGTAAATCTATATTGTTTTTTAATATCTCAAGTCTTCTGTATAACCCCTGAAGGATCTCAATCTCAATGTTAGAATAAGAATCGCCTTCTGCAGTAATCGAATCGACGTAAAACCTGTACCCAAGGTCAGTCGGGACCCTGCCTGAAGAGGTGTGAGGCTGGGCAAGAAAACCCATTTCCTCCAAGTCTGCCATTATGTTCCGTATCGTAGCAGAAGAAAGTCCGAAAGAGTACCTCTTGGTGACTACCCTTGACCCAACAGGGTCGGGGTAATTGATGTAACTCTGGATCACCGCATAGAGGACTTTTTTGCTTCTTTCGTTTAAATTTTCCATAGTTAGCACTCTCAATGGTTAAGTGCTAATACTTTAACAAGTGGGAGCGTGTCGTGTCAAGAGAGGGGCGCAACTATTTATAACATATATAAATTTTAGGTTTATTCCTTTATCTCATCCCACGGCACGCTTCTGTTCCTGCCGTTTCGTTTAGCGTGGTAGAGGGATTTGTCGGCGCATTCGATGAATTCTTCTCTGCCTTCCTTTATGCCTTCGTCATAGGTCGATATCCCTATGCTTATTGTGACATGAAAGGTTTTTTGTTCGGAAGAAAACTCCGTATTCATGACCGTCTTTCTGAGGCGTTCCGCCATGTTCATTGCGCCTTTCGCATCCGTGTTCAGCAGAATGACCGCAAACTCTTCACCGCCATACCGGGCAGGTATGTCTATGGTCCTCACCGTCTTTCTGATCTTGTCGGCAACCCCTTTGAGGACTGCGTCGCCGACCGGATGGCCATAGGTGTCGTTTACTTTTTTAAAGTAGTCGATATCTATGAGAAGCAGTGAAATCGGTTCCGAGAACCTCTCAAGTCTGCTGAATTCCTGTGACAGCCTTTCCTGGAAATGTCTGTGATTAAACAGCCCGGTAAGGCCGTCCGTTACGGCGAGTCTCTCTATCTCCGCATGGAACCTGGCATTAACCATGGAGATTGACGCCTGGTTTCCGAGCACTTTAAGGAGATCTATCTGCAAAGGGCTGAAGGCATTCGTTTCTTCCGAAAAGAGCGCGAGTATACCCATAAGCTCTTTTTCATACAGCAGTGGCAGCAATACGACGGAGCCTATACTGTTTGTTTTGAAAGGCATGACCGGTGAACGGTAATCTCTGACATCGGACAGATTATAAAGCTCACGGTTTTTCACCACCATGTCGAGCAGAGTGTTTTTCAGACTGTATGTTTTCTTCTCAGGAGGCTGGAGCCCTTTTTGATTCAGTAGCTCGAATTCCCTGCCTTTTGCCATAAAAAAAGCTGCCATTGCCGGAGCAATCCTGCAGGCGCCGTCAATAAGGTTCGTGACAATAACGTCTATATTCAGGGACGAGAGGAGTTTCGAGCTCTCTTCGTTGAGGATCTTTAAGGTGAACTGTGACCGCTGTATTTGAGGATAAACACGTTCCCTCTGGAGGACCCTCATAATCTGCATTGAAAACACATTAAGGGTATCCTTGTCGGCGCCGGAGAAGGCATGAAACCGCGTGCTGTCGGCGGCTATCACACCAAGCGGGAACTTGCCGTCTATAACAGGGACGACTGCCAGAGATGAGATGCCGCCTTTTTTCAGATAGCCGGCCTCTATCTTCTTCTCATTGAGCTCCGAAGAGACAATGGCCTTTTTTTCTTTATAACAAAGGGTAATGATACCGTTGTCCGATGGTATAATCCCCTCGAGGCCGTCCGTGGAGCACCTCAATTTCAGCCCGCTGCCGGAACCGATGAAAAGGTTGACCGAATCTGCAAAGACGGCGGTTTTTGCTACATTAAGGAGTTCATGTATCTCGTCATCGGGTTTAAACATTGACTCAAGATAATCGGATATCACCTTTTCATCATAAAAAGATTTCGTCTCCGTGTTTGAATCGCCCAGACCTTCAAGCTCTTTTTCTCTGCGGGGCGGCCCGCCGCCGGCCTTTTTCTCCGCCTTGTCCCGCACCAAAAGTGATACACCTACCGTTACCGTCAGGAAGAAGAGAAAACCGATTTCTTCAATGAGTCCCTGCATGTTGAAAAGATTTTTCAATTCAAGAAACGGAATGAGTATCAGGAGTGAAAGGATGGTCTTTCTGCCATAGAATGCAATCAGAGCTAAAAAAAACGGGAAATACCCGAGCTTCAGCCATGGCACATGAGACGTCTGCACCGCGCCGGCAATCATGAGCGCAAGAGAAAAAAGGAATTCAACGGAATACTTTTTATCTTTGTCCTTTATGTGGAAAAAAGCGCAAACCGCAACAGTGGCAATACCGAAGACGAACCACGGGCCTTTCTGCTTCAGGGGGAATTCAAAGAGCAAACCGAGATAAGTAAGGAAAAGGAGAAGGAGAAGGAACGGGAGGAGCGTTGCTACCCGGAAGCTCTGCCTCTCTTTATCTCCTCGTCTTTGTAGAACTTTTTGTACATTAGTTCCCACTCGGGAGTTCCTTCAACGATTTTTCTGGAGTATGACTGGAGTTTTCTTTTGACAATTGCGTCTATTTCTTCTCCGATTTTCAGTTCAGCAACTATAGTCCGTTTGATTTCACTGCGGATTTTTGCCTCATCTTCCGCAGGTTCGATAAGCTTTCGTTTAGCAAGCCCTTTTAAGAGTACATGAGACAGGTGTGATATCTTGTCGTCAGAGAGCATCATAGGACGAGGTTTCTTTCCTTTACAAGCTTTTGTTTGGTGAGTTCAAAGAGTCTCCGGTAATCCATCCGGCCCTTTTCGATCTCCGCAGAGTGGCTTTTCAGGATCTCCCTGACTTCTTCGTTTAATCTGTCTTCTATCGTCAGCTCCTCCAGGATGATTTCACCTGTTTCTTTAAGGAGCTTTTCCAATGGGACGGCGGGCTTTACAAGATTTTTAAATATAATTTTGTCGACGACCTTTTTCGCAAGGAAAGGGACCCAGGTCTTCGGGACCCGCATCCTATTTTTCCGCAAAGGCAAGCAGAGCTATGCTCCTTGCCCGGTTTATGGATGCAGTCAGTTCCCGCTGGTGTTTTGCGCAGGTGCCGGTCATTCTCCTCGGAAGTATTTTTCCTCTTTCGGTAATATAGCTCTTGAGCATCTTGATATTCTTGTAATCTATATACTCAACTTTTTCCGAACAGAATCTGCAAAACTTCCTCCTCTGAAATTTCTTTTGCTGCAATGTAGCTCCTTTCTCAAATGGCTTTCTCATAATTAATATACCGTTCCTTTAAAATGGTTCTAAATCCGTAGTTTCTTCAGGCGGGTTGGAATCGGTTTCCCCCCCTCCGCTATAAGAGGCGTCCTGTCCGGACCCTTTTTTGGAGAGGAATCTGACCGACTGGGCAACGACTTCAAATTTGCTCTTCTGCTGCCCGTTGCTTTCCCATTTTCTTTCCTGAAGCCTGCCCTCAACCAGCACAGAGCTTCCTTTATTCAGATATTTACTGCATGTCTCTGCCTGTTTGCCGAAAACGACATTGTCGATAAACATCGTATCCTGTTTCATTTCGTCAGCCTGCTTATACCGGTGATTCACGGCAAGCCTCAGAGTAGCAACCGGCGTCCCCTGGGGGGTATATCTCAGTTCGGGATCTTTTGTCAGATTTCCGATCAGGATGATCTTGTTGTACACTTAAGCTTCGACCTTCTGCTCTGCCGGCGCCTCGGCAACAGGCTCGCTCTTTTCAAGTTCCTGCACCTGCTTTTTTTCAAGCCTTACAACCATGTATTTCAAAACAACATCAAAAACCTTATAGAAATCCTCAAGTTTTTTGACTGTTGCAGCGGGTGTTTTGTATATAAGAAGCACGTACAAACCCTTTTTCTGCTTGTTTATATCGTAAGCCAATTTCCTCCTGCCCCAGACGTCCACCTTCAGCACTTCTCCGCCCTGGCCTGTTACAAGATCCTTGATCTTTGTCACGGCAGCCTCAGCCTCTTCATCAGAGATGGCGGCATTCATGATAATTATGTTTTCGTATATATTCATTCAAACGGTCTCCTTATAAAATATTTTCATCCTTTGCCAAAGAAATCTCAATTTTATACCATAAAAAACAGCATAAAATCAACTTAATCGGGAATTTCCCCCTTCATGAGACACTTCTATTATACCTGAATCGAGTGATTTTTAAACCATGAGTGAACACGGGATGCCTCTGTCTCGGGGTCCCCCGTGTCTCCTGCCCGGTTTATTGCCGCATTTCTTGTTTACCTGCACAATTCCCGGAAGAGCCACGAAAGCTTAAAAGCTTTCGTGGTGAATCGCCCCTTTTAGTCCCTTATGAATCATATTCCTGCTTTTTTGGAAAAATTTTTAATTTTAAATTTTAAATTTATAATCCCGGCTCGTCCAGGTTAGGTTATAATATCACCATGTCGCTGCGTGCGTCCATAGACGTCGGTTCAAACACTCTCAGACTTTTAATCGCCGAGGTCAGGGATAATAAAATCATCGATGTTTATTCGGACAGGAAGATTACCAGACTCGGCGCCGGAATCGACGGCGCCGGAAGACTGCGGGACAAAAACATGGAAGACTCCCTGACCGCTCTGAAGGGATTTTCGGCGGTCATTGCAAAGTATGGGGTCGGAGATATCAGAGCGGTTGCCACAAGCGCCATCCGCGAGGCAGCCAATGCGGATATATTTATAAAAAAAGCGCTGAACGAAACAGGCATAGCCATAGAAGTCATCCCCGGCGTAAAAGAAGCGGAACTTACTTTAAAAGGAATTTTGTTATCTTTTGAGAATACAAAACCCGGGATATCATTCACCTCCTCTCAGTCTAATCAAAGCGTGGGGTGACTATTTAAGGGTGGGATACCGGAAGGGTATCCTTGTAATGGGGAAAATCCCGGCAGCAAGCTTATTATTGATATCGGGGGCGGCAGCACGGAATGGATAATCTATAAACCCGGCAATCCCGCAGTAATGGGGAGCATTCCTGTAGGAGTAATAAAACTATCCCAAAGATATCTAAAAAACGACCCTATTGCTCAAGCCGACCTTGATGAAATGAATAATGAAATCATGTCCGTATTGGAAAACCTCCATATGAGGATCGGACGATATTTCGACAAAAACACTTTTTTCATAGGGACAGCCGGGACATTTACCACCCTTGCTTCAATTGACCTAAAGCTTGAACGTTATAAACGGGAAAAAGTACACATGCATAAAATTCCTTTGGACAGACTGCTTCGGACGGGGAAAGAACTCCTTGCCCTGCCGCTTGAAGAAAGGAAAAAAGTAAAGGGTCTCGAACCTGAAAGGGCGGACTTGATTATACCCGGCCTCATATTTACAATTAATACTATGGAATATTTCGGATTCCGTGAATTGACGGTCAGTGATTACGGCCTTCTTGAAGGCGCGCTTTTGGAAACAGAGGAGACGTATGAAAAAAATCTTTCAAAGGCCTGAGAGCCTCAAGGACGTTCCCTTTCGGTTCTGTCCGGGCTGCGGGCATAGTCTGATACATAGGCTGATAGCCGAATGTATCGATAAGTTGGGCGTCAGGGAAAAGACGATCGGCATCGCCCCTGTGGGCTGCGCTGTTTTCGCCTATGACTATTTCAATATCGACATGATTGAATGCGCCCATGGAAGACCACCCGCAGTAGCAACCGGACTCAAACGCTCTATGCCTGACAGGGTGGTCTTTTCCTATCAGGGGGATGGAGATCTCGCCGCAATCGGGACGGCGGAGATAATCCATGCAGCTAACAGAGGAGAAAACATATCCGTATTTTTTGTGAATAACGCCACCTATGGCATGACTGGAGGCCAGATGGCGCCCACCACGCTTCCGGGCCAGAAAACGTCTACAACCCCCGCCGGCAGGAATATTCAAACCCATGGGTATCCCCTGCATGTGTCCGAACTGCTGGCAACAATCGAAGGCGTCTCTTACATAGCCAGGACTTCGGTCAATTCCTTCAAGAGTCTAATGGCCGCAGAAAAAGCGATAGAGAAGTCCTTCAGATATCAGATAGAAGGTAAGGGGTTCAGCCTTGTGGAAATACTCTCACCTTGTCCCGTGGACTGGAAATTGTCTCCCAAAGATTCCATTGCATGGATTGAAGCCGAGCTGACAACGGTATTTCCTCTCGGAACTTTCAAAGACAAGTTCGGGGAGGCGTAACTTTGGAAAACAGTATCATAATCGGAGGGTTCGGCGGACAGGGCATACTTTTTTTGGGCAATTTACTTGCCCACGCCGGCATGCTCGAAGGGAGGGAAGTCACATGGTTTCCCTCTTACGGGGCGGAGATGAGGGGCGGCACAGCCAACTGCACGGTAATCATCTCGGATGAACTGATCGGTTGCCCGGTGGTTACAAATCCGGAAATACTGATCGCAATGAACGACGCCTCGCTCACAAGATTTCAACCTAAGCTGAAACAGAACGGTATCCTCATCTTTGACTCCTCACTGATAAACGGAGAAGCCTTTCGGGAAGATATTGAGGCCTTCGGCGTCCCGGCAACCGAAACGGCAAGAAAGATCGGAGACACTAAGTCGGCCAATATGGTATTGCTTGGCGCTCTCATTGCAAAGTCCGGCCTGGTGAAAAAACTGTCCGTCTTCAAGGCGCTTGAGAGTTCGATTTCGGAGAGTAAAAAGAAGCATATCGCGGGCAACAAAAAAGCTATCACGGAAGGGATGAAATACATTGAAAATAAGAAAAGCTAAGATATCCGACCTAAAACCGGTGCATAAACTCGTCAACGAATTTGCCAGAAAAGAACAGATGATCCCCAGAGCTCTCAATGAACTTTATGAAACCGTTCGGGATTTCGTGATATGCGAAGACAACAAGGCTGTTTGCGGCGTTTGCGCACTACATATCATGTGGGAAGACCTTGCGGAGATACGGTCCCTTGCAGTAGATAAAAACTACCAGGATAGGGGTATCGGGAAAAACCTTGTAAAACAATGCCTCAAAGAAGCAAAGGCCTTGGGGTTAAAAAGGGTCTTTGCCCTGACGTACCATCCCGAGTTCTTCAAAAAGCTGGGCTTTAAAGATACCGATAAAGCAAGCCTCCCACAAAAAATATGGGGAGACTGCCTCCGCTGCCCCAAGTTTCCCGAATGCGACGAAAACGCCGTGATTATAAATCTCTAATTTACCTTCTCAAACAAATCCTTGGCAGCCCCGCAAACCGGACACTTCCAGTCGTCGGGAAGTTTCTCAAAAGGGGTACCCGGCGCTATACCTCCATCCGGGTCTCCTTCCTCGGGATTATATACATAACCGCAAACGGAACATTTGTATTTGCTCATGCTTATTATCCTTTCACAATGCTTCTGTAGAAACACGTCCTGTTTCCGGTGTGGCAGGCGCCGGAGCCGTGTTGTATAACCTTCACAAGCAACGTATCCGCATCGCAGTCATAGAGCAATTCCTTTACCTCCTGAACATGGCCTGAAGTCTCGCCCTTTTTCCAGTACTTCTGCCGTGAACGCGACCAGAAATGCGTGAATCCCGTCTCAAGGGTCATCTGAAGCGACTTTTCGTTCATATATGCCATCATCAGGATATCGCCGTTCTGCACGTCCTGAATAATGGCGGGTATCAGTCCTTTTTCGTCATATTTCAATTCCGGTATCATTTTTCTCCTCTGCAATAATTTATTCTAAAGGGTTCTTTCTCATTTTGTGTGGGTAATTACATCCCCTCCCTTGAGGGGAGGGGATTGAGGGGAGGGTGTCCTATGAAGCCTCTCCCTTATTGCTTCAAGAACTCCGCTTGTATTCGTCAACACCTCATTATCCCAAAAACGAATAATAGTTGATCTTTTTCTGAGGCCTTTTGCAAGGTGCGTTAACCCTTTTGCCATTAATTTAATCACCCTCTCCCAACCCTCTCCCCTCAAGGGAGAGGGACTTTACCCCCTCAATTTGAGAAAGAACCTTCTAAAGCTTATACCCTATCTTCCTCAAAAACTCTTTTCTGTGGGCTTTGTCCCCGGCTGTCTCTGTACCCTTTGGAGAGAAGCCGTCGATCACCCCCAGGACTCCGTTACCCTGAGATGAAGAAGCTAAGATGACTTGAAGAGGGTTTGCGGTTGCGCAGAAAATCCGGCATACCTCGGGGCAATTCTTTATCTGATTGAGGACATTAATAGGGAAAGCGTTTTTCAATAATATGCAAAAAACATGGCCTGCGGCCATCTCCTGCAGGTTTATTACGCAGGCGTTGATCAGTTCGGGATCATTCCCTTCGGTCCTTATCAGGCAGGGACCTGACGCCTCCGTGAAGGCAACCCCGAACTTGGCCTGCGGCACGGTTGTCGCCAGTATTTCGTAAAGGTCCTCTATGGTCTTAATAAAATGGGTCTGACCCAAAATAAGATTGCAGCCTTCAGGGACATCGATGTTGATTGTCTTCAATTCCATTAAACGCACCTCCTTCCTTATGCATTATAACTGATAACTATGACTTCATTTGCTATGCTATAATGAAAATAAATTTTTCCGGAGAAGTCAAGCGCTTATTCAAAGGACGATCAATGATATCCAAATATAGAAACAACCCGGCATATGGCATAACCGGAGCAGGGGAGAAGTTTGTTATTCCCGGCTCCACGGTTTTTACGGCTTTACAATTCCTGCATTTCCTGATTATTATCGGTTTTCTCCTTTGCGCCGTCTCTTCTTCTGTTGCAGCGGAGATAACAGGCCCCGAGGTAAAAATGCAGGAAAACGAAATCCATGCAACCACCTCGTTGTTACTCGATGATAAATACCTGCAGGAGATAAGGAACGGAATAAAAAAAGAGTTCAGATTCTACATAGACATATTCAGGGTATGGAATTTATGGCCTGATGAATTTGTGTCAAGCAAATCCTTCACAAGGACCCTGCGGTCTGACCCCGTAAAAACGGAGTTTATCGCAACCTCAAGCGACGGGAATACACAGATCAAAAAACGGTTCAAATCTTTCGAGTCTATGCTGAAATGGGCATTGAGTTTCGACGACCTTAAACTTGCAAATGTCCGCGACCTTGAGCCGGGCGCCTATTTTGTGCGGGTCACGGTCGAATCCAAAATAAGACACCTGCCGCCCGTAATCGGTTATTTCATGATATTTCTGCCCGAGAATGAATTCAAGATCAGGAAAGACTCGTCGTTTTTCAGCCTCGGGGCAAGATGAAAAATCTCTCTTTCAAGATCTTTCTGGCAGCGGCTTCCTTCCTCATAGTTGTCATCTTCGGTATCGAACTCCACTACATGAGGCTTGAGGCTGCTCCTTTCTCTACAAGGCTGACACTCCTGCTGCTCCTGAACCTGACTTTTCTGGCACTGCTTGTCCTGATGTTCTTTGTGGTAAAAAGTCTTGTAAAGCTATATTTCGAAAGAAAGCACAAGATCCCCGGTTACCAGTTCAAAACAAAACTTGTCGTCACCCTGGTCGTTTTGACCCTTATACCTTCCTCCTTATTGTTCATAATATCGAGCGGCCTCATTACTAACTACATAGACAGATGGTTCGTGCCCCAGATAAGAATGCCTCTGGACAGTTCGATACAGATTGCAAAGGCTGTCTATGAGAATGAGAAACAGAAGGCGCTCGAATTTGCAAAATCGCCTTCCCATGCAAAAACAACCGAGAGCGCTTACAGTGTCAGACATCTCTTAAAGGTCCCGGATGACGCTACCGAAACAATAAGACTTGCCTTTGAGGGGAAAGAAGGCGCCGAAGTCATATCAGGAGAAACAGGCGACGTCATAAGAGCGGTCGTGCCTGAATATGAAAAGGGAGCGCTGAAGAGCGTAATAGTCGTGGAATCCCCGGTCCCCGCAGCTATCACAAAAAATGTCGAAATAATAAAGGATGCCTTTGAGAGCTATCTGACGCTGGAATCGTGGAAGTTGCCCATCAAGGCGAATTTCCTTCTGATACTCGGGTTCATGACATTCATAGTCGTTTTCATGGCCCTCTGGATTGCGCTCAGGATTTCCCGGGGCATAACGGACCCCATTCAGCGGCTTGCCTTTGCAACGCAACAGGTTGCCGCAGGCGACCTCGATATAGCGGTCGATATCGAGAGAGACGATGAAATCGGACTTCTTGTAAATTCCTTCAATGACATGGTCAGAAAATTGAAAACAAGCAAAGAATCGCTTGAATCCGCTTATCTTTATATAAGGAATATTCTGAACAACATAAATTCCGGCGTTATCATGCTTGACGTCTCGGGTGAAATATCCATGATAAACGGCGCAGCCTGTTCGATCCTCAACCTCAACTCCGGGGAGGTAATTCACAAAAATTACAAGGAACTTCTGTCCAGGATAAATTCACGGGAAATCCGGGAAGTTGTCGAAGGCATTGAAGGCCGTGAGTTTAAACCGATCAAAAAGCAGGTCCGGACCCTTATAGGCGATAGGGTATCTATTCTTTTTATTTTCATAACAAGTCTCAGGGATTCCCAAAAAAAATACATAGGCCTCCTCGTTGTCTTTGATGATGTTACGGATATCATAGAGGCCCAGAAGGCGTTAACATGGCAGGACGCCGCCAGAAAAATCGCCCATGAAATAAAAAATCCTTTAACGCCGATAAAGCTCTCGACCGAACGTATGATGAAAAAATGGGAGCACAAAGACGCCGATTTTGAACAGGCCTTCCGCCAATCAACAAAGACGATCATACAGGAGGTAGACAGCCTGAAGAATCTGGTTGACGAGTTTTCCAAATACGGCAAAATGCCGGAAATCAGAAAAATGCCAGCACACATCCCTGCCTTGATCGACGAGGTTGTTCATCTCTATAAAGGATACAAAAACATAGAGGTCCATGTTTCGGCGCCGGACAATCCTCCGCCGGTGGATCTTGACGCCGAACAGTTCAAGAGGGTGATTATAAATATTTTTGACAACGCCATTCAGGCAATGTCGCATACCGGCAAGATTGATGTAGCTCTCACTTTTAATATACCATCTAATAGTGCGCTTATCGAAATAGCGGACAACGGACCCGGAATAAAGAGCGAAAACAGGGAGAAGCTGTTTCACCCCAATTTTTCGACGAAAAAAGAAGGGACCGGCCTTGGCCTTGCAATTGCGCGCAGGATTGTCAAAGAGCACGGCGGTAAAATAAATGTCAGGGACAACGTGCCCGCCGGCACGGTATTCACGATAGAAATCCCGTTAAAGGAGATATAAATGACGGATACTTCCGTACTAATAGTTGACGATGAAGAAGGCATTCGGGAAACCCTGTCAGGGATATTCCAGGACGAGGGATATAATGTTATCACTGCCGGCTCCGGTGAGGAAGCGCTAAAGATCCTCAAAGAACAAAGTCCGGATCTTGTGCTGCTTGATGTCTGGCTTTCGGGAATAGACGGCGTCGAAACCCTGCAGGAGATAAAAAAGACAAACCCCGAACTGCCCGTTGTCATAATTTCGGGACACGGGAATATTGAACTCGCGGTCAAGGCAACCCGTGTCGGGGCCTATGATTTTCTTGAAAAACCCCTCTCTCTCGAGCGGGTACTGTTAGTAGCCAAAAGGGCCCTCGAAAAACGAACGCTTGAAATGGAAAACAGGGCGCTTAAAGAGGACCTGACCAGAAAATTGAGGTTCATAGGCAATTCACTAAAGATGCAGCAACTCAGGGAGCAGATAGATATGGCTGCGAAGAGCAATAGCAGGGTAGTGATTATCGGTGAAAGCGGTTCAGGCAAAGAACTGGTTGCGCACATCCTGCATGAAAACAGCCCCAGGGCTAAAAAACCCTTTATCGAGATGAACTGCGCGGCAATCCCGCAAGAGCTTATCGAAAGCGAACTGTTCGGCCATGAAAAAGGCTCTTTCACCGGCGCCTTTGAAAGAAAACAGGGTAAATTCGAGCTTGCCGATGAAGGCACTTTATTTCTTGATGAAATCGGGGACATGTCTCTTACAACTCAATCAAAGGTACTCCGTATCATCGAGACACAGGAGTTTCAGCGCGTAGGGGGAAGCAAAAACATTAAGGTGGACGTAAGAATTATTGCGGCAACAAACAAAGACCTCAGAGAAGAAGTGAAGAAAGGAAATTTCAGAGAGGACCTGCTTTTCAGGCTCAATGTTATCCCGATAATGGTCCCGCCCCTGCGGGAAAGAAAGGAAGACATACCCGAACTTGTTGATTATTTCCTCGAATACTTTGCCGCTGAATACGGTCAGAAACCGAAGAAAATTACTCCTGACGGACTCGGTATGCTTCAGACATATGATTGGCCGGGCAATATCAGAGAGCTGAAAAACGTCATAGAGAGATTCGTTATTATGAACCCATCGAATATCATCACTGCCAAGAATATCCTCATCGGCGAATCTACCCGTTCGGACTACTTTGCCTTCAATACCCTCAAAGAGGCAAAAGACGCCTTTGAGAAAGACTTCATTGCAAAGAAACTCGAGGAAAACAACTGGAACATCTCAAAGACCTCGGAAACCCTCGATATCGAAAGAAGCAACCTCCACAGAAAAATAAAAGTCTACGAAATAAAAACACCGTAAACCCGAAAAATGCAATTACTAAGGAGTTCATAAGTAAGGACACATTTAAACACCCTCCCCTTTATCCCCTCCCCTCAAGGGAGGGGCGATTCTTAAGTCCCCTCTCCCTTGAGGGGAGAGGGCAAGGGTGAGGGTGTGTGGCTTTATTTATGAATTCCTGAGTATTTTGCATTTTTCATTTTGAATTTTTGCATTTTCATATTTTTATTCACCCACCCTGTGCAGTTTCATGAAGTTTGTCTTTGCCTGTATTGATAAGGGAGAGCTTGAGGTGATGACGATGCTGTCGCCTTTTTTAACGATCCGTTCCGCCAAAAGCGTTTTTTCTATCCCTTTCACCATCTCGTCCGTTGTCGCCGGCAACTGCATTATTTTCGGAGTGACGCCCCAGTAAAGGCTTACCCTGTTTTCTATGCTATTGTCAGGCGTAAGGGCGATTATCGGGACCCGCGGTCTGAATTTGGAGAGAAGTCTTGCCGTGAACCCTGACTGTGTGAAGGCGACGAGCGCCTTTGCATGAATGTCCTCGGCGGCCCTGCAGGCCGCATCAGCCGTTGCCTCGGCAAATATATCTCCGTGTATAAAGGAAGATTCCGTCTCCTTCATCTGCTCCGTGTGACTGATTATCCTGTCCATCATTTTCAGGGCTTCAACAGGATACTTTCCGGACGCCGTTTCCGCGGAAAGCATTAGCGCGTCCGTCCCGTCAAGGACGGCATTTGCGACATCATTTGCTTCAGCCCTTGTAGGCCGCAGGTGTTCGGTCATGGATTCAAGCATCTGAGTTGCCGTAATAACGATCTTTCCCTTTTTGTTTGCCTTATCAATCAGCCCTTTCTGTATCAGAGGCACTTCCTCGGGCGGCATTTCCACCCCGAGGTCGCCTCTTGCTATCATAATGCCGTCTACTTCGGAAAAGATTTCATCAATGTTGTCGAGGGCCTCGGGTTTTTCGATCTTTGCGATAATCGGTACGGACTGATTCCTCTTCATAAGCCATGCTTTAACTTTTTTGATATCGTCCGCATCGCGCACAAAAGAGATGGCGACATAATCAACACCCATCTTTATTCCAAATGAAAGGTCCTGTTCATCCTTATCCGTGAACGACCGCATCGACAGCTTCACTCCGGGCAGATTCACTCCTTTTCTGTCTTTCAATATTCCGCCTTCGGCCACCGTTGCAAGCACGGCATTTTTTGTCCTTCCGGTAACCGATAGCTGAATGAGTCCGTCATCAAGGAGGATTTTGTCGCCTTTGCGGATTTCCTTGAGCAGCAGAGGGTATGAAATGAAAATTTCCCTCCGGTTTCCCATGCCGTCTCCCGGAGACAGGCGGATTGTATTTCCTTTCTTTAGTTCCACGGCCCCGCCTTCAATAAGTCCAACCCTGATTTTGACGCCTTGAAGGTCCTGTAATATTGCCACAGGTTTTTTATAAATCCCCGAGAGCTCCCGGACAAGTTCAATCCGCTGCCTGTGTGTTTCATGATCACCATGGGAGAAATTCATTCTTGCAACGTTCATTCCGTTTTTAATCAGTGAAGCAATGACTTTTTTATCGGAAGATGCCGGCCCGATGGTGCAGACTATCTTTGCTTTCCTTGCGTCAATATCAGTCAATAAACCCATATTGCACCCCTTGTTCCCGCAGCTTGCAGGTCATATGTTTTTGCCATTTCTCCCCCTGGTCGGGGAAGTCCGACCGGTAATGGGCGCCGACACTTCCTTTTCTCAGGATTGCCGACTCCGTTATCAGACCGGCCAATGTAAGCATATTCTTTAGTTCAAGCTCCCGCCTCGTTACAAACTTCTTTTCCTGAATAAACGCCCACCCCTGAAGTTTCTTTTTCGCTTCGCCGAGAGATTCGGCACAACGTATTATCCCCACCCTCTCCCACATCAATTTCCTCAGAGAATGTCGTATCTCTTCCATATCAAAACGTTGAGTGCGCGTGCCTGAGGGCAATGGATGAACATCGTCACCTTCTTCCACAAAAGCGGCTTCATATTTCTGCAAAAGTCCGTCACTAATCCGCAGGCCGTAATTCGCCGCAGCCCTGCCGGCCCTTGCGCCGTATACAAGACCTTCAAGAAGGCTGTTCGAGGCAAGTCTGTTTGCGCCATGCACCCCCGTGCACGCCACCTCGCCGGCGCCGAAAAGCCCTTCAATGCTTGTAGCGCCTTCGGTATCCGTAGTTATTCCTCCCATAAGGTAATGGGCTGCCGGAGAAACGGGGACGAGTTCCCTTGTAATATCGACGTCATACTGGAGACAGGTGGCATAAATCCTCGGAAATCTGTTTTTGACAAAAGCGCCGTCCATATGCGTGAGATCAAGATAGACATGATTGCTTTTAGTCCTCACCATCTGCGATATGATCGCCCGTGAAACAACATCCCTCGGAGCAAGCTCTGCATCGGTATGATAGTCCTTCATAAATAAATCTTTGTTGATATTTCTCAGTAAAGCGCCCTCTCCTCTCATGGCCTCGCTCAGCAGAAACTGGGGCGCTGAAGGCGCATAAAGCACGGTCGGATGGAACTGTACGAATTCCAGGTCTTCAAGGACTGCGCCTGCCCTGAACGCAATGGCCATGCCGTCGCCGGTTGCAACTGCGGGATTTGTCGTCCTTCCGAAAATCTGTCCCGCGCCTCCTGTTGCAAGCACGGTAGCCCTTGATAATAATGCTACTCTCTGCCCTCCTGCCAGGATGTATGCTCCGATACACTTTCCATTGTCAACGATAAGATCTTCAGTAAAGGCATAAGGATATTTTTCAACGGAAGAGAACGACCTGACCTTTTTGAGGAGCACCCTTTCAAGTTCCTTCCCTGTTGCGTCTCCGTGGGCATGGAGGACCCTTCTCCTTGTGTGGGCCGCCTCCATCGTAAAATCGAGCTTCATGCCCTCTTTGTCAAACTCGGCGCCCCATGAGATCAGCTCCAGAATTCTTTCGGGTCCCTCTTCAACAAGTATTCTTACGGCATCTTCCCTGCAAAGTCCGTCGCCTGCCCGTAAGGTATCTTCATAGTGAATCCCCACCTCGTCTTCATCGCTGAGGGCAACGGCTATCCCTCCCTGTGCATATTCAGTGCTGCTTTCAGCAGGCCTGTCTTTTGTTACGACAATGACATTGCCGTGGGGCGCAAGTTCTATAGCAGCCCTTAGTCCGGCGACACCGCTGCCGATGATAAGAAAATCAGTGACCTCTTTAATCATATTAGAGAAGCATAAAGGATGATACAAAGGAAATCAAGTCAAAAGGTCAGGGGTTTAGATTATTTCATCTTCTCGATCATGCCGAGGATTTCTATAATCTTGTCGGTTATCAGCTTCATGGCCTTTTCCCCTTTTTCACGTGTCGCCTTTTTGGGATTGCCCCATACGCCCCCAGGCCAGTATTTCACTTTATCCCTTACCGTAAAAGGTCTCGGTATTTTTGGATACTCCTCGGCAGCTCTGCCTTTGACCAGTTCAGGCGCCAAATAGAGCATAATCGATGTCTCGAGTTCCCCTGCATGTGAATCATTTGGGGTCTCAGCAATTGCAGACAGCTCTTTCCATATGACATCATACGGAGTGAGAACTGCTATCTTTATACCATTCAACTCTTCCACCAGGACTTCCGCAGTCTCTTTCAGAGCTGACATATGGAGGCTTCCTCCGTGACCGGAAATAAGGAGGAAATTCCTCAGCCCTTTTTTGTAGGCCTCCGTTACAAGGTCATATGAAAGCCTTCTTAGAGTCTCGGGCGAAATGCTAAGAGTGCCCGGATGGTCCTTTGTAGTAGTGCAAACGCCGTAATAGACAACCGGCGCAAGAAAGAATTTTCTTTTCTTTGCCACAAACTTGAGCGCCTCCGCAATAATAAACGCATCCGTTTTCAGAGGCAGATGGCTTCCGTGTTCTTCTATGGTCCCAAATGGAAAGACAATGGTCTTTGTCTGCTTGAGATACTTCTTGAATTCAGTCATTGTCATATTTTCAAGAATATACATAATTCACCTCGATGAAAAGATTTTTATACCCAACCAAAAGGATTGCGCAGGATCGGGTTATCAACGGCAAGTGACATGGTTATTTTCCACTGAGGAGATACTGTTTTATCTTTTTTACGAAATCCACAACTTTTGGAAATATTTCGTCAATGTCTGCTTTCTTCACCTCTGGCTGCTCCATGTAGTCACCCTTCTGTCTAAGTTCAAAGGCACGGTGCAAGGTTTTGGACATGTCTTGATCAAATACGCCGCTTTTAATGAATTCCCTATCGAATAACGATATTGCCCCGTAATGTTTCGATGTGCCCAATTGTTTTTCCTGTAAAAGAGCCAACACCGCATAAAACATGGCATAGTACAATCGGTTCATTACAGACCGCAAACTCATCCCTTCTTTTAAAAGCACCATTGCCTCGCTAACTGAATCTTCAGCCTGTTTGAGTCTGTATTGAATAAGAGCAAGAATTTCCTCTTTCATACTGCAACACCTTCAAGATATACATTTCTTATGAAAACAGATTCCCGCATTGGGCTGTTCTTTAACATATCAATTCCGATTGCAACAGGAATAACAATTATATCCTCCGGAAATCCGGCTTCCCATGCGCATTCGCTTATGTATTTCTCCAAAGCATGGTCAAGATTATCCACGACTACAAAAACATCAAGGTCCGAATATTCAGCAGCGTCTCCCCTTACCCTTGAACCGAATGCCCTAATTTCATGAACTTTTGTTCTCTGAGAAACAAGAGATTTGAATTTCTCCAAAACCTTAAGTTCTTTATCTTGCATTGTTTTTGTCTCCTATAATCTTCCTTTTTGATTGTTACCTGTTTCCCAAGTCCGATATAAGTATAATATATTCATCCAGCCGGTTGGTTTTAAATTCCACGTTCCGGGATTCAACTGATTTTAAAGCCATATTTCCTTTCTCTCCCGCTATAATCTTTTCGGTTGCCCTTCTTCATAACTGATAATGGGATGTGTCCCTCTTTTTCCTTACAATGTGCTATTTAGCCATATTCAATAATAACAGCTTTACATCTGATATATTTGAAAATCCCATTTTCCGCCAAGGTCAAGCAGCCTCAGACTTTCGACCTGCCGGGCACGCAACACAAGTGGAACACTTTGTCGGGGCGTGTCATTCCTTCCCCTATGAATCCGATCAAATACCACAATGCAAAGCATCGTTCCTTTTCCTTGCAACCCGCTTTTTGTCGCAGTAAAATGTCACAGCATGTCACAGCAAGACGTAGTGCTTCGTAGGGTCAGTCGGACTCTTGGCAACGCTTTTAATGATACCCTTTTCAATCAAATCCCCTAAATCTCTTTGGGCTGTCCGGCGTATGCAGAAAGCCGCAGACTGATATTCGTTAACGGAAATTGCCCCTTCTTTTAAAAGGTATTTAATCGCCTTTTCCTGGCGGGTATTTAAGCCCGCCTTTTTAATCTTTTGCAGGGCAGCATCTTGTGTTATCAATTGTTTGCCCTTCTCCTGAATTTCCTCCATCTGTGAACGCAAACCAGTCACGAAATACTCAAGCCATCCAGTCATGTCCATATCATTATTTCTTACCGTTTGAATGGCCTTATAGTAAGCAGGTCTGTCCTTGTCATAATACTCGGAAATACTGAACAGCCGTTTGAAATCATAGCCGGTCTTATAGAGAATAAGGGTGGATAAAAGCCGCGCTGTTCTTCCATTCCCGTCAATAAACGGATGGACATGAACGAACTGAAACTGGGCGATTCCTGCGATAAAGACAGGAGACAGGTCTTCAGACTTATTGATCCAATCCACAAACTCCCGCATGAGATAGGGTACTTCAAGCGGCCCCGGTGGGGTATAAATAATTTCACGGGTCAGAGAATTGGCAACGTAATTTTGAATCCGGCGGAAATTGCCGGGGTCCGCCTTCTCTCCGCGAACGCCGCTTACTGTGATCTTATGAAGTTCCCTGATAATACCCTCAGTAATAGGGTCGTCCTTACCAAGATACTTAGAAATGAAATCCATTGCTTTTTTGTAATTCAAAAGCTCTCTTTCATCGTCCCTATTAATGCCCTTGAGTTTCTTGCCTTCAAGGATGTCTTGGGCCTGTTCAAGGCTCAAGGCTGTGCCTTCAATATGGGTTGAATGGTGGGCCTCAAGAATGAGCGCCTCTCTTTGCATGTCGACAATCCAATCGTCCTTGAGTTTGACAGCATCAAGAAACCCGCGAACGCGCTCGATTTCAACAAGGGCCTTGTTGATTTTTGGTGTTATCGTGAATTTTGGGTTAAATGGCATTTTTAGCCTCTCTCCGGTTGGATTTGAATTCCACGTTCCGGGATTCAACTGATTTTAAAGCCATATTTTCTTCCTTTTCTGTCATAATCTTTTCGGTTGCCCTTCTTCATAACTGATAATGGGATGTGTCCCTCTTTTTCCTTAATATAGACTGCCCATCTTTACAAATGACAACCTAATTGACAACCTAATCGCCAACCGCTTAGATAAGCTCATAATGAGCGGCCCTGATAATAGCTTCCCGCCGGAGTGAACCCTCCAATTTCGGAATAAAAGGAGAATTCAGTACGAGTTCCCTTGCTGCGGCTATCTGAGTAAGATCGCCGACAATTTTGTCGGTATACCGAAAATTCGGTTTAAACATCTCCCGCCTCGTCCCGCCGGTTGGATTTGAATTCCATGTTCCGGGATTCAACTGATTTTAAAGCCATATTTCCTTTTTTGCCGCTATAATCTTTTCGGTTGTCTTTCGTCATAACTGATAATGGGATGTGTCCCTCTTTTTCCTTTTGCTTCTTTTTTTCAAAAGCCTCTTTGCCCTTTTTCTCTTGCCCTTCAAATATTTTCTTCCAATCTTACCAATATCTGAACCGTGATTTCAGTATCGGTTCATCAACTGCATGGGGCACATACTTGTTCTTTTAATCTACTTTAGTCGAGACTTAAAAGGTTCTACAATTTCATCTTTTTGTTTTTTGGCAAATGAAGAAATAAATTCTGTATCAATTCCTGAAACAATACAATGAATCGGGTTAATACCGATATCACCTGTAATTATCATTTCTCCCGTTTTGAATCTAGCTATATTGATATCCCTTAGTTCATCGGGCAATGAGGCAGAATTAAATATATGTTTTTTGTCATCAGAATTTTGTATTCTGAAAATAAAAACAGTTCCACATTGTGATAATGCTGTTGGGTCAACCCAACGAGGTCTTTGGGATATCAAACATAGTGTTATTCCGTATTTTCTTCCTTCCCGGGCTATTCTTAACAATTCGTCCTTGCAATATGACTTATAAACGCTTGGAACATAGTTATGAGATTCATCAATAAATAAAATCAGCCTTGAGCCGAGTCTCTGTGCTTTTGCTGCCTCAAACAATTGTCTCAAGAAAAGTAACATAGCTATCTGTCGTTCCTCATAATTATGATGTTCGCTAAGGTCTATTATTAAACCATTAGAAATTTCGCTTACTATGTCTAAATCATCAGTTTTCTTGATCTTTAGGTCAATCTCTCGCATTTTACTAAGAACATTATATGGAATGGAAAGTCTATCGTTTGTATTATATTTGTTATATCTGTTTATATATTCTTCTAATTTACTTGCCAAGTGTCTTGTTGATTGAATTTTTTGTTGAGTAAATTCATTTATCAAGTCCTTTATATCTTTTCGTATCAGCAGTTGCTGTTGGGCTCCATTCTTAACATAAGTCGTAGTTGAGCTTTCTCCTGCTGATTGAAACCATATTCTTAGCTCACTTGCTTGTTTATCACTTATATCATAAATGTCACAAAGTAACGAGAAATACTTTTCGTTTAAAAGAGGGAAATAATGAGTTCTTATGCTCTTTGTCTCAATTATCTGAGTCAAGTTATGTTGTTCTCCTGCATCATACTTACCTGAGAATTCACCAGAGCTATCAAACAAGACAGGAACTGCAATATTAGATGGCACATCAGCGTAATATCTCAGTTTCATCAATTCCACAGCAAGTTTCGCAGCTAGATATGATTTGCCTGACCCCGTTTGTCCAAGTATGGACATATGCGTTTTAAGTAATTTATTGGGCAAGATTTTGAATGGCAAATTGTAACCTTTTAATATGCCTATATCTATACCGTCTTGCCCAAGTTTTAAAGCAAGTCTGATATCATCTTGATCAGCTTCAAAGACATTTGACCCTGGTGCAGGGGGGAAAGGCACTTCAACTTGTTCATTATTAAGTATTAGCGCCAATGTTCGCACAGTGCCAACATAAATAGTCCTTGCTGGTACAGTCTCATCCTCATCGCTTACATATTTCACATCCATTGGTCTTTCAAAATAGGGGTTAATTGCTTGCTTATCGCTGACTTCTCCGATGATTTTGGCTCCTTTTGATATATGATCAGCATTTACCTCCACAAAACGAGCTTTAAAAAAACCCTTCGCAACAAACTGGTAAACGTCAGTCGTTGCCTTGTCCAGAACCTTCCCGATAACCTCAGCCATTATTTCTCTCCAATCATTAGCAGCTTGTCCATTATATTACTCTCCTGCTTCTTCAGGGATTCCTCAAGTTCATGAGAGCCATAAGGCAGCAACAGTCTTGGCTCAGAGTCGCTACCAAAAGATTCTTTATCTGGAGAATCAGGATTCAGAATTTTCCTTATTCCTTCTTTTTTTTCTTCTATTTTGTCACGTAGCAATCCTTGTGTAAACAAGTCAAGTCTCATTGGACGATATTCGCCCCCGCCAGACATAGAAGGCGGCTTATAGAAATACGTCTGTATTAAAGAATCTTCCGAATCCCCTGGATAAGGACCTAACAAATCGCTTATGTCACTTGTCATTAATCTATGTATGTCAAAATGTAGTTTCCCCGTTTGGTAGCTCATTACAGTAGTCATTAGATCTGACGGTTCAAAAACGAGAAAACAAATACTGACTCTTTCAAGATTTAGGCATAGAGACGCTAACCTGCCTAACATCTTATCCGATGCTGACTTTTCAATGAAGAATGTGATGTGCTGATTCTCAGCCATCTCTCCAATTTCTCGTAAAATAATCTGAGTACATAAATCTGCGATCACCCTCTCATGGCATTGAGAAGCAAACTGCTTCAGTTCCTTGAAAGCTTTTTTTGCTGAAATTAGGTCTTCTTTTTTTACCGCCGTTCCCATGTAATTCTTTAATATAGCAATAGGAGTTCCAAGCTCGTATAGCGTAAAGGGATTCATTTCATGAAATGACTCTATCCGGGGGCTTGTCAAATCCTCTTTCCCAGAAGTCTTCTTGTTATATGCTACAACTGGAATAAATCTATACTTAAACTTATCACTTTTCACCAGTTTGAGTATTTCTTCATTATCAAGAGTGTAAGTCTTGTGTTTTATGTTTATGATTATTGACTCAAACATTAGAAAATGAAGCCACTCCTTTTTTATTTAACATTTTTTCAAAAAGGTTACGTGTCTGCTTAAAATAGCTATCGTCTAAATTGCCTGAAAGTGGATATAGATACACAGCATGTTCTTCTGGTGAAGAAATTCCGAACGATGAATCACTGATTGCCTTAGCTGCCTTGCTGGTAGGCGTCCAGGAATCATGACTGCCGTCTGGAACCAAAATGCATTCAGCAAAAGTTTTTGTGCCATCACTTCTATCTATCTCTTTCCTTTTATCGGCTGCTGATAGATATTCACGAAGTTTTCTCAATTCTATTATGGCTGCTCCAGGCATACGGAATCCAACATCTCTTATTATCTCAGCAATAACCTTTCTTTGTCCCTTCAGTCTCATATATAACATATTGTCCTCTAATGCCTTAAGTCTGTCTTCATTGTTTATACGCTTTAGCTTCTCAAATCCATTTTCCAATCCTTCATAAAAGCTCGTATTTAATATTGTTTCACACTCCTTTATCTTTGTGAACATAAGGTTTACAATTGCCAATTCTAAATTATCATTGTTACTCAGAATCGCCTCTGTTAGTAAATCATCGAGGGACTTAATAGAGTATCTAATCTTATAATCACCTAAATCCGGATAATCCTTCCGATCATAAGTTATGTCACCAAGTAATTTACCATCCTTTAAATTTAGAAAATGTACGAAATAAGTCTTAATTATCAATTTAACTATGCCTTCTAATATTAGAATGCCTGGCTGCAGGTAGAGATTCTGGTACAGATGCTGTCTCGTTTCTAATAGCTGCCGTGCTGCAATAGCAGAAACACCTGAAAAAGCAAAGTAACTCTCAGGGGTTATAGTCAGACCATTCGTTATGTCCTTCAAAAATTGAATCGGTGAAAGAGAAATGCGTCGTCCTGTTGAGTCAGTGTCACGAAATACATAATCAATCTTATCAGCATCCACAGGGCTATTAATTAATGCATCAAGATAGCCAACCCCAAAACATCCGTTAACCAGATTTATCAAATCTTTTACCGTGTAGTTAAGTAATTCTAACTTCTTTTTTAGGTCTTCGTTTTCAAAAATTTCAAAAATCTTATCATTAGTCTGTAGAACATGCGAATAAGATTCCATGTAGCCCGCAGGTTTCCAATTTAATTCTTTAAAAACACTCTCTATCAAGTGTGAAAAAGGTAAGTGCCCAATATCATGTAAAAGCGCCGCAAGTCTGAGAAATTGTTTCTCACACAGATTTTCCTTGCGCCTTGAGTTTGCAATAGCTCTGTCATAGAGATAACTTGCGATTTTCATGACGCCAATTGAATGATTGTATCTGTTATGGTATTTTGCATGGTCAGCTTTGATGCCAAGCCAATATGATTTTAAACCTAACTGAGCAAAACGATTAAGTTGCTCAGAAAGCTTAAGTGTATCTGTTATCAGGCTTTCTTCAAAGAGTGAGTATCCCGAATTGATTGAGTTACGAAGATACTCAAATTTAGCCTTTTCCTCAACATCTGTAACTCCACCTGTGTCAATTGAGTCCATTTTGTGGTACCAATAAATGTCATTAGTATCCTGCCTATTGAACGCTATCTTGGAATCGCACGTTGGTAGGCAGCACGCTGAAAGTTTTTCTTTTAGCACCCTCATAAATGAATTAGCATCTACGCCTACGGCAACAGCGTAATGAGTGCCTGGTTTTACCAATTCACGAATAATGTAGGTATACTCTTTTGGGCTCTTTGGGGTTTCTTGTGGGTAAACTGCTTCTAAAAGCATTCTATTTAGATTTTTTATAGCACTCTGTTGTTTTTTGCTTAATTCAGAGGAATTCTCCTTGAGGTATTGTTTGGTCTCTTCTGCTAATTTATTGACACTTGGTAGTGTAACATCAATTCTGCAAATATGAATCAGGGTATAATTCTCAATGGCAAAAAACAATCTCTCAAGGAGAGAAAGGAGAATTATACCCATGAAGAAGATTTTATCAAAGAAGGCGAGAAAA
>Ga0265292_1000578_pt1 | contig 48217 bp, 46 predicted proteins | sample Munlanlewell296A_FD_189080 | JGI IMG/M metagenome (GOLD analysis project Ga0265292, IMG submission 189080) | Leachate microbial communities from a municipal landfill in Southern Ontario, Canada - Leachate well 296A | ecosystem: Engineered > Solid waste > Landfill > Unclassified | place: Canada... | reverse complement strand
AAAATCTACCGCCAACTTCCTTTTTGTTTCCTGGCTGTCTTTGCTGCCTCGCTTTTTTATCATTATCATCTCATAAAGATACAAAATAAATTTTAATGTATCACTAAATTATGCTCTCATTAATAATGTCGCTCAATGTTCGGACTTACCGCAATGGCTTGATCAGAAGATTTCGGATAACGAAATTAGCACTCTTAGAGAGTGCGATCTTATCGTAAATGGCATGGTTAACGCCCCCCAAATCGTCCACAAGAAGCAAGAGGCCTACTATGATCCCTCCAATGATCTTATTAACATGCCCAAACCAGGGAAATTCAAAAATGTAGAAAGCTATCATTCAGTTTTATTTCATGAGCTGATACATAGTACAGGCCATCAATCCCGCATTAACCGCAAAGAAGTAATGGAAACGGCCAACTTAGGCAAAGAGTCCTACAGTCTGGAAGAGCTTACAGCGGAAATCGGCGCCTGCTTCCTTGATTCTATTTGCGGAATTGATAATGAACTGATAGACGCTAGTGCCGCATATATCGCTGGCTGGCTTTCTGTTTTGAGGAATGATAAGCGATTCATCTTGCAGGCAAGCAATCGCGCTCAACACGCAGTTGATCACATTCTGCAGAAAGCTAAAGTCTAAGATTAGGAATTGGGGGTAATATAGAACCCGTTGATTAGTATCAGCGGGTTTTCTCTTTATAAACTGCAAAGTATTCAGTTAATAAACCTTTGATTTCCTAAAAAATAGAATTAACTTTTAAGCTGCTGATCGTAAAAATACAAAAATGAAAAACTATAGAATAGTGCAAATTCTCATGCAATTCTCTATATTTCTTGTTACACTATTATCATTTAATTGCTTTTCGCAAGTCAATGTTTTTAATGGCCATAAAACTGAGTTCACTTTATTAGACATCGAAACTTCGCCGAAAGAAGGCGACTCCATACTAAATTATTTTATTAAACTATCACAGAGCGATTTTAGGTTAGTTTATGAAAAAGGAGGAAGAAAAGAAGATATACTTTTGACAAAAATATATCCATTTCTCATAAAACAATTAGAAATTCTTGTTACAGAGACAAAAGATGCCCCCGTAGTCCAAATTGTTGTTGACATAGAAATGACTGCTCACCCAATTTTCAAAAAAATTCAAACATTTGGACAAAAGAAACCCATCAGTGGGGATGAAATAAATGTGATTTGGAATGAAATAGATGCCTTACCAATTTCAAAAGAAAAGGTATGGTTGATACTATGGTTTTTAAGGATAAATATGCTACTGGATAAAAGTCTCTACGACGTCACTGCTATATGTAATAAAGCTCGCCTGGAAGCAGATAAAATTAATGGCCTCTATGAACGGGGTGAAGCATATGTCTATATAGGCGAGTTTGCGAAACAATATCAAATACCCGAGGCAGCAATGTCAGTGTATTATTTTGCAAAACGTGATTTTTATTTTTCTAATAAAGATAGTATAGTCACACAAAACGCTCAGGGCATCGTATGTGAAAAAATTGCGGATCTTTTTTCGAGTGCTAGCATTCCAAGCATGATAAAACAGAATAAATATTACGCAAGCGCATATCACTACTACGCCGCTTCTCGAGATAGCGCGGGCTTGTACCGTGTCTTTTCAAATTATATATCCAACCGAGCTTACTTACTTACTGACCTCGGTTACTACAACGTGGATACTGCTTTACGTCATTTACAGCAAGCGATATTATTGAAGTACTTATCAATGTGGTTTCTCAAACAAAAACAACATACACAACCAGGTGATTTCACATACTTAACTTCGATAGCAACGATGCTCCGTAGTGAAAATAAACACGTCGCCGCTTTATCATACAACTTGTACGCGTTGGCATCTGCCTATTTAAACGCTAACATTAACGACATATACGATGGTATTTATTCAGCCGCCTTTACATATTCAGTGCTTAAAAAAGAACAACAGGCAATGACTCTGCTTAATATTGCAATTGCACTGGCACTAAAAACTAATAATCGATTTGAATACTATAGGGCTATTTCTTATAAAGGTGACGCCTTCTATAATCTAAATAAATATGATTCAGCCTTGATGTGTGCAAACACATTACTCTACAATGTCACTTATGACAACCAATTCAATATCGCCCAATATTCTCGATCGAGGAATAATGCATTACACCTAAAGTCAAAAATTTTCAAGGTTCTGAACAAAAAGGACTCCGCTTCTTACTATGAATTAGAATCAGCTATGTCAGTAAATCGCAAAACGGAAGAATTTTCATCATTGTTAGAAGCTGAATCGGGTGCTATGACCCTTTGGATTGATAACACAAAAGATTTAGAAGTTGCACTAGAAAAACGGTCAAAAGAAAACATTTCAAACCAAAACATGGGGTTGATTTTTTTTACCGCAGTATTGATAATACTGATTATAATGGTAATTATTTTTCGAAAGAGGGACAAAGATAAATCAAATAAATTGTTAGAGTTTCGAACTCAATTGCTGCAATCCGCTAATTCCGATTTGACCTTAAGGTCGGCCATTCAAAATCACAACTTGGGAAATCATTATTCGAAGATTAAAATATTATTGAGAAGCCATCGAATCGATAAGGTAGATAGGGCAGTAAAATACTGCGAAAAAACAAGCACTTATTTTAGCCAGTTCTACATGTTACTTTTGGATGATAAGCCGTCGCTTGGTAAAGAACTCCGAAATTTTAAATTATTTGTTGAAACTGAAAAAATATATGATAATAAAAATATAGAAATACAAGATGCATTTGAGGGCATCCAACCGGATTCCATTTCATTTCTGACAGGCATATTTGCGCCCCTATATGAAAATTCGTCAAAAGCATTTACCGAAACAGAAAATCCCCGTTTCAGCATATCAATATCTAAAGAAGATAAAATTGTTTGTTGCAAAGTTTCTGACAATGGAGAAGGCGTTAGCAATATTGAATTACTTGTAGCTGATAAACATTTTCTCAGTATGCTTCGTGATCGCGTGTATATGAGTTTTACGATGAAGGGAGTTATTTTTAACCCTGATGATGTTTTTAAGATTAAAAGTTCAGCAGTCACCGGTACAGAAATAGAATTTAAACTCCCGTATGAAGAAATATAAAACCTTGATTGTTGAAGACAATCCTGACAATTTAAGGGACTTACGTTTCTATTTGGACGAAAAGCCTCATGTGCTTGTTGTAACGAAAACGGTAAGTACGTTCAACCATGCCATTGATTTACTTTTAGAAGAGAGCTTTGAGGTAACTATACTTGATATTGAATTACCTGATGGCTTTGGGTTTGACATTCCCGGCAGAGTTCCCATTTTAAATATCGGGGAAATAGTTTTTTGTAGCAGTTATGGGGATAAGCATTATGAAAAAGTAGTAAACTCAGATTATACTCACTTTTTAATAAAGCCGATTTCTAAAGAAAAAATCTGCGCAATGATCTTAGATCTTGAAAAAGCATTTACTGCAAAACGAGAGCCTGAACAATTCATTGCGTTGTTTGAAGACTTACCGTCAGCTAAAAAATTCTTAGTTCCTAAAACAGATATTTTTTATATCGAATACCAGAATGAACTCTCCTATTTTCATTACCGCAAAAATGGCAACAATAATCTCGTAGCAATACAAAAAACTGGGTTAACTAATTTACTTAACGAGCGATTAAATGACAGATTTGTCAAATGCAATAAAAACTGTATTCTTAATGTTGATTTTTTTAATGAACATGAGCCATATTTTAATGAGGGTTGGATTGCTAATATGCCAAATGGTCAAAAAATTGAAATATCTAGGACTTTTAAGGATTCTGTCATAAAACTTAAGGGCATTTCATAAATATTCAATCTCTATTTCCGGCTTTCACAGGTCAATTTCCGCATCTCAGCCTACAGCGTCCCACGCGACAATAAGTAATTCTAAACTTTGTAGTAGGATGAAGTCACCTTAAAAAAAGTCACCATTTCTGGTGACTTCACCCTGTTCGGAATCAGCCGAAAGGATTAATTGCATAGTATTCACAAGGTACAATGCAACTTATTGATTATTATACAGTTATATACAGAAATGTAAATACTCTCCCTTTGCTGTTCCGAGGATTATATAACCTCTAAATCCTTTTTATGGAACAGTCAACAACAGAACTGCAAAAAGCCGCCAACGCTGGCTATCTTCTGAACTTCTATTTCGAAAACGGAAACGTCCATTGCAAGCTTCACCCTACGAGTTGCTCTATTCGTGAGGCCCACCCCGAACCACACCCATGTATTCTTACCCGAACCATTGTCTATTGGCTTGAAACACCTGATGGGCTGAAGGGTGTCGTTGTTCTTGATTTTGAACAAGACGAAGAATCAATCCATTGTTAACCCATTTCTATCACCATTAAACCATCAATTATGAAAACGTTTCAATCAACACCACGCCTTATTTATGTCGATGACCTGGTTCATCAACTTAACCTTGAGATCACAAAAACACATCAACAAATCATTCAATCATCAGTGTTACTCGAAGCAAGATCATTTGCCGATAAGAACCTGCCGGCGCCGGGGGAGTCTACGTTAGATTGGTATTTGACTTCAATTATGGGTCAATATAAATCTCTACGAAGTGAGGTATCAATTAAACTAAAGGGTACACTCCAGAGATTTTTAGGCACGGTAGGGGTCACTCCGCTTGATGAAAAAATCAATGCTACTAAAGAAGCCATTGTAAAAGAGGGAGATAAAATTAAAAACCTAGAAACCGATAAAGATCGCATACAGATAAACAGCCGATATACTGGGTATAAGAAGCATAAATGGCTGTTGGTGTTATTTGCTTTGGCAGAATGCCTATTAACCATATCCTGTTTTCTTAAAATCGGAGATATCGTAATTGTTGCGCTGATCGTAGGTGTGGTAATCGGCCTCGCTCAAATTTATGCAGCCAAAACAGCGGTACTCTTTATAAGAGAAGTGGAGAATCCACGCCTCAGAAAAAGATACTGCATCATAGCCTTGACCGCGTTTACATTGTTTAGTCTCGTCCTCGGTACGATGCGGTACTACTTTGCACACAACGGAGTGGCCTCAGACATACCCTTTATAATACTAAACCCATTTTCTTTTGCTGCGATCAATATGCTCCTGGTTGTCGCTTCTGCCCTATTAGTATTCTTCTTTTTCCCTACTAAAGCAGAACTCGAACAAATATCCCATGTTGAAGCAATCGAGGATGATATAAAAAAGAGTATTAAACAAAAGAATCTGTTAGTTCAACAACATGACAACCTGATCAATGAAAAAGTGAAGGCGGTAAAAATTCACGGCGAAGTAGCACACTGCGAAAAGGAATTGTTTGAAAAAATTGATGCGTTTTATGATGAAGCCGTAGGCAAATTCAAACACGAAAACGTAACCAAAAGAACTGACGGAGCTTTTCCCGAATGTTTTAAGCATCCACATGGAATACTTCCGGTGGCATCTGATAAGGAATTCAATCTCTTAAACTAAAAATAACTTTTATGAAAACCAATATAGGAATAATAACCCTTATAACTCTAGCGTCTCTTGTAGTTCTCTTCATAGTTAGGTTGCCTCATTACAAAATAGGAGGCAATATTGTTGAATCAGTCTTAATTGATAAGACAGATACACTACCTATCGCTCCTACTCTTGAAGAGATACTATTGCCAATTCATCTGGAAGAAAACAAATGGAACCATATACGTCTTCGTACCCAAAGTATTTCGGACTTCGACTATAATCACATATCTGATCTGGAGCTACCTACGCGAATTACCATTATATCAAATCCAATAGAACGGGATAAAGAGATAAAATCATTTACGCTAAAAATTGACAGTGCAATTACGAATATCTCAAAACAACCGTCGGGAAGGCCAAAATCAAGTATCTATCGTAGCGTCATGTTGGAAGCTAATAGAATAGGCTCGATGGATGCAAAAATCAAGGCACTAATTGTGTATTCCGATTTATTCGAGAATTCATCCATATTCTCAATATATGATACCGCCAGTCGTACTAAGTTGAAATCGAATCCCAATGAGATTAAGAACCGTTTTATGCAGGCTATAAAGCCTGGAAATTTGCAGAACGTAAAAGTGTATTTCGTTTTTAAACCCTATTCAAGTCTGACTAATGAATACTTTATGCTAACGTCCACATTATTCAAATCTATTCTCGAAGATGCTGGTGCAACGGTATACATCGGAGCCAACTTGATCGAGAATTAAACAGCCGTAGTATGAGTCAATCACAAACAAGCAACGTTTTTGTTCAGGCAATTAAGTCATTAATAGTTGCCTCTTTTAAGATATGCATCATTTGCATTTCCTGGGTATTGAAACTTCTCGGCATCACCTTTACAAAAGCATCAGAGGTAATTGAAAAAATCATAAACAAGACTGCATGATACAGTTTATTCAACTCCTTTTCAATCTACTTGCTTCTGTTTTTGAAGCGGCGATTGAAATAGTATCGGAACTAGCTGTTCAGGTGGTGCCACCACGTCGTAAGATGCAATACAATGCGGATTTCGGGAAGGTGCAAACCATACTAAAAAAAGGAGGTGATGGGTTCTATGTTGGATCATGGTCAAACTCACAGAAAGAGGCTCACAATCATTTAATAGCTTTTGGTGGTAGCGGAAGTGGTAAATCTACCTCATTGATTTTTACGACATTATTACAATCGCACAACTCTTCTTACATTATTCACGACCCTTCGCGCGAAATTTTCAATGGCACCTCACAGGCTTTACATAATGCCGGGTATGCGATTTCAATTTTAGATTATAACAACCCTAACGTATCACAAGGTTTCAATGCTCTTTCCTTTTGCAGGTCTCACAACGATGCATATAAGCTTGCAAATGTCATTATGAGGAACGCCCTAGAAGGATCATCCTATGATTACTGGGCACAAAGTGCAGAATCGGCAATCGCATTATTCATGAAATACTTAATTACCTATGCTGACCCACAATACAGGACCATTTTCAACGTCATACATCTAATACGGGTGTTTTCGTTTGCTCCAAAGAAAATAGACAGGCTTATGGTCGCTTCGGGGGATCAGCAACTTTTGAATCAATACAAAAGCCTGGTGGCAACTCCTGACAAAACGCTCCAAAGCACACTGTCTACCGCCTTAACCGCATTGCGGATATACGAGTCTCCGAACATTGCACTTGTAACATCACACAATTCAATTGATTTTGACGATTTCCGCAGACGCAAGCATGCCCTATATATTTGTTCGGCGGCAAGTGATGCATATCTGTATCGGAGCATTACAAGTAGCCTATTCGAATCTTTTTGCTCAAATGTATTGAGCAAGCCAATCGGCAACGAAGGCTTAAGCATCACGCTATTAATAGATGAGGCCTCAAGCATGAAATTACCTTCGTTGCCCCAAGCCCTGGCTCTTACCCGGAAAAACGCTATCTCGATTGCAACACTCTGGCAGGATTACAATCAGATCGAACATCTGTATTCAAAACAAGAAGCGGTCAACATTTTTGCAAATTCACATTTGAAGGTCTTTATGCCCTCCGGGCAGCCGCTTGAAACATGCGTAATGCTTGAAAAGCTAATGGGGAAATATTCATTCATTGATATTGAAGGTGTAAACCGAACCCGCGAACTTCTTACAGCGCAAGAAATCCATGAACTAGATAAACTTCTAGTGTTGAGCGGAAATAAACCGCCGCTATTGTTAGAACCAAGTCCATACTATGAAAATAAACAATTGCGGAGCCTGGCATTATTGCCTCCGTATGAATTAGAAGAGCAGCTGTCATTTTACAATCCTCCACTTATTGAGTTCAAGGCCGAATGAGCAAAAGGAAAATCAAATCCGGTGTATACACTTATCTTGATTCGTGCGGCGTGTTAGAACACGGTACAGGTGATGCCATTGCTCAGGCACGGAGAAAATACTGGCAAGATTATAAAGCTAGATGGCGTAAGCAAAAAAGACAGGCTGAAAAAGAGCTTACTACATCTTGGGCAACTGATGAATTAAAAGACCTCACTAAAGCAGCCAAGCTTCATAATATGAGCCGTGTCAGTTATATCAAATCCGCAACACTTGCATACACGACCAAAGTATATCTCGTTCCCGATAAAACAGAAGTTCGTAAAATTGTTCAATTGCTTAATATGAACTATAATCTGATACAGGAAATGATAGAAGAAAAAGCATTGCATCTGCAAACAGGTAAAATTATCCTTGAAAGGATATTGGAACTGGAAAGAGTAGTGTTTGTTTCTCTCCATTCTCCCAAAACAATAGATCATATAGTTACGGAAGCAGTTGCCAAAAATCCTGCTGCAAAAGCCAATTTGTATCAGTTACTGGAATCCCTTCCATGATACTCAAATCTCTTAGTCGTAAATCCGGCACCGGTCAGTTATTAAAGTATCTCTTTAAAAAAGAGGATAAACTTGTAAATGGCAATCAAAAGCCAATTATTATCCGGCACAATGTCCGGTCTCGGACATTAGATAAACAAATCAAAGAATTTAAAGAAAATGACAAGTTTCGTTTACATAAACGAAAAGACAGTGTTAAGGCATATCACACAATTCTTTCATTTTCAAATAAAGACAAGGATAAGATTACTGAAAAGACACTTCGGGCTGTTGCGAAGCAATACATGCAACTTCGTGGAAAAGACAACCTCTTTATTGGTACAGTTCACTTCGACAATGACCATGTACACCTACACATGGTCATGTCGGGTACCAAGTACCTTACCGGACAAGCCAACAGGCTTTCACGGGCAGAATTTCGGGAACTGAAACAATCGCTTGATAAATGGCAAGAAAAGAAATTCCCTGAATTAATTCACTCGCTCCCCAGGCACGGACTTAACAAAGCAACTAAAGAGCCGGTTGTAGATCGGCATAATAGCCGGGTATCACAAAAGGAAACACTGCTGAAAACCCTTGAAGCAGGATATACAAAATCAAAATCTATTGATTCCTTTTTGACAACTCTTAAATCACAGGGGTATGACCCTTACTATCGGGCTGGCCGTCTTACCGGTGTGAGGTCAGAGGATGGCTTAAAATTTAGATTGGGTAGGCTTGGCTATGACAAAGAGAAAATAGCCAAGCTTGACGAAATCCATCTTAAAGAAGAAAAGGCACTATCTGAACTCCGTGATATTCGCGAAAAGAAAAGTGAGGAACGCGAACAAGAAACTGTTCGAGATTCACGGGATTTAGAAGAAAATGATAATGAAAAAGACCAAGACGATATTCAAACTTTTCGTGATGATCTCGAAAGAGAAGATCAGGAAAATGAGAATGAAGTTGAAGAAATAGAAGACAGTGACGATAGGGAGCCATAGGCAACTATCGTTTCTGTCTGGGCTAATTTATTTGAGGGGTACGGGGATGCTTCCCCGCAAGATTGCATCTCGCCATACGGCAGATTGATAAATCGCCATGGCGAGATGCAATCTTGCTACTCTCTAAAGAAACAAAGCCCCTCATTACTGAGAGGCTTTTGCGACCATGAAGTTCTACTGACTGATTATATTCGGGGGGAAATACAATCCATCATTCACGATCCAAATCATTATCTCTTTCTTCTGATTGATCTCTTAATTGATCCAATTCGTCTAACTCATTTTTGGGCTGATCAAGATCTCGGTTGTGCTCTTCTTGAGGTTCACGCAACTGTTCAATCTCATTAAATTCGCTTTTTGATTGTTCTAACTCCCATTCGGCTTTACCCGAAAAGAAACCTTCAAAATACTCGTTGGATGGGTTTACGCTTCGAGTGATGTCGGACAATAATTGCGGCTCATGTTCTGCTAATAGATATGCATGGTTGAATCCACGGACATATTCTCCATTGGTATCTTGGGTTTGTTCCATCCTTAAAATGTTTCGTTAACATGTTTTTCTAAATACTCGTATATAGATTCCACATCGTAAAGTATGATTTTGGGCTGTGGGTGTGAAAACCGAACTTTTCCTTCATCTCGAAGTTTCTGTAACGTGGTCTTGCTCGAAATTCTAAGCTTTTGCATTGCCTCCTCGGGGGATATCCATCTGTCTTCCTTTATGGCATGCTTCTCCTTAATACGTTCAACAACCTGCTCGATTAGGGCATAAAAGGCAGTATCCTCTAAGCAGATTACTTCCATTAAAGGGCTTTTTTACAAATTACTTGCTTTTTGTGTGATTGGAATACTTATCATCATTTTATTTCATTTGTACCAAGTTTGGGTTCGGGGCATTGCCCTATTAGGATCGATTCTAACTAATTAACAGTCAACATTATAAAATTTTATTTGGCGAAATGATATTTTCATAAGACATTTGACAGACACAACAAAATTATTGTGTAATGATACCTACTTGTTTACGTGTTTTGGGAAGCCCTTGGCCGATTCTACCTCCAGGCATTCACAATTCGACTTTAGCTGAAGTATATGCTCGATATGTTATCAATCAGTCAAGACTTCTTTTATTTGAAGGATTAAAAAACGGCTTAGATAATTTATTCAGCAGTGGTTGTCCTCAGATCTTTTTAGATGGCAGTTATGTCACGGATAAACCCATACCGAATGATTACGAGGTCTGTTGGGATATGAATTTTGTTGATCCCAACTTACTTGATCCTGTTTTTTTTGATCTTTCAAACGAGAGGTTTAATCAAAAGCAAAAATATTTAGGTGAATATTTTCCGGCCTCGATTACCGAAGCGATGACAGGGAAACCGTTCTTAGATTTCTTTCAAACCGACAAGTACACAGGTAAACAGAAAGGGATTATTAGATTAACAAATCATTTAAATACAGGAGGCATAATATGATCACTAATGATAGGCAATATAAAATCACAAAGTCTCAAATTGAAAACTTTGAGGAGTCATTAGCTGGGTATTCTATGACTCCAAATCCAACTGAAACAATTAACCCACGGCTTCTTGAATTACATAAAAACGCTATTGAATCTCAACTCAAAGATTTGTTGGATCAAGCAACAGAATATGAGAATTTAAAAGCCGGGAATATTGCCGTTTCAGAGGTTCACAGCCTAAGTGATCTTCCTCTGGCGTTAATTAAATCAAGAATTGCAAATGGTTTTACACAGGCTCAATTGGCAGATATGCTGGGATTAAAAATGCAGCAAATTCAGAGATATGAATCAGAGAAGTACGAAACGGCTAGTTTAAAAACCTTAATCAAAATTGCGGAATGTCTAAATATTAAAATAAACGCAGATGTACAGATTAAAACGATAGAGGCTCCCGATAATTTAGATGTTGCCAACTATCCCTTTAAACAAATGTTTCAGAGAAAATGGTTTAAAAATTTTTCGGGTTCTTTTAATGATGCCATTATTGACTCGAAAAACTTACTTGAAACGTTATTTGAAAGAGCTGGGTTTAAGTCTTTTCAATATAGTCTTAATAAAAAATCAGTACGCAGTGGCTCCTCGTTGAACACATTTGCATTAAATGCATGGTATGCCCACATACTCATTAAAGCTAAAGAGCAGGCTATACCATCTGTATTTAAAAAGGAGGTGATAACGCAAGACTGGTTAAGTACGTTGGCACATTTTAGTATAGAGGATGATGGCCCATTGAAAGCTATCGAGTTTTTGAGAAATAGTGGTATCCGAGTTGTTATTGAACCTCAATTAGAGGGTACTTTTTTGGATGGTGCGGCTTTGCTATTGGATAGCAATGAACCAATTGTAGCAATGACGCTTCGGCACGACAGATTGGATAATTTTTGGTTTGTGCTATTTCATGAAATAGCACACATTTATCTTCATTTGTCTGATTCTTTGACGGTGATATTTGACGATTTAGACGTAAAGATTGACGGCATTGAACAAGAGGCTGATGAATTTTCGTTGAATTCTCTTATTCCGAATTCTGTTTGGAAAAAATCGCTTGTTAGATTTAATCCTTCCAAGGAAACAATCACTAATCAAGCTAAAACTCTAAAAATTCATCCTGCACTAATTGCTGGCAGAATTAGACGAGAGTCTGGTCGATATTATCAGTTTTCAGATTTAATTGGCCAGGGTGAAGTAAGAAAACACTTTTCATTTGAATTTTAAATAATCCCAATAGTTATGATAAGCTCCTTTTATACTCCGGTATTAAAATCTAAACAAGGCGAGTTTGATGCCCTTGCTAAGTTAGATCCATTAGTAAAAAAATATATGTTCCCATTACTTGAGATTACTTCAAGCAAAATGTGGGATAATATAACTCAGAAAAAACCGAAAACAATTGAAGATCATTTGCAAAACTTCTGTAAAAAAGTAATTAAAAAATGGCCAAGCAATCATTTTTTTATTGATACTGACCTTATAAATAACGAGAGCCCTAATGGTGTAAGCTGTATCGAATACATTTTCAATATTCTTTTTGAAAATGGAATTAAACCAATGCCTGTTGTGCGAATATCATCTCCTGCGAACTTAATTACGGGGATTAAAGCAATACAATTAATATATGGTTTGGATGAAATCGCTATTCGAATCAGTATAGAAAATATTACATCCCCATCGTTTGAAACTGAACTCAATGAATTGCTATTGGAAATCGAAATGCCAGTAGAAAAATGTCATATAATATTGGATTTGAATTCTTCCGATTTTACAAATACCTCTGATTTTGCTGACGGAATCTTGGGCGCGCTAGAAAGCTTTCCCAGTTTAAAAGAATGGAAGTCTTTTACAGTTTGCGGAGGGTCTTTTCCCCCAACTAATTTAATTAAAATAGGAATTAATCATATACCAAGAAATGAGTGGAAGTTCTATCAAGAATTGGTTAAAAAGCTTGAATCAGAACCCTTTAACCGAGCAATTAATTATGGAGATTATGGCATTGTTGCTCCCGGAAATTTTGAGTTTGACCCAGCCAAGATGTCTCGAAGTGCAAATATCCGTTATACACATAATGATCTTTGGTTTGTAATTAAAGGCAAGGCATTAAAAAAGTCAGAAGATTTTAAACAATATGTTGCTCAAACAAAAGATATTTTGAAGTCTGGGTTTTATCTTGGTGAACCTTTTTCTGAAGGCGATGCTCACATAAAAAAATGTTCTTTGGGGGAAACAACACCAGGAAGTCCTACCGTTTGGAATTGGGTAGGGAACAACCACCATTTTACGAAAGTAGTGCGTGATTTATTCGCCAGTTATCGCGCTGCTTAAGATATTGTAGAACAATTTTACTCAATTTTTTTGAAGAAAAAACTCTTGAAAGAAAATCATAGACCTCATGTTTCGGGGTTTTAGGATTTACTCCTTTTTTTATTATTGTATTTGCTACCTCTAACGCTTCTGCTTTCCAAAGCAATTGGGCTAGTGAATATGACTCCTGACCTTTATTAGTTTTCCCTTTCCTTATATTTAAGAAGCAATAATCCCCTTCTTCATTAGACTTAATAGTATAAACACCCCACCACTCCGGTATCAACCCAAGTGCTTTCTGTAAGTGATTTTCGCTTACAACAATAAAGACCTTATCAAATATTTCACTGTATGCCTCTACCTGTGATGGTAATCGAGAAAGTGTATCCCTCTCTGTCTTTATTTCGAATCCTATTAGCTTTCCGTTTAATACAGCGATGTCGGCTCGTATTTTTCCATTCTTCAATCCTAATTCATCTACTACAAACGTTTCGGTGTCTTCGTGAGCAGATTTAAGTATTGAATTGTGGAAAGCTTGCCGAATGATGTGATCTCGCATAGTCAAAATTAGTTTTAAAAGTAACTATTAAAATCCTCTGCGGTTATATGATTGAGGAAATACCAGCAAGTGTTACTAACTCTCTTAATACTATAATTATTGTTCCTGAAATAAAGATATTCTTTTGTTCGACCATTGTTCGACCAAAAGAAAAAGGCTTCCAAGCTTATCGCTTGAAAGCCTTATCTGGCTTGTGGTGTGGGCCGGGATCGAACCGGCGACACAAGGATTTTCAGTCCTTTGCTCTACCGACTGAGCTACCGCACCGGAAGAGTTTGGAGTTAGCAGTTTGGAGTCCGGAGTACAGACTTTACAAGCGCCAACCCCCTTTCAGGGCTGCAAATATAGGGAGCGGATCGCTTATTCAGGCATTATCCACTATTTTTTTGGATTTTTCATACCGGGTCTTTCATCCTGGCCAATCCCTGCGCCCCCCAATACCCCATCATTCAAAATTCCCTGTTCAATATTCATTATTCCCATCTTCGAAATTCGACATTCCCCCTGGGTAGCCCCCTACGGGGCATCAAAAACAGGTGTGTGCCTTTTTTTGCTACAAAGCGGCTATCCCTACAGGATATTTTTTCAAACGTTCATCGCTCTTACAATTCTGTGGCTTCTCCCTATTTCAACATTCAAAATTCCATATTCAATAGTCCCTCCTCCTTCTAACATCTGTCATCCAACCTTTTCCCGCCTAAAATTCACAATTCCCCGGAGTCCTCGCAAACGCAATCACATCCCTAATATTCGTCATGCCCGTTACAAATTGCACCATGCGCTCAAAACCAAGTCCAAAACCCGCATGCGGCACCGTTCCAAAACGGCGGGTATCTAAATACCAACCCATTTCTTCGGCGGGTACATGCATGTCGGCCATACGGGCTTCCAATTTATCAAGACGTTCTTCCCTTTGACTCCCTCCAACAATTTCGCCAATGCCCGGCGCCAGAATATCCATGGCGGCTACGGTTTCTTTGCCCGCTTCGCAGCCATCATTCATGCGCATATAAAAGGCTTTGATTTTTGCAGGATAGCCCGTTACAATCACCGGCTTTTTAAAATGTTTCTCTACCAAATATCTTTCATGCTCACTCTGCATATCTATTCCCCAACTCACTTCGTATTTGAATTTTTTCTTTTTATACGCCGGACTATCCAACAATACCGCAATCGCTTCTGTGTACGTAATTCTTTCGAATTGATTATTCAACACAAAATTTAATTTCTCTAACAAGCCCATTTCTGCACGCTCTTGCTGTGGCTTTTGTTTTTCTTCTTCGGCCAATCGTTGATCCAAAAATGCAAGATCCTCTTTATTGTGCTCCATCGCATAGCGAATCAGGTACTGAATAAATTCTTCGGCCAGGTTCATATTGTCTTCAATATCATGAAAAGCCATCTCCGGCTCAATCATCCAGAACTCTGCCAGGTGGCGGGTTGTATTGGAATTCTCCGCGCGAAAAGTGGGTCCGAAAGTATATATCTCACTAAAAGCCATCGCGCCCAATTCTCCTTCCAGTTGTCCGCTCACCGTCAGGTTCGTGCTCTTGCCAAAAAAATCTTCTTTATAATTAATACTGCCATCCTCGTTCCTTGGCGGATTCTCCATGGGCAGGGTGGTTACGCGAAACATTTCACCGGCGCCCTCCGCATCACTCGATGTAACAATGGGCGTATGCAGGTACACAAATCCTTTTTGATTAAAAAACTGATGCACCGCGAAAGCCAATGAATGCCTTACCCGAAACACCGATCCAAACGTATTGGTACGAAAACGCAGGTGCGCTTTTTCGCGCAGAAATTCGAGGCTATGTTTTTTAGGTTGTAGCGGATATTTCTCTGCATCACTGTCCCCCAGTATTTCTATGGTAGCCGCTTTTAGTTCCAGGTTTTGCCCTTTACCAACAGAAGCCACCACCCGGCCCGTTACTTTTATGGAGGCGCCGGTAGTAAGCCTTTTTAATAAGGTCTCATCAAACTGCCCCAGGGTAGCTACTACCTGCAGGTTATTATTGGTACTGCCATCATTCAGCGCTATAAACTGGTTATTACGAAAGGTTCTTACCCATCCCATTACGGTTAGTTCCTGTCCTGCCGCCCCACTCGCGAGCAGTTGTTTAATCTTGGTTCTTTTGTTAAACATTTTTTATTGATTCAATTTATTTAATACTCGTCATTTCAACTCCGCAGGAGGAGAAGCCTCAATATTGTTCCGCGGTTTTTTTATTAGAACGTTTTCTCTGTCTTTCCTTCCTTCTAACCCCTGTCAACTACCCGCTAACACCTGTTTTCCACCCCAAAGATAACCAACGCAACCCTCCAAATGGCCTTTTACAGCCCGGGATGGTTAAATTCAGGAAAAAAATGCTTGATTTCAGAAAAACTGGCTTAACATTGCATTGGAAACAAACTGATTCAGTCTTCTTTCTTAGCTCTCGACACTATCAGTTTACTCTCTTTCCGATCAAAAAAATTATCACAACCCTATCTGAGTTCAACTGTATTTCCTTAGACTGGATTTGTAACCTTTGACAATGAAATCCCCGATTTAATCGTTTTTATTTATGTACGACATTTTGCAATTAAATGACATGCTCCTGCCCGAGTTGCTGGATATTGCCGAGCAACTGAAGATTAGTGGCACTAAGAAATTAGACAAGCAAGGACTGATCTACAAAATTTTGGATTTACAAGCTGTTCAGGCAAGTGAAACCAAGGAAGATCCCAAGAAAAAGAATGCCCGGCCCCGTAAACCGGTAACCCTTAAAACCGCTAACGGTACTGAGGAAGCGGAAGTAATGCAGGAAGCGCCGGCGCCACGAGCTATTGAAAAAGCGCCACCCCCTAAAAAAGGTCCGGCACGCAAACCCAAACAGGAAGCGGCTCCTGCGCAGGCACAATCAGAATCGGCACAGCCAACAGGTACCCAGGAAATTGTGCCCGAGACACATCATGAAGAAAACGGCGACCAGCCCGGAGAAACCGGAACAACACAAGAGTCGGCGCAACATCAATACCCACGCCCACAACAACGCAAAGAACCCACTTTTAATATCGAGTTTGAAGGCGTTATCCTGGGAGAAGGGGTTTTGGAAATGATGCCCGATGGCTATGGTTTCTTACGTTCATCAGACTATAACTATTTATCATCTCCGGATGATGTGTATGTATCACCATCACAAATCAAATTATTCGGTTTAAAAACCGGGGATACGGTACATGGTGCCGTACGCCCTCCTAAAGAAGGTGAAAAATATTTCGCTTTATTAAAAGTAGATAGCATCAATGGTAAAAGACCCGATGAAGTTCGCGACCGCGTTCCTTTCGATTACCTGACGCCCTTATTTCCCTTCGAAAAACTAAACCTGTTTACAACTGCTAATAATTACAGCACCCGTATCATGGATATATTCACGCCCATTGGTAAGGGCCAGCGTGGATTGATTGTTGCCCAACCAAAAGTGGGTAAAACCATGTTGCTGAAAGAAGTAGCCAACGCCATTGCGGCCAATCACCCCGAATGTTATTTAATGGTGGTTTTGATTGATGAGCGGCCGGAAGAGGTTACCGATATGGAACGTAGCGTTAAAGCCGAAGTAATCGCTTCTACTTTTGACGAGCCGGCAGAAAAACACGTAAAAGTGTCGAGTATTGCTTTGCAAAAAGCCAAGCGATTGGTTGAGTGCGGACACGATGTGGTAATCCTGCTCGATTCTATTACCCGTTTGGCCCGCGCCCATAACACAGTTGCGCCCAGTAGTGGTAAAGTATTGAGTGGCGGTGTTGAAGCCAATGCCTTATTAAAACCCAAACAGTTTTTTGGCGCTGCCCGTAAAATAGAAAATGGTGGATCGCTTACCATATTGGCAACCGCCTTAATTGAAACCGGTAGTAAAATGGATGAAGTGATTTTTGAAGAATTCAAGGGTACCGGTAATATGGAATTACAATTGGAAAGAAAACTGGCCAACAAACGCATTTTCCCTGCCATTGACCTGGTGGGTTCTTCTACCCGTCGCGATGATTTATTACTGGATAAAGAAGTGTTGGGCCGCATGAATATTCTGCGTTTATTCTTAAATGATATGAACCCGGAAGAAGCGATGAACGAATTGCTGAAGCGGATGAGGGGCACGAAGGATAATGAAGAATTCCTGATGTCGATGAACCGTTAATCGTTGCTGAGAGATATTGATTTTAATAGATTAGGAAAGGGTTGCGACATTTCGCTGCCCTTTCTTTTTTCTGGACCGCGTAACCACCCCTGGTTATTTACAATAACAGAATTTGTTTACCTCGTCATTTTGAAACAAAACAACGTATTTATTTCCCCCCAGCCAGCAGGAGGGGCGCCCCAGCGGCTTAGCGTAGGGCGGGGTGGTAAATGGCAGTATGAAACTTTCTAGTACTATTTATAATAACCGTTCTGCTCAATCTCTTCGCGCACTTTCTCGGGTACCAGGTATCGGATGGTTTTATTACGCTTAATATTATCGCGGATTTCTGTGGCAGAAATATTTAGTATCGGCGCGTCTAATAGCGTTGTGATGGCACCATACGTTTCCGCTACTTCAAACCCTATCCTTTTATAAATAATAAAAGGATAGTTTTTTACCAGCAACTCAAAATTTTTCCAGCGGGGCAGGTTTTGAAAACTATCGCTGCCCATGATGATGAAAAATTTGTGTTGCGGATATTTTTCCCGGAGGTAGGTGAGGGTATCAATGGTATAAGAGGGACGGGGCATTTTAAATTCAATATCGGAGGCCCTCAACCGCAGATCATCTTCCACGGCCAGGTACACCAGGTGTAAACGATGGTATTCGTTTAATAAAACCGCAGAGGGTTTTAGGGGGTTCTGGGGAGATACCACAAACCATACCTGCTGCAAATCGGTATGATTGGCTACATAACTGGCAATAATCAGGTGCCCGGTATGAATGGGGTTAAATGAACCAAAATAGAGACCTATTTTCATCTATATAGTTGATTATCAATTAGTTACTAATATATTATGCCGGCTCTACAAAGATGCTGTTTGCCTCATTTAACCGAAGGCTGAGGCGGTATCCGGATACCGAGATCGAAATAGGATCACCTAGTGGGGCTACCTGTTCTACCCTAACATGCTCACCCGGCACACAGCCCATTTCCATCAGCTTGATAAAAATATCGTCTTTTTCAAAAGAGTGTATTACGGCGTTTTGTCCAACCTTTAATTCTGACAATCTGATCATTTCCTGTTATTAATGTTCAAAGGTAATAGGGTGGGATAGGTTTTTGTTACGAATTTTGGAGGAAGATACTTCACATACCATGGCAGCAGTTAACTTTCGTTCATCAGACCGCAGTTTACAATTAACAGGCAAGACCCTGGTAAAGACTTTTATTGGCCGGCTCTTTACCAAAGAACGGTGTAAGCTAAACAGGATTACCTATATTTTTTGCTCCGATGCTTTTTTACTGCAGATGAACCGCGATTTTTTACAGCACGATTATTATACCGATATCATCACCTTCACCCTCTCTGAAAAGGGCGAACCCATTGATGCTGAGGTATATATCAGTACCGACCGGGTTAAAGACAATGCCCAAAGCCTTGGCATTCCTTACAGGCAGGAGATGCTTCGGGTAATTTTTCATGGGGCGCTACATCTTTGTGGCTTTAACGACAAAAAGAAAAGTGAAATCGCTCTCATGCGGCGAAAAGAGGATCAATATTTGCAGTTATTTGAGAAATTTCAGGCCAATGTATAGAGTATTGACTGTTTGGTTGCTGCTGCTGCCATTTTTTTCTCTCTCTCAGTTATCAATGATAGAGCTGGAAGTGAAAAACGTACCCGAGCCCGCCGTCCCCGATTCGGTAGTAGAAAGCTGGAACCGGTCACAACCCGGCTATCAAAACCTTCCCACCCAGGCAAAGCAATTACTTTACTGGACCAATTACGGCAGAAATAATCCCGAAAAATTCTGGGATAGCATTATTACACCCGTTCTCCGCTTGTTTCCTCCTTTACAAGTAGCTGAAGCAGAAAGCCTGCGCAATGATTTAATGCGGATTGGCCCATTACCCATGTTTCTCCTGAACAAAAAACTGGTAAAGTCGGCCCAGGCACACGCGGCCGATATAGGAGAAAACAATGCCGCACCCAGTCATCGCTCCACCAACGGAACCGATTTTGGAGCCCGAATGAATAGGGCAGGTATACGATACTGCGCCAATGAAAATATTTCTGTTAGCAGCCAGCGTATTCTGCTGTCGGTAATTCTCCTCTATCTGGACATTAACCTGCCTGAACTGGGACATAGAAAAACTTTACTGAACCCAAACCTTCGGGAAATAGGTGTGGGTTCGGCATTGTATGGTAAGGATCAGTACTTTTTGGTGCAGGATTTTGCCTGTTCCCAGTAAACTAAACGTTCCACGAATCCCTGTTTCACCCAGAAACCTCCCTCTACTCAAACAAAAGGTTCCACAAAACACTGTTTCACACTGAAACATTGTATATTTTTGTGGATGGCCAGGAAAAGATGGACTCCTCAAACAGAACTTACCGATTCGTTGATTCGTTTGCGGGAAAAAAGAAAATGGCAGGTTGGTTTTCGTAGGTATGTTTTAGAAAAAACGCCCAGCGAAGCCTATGCTCCTTATTTTGGTTTGGACATTGAAAACCTGCGGTCCTGGTTTGAATGTCAGTTTACGGATGGCCTGAATTGGGAGAACTTTGGTAAAGCCTGGCAATTTGATCATATTGTTCCGGCTACTTATTTTGATTATACCAACGAGGCAGATCTTTTGCTGTGCTGGAACTTTATTAATCTTCGGGTGGAGAAGGTTGATGAAGAAAAAACGGGTGGTTACCGGATTGACCTATTAGCCGTAAAGCCTTATTTTAAAGGGCTTTACGATAAAACAGGCTTATCCATCTGCCTCAAAATGATTAAAAAACTAGAAGCCATGGAGGTTTCGAATGTTGAGAAGCTACCAGCTATTGAGTGGTTTATTCTATCAAACAAAACCATGCTTGAAAAGATTCCAGGCTTAACCAACGAAGAATTCAACCGCCTGAATAAGGGTAATACGGTTGAAGAGCTTTTACTGGAAAGGGAAATACTTTTAAAATTCGGTTCGGCCCAAAAACCCTGAACTATCTTTGCCGCCTATGTTTCCTGAATATGATGTGATAGTAGTTGGCGCCGGTCATGCCGGCTGTGAAGCAGCCGCAGCAGCCGGTAATATGGGCAGCAAGGTTTTGCTGATTACCATGAATATGCAGACCATTGCGCAAATGAGCTGTAACCCCGCCATGGGTGGAATTGCCAAAGGACAGATTGTTCGTGAGATAGACGCCATGGGTGGGTATAGCGGCATAGTGAGTGATATGAGTACCATCCAGTTCAGGATGCTCAACCGCAGTAAGGGCCCGGCCATGTGGAGCCCGCGTACACAGAACGACCGGATGTTGTTTGCCGCAACCTGGAGAGAGATGCTGGAAAACACACCCAATGTAGATTTTTACCAGGACATGGTTCGGTCCATCCTTATTAAAGGAGAAAAAGCCTGCGGAGTAGTAACCGGGCTCGGACATGAAGTGCGCGCCAAATCGGTAGTAGTTACCAGCGGTACTTTTTTAAATGGCATTATTCATATAGGAGAGAAACAGTTTGGTGGCGGACGTGTAGCCGAAAAAGCAGCAACCGGAATTACCGAACAACTGGTTGAATACGGGTTTGAGAGCGACCGGCTGAAAACCGGCACACCACCCAGGGTTGACGGCCGAAGTCTCGACTATACAAAAATGGAAGAACAGAAAGGGGATGATGAAATTGTGGGATTCTCCTATACAGACAGCCCTAAAATTAAAGCCGGGAACCAGCTTAGCTGTCATATTACCTATACCAACCCCACCGTTCATGATATTTTAAAAACAGGTTTTGACCGCAGTCCCATGTACCAGGGAAGAATTGAAGGCATAGGGCCAAGGTATTGCCCCAGTATTGAAGACAAGATCAATCGCTTTGCTGATAGGGACCGGCACCAACTATTTGTAGAACCAGAGGGCAGGAACACCTGTGAGATTTATGTAAACGGATTTTCTACTTCCTTACCGGAAGAGGTGCAGTACGAAGCGCTTCGTATGGTGCCGGGTTTTGAGAATGTTCGTTTTTTTCGTCCGGGCTATGCTATCGAATACGATTATTTTCCGCCTACCCAATTACAATATTCACTGGAAACAAAAGGATTGCATAATTTATTTTTTGCCGGACAAATTAATGGTACCACCGGTTATGAAGAAGCGGCCTGCCAGGGATTGATGGCAGGTATTAATGCACACCAGAACGCCAGAAAATTAGAACCGCTTATATTAAAAAGAAGCGAGGCCTATATTGGGGTGTTGATTGATGACCTGATAAGTAAGGGAACCGATGAGCCTTACCGCATGTTTACCAGTAGGGCAGAATTCAGAACACTCTTGCGCCAGGATAACGCCGACCTGCGGTTAACAGAAATTAGTTACCGTCTCGGACTGGCATCGCAACACAGAATGGATAATGTGGTGACAAAACTTGAGCAGGTAGCCGAAGTAAAAAAAGTATTGGCCAACACCAGTGTAGAAGCCGCAGAAATTAACCCCTACCTAACAGGGAAAGGATCGGCAAGCATTAGCGAAAAACAAAAAATCAATAAACTGCTCTTACGACCTAACGTAGCGCTATCCTCTTTAATAATGGTAGTACCGGGCTTACGGGAATCGTTTACTAATATTTCAACAGATGCAATGGAACAGGCAGAAATTCAAATTAAATACGAACGCTATCTCGAAAAAGAACAGGAGATCGTAGATAAAATGAGTCAGCTTGAAAACATGATCATCCCCCCAACCTTCGACTACGACAAGGTTTCAGCCATATCGAACGAGGCTTTACAAAAATTTAAAAAAATAAAACCCACTACACTTGGCCAAGCAAGCCGCATTAGCGGAGTAAACCCGAGCGATGTGCAGATATTAATGGTTTATATGGGCAGATAAACAGGTAATCACATTTTTAAATACCTTCCCTCTCTAAAATGTGCTTATGAAAAGCTTACAGATCCTTGCCACGATTCTCATCACCCTTAGCTTTTACGCCTGCAAACCATCACCCGAAACCATCACGCTTAAAGAGTATCACGCCGTTGTAGACAGTGGCATACAAACTGGTGGTGTAAAAATGATTGCCATTGAAACACCCGTTGGCAAATTCAATGTTTGGACCAAGCGATTTGGCAATAACCCGAAAATAAAAGTATTGTTATTGCATGGCGGCCCGGGCGGCACGCATGAATTCTTTGAATCCTTTGAAAGTTTTTTTCCGCAGGAAGGCATTGAGTTTTATGAATATGACCAACTGGGTTCGTATTTTAGTGATCAACCCAAAGACAGCAGTTTGTGGACGGCCGCACGCTTTGTGGAAGAAGTGGAACAGGTTAGAATAGCATTGGGATTAAACAAGGATAATTTTTATTTGCTGGGCCATAGCTGGGGCGGTATACTGGCTATGGAATATGCATTGAAATACCAGGATAACCTGAAGGGCCTGATCATTAGTAATATGATGAGCAGTTGTCCGGCTTATGGAAAATATGCAGAAGAGGTTCTTGCCAAACAAATGGATCCAAAAGTATTGGACACCATCCATGCCATTGAAGCCAACGGCGATTTTACCAACCCCAAATACATGGAACTCCTGATACCTAATTTTTATAACCAGCATTTATGCCGCGTGCAGCCCTGGCCAGAAGCACTTAACCGCGCATTCCCCCATCTGAATAATGTGATCTATACCATGATGCAGGGACCCTCTGAATTTGGGGTTGGCGGAAGATTGGCCGGGTGGGACAGAAGCAAGGATCTTCCACAAATAAAAATACCCACCCTCACCATCGGCGGCGCATACGATACGATGGATCCCGAACACATGAAATGGATGGCCACACAGGTACAGCATGGAAGGAGCCTGATTTGTCCGAATGGCAGCCATTGTTCCATGTGGGATGATCAGTCGAATTATTTTCCCGGCCTGATACGGTTTATCAAAGACGTAGACGGGGGCGGTTTTACCAAATAGCCGCTCACCGACAGAAAACAAGCTTTACCGAAAATATGATGAGTGGTTTTTATGATGCATTCATTTCAGTAGTTTTAACCTTCTTCAAAAACCGACTAATACTTATGAGAAAAATCAAGCTCCTGCTTTCCGGGTTACTGTTTGCTTTATTGCTGCAGGCCCAGGAAACCTTCCCCGTAAATGGTGTAGCAGATAAACGTGAGGGCAGTTATGCTTTTACGCATGCCACTATTGTAAAAGATGCTCAAACCACCATAAGCAATGCCACCCTTATTATCAGGGAAGGAAAGATTGTTGCAGTGGGTATTGATCTTACTATCCCGAAAGACGCTGTTGTGATTGATTGTAAGGATAAGTTTATTTATCCTTCCTTTATTGATATCTACACAGATTACGGCATTCCGCAAACTCAGCGGGCGGCGGGGGCAAGCGGACCGGCCTCTTTTTTTGGTTCATCTCAAATAGCCTCCAACCAGAAAGGCGCTTTCGGCTGGAACCAGGCCTTAAAATCTGAGGTAGACGCTTACCAATTATTTGTTGCCGATGATGCCAAAGCAAAGGTTTTACGTGATATGGGGTTTGGTGCAGTACTTACGCATCAAAAAGACGGAATTGTGCGGGGTACCGGCGCAGTAGTTACTTTAAGTAGTTCGAAGGAAAATTTTTCTATCATAAAAGAAAAAGCCAGCGCCAACTACTCATTTAATAAAGGAACCTCCACACAGAGCTATCCATCTTCCATGATGGGAACGATTGCCTTATTGCGTCAGACTTATTATGATGCCTCCTGGTATGCATCAAACCCGGCAGCAGCTACCGCCGAAGGAGTCAATATCACCTTAAAAAAATTCAACGACAACCAATCACTTCCCCAAATATTTGATACTCAGGAGAGGGGTATTGATTTATGGAACGTGATGAGAGCAGACAGGATTGGCGATGAGTTTGGTGTTCAGTATATTCTAAAGGCAACGGGTAAAGAATTTCAACGGATTAAAGAAGTAGCGGCCACCAAAGCCGCTCTGATCGTATCGGTAAATTATCCGCAGGCACAGGATGTAGAAGATCCTAATGATGCCAGGCTGGTATCACTGGCAGATATGAAAAACTGGGAACTGGCCCCCACCAATCCGGCGGCTATTGAAAAAGCGGGTATCGCATTTAGTCTTACTACAGCCGATCTCCGTGATCCAAAAACTTTTCTCACCAACCTGCGCAAAGCCATAGAATATGGACTTTCAGAAAAAGCCGCTTTGGAAGCCTTAACCAAAAATCCTGCCACCTGGTTAGGCGTATATGATAAAGTGGGTAGTATTGATGCCGGAAAGATGGCCAATTTTGTAATTACCACGGGACCTGTTTTTGCAGAGAAAACAAATATTGTACAAAACTGGATACAGGGAGGAAAATATGCGGTGAAAGAAGAAGCATGGAGCAATGTTGCCGGAACCTATCATTTAGTAATCAATTCAGTAAACGGATCTCAGGATTTTACGCTTGATGTAAAATCTGGTAACGCGGGAAATGTGGTTGCAAAAGATACGCTGACTACCCGTTTTAGTTTTGATGGCAAAAATGTAAAAATAGGCTTTACTTCAACCCCTCAAAAACGCAGACCTTCTGCAATGGGCGGTGGTGCAGGGTTTCAGGGCATGAGCGGAGCAGTGGCAGATAACCTTCCCGAGAATGCAACCAGACTTACAGGCTATAGCAATGGCAGCAACTGGAACGGAACCGGTGTAGACTCAACCGGCAGTCAGCTTACCTGGACCGCTACGCTTATTTCACTGGCAGCAGCAAAAGCAGATAGCAGTAAAACAAAAGCGGTACCAAAAACCGGCGCCGGTTTTTATCCTTTCACAGCTTTCGGTAATGCAGACAGCGCTGTACCAAAACCAGAAACGGTACTGTTTAAAAATGCGACCGTTTGGACAAGTGATAAGGAGGGAAAAATAGAGGGCGCGGATGTATTGGTTAAAAACGGAAAAATAGTTAAAGTGGGTAAGGGTCTGAGCGATATGTCTGCCAAAGTAATTGATGCAACAGGCAAACACCTGACAGCCGGTATTATTGATGAACATTCACATATAGCATCTGCTTCTATCAACGAAGGCGGTCAATCAGTTACTTCCGAAGTTCGCATTCAGGATAATCTTGATCCGGATGATATTAATATATACAGACAATTGAGCGGCGGCGTTACCACATCGCATATACTGCACGGCTCCGCCAATACCATTGGCGGACAAACACAGTTGATTAAACTCCGCTGGGGCGCTGATGATGAAGGGTTGAAATTTAAAAACGCAGATCCGTTTATCAAATTCGCCCTGGGAGAAAATGTAAAACGATCCTCCTCCACACAGGGTAATCCACGCTTCCCCGATACAAGGATGGGCGTTGAGCAGGTATTGACCGATGCGTTTAACAGGGCCAGGGCTTATGATAATGCATGGAAAGAGTTTGAGGCCAATACTAAAAAGAAAGGCGCCGTACCTGTTTCAGTAAGAAGAGACCTGGAACTGGACGCGTTGGCGGAGATCATGAATAAGAAAAGATTTATTACCTGCCATAGTTATATAGCCAGTGAAATAGTATCAACCATGCGTGTTGCTGAAAAATTTGGTTTTCGCGTAAATACATTCACGCATATACTGGAGGGATATAAAGTAGCCGATAAAATGAAAGAGCACGGGGCCAGCGCTTCTACCTTCTCTGATTGGTGGGCCTATAAGAACGAGGTACAGGACGCGATTCCATACAACGCGGCCATTATGCAGAAAGTGGGCCTAAACGTTGCCATCAATTCCGATGATGCGGAGATGGCGCGCAGATTGAACCAGGAGGCGGCCAAAAGCGTGAAGTACGGCGGTATCAGCGAAGAAGACGCGCTTAAAATGGTAACCATTAATCCGGCCAAAATGCTGCATGTAGATGACCGTGTAGGAAGTATTAAAGAAGGAAAAGACGCGGACCTCGTATTATGGAGCGATAATCCTTTGAGTATTTATGCCAAAGCATTATACACCATGGTAGATGGTACGATTTTTTTCGACAGGGAAAAAGACGCGGCAATGAGAAAAGAAGTTAAGGCGGAGCGGACCAGATTAATAGGCAAAATGGTGAGTGAAAAAAGAGGCGGAGCGGCAGTAGTGCCATTTACGCCAAGCTACAAATACATCCAAACCTGTTCTGACCATAGCCACAAACTGGGCATGCTTGAAATAGATGCAGACGAAGAGGAACAAACGCAGACTAACCACTAAAATAAAAAAAATGCAAAGAATCATTTATATATTCAGCGCCCTGTTGTTACTGTCGGGCATGGTAACTGCACAGGAAACCATTTATCCGGCCAAAGCACAGAAGGGTATCTTATTTCTGAAGAACGGAACAGTGCATGTAGGCAATGGCGCTGTGATAGAAGGAGCAACCGTAAAAATTAATAATGGAAAAATAGAAGAGGTGGGATCCGGTGTTTCCATTCCGGCCGATGCCACCCAGGTATGGGATGTAAAAGGAAAACATATCTATCCAGGCCTGATCTTACCTGCCTCCACACTGGGATTACAGGAGATATCCGGCATCAGAAGTATGCAGGATTTTAATGAGATCGGAGATTTGAATCCAGGCATTCGTTCTATTGCCGCATACAACGCGGATTCTAAAGTCACGAATACGCTTCGTTCCAATGGAATATTATTGGCACATACGGCGCCCGTCGGTTCATTAATTGGCGGCCTGTCGTCCGTAGTACAGTTGGATGCCTGGGGGTATGAAGATGCTGCATACCGTACGGATCTGGGTATGAATTTTTATATGCCCAGCCTCTTAACCCGCGCTACCGGCCGTTTTGCGGCACAAATTGCCCTGATGTTTCCACAACAGGGAGATCCTGCCAAAGAAGCGCTGGCTAAAATAGAACAGGTAAAAAACTTTTTCCGCGAAGCAGCCGTGTACATGAAAAATGAACACCCGGTACCCAATCTAAAATTTGAGGCGGCCCGCGGTTTGTTCAATAAAAAGCAAAAGCTATTTATACATTGTAACCAGGTAAAACAAATGTTGCTGGCGATAGATTTTGTAAAAGAGTTTGGCTTTGATGTGGTGTTGGTGGGGGCAAGTGAAAGCTGGCAAATGGCTGACCTGCTGAAACAAAACAATATCAGCGTTATTCTGAGCCAGATGCATAACCTGCCCACGCTGGATGATGATGATGTAGATCAGCCATATAAGGCGCCGGCTGCTTTACAAAAAGCGGGTGTATTGTTCTGTATTAATGATGATGACCCTCAAAACCGTGGCCGAAACCTGCCCTTTAATGCAGGTACCGCCGTTGCGTATGGGCTGGATAAAGAAGCGGGCCTTAGCGCCATTACACTGAATGCGGCAAAAGTGCTGGGCATTGATGACATAACGGGTTCGATAGAAAAAGGAAAAGACGCCAACATCATTATCAGCGAAGGAGATATACTTGATATGCGCAGCAGCATAATCACCGATGCTTTTATCCAGGGAAGAAAAATTGAGTTGAATGATAAGCACAAACAATTGTATGAGAGATATAAGTATAAGTATGGGATTAAATAAGGATGGCTGATTTGGCAGATTTTTATTGGAACAACAGAAGAAGGGCCCCTCATAGTGCGGGGCCACTTCTTTTTGGGTGTACCGTAGCTGCTGTGTGCTTACTAATTATGGCGGGGTTGAGAATTGAGGGGTAATGGGTTCTTTTTCTAAAGGAGCTTTCTGTAACTTAGCCGCATGGGTAAAAAACTTTTTCTGCTCGACGCGTTTGCATTGATCTACCGGGCCTATTATGCGCTGATTCGCAGTCCGCGCATCACTTCTAAGGGCAGAAATACCAATGCGCAGTTTGGTTTTACCAATACCCTGTTTGATCTGATCAACAAAGAAAAGCCTACACACCTGGCCGTTTGTTTTGATACACATGCCCCAACAGAAAGACATACTGATTTTACAGATTATAAAGCTAACAGGCAGGAAGCTCCCGAGGACCTGTTAGACGCTATACCTGATATTAAACGCGTCATTCAGGGTTTTAATATACCTGTAGTAGAAATGGATGGTTATGAAGCAGATGATGTAATTGGAACCGTTGCCTGGCAGGCCGCGGATTTAGGATACGAAGTGTTTATGGTTACACCAGACAAAGACTATGGCCAACTATTAATTCATCCCAAAGTATTTATTTACAAGCCACCCGCTTTTGGTAATGCGGAAGAAATATTAACCGCCGAAAAGATTTGTGCCAAATGGGATATTCAAAGAGTGGAACAGGTAGTTGATATGCTTGGGCTAATGGGTGATGCTGTGGATAATATTCCCGGCATATTGGGTGTGGGTGAAAAAACAGCGGCCAAATTATTGAAAGAATTCGATACGCTTGAAAACATATTAGCCAATGCGGATGGTATTAAGGGCGCGCTGGGCGAAAAAGTCCGTAACGGAAAAGAAATGGCTATCCTAAGTAAAAAACTCGCTACCATTATTACCAACGTGCCCGTTGCTTTTCACGAAGAAGATTACCGGCTGAAAGAATGGAATAAAGAAGCGCTGGTGGAAGTGTTTACCGAGCTTGAATTTAAAACCCTGGGGAAAAGAATTTTAGGAGACGATTTTAATGCCTTTCATGCTGCCCCAACCGGCGTACAGACAGACCTCTTTGGAAATACCGTATCAACCAAAAAAAGAGCGTCGGCCGGTTCAAAAAAAGAAGTCGCCGCTATTATTACAGGCGAAGAATCTGCCGGCTTGCTGGCAGAGAAAAATATCAATAACACAACACACAACTATCATTTGGTGCAAACCGGGGAAGAGATAGACAAGCTGGTGAAAACACTGGTACAATATCCGGAGATCTGCTTTGATACCGAGACCACCAATATTGATGCGAATGAAGCAGAACTGGTAGGTATGAGTTTTTCTGTACAGAAAGGAGAGGCCTATTATATTCCCTGCCCGGCAGACAGGGGAGAAACGCTGCAGATACTGGGGCGGTTAGATTCTTTGTTTAATTCTCCCGTCATTACCTGGGTAGGGCAAAACCTGAAATATGATTTACTGGTATTAAAGTGGTATGGTATTACGCTGAACGGAACACTCTTTGACACCATGCTGGCACACTATCTGATTGAGCCGGAAGGCAGGCGTAGTATGGATTTGCTGAGTGCCCGGTATTTGGGCTATGAGCCGGTACATATTGTAGAATTAATTGGCAGGAAAGGAAAGGGGCAGGGCACGATGCGTGATGTGGAAATAGAAAAAGTAAAAGAATACGCAGCCGAAGATGCTGATATTACTTTGCAACTGAAGCATTGTTTTGTGCCCCTTCTGAACGAAAAAGACGTGGTGCTGGTTTTTGATGAAGTAGAAAACCCCCTGGTTAGGGTGTTGACCGATATGGAGTTTGAAGGGGTAAAAATTGATGTGCCTTTTCTGAAGGAGTATAGTAAAGCCCTGGAAAAAGATGCCAAACAGTTTGAAGAAAATGTTTATGCGCAAGCCGGCGTTAGGTTTAACCTTGCCTCACCCAAACAACTGGGAGAAGTGTTGTTTGAAATTTTAAAAATTGATCCCAAAGCAAAAAAAACCAAAACGGGTCAGTTTGCAACCGGTGAAGAGGTATTACAAAAACTGGCCGGCAATAATCCCATCGTTGCGGATATTCTCGGTTTTAGAGAACTAACCAAACTACGTAGTACGTACGTGGATACCCTGCCTCAAATTATAAATAGTAAAACGGGTAGGGTACACACTTCTTATGCACAGGCCGTAGCGGTTACAGGAAGGTTAAGCAGCAACAACCCAAACCTGCAGAATATTCCTATCAGGAGTGACCGTGGAAAAGAAATACGAAAAGCCTTTATACCAAGAGACCCTTCGCGTGTTTTAATCAGCGCAGATTATTCACAGATAGAATTAAGAATTGTTGCCGCTATTAGTGGTGACCCGAATATGTGCGACGCCTTTAAACAGGGTAAAGACATTCACACCGCCACTGCGGCAAAAGTGTATAATATAGAAGAAGCGGCTGTTACCAAAGAAATGAGGTACAAAGCCAAGAGCGTTAACTTCGGTATTATTTATGGTCAGGGCGCTTTTGGTTTATCGGATAACCTGGGCATATCAAGAGCAGAGGCCAAAGAGATCATTGATAATTACAAGAAAGAATTTGTAGGCATTACTTCTTATATGGAAGACACCATCCGGTTTGCTCAAGCCAATGGGTATGTACAAACCCTGATGGGAAGGAAGCGATGGTTAAAGGATATTAATTCTTCTAACTTTACCGTACGTGGTTTTGCGGAGCGAAATGCCATCAACTCGCCCATACAGGGATCGGCGGCGGATATGATTAAACTAGCCATGATTAAAATTCATCATGAAATGAAAAAGGGATCCTGGCAATCAAAAATGATTTTACAGGTGCACGATGAATTGGTTTTTGATGCCGTAAAGGAAGAGGTGGAGGAGCTGAAAAAACTGATCATTACTAATATGACGGGCGCTATGATACTACCCAATGAGGTACCGGTGGAAGCGGAGGTAGGGGTAGGAGCGAATTGGCTGGAAGCGCATTAGACTGTTAAACACTGAACACGGAATATTGAATTTTAAACAATAAGCAGGTGGTTTTAAATTAAGAAAATGAACGCCAACAAACAGACCATCAACCGTTTTTATACCGCGTTTCAGCAATTGGATTATACAACCATGCAGGGTTGTTATCATCCGGAAGCCGTGTTCAACGATCCTGCTTTTGGATTACTGGATGTGAATGAAACCAGGGCGATGTGGGAGATGTTGTGTAAACGGGCGAAAGATTTTTCACTGGTATATGGCAACATCAAAATACTGGATGAAGAATATACTACCTGCGAGTGGACGGCCTCTTATCGGTTCTCTAAAAATAACCGCAGGATGGTAAACCGGATTACGGCACACATGAAATTTAAAGACGGATTAATTATTGAACATACCGACGCTTTTGATATTTATCGCTGGTGCAGACAGGCGCTGGGTCTTCCGGGTATACTATTCGGCTGGTCGCCCTGGATGAATAAAAAAATACAGAAACAGGCAAAGGCGGGATTGGAAAAATTTATGAATAGCTGAAAATTTTTTATTTACTTTTTCTTATAAATAGGCACCGTACTGCAGGGTTCGCCAAACATGATACTCTTTACAAAAGGCCGGAGTATATTGGTTATTTCAACATAGGCCGATTCCGGAATGGTAACCTCACCACATCCTTTTACCACAACTCTTTTATCGGTATATTCTTCTCCTTTTACTGCTGCCAGGTTTTTTAATAAGAGGGTGCTGATGAGTTTTTGTTCGTCCCCAAAAACCACATTGGCCGCAATGGGTTGCAGATAACTAGCTACCAGCATATAGGCCCACATAGGAATGATGGCGTCTGCGGAACAGGTAATCGCTACATGCGCATTTGTGTAAGGCACCCAGTTGGTGGTTAGCAGCGCGGCCCTGAAATCTTTTTCTTTCAGTATAAGGCCCATGAATAAATATTCTTTCAGGTCGAAGGTTTTGATCTCCCCCTTGGGATAATAGGCCTCCAGGTCAAAACTAATCAGGCCGCTTTCTGCTACTTTATTAACGAACAATTCGCTCATGCTGTATTTTTTTCAAAGCAAAAATACCACTCTCGTGTGTGATTGGTTTTCGGTATCCGTAAAACAAAGGCCCGGCTAATTGCCCGGGCCTTAAAAAAATTGGGTTATTCCTGTTTCTTAATAGAATTTAGAGCGGCTATCTTTAACCCTGGCGGCCTTTTTAAGGGCCTCCAAACCACGGTAGGAAGACATTCTGGCTGTCTGAACCAGGTTTTGTTTTACGGTTGTAGCATCCGTTGTGGCCACTTTTGCCCCATTGCTTTCTGTTTTAATAGCAAACACGCCGGTAGAACCCGCGATGGGCTCACTTGCCTTACCCAGTGACGCCTTATTAAATGCAGCGCCTATTACTTTGGGTTCGTTACCAACACCGGCTATAAAAGGAGCCGAGAAACTAAGGCTATCAGCCCTTACTACCGGTGTGCCCGTACTTGTTGCGAGGGCTTCCAGTGTATTACCCTTAAATTTAGTTTCTATAATCTGTTGGGCTTTTTTCTCGTTACGAACAATTGCCTCAACGGTAGGACGTGCTTCTTCAACCGATAGAACGCCTGGTTTGTTAACAGCAGAAACCAGCGCTACTATATAGTTTTCCCCTATCTCAATGGGTTCAGAAACATCATCCTTTCCGTGTTCATATACCCAACGAACCAACAGGCGGCCCGGCCCAAGGCTTGGGATGGTGAAATCGTTTTGTTTTATATCAGTAGCATTCAGGATCTGCCTGTTTTCTTTTAATGCAAGCGCGGTAAACGCTTTGGCGTTTTTACCGGCAAGCGCAAACTGTGCGGCAGCGGTACTGGCAGCTGTAACCGTTTCATTACTCGCCAGGATTGGCTTAGCCAGGTAGGCGATTTTGTATACTGTATTTGGATTTTTTTGTCCGAGTATTTCTACAAAATGATATCCATAATCTGCTTTCACAACACCCCTTGTTCCCACAGCTTTATCAAAAGCAAAATCATTAAAAGGAACGACCATTTGTCCCTGTGGGAAGTATTCATACACACCGCCTTTTTCTTTACTACCAGGATCGTCTGAATATTTACTAACCAGCGCAGCAAAATCTGCTCCGCCTTTTACAGCCAATTCGATACTGTCTATCAGTTTTTTACCAATACTGTCTGGACGAATTTCCTGGCCACTTCTGGGATCAGCGGTAGCGATCAGGATATGGCGTACCCTAACACTATCAGGCCACTGTTTGGTGCCGACCATTTTAGCGATTACATAATTATTGGCGTCCGTATATGGGCCGAAAAGCCCACCCACCGGTGTTTTAGTAAGAGAGTCTTTGTTGGCCTGCTGCATTCTGGCTTTGCTGAAATAGCTGTTATAATAAGGAACTTCGCTACCGGCCTTGGTTAAAAAGGCCTGGGCATCTGAAGTAGCCGCAAATTCAGCTTTCAATTCTGATACCAGGTTTAAGGCATTAGCCGAATCGGCGGTACTGGGGGCGGCGCTGAAAGAAATATAAGAAAAGTTTCTGGTTTCTTCTTCCTTGGCATATTCTTTAGCGTGTTTGCTTACATAGCTTTTAATCTCATCGTCGCTCACTTTAACAGCGCTGTCGTTAACGGCGGCATACGGTACATATACATAGGAAAAAGAAGCAACGGCGTTATTATCCGCCTGCTGTTTATCAAGTAACCATTTTGGAATATAAGCGGCCTGGATTAACAGGTTCTGGTATTTATTACGCAGCGTTTGCTCAATAGTGGGAGTTATGTATACACTATTGATGGTTTTAATTTGCTCGGCATTTTTACTTTTCTTCAACTCGGCAAATGCCTGTCTGGCATCGTTAGCGCGGAACTCCCCTGTTTTAGGGTCTGTAAATTCCTGACGAAGGGGAGAGTTTTCACCAAATAAAATATCGCTCAATTCTCTGGAAGATACCCGCAAACCAAGTTTCTGGTATTCCTGGTTCAATACCACCCTCTCAACTTCCTGGTTCCACAATGATCCGATCAATTGTTCCCGTTTAGCGCCCTGGGCGCCATACATACGCTCCTGGAGGGCTAATTTCTCTTCGAAATCGGCACGCTCAATCTTTTCACCATTTACTTTTCCGATGGTAGTGGCGCTTGACGCACCCGAGCCGCCACGACCCACTCCATCCTGCAGGATAAAGGCAATTAAAGCCAGCGCTATAATAGCAAAAACAATCCACGCACCTTTGTCACGAATCCGTTGAATTACAGACATAATAATAAAATTAGTTAATGATTTTGATCCCGTTTTTAACGGGAGGCAAAAATAGGGGAATAAAACATTAGAACAAATTGTGGAAAACCTATTTAATAGCAGGAAACACAAGGATTTTAGAAGGAAACTATTTAATTTTTGGTTTAAGGGGGGTTAACTAACCAGGGAGGCCGTAATTTTAGCAACTGGATTTGGAAATAGAAATCCACAAATGGCTGTGAATAAAGCACTTTTAAGGTGGAAAAACCACTTTTTTTCAAGACAAATAGTGGATACAGGAGGAATAAATTGTTTCCACTGGTATTGATTAAATGGTTTTAAGTAAACCCACTTGTTGTTTATCCCTGTTAATGCACAGTGAGAGAACTGTGGATAGTAAAAAAATAATAATGTGATTTAGGATATACAGTAATGTTAAAAAAATAGGTAACTATTAAACAGGTATGGAGAAACCATGTTAATAATCTTGTTAATTACTGTGTATAAACCATAGGTAATTATCTTTACCAACTGGGGAAAAGAAAGTTATCCGGATATCCACACCCGTAATAATAGTAGTTAAGTTTTATAAAAAGATATTATTAAATACTATTACAGTAGTTATGAACATTGATAAAAATACCATTTTACAAAAAGGGTTTCTGGATATAGAAATTGATCCACGTCTGGATTTATTTGCCGAGATTGAGCGACTAAAGAAAGAAAAAAATGCGGTTATCCTTGCCCATTATTACCAGGAGCCTGATATTCAGGATGTGGCGGATTATACCGGCGATAGTTTGGGGCTTGCCCAGAAAGCAAAACAAACCGATGCCGACATTATTGTTTTTGCCGGGGTACACTTCATGGCGGAAACAGCCAAGATATTAAATCCAACAAAAAAAATTTTACTGCCGGATCTGAAAGCGGGTTGTTCTTTGGCAGACAGCGCGCCTACTGAACTTTTTAAAGCTTATAAAGAAAAAAATCCCAACCACCTGATTATATCTTATATTAACTGCACTGCTGATATAAAAGCGTTGAGCGATATTATCTGTACCAGCAGTAATGCAGAAAAAATCATAGAAAGCGTACCGAGGGATCGGCCTATTATTTTTGCGCCTGACAGAAACTTAGGCGCCTATCTTAATAAAAAAACGGGCCGTAATATGTTATTATGGAATGGCGCCTGTATGGTACATGAGATATTTAGTTTAGAAAAAATAACCAAATTAAAAATCCGCCATCCACAGGCAAAATTGATTGCGCACCCGGAATGCGAAGAAGCGGTATTGGCAATAGCGGATTATATTGGAAGTACCACACAATTATTACAATATTCAGAAAAAGACAGCGCTACCCAATATATTGTAGCAACCGAAACGGGGATACTGCACCAAATGCAACAAAAAAGCCCCAAAAAGACCTTTATACCGGCACCGCCAACCAATAGCTGCGCCTGTAATGATTGTCCGTACATGAAGCTTAATACGCTGGAGAAGTTATATACCTGCCTGCAATATGAGACTCCAGAAATTACCATGGATGAAACGCTGCGACTTGGGGCCAAACGATCAATGGACAGAATGATGGAGATAAGTGAGGCAGTAGGTTTGATAGGATAATCAGATTATCTTTGCAAAATGGTAATAAAGGAAACATTTGGACTCGTTTTTGAAAAAGAACTACTCGATGAAATAGAGAAAAAGGGAAAAGTGGTTTCTGTGAGGGCGGGCACGGTTATTTTGGATGTAGGACAAACGGTTAGAACGATGCCCATTATTCTTTCAGGCTCCGTTAAGGTTTCCAGAACCGATGAGGAAGGAAGAGAGTTGTTACTCTACTATGTTAATCCGCTTGAGAGTTGTGCGATGACGTTTACCTGCTGTATGCAACAACATGCCAGTGAGATAAGGGCAGTTGCGGAAGAAGATGTTGAAATGCTCACCATACCGGTAAGTACGATGGACGAGTGGATGACAAAATATCCTACCTGGAAAAGTTTTGTGATGAGGGCGGTACAAAACCGCTTTCATGAACTACTGAAAACCATCGATCAGATTGCCTTTCAAAAACTGGATGAGCGACTGGTTACTTACCTGAAAGAAAAATCAAAAACAACCGGATCTACGCTTATTAATCTCTCACACGAACAAATAGCCAATGAACTGGCAACATCCAGGGTGGTGGTTTCGAGGTTGTTAAAAAAACTGGAAACAGATAAGAAACTGCTTCTTTACCGCAACCAGATTAAGCTGCTACGGGAACTGTAACTAATGTAACACATCCTGGCCCCATCCTATTGTACTTTTGCAGAAACCAAAGACAAAATACAATTTAAAAAATATGGGTACCGCCGACAGGATTATCAGACTGATTGTTGCAGCTGTTTTTGCAATACTTTTTTTTACAGATACTACCAGTGGTATTCTTGGTCTGGTATTGGTTGTACTGGGAGTTGTGTTTGTTTTAACCAGCTTCTTTCGTTTTTTTCCATTGTATTTACCTTTTGGAAAATCAACCCATAAAAAAAAGTAAACCCCAATTAAAAAATAAACGGCGGAAGCTGTTTTACTAAAAAAAGAAAACAATGTTTGAAGCAATTAAAGCGTTATTTGCCCAGGGACCACAAATTAATTTTGAAGAGTTGCTAAAAAAGGGGGCGCAAATAATAGACGTGAGAACACCGGGTGAGTTTCAGGGTGGACATATTAAAGGCTCCGTAAATATTCCGCTGGATACCCTGCAAAGACAATTGGGTAAAATAAAAAAAGACAAACCCGTTATCACCTGTTGTGCAAGTGGTATGCGAAGCGGATCGGCCTCTGGTATTTTACAATCGAGCGGATACAAAGAAGTATATAATGGTGGCGGATGGACAAGCCTTCAGCAAAAAATAAGCAGATGATCAAAGAAAGAATGTTTAGTAACTGGCACACTGTGCGATTTGTTTACCTGGCAATAGGGCTGGGTATTTCTGTTTACTCAATTATTAATAAGGAGTGGACCGGATTGTTGCCGGGTATCTACTTTGCATCAATGGCCGTTTTTCATTTTGGCTGTGCAACCGGGGGTTGTTATATACCCACTACAAAAGCGAGGCCCGAAACGACAGAGATTAGTGAACCCCAATTTGAGGAAATAAAAGCAAACTGATATGGCAACCTTTACAGAGATCATTCAGGGTAAAAAACCGGTATTGGTAGATTTCTTTGCCGAGTGGTGCGGACCTTGTAAAATAATGAAACCCGTTTTGAAAGAATTAAAATCAAAACTGGGCGATAGCACCACCATACTACAGATAGATGTTGACAAGAGTCCGCAAACGGCCAGCATATATCAAATACAGGGCGTGCCCACGCTCATACTTTTCAAAAAAGGAAAAGCGGTATGGAGACAAAGCGGCGTTGTTCCTGCCAACCAACTGGAAAAAATAATAAGCAGTTTCCAGGATTAAAAGAAGCCATCCTATACTAATTTTTTTGTTTTTGCAGACGTAACTTCCGGGATATCTGGGATAAGGCGGCCTTGTGTCTTACGTTGATGACCCCAAAAAAACCGTTTAAAATCTCAATAATTAGGGTATTAATACGCTTTGCCCCCGGGGGCGCTTCCATACTTTTATGCCCAAAAGGAACACCTTTTCGGACAACTAAATACATTAGCTAAAAAAATACTAAAAAAATTAGTGTGTATAAGTAAAAACCATTACTTTTATGTCTCCATTAAATTTGACTCTTAAATACTAATACAATGAGTAATGCAGAAAAACTAAAGGCGTTAAAGCTGACGATCGACAAGATTGACAAAGATTATGGCAAAGGAAGTGTAATGATGATGAATGAAAAGAGCCAGGAGCCGATGGAAGTAATTTCTACCGGATCTATTGGTTTGGATGTGGCGCTTGGCGTTGGTGGCTTGCCCAAAGGAAGAATTATAGAAATATACGGACCTGAATCATCCGGTAAAACCACGATAGCGATACACGTGATTGCCGAGGCGCAAAAAAAGGGTGGCATGTGTGCTATCATTGATGCAGAACACGCGTTTGATAGTTCTTATGCCATGAAGCTGGGTGTAGATGTTGACAACCTATTGATCTCTCAGCCCGATTATGGTGAGCAGGCGCTTGAAATAGCCGACCGCCTGATTTTGTCTGGCGCCCTGGATGTGGTGGTGATTGATTCTGTTGCGGCCCTGGTTCCTAAAAGCGAACTGGAAGGCGAAATGGGGGACAGTAAAATGGGTTTACACGCGAGGCTGATGAGTCAGGCATTGCGTAAACTCACGGCAACCATCAGTAAAACCAATACCATCTGCATATTTATTAACCAATTGCGCGAAAAAATTGGTGTCATGTTTGGTAATCCTGAAACAACCACCGGCGGTAACGCATTAAAATTTTATGCATCGGTACGTTTGGATATCCGTAGGATGTCGCAGATCAAAGATGGCGATGCCGCGATAGGAAACCATGTAAAAGTAAAGGTGGTAAAAAATAAAGTGGCCCCCCCTTTCCGCGCCGCTGAATTTGATATTGTTTTTGGCGAAGGCATTAGTAAGCTGGGAGAGATAGTTGATATGGGGGTGGAAATGGGCATTGTTCAGAAAAGTGGAAGCTGGTTCAGTTATGAAAGCAATAAATTAGGACAGGGGCGGGAATCGGTAAAAACCCTTTTACACGATAATCCTGAGCTGGCCAATGAAATAGAAGCAAAAATAAGGGCCAAAGTGAGCGAGGTAAAAGCCGCCGCGGAAGCATAAACAGATTTTTTGGTTGGGTTAGTATATAAGGCCGCCTCTATAAAAGTGGGCGGTTTTTTTTGTAAAACCCCCTTTTTTGTAAAAAAAACAGAAACAAGCTAATTAATAATAGAATAATACTATTAAAAAACCTAAAAGAAATAAAAACTACCCAAAAAAGAAAGCCCAACATCGTTTGCTTTTCTTACATTAGAATTCAAATTCTTTGGTGTTGCTCTATTCTCTGGTTAAAATAATGGTAAGGCTGGCCCTGAAAATTTTCTGTCGGAAGCTTTCTGTGCACAACGCCGGTTTATTGGTTCAAAAGGGTCCTCTGCTCATTGTGGCCAACCATCCCAACTCCTTTTTAGACGCTATAATCATTGGTTCTCTTTTTAAGAAACCGGTTCATTATTTAGCAAGGGGCGATGTTTTTAAGAAGCCAATGCACGGCATATTGCTTCGTTTGCTGCACATGATTCCGGTTTATCGCATGAGCGAAGGGAGAGAAAATATTTTTTTGAACGAAAGGGCTTTCTCCCGAAGTAAAGAGATTTTGGGCCAAAACGGGATTTTGTTGATTTTTATAGAAGGAATCTGTGTACACAAACACGTGCTGCAACCGTTTAAAAAAGGAGCAGCCAGAATTGCCCTTGAAAATGCGGGTATACAGGGCTTTGGTGTATTACCTATTACCATTGCCTATGATTCGTTTGAAGAATTTGGAAAGCAGGTTAATATCGTAATCTGTGAAAACATGCCTGTTGCAAAACTCTTTCCGTATGAGGAAGCAACAAAAAATATGCTGCACTTTAATAAACGCTTATTTACAGTAATAAACGATAATATTCTATTACCTGTAACGGGGGGGCAAAGCGGGTTAAAGGGTAATCCGGTATTTTATCTTCCAGCGCTGTTGGGTTACTTCTTACACGTACCACTATATACAATACTCAGTAACTACGTACGAAAGAAAACCAGGGGCACCGTTTTTTTTGATTCGGTTTTATTTAGCACACTGTTGGTGGTTTATCCGTTATACCTGTTGGTATTATTCCTGTTACTTTGGCTGTTGCATGTGTCGCCGGTGATTTGTTTCATACTTTTATTGCTGCACCCTCTAACCGCCTTGCTAGCGATGCGCGTAAAAAGTAAGGGCAGGTGAGGCAGAAAGAAGCGGCTGCCCCAAAATAAACGACCGGGGTTACCTTATCTTTATAGAAGTATCAATACAAAAAACAATGGCACTAACTAAAATATTGGGTAAAAGAAAAAAAATTGCCTTAGTGGCACATGACCATAAAAAAGCGGACCTGATGGAATGGGCGCTTCACAACCAAACGGCACTGGCTAAACACGAACTGTTTGCAACTGGCACTACCGGAAAATTGCTGGAAGAAGCATTGGACCGACCGGTAAAAAAATTATTAAGTGGTCCGCTCGGAGGTGATCAGCAGATTGGCGCCATGATTGCTAATGGCGAAATTGATATGATGTTCTTTTTTTGGGACCCCATGGAAGCACAGCCCCATGATAGTGATGTAAGGGCGTTGTTGCGTTTGTGTGTTGCCTGGAACATTCCGATGGCTTGCGATAGGGCAACAGCAGATTTTATCATGACTTCACCGTTCATGCACGATGAATATGTGTCGGCCATACCTAACTATGATCACTATCTGAACAGGAAGATCAAAGATGAATAAATATAAAAAACCCCTGATGAAAAAAATCGTTTTTCTTTTTACCATTGTTTTAAACACCGCTATCCCTGCACAGGATACCGTTTCGACCAAAGACATAGACATACAATCGGCTGCCGGCCTGCTTGACCTCCGGTTTACGCAAAAAGAAATGGATACCATGTATACGGGTGTGAAAGAAAACCTGATGGTTTACCGGTTGATGCATAAACAACTGCTCGCAAATAATGTACCAATGAGTTTGTGGCAAAGTCCGGTTTTACCCGGAATGAAATTTACAGAAAAACAGGAGCCCGTTAAATGGAACATTCCTGCAAATACAATGTTGCCCGCAAATAAAAACGATCTGGCATTTTACAATATTCTGCAACTGGCATCGCTGATCAAAAATAAAAAAATAAGTTCCGTAGCGCTCACCGGATTTTTTATTGAGCGAATAAAAAAATATGGCGACACGCTGCAATGTGTTATCTCTTTAACAGAAGAAATAGCCATGCAACAGGCCAAACAGGCTGATGAGGAAATAGCCAGGGGAAAATATCGGGGTCCGCTGCACGGCATCCCTTATGGACTTAAAGACCTTTTTGCGGTAAAAGGAACCAAAACAACCTGGGGTGCGGAGCCCTATAAAAACCAGGTGGTGGAAGAAGACGCTTTTGTGTATGCGCAACTTACCAAAGCGGGCGCTGTATTGGTAGCCAAATTTACCTTAGGTGCCTTGGCCATGGGAGATTATTGGTTTGGGGGCCGCACCAAAAATCCATGGAATACTAAAACGGGCTCCTCGGGTTCTTCCGCAGGATCAACTGCCGCAACGGTGGCCGGATTGGTGCCTTTTGCTATTGGAACAGAAACCTGGGGCTCTATTGTATCACCCTCCTCTACCTGTGGTGCCACCGGCCTGCGCCCAACTTTTGGTAGCATCAGTCGCAGTGGCGCCATGACACTTAGCTGGAGTTTGGATAAAGTGGGACCAATCTGTAGAAGCGCAGCCGACGCGGCCCTGGTGTTTAACTATATCCACGGAACAGATGGTGAGGATTTGAGTGCGGTGAACAAACCATTTAATTACCAACCGGGAGCCGACATTAAAAAAATGAAAGTAGCCTATGCTAAAAACTATTTTGATAAAATAACAGATACCTCACGCAATGAATGGAAGGTGCTGGAAGCGTATAAGAAAATGGGCGTACAGTTAATACCGGTAAATTTTCCTGATAGCGGGGTATACAATTTTAATATTATGGACATTGTCATTAGTGCGGAATGTGCGGCCGCGTTTGATGAATTTACCAGAAATAATATTGACGATGAAATGACAAGGCAGGGCAAGAACGATTGGCCCAATAGTTTTCGTGTAGCAAGATTAATGTCGGCAGCAGAATACATTAACGCCAATCGGCATCGCTATCTGTTAATGAAGAAAGTAAACGAATTGATGAGCAGGGTGGATATAGTGATTTGTCCTACCAGGGGCAGCGGCAACCAGGGAGCGATTACGAATTTAACGGGCCACCCGGTAGTTTGTTTACCCACCGGTTTTGACAAAAACGTTAATTTACCCACCAGCATTACCCTTATCGGAAAATTGTATGACGAAGCCACCCTGCTGGCCGCGGCCAAAGCGCTTCAGGATGCCACACCCTGGGATGATGTGCACCCACCCATGTTTAAATAAATACCCGCTTTTTACTGCATTCTGAAAGATGCGGCAAGGATGTGATTTTAAAAGACAATAAGTTATTTCATAAATTGCAAAATATCAACCAACTAATCATGCGAAAAATTTTAACTGGCAGTCTGTGTTTTATGTTGTTCGTTCATCAACAGGTAGCTGCGCAAAAAACCATTACCGGATTCACTGAAAAAACCGCAGTTGAACAGAAATCGCGGGAACAAAAATTTGATGCATTGCTTAGTGCGGAAAGGATTGGTAAAACCATTAAAGAATTATCTGCGGTGCCGCATCATGTAGGTTCTGTGGGTGGAAAAGCGGTAGCCGATAATATGTTGGCCAAATTCAAAAGTTGGGGATGGGAAGCTAAAATAGAAACCTACCAGGTGTTATTTCCAACGCCTAAAACAAGGGTGCTGGAAATGATAGCTCCTGCTGTTTATAAGGCGTTACTGAAAGAGCCAGTATTAAAAGAAGATGGAACATCCGGACAGGCAGATCAGTTGCCTACCTACAATGCGTGGAGTGCGGATGGAGATGTGACAGGTGAACTGGTTTTTGTAAATTATGGATTACCAGAAGATTATGAAATACTGGATGCGCTGGGCATAAGTGTAAAAGGAAAAATAGCCATTGCAAAATATGGCCGTAGCTGGAGGGGTATTAAACCAAAAGTAGCGCAGGAACATGGAGCAATAGGTTGTATTATTTATTCAGACCCCAAAGACGATGGTTATTTCCAGGGAGATGTATATCCGGTGGGCGCCTATAAAAATGAATATGGCGTACAACGCGGGTCAATCATGGATATGGTAGTCTATCCCGGCGACCCATTAACACCGAATATAGGTGCTACTGAAAATGCAAAAAGACTGGATCGCCACGATGCGACCAATTTATTAAAGATACCCGTATTGCCTATCAGCTACCACGATGCCAAACCCTTACTGGAAGCGCTGGAAGGGCCGGTTGCACCCGCTGAATGGAGGGGTGCATTGCCCTTTACCTATCATATTGGTCCGGGAAAAACCAAAGTGCATTTAAAGGTTGATTTTGATTGGAAGTTACACCCGGCATATAATGTAATTGCCACCATGAAGGGATCTCAATATCCTGACCAATGGGTGATACGCGGAAACCACCATGATGCATGGGTAAATGGCGCCGGAGACCCTGTAAGTGGTATGGCGGCATTACTGGAAGAGGCACAGGCCATCGGGCAGTTAGTAAAAGAAGGATATAAACCCAAACGAACACTTGTTTATTGTGGATGGGATGCGGAAGAACCCGGTTTAATGGGTTCAACAGAATGGGTGGAAGATCATGCGGCGGAACTACAACAAAAAGCGGTGGTATATATTAATTCAGACGGCAATGGCAGGGGCTTTTTAGGAGCAGAAGGATCACATGCTTTGGAAACGCTGGTTACAGAAATCAGTAAAGACGTGATAGACCCGCAAACCAACGTAAGCGTATTCGAAAGAGCGAAAGCAATTGCTGTTATCAACGCGCCTGGCGCCAAAGAAAAAAAAGAAGCATTGGGTAAAACCAATTTTACCGTGGGTGCCATGGGATCTGGATCTGATTATTCTTCTTTTATACAACACCTTGGTGTTTCATCACTAAACCTTGGGTATGGCGGAGAAGACGGAGGGGGAGAATACCACTCTATTTATGATTCGTATGATGATTATCGCCGTTTCAAGGATTCTACGTTTGCTTATGGTGTGGCATTGTCAAAAACGGCCGGACGGGCTGCATTGCGAATGGCAGACGCGGACCTCTTACCCTTTGATTTCAGGAGCCTGCACAAATCTATTAACGGCTATGTAAAAGACCTGATGAGCAAAACAGAACAGTTACGCGAAACTACTGCTACAGATAACCTGGTTATCGCCTCAAACAGTTATGCATTAGCCAACGATCCAACAGATCATCTTAAAATACCCGTTCCAAAATCAGAAGTACCTTACCTGGATTTTTCGCCATTACAAAATGCCGTAACTGAACTGGAAAAAAGCAGTTGGCATTTATCTGAAGTCTGGAGCAGGGCCATTGCATCCGGCATGGTGCATAGCGCAACAGACCAATTATTATACAGGGCGGAACAACAATTGTTGGCAGAAATAGGGTTGCCGCGCAGAGACTGGTTCAAGCACACCATTTATGCCCCCGGATTTTATACCGGCTATGGTGTGAAAACAATTCCTGGCGTACGTGAAGCCATAGAACAGCGCAACTGGAAAGAAGCGCAGGAACAGATTGTAATTGTAGCGGCTGCCATTAACAGGCTGTCTGCCTATTTGCAAAAAATAAACTAAGCCGTATAAATAGTTTGAAGTGAAAAAAATATTTTTTGTTAGCGCTTATATATGTTTACTAACCGGTGTAGGTGTTGCACAAAAAAGACCGGGTAGTAAAAATATTCCAATAAGTTCTTTGCGGCTGATTGGAGAATATGATATGCCACATAATCTTTTATTTGGGGGAACAACCGTTGGTGGCTTATCGGGGATAGACTATGATAGTAAACAAGGCGTTTATTATATGATTTCTGATGACCGGTCCGCTATTAATCCGGCACGCTATTATACCGCGAAGATTTTTTTTACCGAAAAGAAGATTGACAGTGTGGTATTCGTAAAAGTAACCACGCTATTACAGAAAAACGGAACAGCCTATCCTAATACCAAACAGGATCCTGCACACACGCCAGACCCAGAGGCTTTACGGTATAATCCTGTTACCCGGAAAATGATCTGGACAAGTGAAGGTGAAAGAATAGTAAAAGGAAAAGATACGGTACTGGAAAACCCGGCCATCACCATCATCTCTCCTGATGGAAAATATATTGATACATTTCCCTTGCCCAAAAATTTGCGCATGCAGGCTACAGAAAACGGTCCGCGGCAAAATGGCGTACTTGAGGGAATGAGTTTTGCTAATGGGTATAAAACCTTGTATGTAAACGTTGAAGAACCTTTGTATGAAGATGGTCCGAAAGCGGATACTAATCAACCTCGAAAAAACCCAGTTTTTCATTTTTGAAATATTGCCCTGAGGAGACAGAGCGTTGGCCCCTTAGGGGCAAGAACCCGTTTTGCTGCTCATTGCCCTGAACGTAGAAGTGAGTGACACAACTGCGGATGCCATAAAAAACAAAAGCCCAAAACAACCCATCAACATTTAACTTTACAGGCCTAACTCAGGAATACTGCAATGCACTTCCAATTAAACGCATCTTACTTTCCCGCCGGCGATCAGCCATCTGCTATTGAGCAGCTAACGGAGAATGTGAATGATGGAGAGCAGTTTCAAACTTTATTGGGTGTAACGGGCTCTGGTAAAACATTTACGATAGCCAACCTGATACAGAACACGCAGCGACCAACACTTGTGTTAACACATAATAAAACACTGGTAGCACAGTTGTATGGAGAGTTCAAACAATTCTTTCCTGATAATGCGGTTGGTTATTTTGTAAGCTATTATGATTACTATCAGCCGGAAGCATATATGCCGGTTAGCGATGTGTATATTGAAAAAGATCTGAGCATTAATGAAGAGCTTGATAAACTTCGCCTTCAGGCAACCTCGCAATTGCTGAGCGGAAGACGCGATATTATTGTAGTAGCGAGTGTGAGTTGTATTTATGGAATGGGTAACCCAACAGAATATGAGAATGGAATTATCCGGATACACAAAGGGCAGGTGATTTCACGCCAGGGATTTTTGCATGCGTTGGTTAATTCATTATACAACCGGTCGCAGGGAGATTTTAACCGGGGAACTTTTCGTGTAAAGGGTGATACGGTGGACATAAACCTGCCTTATGTAGATTTTGGTTACCGCATTACTTTTTTTGGTGATGAGATAGAAGAAATCGAAAGCATAGAAACGGCTACCGGTAAAAGAATTGGTGTGATGGAGAATGCGGCCATTTTCCCTGCCACGTTATACCTCGCACCCAAGGATATGATTGTTGAAGTGATGCACGAGATACAGGATGAGATGATGGCACAAGTAGCCTATTTTAAAAGCACGGGCAAACACGTTGAGGCACAAAGACTGAAAGAGCGTGTGGAATATGATATTGAAATGATACGCGAACTGGGCTATTGTAATGGGATTGAAAACTACTCACGCTTTTTCGACAGGCGTAAACCGGGTACCAGACCCTTCTGTTTGCTTGATTATTTTCCCAAAGATTTTTTATGTGTGATAGATGAGAGTCACCAGACCATTCCGCAGGTAGCCGGTATGTACGGTGGCGACAGGAGCCGTAAAATGGTATTGGTGGATTATGGTTTCCGTTTACCCAGTGCGATGGATAACCGCCCATTAAATTTTCATGAGTTTGAAAGTTTGATAGGCCAGACTATTTTTGTAAGCGCTACCCCAGGGGAGTATGAACTGGAAAAAACCGGGGGTGTAGTTGTTGAACAGGTTGTACGCCCAACAGGATTGTTAGACCCACCGATAGAAATCAGGCCAAGTGTAAATCAGATAGATGATCTATTGGAAGAGATTGATCAAACGGTTAAGCGGGGGTATCGTGTTTTGGTGACCACGCTTACCAAACGAATGGCAGAGGAGATGGATAAATACCTGGGAAGAATCAACATAAAATCTAAATACATTCATAGTGATGTAGATACCCTGGAACGGGTAGAAATATTGCGGCAATTGCGTTTAGGAGATATAGATGTATTAGTGGGCGTGAACCTGTTGCGGGAAGGATTGGATTTGCCGGAAGTGGCGTTGGTTGCAATATTGGATGCTGATAAAGAAGGCTTTTTAAGAAATGAAAGATCGCTTACGCAAACAGCAGGACGCGCAGCACGTAATGTGGATGGTCGTGTTATTTTCTATGCAGATAAGATGACAAGGAGTATGCAGCGCACCATTGATGAAACAGCACGCAGGAGGGAGAAACAGGTGGCGTATAATATTGAACACCATATAACCCCTGCCACTATTATTAAATCGCGTGAGCAGGTATTTGCGCAGGGCTCAGTGCTGGACATTAAAGGCTATGACCCATCTAACCCCTATGCTTTACAACGTGATGCAGAAATCGTTATTACGGCAGCGGCCGAAGAACAGGAAATCTACCGGACCATTCCACAGATGGAAAGAGCGATCGGTAAAACCAAAAAAGAAATGGAGAAAGCGGCACGTGATCTTGACTTTATTGAAGCGGCAAGGCTAAGAGATGAAATGTTTCGGCTACAGAAGGCGCTGGAGGACATGAAATAGGGAATAGCCTGCAGGGCAAACGCATCTAAATTTTAGGGAAGGGATGCGATAATTGAAGAAAATACGTTTATAGGGATAAAAGCATATGAACGGGATACTTCCTTTCTTCGATGATTTAAAGGA
>Ga0265292_1000577_pt1 | contig 48284 bp, 42 predicted proteins | sample Munlanlewell296A_FD_189080 | JGI IMG/M metagenome (GOLD analysis project Ga0265292, IMG submission 189080) | Leachate microbial communities from a municipal landfill in Southern Ontario, Canada - Leachate well 296A | ecosystem: Engineered > Solid waste > Landfill > Unclassified | place: Canada... | reverse complement strand
ATCAACAGGTGCTGGTTCTCCAGGAATGGAAACTACAACTTTTGGTCCAGCTACTCGTGCGGCTGTTAACAAGTTCCAAGCTCTACATTTAACAGAACTTGGAATTACAGCTCCTACAGGTAATGTATTTGCAGGAACACGTGGGCTTCTAAATGGAGCTTGCAATGGTTCTGTAGTTACAAATCCAGGCTCGACTCTACCAGCAGGTTGTACATCAACTTCTGGTTTCAGTCCTGTAACAGGTGCATCATGTGCAACTGGTACTGTTACAAATCCAGGTACAGTAGTATCTGGTCCAGTAGTAGCTACACTTTCACCTAATCAGCCAACAGGCATGGTTGTGAATAGTCAATCAGGTGCTCGTCTAGCTGACATCACTTTCACTGGAAACGGAACAGTTACATCTGTTCAGCTACAGAGAATTGGTGTATCAGCTGACACAGCTCTTACTAATGTTTACCTTTATGACGGAAACACAAGAATCACTGATTCTGCTTCTGTTGTAACAGGTGGTTACATTAACTTTAATGCCTCAAACGGTCTCTTCACAGTTAACGGCTCACGTGTAATCACTGTCCGTGCTGATCTAGCAAGTGATGTTTCAGGTCAATCAGTTGGTGTAAAACTTAACAGCGTAACTGCAGGTGGTTCAGTATCTACATATACAAATGTAGTAGGAAACACTTTCCAGGGAGCTTCAGTTACAGTAGCTACAGTTGCTTTCGCGGATGTTGATGGAACTGCGCTTACTCCAGATGCTGGTGTTCTTGCATACAATGTATGGTCAGGATCAGCAACAGTAAGTACACGTGCCGTTATCTTCCACGCTGCAACTTTCAAGTTTGTTGGTTCAGCACCAGTTGATTCACTTGCAAACCTTTCACTCTATGTAGATGGAGCTAAGGTTGCAGGTCCATCAATGATTAATGCTGCAAACAACAACAAAGTAACGTTTGATCTTGGTGCTACACCATTACGTCTTACAACAGGTACTCACACATTTGATGTTCGTGGTGATATTGTAAAAGGTTCATTCCGTACAATCACTATGAGTGTTGAAAACGTGTCAGACTTGATGTTCGAAGATTCAAACCTAGCCGGAGTTAACATTGCTTCTACATTCAATAGTGTTGCTTTCACACAAAGTAACGCTACTTTTGGAACAATCACTGTTAATAAGGGTTCAGTTACTGTAAACGTTGACCCAGCTTTCAGTGCGAACAAAGTAACAGGTGGAGCAACAAATGTTCCAGTTGGACAGTTCACAATGAAGGCATACGGTGAAGATGTTAAGGTAAGTACACTCCGTGTTGCTATCGCTACAACTACTAACGCTAACTTGACTACATTAAACAATGTATCACTTTACGTAAACGGTGGTCAGATCGGTACTTCACAGAATTACACTGTTGTTACACAACAGACAGGTTACCTTACATACACTCTTGGTTCAGCACTTATTATTCCTGCAGGCCAGACTGTAACTCTTACAGTTAAGGCTGATATCGTAGACACAAACAGTGCTGCGTATACATCAGGAACAATCGCTGCATCAATCAGTGGTGCTACAGGAAATGCACAGGGACAAAGTTCATATGAACTAGTCAACGTTGCAAACTCTGCAGTATCAGGAAATGTTCTTACTGTTTCTTCAGGTGTTGGAGCTTTCGCTCGTACATCAGGATTCACAGGAATAACAGTTGCTCCTAATACATCAAATGTAAAGGTTGGTTCATTTACACTTCAGGCTAACTCAGCAGAAGCTATCAAAGTAAACAGTATTGGAGTTCTTCCAACAATTGGAAATGCTACAATTTCGAACTACAGTAATCTTACATTAAAGAATGGTTCAACAGTTCTTGGAACTCCAGCAGGAAATCCAACAGCTGGAACAACAACATTCTCATTTAATGAGATTGTAGTTCCTGCAAACGGAACTGTAACATTCGATGTATATGCTGATATCGGTGGTGACGCAGATGCGACACTTCTAACTGATATGGCTGTTACTACTCGTGGTGCTGTAAGTAATACATCTTCTGTTTCATCAGTTGTTGGTATTACTATCACATCAGCTGCTTCTACTTTAGCTGCTACAACTCTAACGTCATCATCACCAGTCGCACAATTTGTGGTTGGAGGTTCAACGTTTGGTCTTGCAACATTTAAGGTTAGTACGGCAGCCGCAGGTACACAGGCAATCGTTCGTGAAATGCGTTTCGGTACTACAGGAACAGATGCTATCCAGAGCATTACTGTAGGAGGCGTAACATCAACTGTTCTTGGTTCAGGTTCTGTAGCAACAACAACAGTTTCAGGTCTTAACATTCCTGTTGGATCAACAGGAACTGATATCCCTGTAACAGTTAAGTTCTCAGGATTCCAGAACACAGTTTCAGGTGGTTCACTTACAGCAAGTATTGCTTCAGTGTCAATTTCACTTAGTTATGTAGAGGCAACTTCAGGTAGTGGCTCAGTTATCACAAGCGCTACTCAAGTTCCTTCAAACACTATGAAGCTTGTAGCTTCAAAGCCAACTGTAACAGTTGGAACTGGTGGAACAGACTATATCGTTCTTGGAGCTGAAAACAAGATCGGTGAATTCACTGTAACAGCTGATGCGAATGGAAAGATTGGTGTAGCTTCTACATCACTTGCTATCTCAACTCAGGGAATTACAAATCCAGAAATCTCAGCTGCTCGTGTTGCTGACGGAAATACAACAATTACAGGTGCAGTCGTAACAGGCTCATCAACAGTTCTTATATCATTCGATACAGCGACATCTCCTTCATCATACGAAATCGGAGCTGGTCAATCAAAGACCTTCTCAGTTTACGGTGTTGTTGCAGGAGATCAGACAAGTGGTACAGTTACACCATACGTAACATCACGTATGACAAGTTCTGCATCATTCCAATGGATGGATATTATCGGTGGTAACTCACAGCAAACTGGAGCTGCTATCTATAACTTCCCAACATCAAGCTTTACATCAAAGCACTAATCTGCGTCAAAATATTCTGTCTATCTTGATATGAAAGTATTAAGTTAGCGAATGTCTAAGCAAATTAGATGTTGAAAAACAAAACCGCCCGTAAGGGCGGTTTTGTTATTACAAAAGTCCTCGAAGAAAAAGTCCCCGCAAGGGGACTTTTTCTTACCTTGGTTATTATACACAGGCAGACCCTGTGTATGTTCGTATATGAGTTATAATTACAACATGTCAGTTCGCCCAATTAGTTTAGAAAATTTCGAGTATTACCATATTTATAATCGTGGTAACAGCAAGCAAACAATATTTCATGATGAGCAAGATTATCTATATTTTATTAAGCTTCTTTTTATAATGAATACGGTAAAACATTTAAAAACCAGAGACAATAATTCTCCAGAATTTAAAAATGAACAAATAATATCTATAGGGGCATATTGTTTAATGCCAAACCATTTCCACATTCTTCTTCGCCAAGAAAAAGAAAATGGAATAACTACATTTATGTTAAAAATTTCTACAGCTTACGCCATGTATTATAATAAAAAATACAAACATACAGGAGGTTTGTTTGAGGGTAAGTTTAAGTCAAAGCATGCAGATAAAGATAGATATCTTAAATATTTATTCTCATATATTCATTTGAACCCACTTAAAATTTTAGATAAGAATTGGAAAATAAACGGATTGAAAAACGAAGGTCTTAATTTTTTGTTTAAATATCCATACTCAAGTTTCAATGAGTATTATAATAATGAACCAGAAATAATAAGGAAAGAATCTTTCCCCGAATATTTTCCAACCAGGGGAGATTTTTTAAAAGAGATTAAATCTTGGTTTTATCTTGGGGATAATTAATTATTTTTAATACACAGGCAGACCCTGTGTATAAGTTGCTTCATGTAAGAAGTCATGTTAGTATTATTCCATAAACCAAAGAAGTCAGCGAAATATGCAAATATTTCATAAGTCTGGCGGAGGTATTATATAGGTTAAGGCTTATATAACAACTCTTAAATTTGTTTATCGGATATATTAGGTATCCGAATTATTGGTCTTTTGACATCTAGAGTCTAATGTCTAATGTCTAAAATCTAGTTCTATATGGCTCTAAAAAAAGCTAAAAAAGCAGAACTTATCGATAGCTATACAGACGCTCTTAAAGCTTCCAAATCAGCTGTCTATGTAAAATTCCGAGGTCTTCCTGTAAAGGAAACTATGGAATTACGTGATGCACTTTTCACAGAAAATATTCATTACACAGTAGTGAAGAAAACTCTTTGGACTCGCGCAACAGAAGCTGTTGGAATTAAAGGCGATGTTCCAGTTGTAGGAGAAGAACTTGCAGTTGTTTGGGGAGATGATCTTCTTTCACCTGCTCGTTTATCTTATGAATTCGGAAAGACTCACAAGGATACTTTCGGAATTCTAGGTGGAATTTTTGATGGAGAATATAAAGATGCAAAGGCAATGATGGCCATCGCGACTATCCCTCCACGTGAAGTTCTACTTTCACAACTTGCATACTTGCTCAAGTCTCCAATGCAACGTTTGGCTATCGGTATTAATGCAGTCGCTCTAACAAAAACACAATAAATTATCCCATCTACTTTGTCGCTACAAAATTTTTCTCAGTCAACGTACTACCTAGTACGTCTCCTTTGAAAAATTTTTAGGCTCCTCGTATCTGGAACAATTTCTTGGTTTTTGTAAAGACGACAATAAGGTTATCAAATGTTTGCAAAATTTTTAATTTCAAATTTATAATTTAAAATGAATTTCATTAAAAATTAAAAACTAGAAATTAAAAATTATTCGGTTATAAAGTTATTTAAATTAATTAAACAATATTATGGAAAAATTCAAGGATATGCTTGATAAGATAGAATCAATGTCAGTACTAGATCTTAACGAACTCGTTAAGGCAATTGAGGAAAAGTTTGGAGTTTCTGCAGCAGCTGTATCAGCAGCCCCAGCAGCAGGCGCTGAAGTGGCAGAAGGAAAGGATGCTTACACAGTACACTTAGTTTCAGCTGGTGAACAAAAAATCGCTGTTATGAAGGTAGTAAAGGAAGCATTGGCACTTGGTCTTAAGGAAGCTAAGGACTTAGTAGACGGCGCTCCAGTAGATTTGAAAGCTAATGTTAAGAAGGCAGAAGCTGAAGAAATGAAAAAGAAATTGGAAGAAGCCGGAGCGAGTGTAGAATTAAAATAAGCGAAACTTATTTAATTCAAGCGAGCGGAGGCCATGAGCGTAATCGCGAATGGCAGGGAGCATCCCTGAAAACAAACTAAAATACATACCTATTTGGTATGTATTTTAGTTTGCCATACACTTAATTATAGTTGAGTGTTGCACTTAGAGTTAGAACTTGGGGTGGAATAGAAAACAAATTAGATATGCTATAATAAGCTTATGACTCCATTATTGCTTGTCTACCCATTAATTTTAATTGGTGTAATAATTCTGGTTGGAGTTCTGTTTTATTTTTATGGATTCCAACGTGCAGTCCGATACTTATTTCTTTATGGTTTGTTAGTTACGATCTTGGGCACATTAATATTACTTATATTATTTCCAGAATTAAACCAAGGACTTGGGATCGGTTTTCTTGTAGTGGTGGTCTCTGCTCCTATTTTTGGACTATTAGGGTTAATAAATTTAGGGGTTTTTATATTTAATTATTTCAAACGTAAGACGAATACAGTAATAACTAACTAACTCTGGTCGCTAGTAGAAACAAACACAGGAATGGGAATTTCAAAAGATTTTACGGTTATTTTGTATTCCGGCACAGATTTCCTTATCACACAAGTATTGCAGTGGTCCTCTTTTCTGATAAACTGTACATATATGGAACTTCTGACACGATTGCTAGGCGGAGCTGAGAGAGTAAAAATTATGCGCTTCTTTCTTCATCATGAAGATGCTGTTATATCTTTGCATGAAGTTTCCGAAAAAACAAAATCAAAGAGCGCTCTTGCTCGCAAAGAATTAACTGCATTATCAGCCATCGGTTTTATTGAAAAGAAAAGAACTCGTACGGTTACAAGTTCAGGAACAGGCAAGAAAGCCGTCTCCAAAGTAAAAGAAATAAGTGGATTTAAATTAAATACAGATTTTCCACATAATCAAGCATTGAAAGATTTATTATTTGATTTTCAATTATTAGATAAAAGAGAATTAGCTAATCGTTTTAAAATTGTTGGTCGTGTAAAATTATTTATTGTATCTGGAGTTTTTATTGGTAGTGAAAAATCACGCGTTGATGTTTTAATTGTAGGGGAGGCAATAAAAAGACCAAAAGCTGAGAAACTTTTTGAGGGACTTTCTGCAGAACTCGGACGAGACGTTGTTTATTCAATTATGGATGTTGAAGAATATGAATATCGATACAAAATGTATGATAGATTTGTCAGAGATATTGTTGATCAACCACATGAAGCAGTTATTGATAAATTGAGCCAGAAGCTGAGTGTGTAGAGGAAAGATACAAGATATAAGAAGCAGGGAGAAAGAAATACGGGGACGGCCACTTCGTGGCCGTCCCCGTATTTGTACCCATTCTTGCTTCTTGTATCTTTTATCTTACATCTTCCCCCAATAGATACGATTTGTAATCTTTAATATAGTCATTAAACTTAACTAAATCCCCATCGGTTGTTTCTGCTCCAATATCAACACTAATAAACAAAGTATTATTTAGCCCGATACTTTTAGCTTTTTCATTCATTCTTTTTATGAATAAATCCGTTCCCAGAGAGCGAGCATAAGATTTACTAACGGCATCATCATTTAAAGTTAATAAATTATAAAGTAATTTACGGCGAGTTGTCGCCTTATCATTGAAATATATTTCATTATCTTGAGTTAAAAACTCAAGTGAAACAGTCGCCGACATATATCTTGTCATTTCCATACTATTTATAGTATTAGAATTGTCATTTTGTTTTTCAAAATCACTACCACTATTTTGAGTTATGATAATTGGATTTCCTTTCTCTATAAAGTTATAAACCAGCTCGGCATTTTCATCCGTAAGGCGAATACATCCACCACTATAAGTGCTCGAAACTTTCGTGCCATCAGGATAATAGGGGATGCCGTGAATAAAAAAGTTTCCAAAGACATGAACGCTAAATGGCATATAAACATGTCCTATAGAACTGAAGTGATTTATTTCCTTATAATCATTTTCATAATTTCCTCCTGGGGTTTCATAATAGCTTCCTGGCTTTCCTTTAGAAACAATTGGGAAAGTCTCAACAGTTGAAGTCCCATCTTTAAGTTCCACCATCATAGTATTTAAATTAATCACAACAGCTTTTCCCACATAAGGGGCGGGTGTTTCAGTCTTTGGGATTATTTGCTTCTCTACATTAGCTATTTCTTCGCTATAAAGTATATGAGGGGCAGACACATAAATAATACCCACAGACAAGGCTAGAGCTAGAAGGATAATTAAGAAAATTGAGCCACGTACAGGGTGAAACATAGTGCTTCTGACTATATCATAAAAGTGGATAATAAAGAACTTTTCGGTAAAAAAGAGGATATACTTAAATTACCTTTATATGTCGAAATATAAAGGTGTATATATACACACTTTATAATTTATTTAGATTTCTTTATGTCAAACATATCAGCCGTTATCGGACAGTCATTGGTAGATACAAGCTATACACTTCTATCTTTTTTACCAAATGTAATTCTCGCCGTAGTTATTTTCGTTTTAGGTTGGGCAGCAGGTGTAATAGTTGGACGTGCTGTAACTCACGTCCTTAATGTTCTTAGATTAGACAATGCTCTTAGTAGAGCTGGACTAAACACATTAAGCGATAAAACAGGAGTAAAACTTTCTGTTGCAGGATTTATTGGTGGAGTTATTAAGTGGGGGTTGATTGTAGCTTTTGCAGTTGCATCAGCTGACATACTTGGACTTAAACAAGTAACACAACTTCTTAATGATATTTTGTTCTACATTCCAAACGTATTAGTTGCGGCAATTGCACTTGTTATAGCAACTCTACTTGGAGACTTCGTGGCAAAGTTGGTTAGTCATTCAGCACAAGGTGTGGGAATGAAAGGAAAGTTTGCTGCACAAGTTGCTAAGTGGGCAATCATTATTGTCGGTGGAGTTTTTCCAGCTTTAACTCAGTTACGTATTGCTCAGGGATTAGTAGAAGTACTTTTCACTGGGGTAGTATTTGCACTTTCACTTGCTCTAGGACTAGCATTTGGTCTAGGAGGAAGAGATGCTGCAGCTAAGGTGTTGGAGAAGTTGAAATAGACATAGATAGTTAGGAGTTTGCAGTCACCGCCTTAGCGGGATAAATTAGGGGTTAGGAGTATAAATACAATAAACTCAAAAACAAACTCAAAAAAGGAAAGCGCCCTGCCGGGCGCTTTCCTTTTGACTTTTTCTAAAAAAAGAATAGAGTTAAGAAGTTCATTAACCACAGGAGGTCTATTTATGGCACTTGCACAACTTCCCGAAATCAAAGGGAAAAAGCTCCCAGCCTGCCCCGGCTGGTATTGGCTAAAAGTTGGGAGACAAAACTGGGCCCCAATTTGGGTGGACCAAAAAGCCGGGGGGATACCAACGGTTAAATGGTTCGGTACCGATATTGAGGTCGGCGACATCGAGAGCGAGTGGGGCGAGCAAATATTCCCACCGGCGTAGCTTGCCCCATCACAACAAATGACGAGCTTGCTAGGCTTCAACAGTCAGCTTATTAGCAAGCCCCGCCAGCTTGCCCACAAAATCCCCCGAAAATCCAAAGTACGGGGCTTTTTTAATTCTTTTTCAGCTATTGACATTTCTCCAGTATATGCTATACTGGAAAGGTCGTATTTTTCGATATTTATCTTAGCTTACAAGACACGTTGTGTTTTGGGTTGAGGTATATCGTATTCTTTAGAAGGAGACGACATGAAATCCAAATCGAAATTGTACCTTGTTTTCGCTGCCATGTTTTTGTCTTTATTTCTCACCGCTTGTGGCGGTGGCCTGAGTGATGCCGACATCAACAAGGCCGTCACGTCTGCACGCGAAAGTGGAAAAACTGTCGAGGCTGCCAAGGCTGACGCTAAGCTGTCTTCGGCCAAAAATGAAATGGCCAAGTTGGCGGCTGAAACTGCTTACCAGGGTAGCTTCTCATCTGCCAACAATTGCAATGTTTTGCCGCAAGGTTTTGCCAGTACATCAGCCGCGCAAAACTTTCCAACCAATGCGCCGACCTTTTACAAGGACGAGTGCTCCAAAGTGGTGGTGGCCATGAATGGCCAGCGAGCCACGGCAAAAAAGAACGCCATTGTTGCTGAGCGTGCGCGCGTGGCCAAGCTGGCAGCTGCCAAGCAAAAGGCTGAAGAAGCCAAACGTGTTGCCGCTGCAAAGGCGAAAGCCAAGCAGCACCAAAAAGGCTGACCGCCGAGAGGCGTCAGCGAGAAGCCCCCTAAGATTCGTTCCGGGGGCTTTTTTAATTCCATTTTTTAGTATTTTATTGCTAGTTTTTTGTAATTTGCCTGCCATAGCCATCTCCGTAGGAGATGGCTGGACGGCGCGTCGCCACGGGGGACAGGCGACGCTTGACTTTCTATAAATATTTTGATAAGATTGCTAGCACTGATTGAATGATAAAAACGAACACAAAAACCAACTAATTCTCGGAGACTTGTGACGTAAAGTTATAAGCCGCCGATAAGGCGGATTTTGTTTTCTAAAATTTACAGAACGATTGCAATTTGACAATTAAATCCCGTGCATGACACGCGCAACAATACTGTTATCCAGTAGTAGTAATATTCACTGGGGTCTAGCGGAGTTCGTGACACGGAAAAAACATGAAAGACTCTTTAAAATTATTTTTTGAGAGAGAAATAAATTTAAAGAGCAAACAACACACACATAACAATGGAGCGGTCCGGAGTTATGTGGTAGTTATGTTTCCTAATAGGAACATAAGAGCATACGGTGGATGCCTTGGCTCTAACAAGCGATGAAAGACGTGATCAGGCGGCGATACGTTTCGGGGAGGTGCCTAATAACCTACGATCCGGAAATTTCTGAATGGGGAAACCTCATACGAGTAATGTTGTATGGTCCGACGGAGCATTCCGCGGAAGCACACCCAGGGAAGTGAAACATCTCAGTACCTGGAGGAAAAGAAACTAAATAAGTATTCCGCAAGTAGCGGCGAGCGAAAACGGAACAGCCCAAACCGACACATCACATTGAATGTGATGTAAGTTTAAATATTTAAACATTTAAATATTTAAATTTGCATCGCGCGCAGCGTGATGTGTCGGGGTAGTAAGACAAAAACGTAGTTTACTAGAAGAGTTATAAAATGTAATTATAGAATAAGTTGTTGGAAAGCAACGCCATAGAGAGTGATAGCCTCGTAGTCGAAATAATTATATCTCTTTTGTTTTTGATCTTGAGTAATTCGAGACACGAATAGCTCGGATGAATCAGCCGGAACTAACCGGTAAGGCTAAATATTGTTAGAGACCGATAGTGAACTAGTACCGCGAGGGAAAGGTGAAAAGAACCCCGGAAGGGGAGTGAAATAGAACTGAAACCGTATGTTTACAAAGAGTAGAAGAGGTGTATCACTTTGTTTTTAATTGTTATGAATTTTGTAAAGTTATCGATATTTCTCAAGCCACTGCCTAGAGTGTCACCATCGCAAGATGTACGAGATAGGTAAGGGAATGGTTACATCTGCTGATCAAGGAAGGAAAGGTAAACTTCACTATACGGTCAGATGACTCGAAAAGTAATCGTTTAGGAGGTCAATTTTAGCAGCATCTTCGGTCGCAGCAAAAAGTTGATGGGTACTGCCCAAGCCTCTCCCTTGAGACATATTGCTTAACTAGTATTTAAAAGTTAAGCATTTTACAAAGTTCATAATAAATAAAATTAAAGATAAAGTGATACACCTCGACTGCGTGCCTATTGAAGAATGAGCCAACGAGTTGTAGGCTACTGCAGGCTAAGCCGCATAAAGTGGTGGAGCCAAAGCGAAAGCAAGTGTTAATAGCGCGAACTAATTGTAGTAGCTTACAGACCCGAAGCCAGGTGAGCTTACCATGAGCAGGGTGAAGTATATCGAAAGATGTATGGAGGCCCGAACCAGTAGGTTGTACGACTCCTTTGGATGACTTGTGGTAAGGAGTGAAAAGCTAATCGAACTTGGTAATAGCTGGTTCTCTCCGAAATAGTTTTTGGACTAGCGTCGTGTGTTCCCTCTGGGGGTAGAGCACTGGAAGGTTTTTACTAGTAGAAATACGGAAAAACCTATCAAACTCCGAATACCAGAGGTTAAAAATACGGCAGTAAGACTACGGGGGCGAAGCTCCGTCGGTCAAAAGGGAAACAGCCCAGATCTCAAGTTAAGGTCCCTAAGTATATGTTAAGTGCAAGCGAGGAGGTGGAGTTTCATTGACAATGAGGATGTTGGCTTAGAAGCAGCCATCATTGAAAGAAAGCGTAACAGCTCACCCATCGAGAGACTCTGCGCCGCAAATGATCGGGGCTTAAACATATCACCGAAACTGAGGGCTTTGGACGCACTACACTGCGTTTCGTGCGAATTTTTATTTAATTAATTTATAATTTTTAATTAATACAAATATTTCTATTTAATAAATTGGAGTATCTGGTATTTTTTAAAAATTAAAAATTAAAAATTAAAAATTCTAGCGCACGGAGCATAGCGTAGTGTGTCTAGAGCGGTAGGAGAGTGTTCCATTCTGCGTTGAAGCTAAAGGGGTGACCCATAGTGGAGCGTATGGAAGTACGAATGTTGGCACAAGTAACCGCAAGGAGGGTGAGATCCCCTCCCGCCGAAAGAATAAGGTTTCCTCTTCAATGATTGTCAGAGGAGGGTTAGCCGGGCCTAAGGAGATGGCAAACGCCGGATCCGATGGACATAATGTTAATATTCATTAGCTTGGTAGTAATGTGATGGGATGACGGAGGGTAGTATATAGAGCGACTAATTGGATTGTCGTTTATTGTGTGAGGAACTTGCGCAGGGAAATCCACGCGAGAATATTCCAAGCACCGTATGAAGATGATGGGCAACCTGATTCAACTTTATAAAGCACGCTTCCTAGAAAAGTCTCTACATTCTGTGAATACAGAACGTCTATGTGTGTCTTATTTATAAGGTACACATAGATGCTTTAAGTTACTATTAATCCGTACCGCAAACCGACACAGGTATTCGAGTCGAGTAGACTAAGGCGAACGAGTGATATCTCCCTAAGGAACTAGGCAAAAAAGCGGCCGTAAGTTAGCGATAAGGCCTGCCCCCATCACTTTGTCTTCAAGTCGCGTTAACAAAATTGCTTCATCTACTTTGTCGCAGCATTGCTTTTGTCAGTCGCCGTACTCCATGTACGACTTCTTCCAAAAGCTCGCTGCTTCGCGTAGCTAAAACAATTTTCTTAACGCTTGAAACATAGTGAGGGTTCTAGAGAATTAGATAGAATAATTGAGACAAACCGTAATTATAGTAGAGCTACTGTAATTACAAAAACGTGTGTAATAAATAAGTAATTGTGAATTTCTTAGAGGGAGTTCAAATAACGTCCCATTTGGGTGAACGTGGACCTCTGTGCGGGGATTGTCCTAAGCTTGCTTCGTGCAAGAAAGGCTCTCCAAATTAAGTATCTCTTTAGCAGCGCCTTCGGCGGACTAAATATGCTTTACCTCGCACCCTTTAAGAAGTTCATAATTGCAAACTAATTACACACAAAATAGTGTGATAGAAATTAATTCTCTGGACTTTCATTACTTTGAAAATAAAGTGATGGGGGCCGCAGCGAAAGTTTCTCTAGCGACTGTTTACCAAAAACACAGCTTCCTGCGAACACGTAAGTGGATGTATAGGAGGTGACGCCTGACCAATGCGGGAAGGTCAAATATCGGCGGTGCGTAAGCGCTGAATGATATAAGCCCCCGTCAATGTCGGCCGTAACTATAACGGTCCTAAGGTACTGATCACAGCTAATGTGATCAGTAGGACTAGGACGGTTATACTGGTTTTTATAAATATTCTAATCATACGCCTACTAAAAGCTACCTCATATTTAGAAATAAATATAGAGTCCGAAGTGGTTAGCGAGAGACCAACGCCACACATCCTAACGAAAAGTTCAATGCCGAAAGGTCCTGAGCAAAGCGAAGGATGAAGATAGAGTCCTTCTTGAGGAATAGAAGAGCGAAATTCCTTGTCTGGTAAGTTCAGACGTGCACGAATGGCGTAACGACTGGGGAACTGTCTCAGGGAGTAGCTCGGTGAAAATACAGTGGGGGTGAAGATGCCCCCTAGCTGCAGATAGACGAAAAGACCCCGTGAGCTTTACTCTAGCTTGATATTGAGTATGTTCAATTACTGCGTAGAATAGTGACGAGAGGTTTGATGTGTATGGTTTCGGCTGTACTCTACTCGACAGTGAAATAGTCATCTGTAATTGGGCATACTCTAACGTGAACGGAAAAAACGTTCGCAGACAGTATCTGGTGGGGAGTTTAACTGGGGCGGTTTCCTCCTAAAAGGTAACGGAGGAGTATATTAAGGTCATCTAGGCGCGAATGGAAACCGTGCCGATAGCGTAAGGGCATAAGATGGCTTGACTGTAAGACGGGCATGTCGAGCAGACACGAAAGTGGGTCCTAGTGAACCTACACTTGGCTTTAGACGCCGGTGCAGATTAACGGATAGAAGCTACCACGGGGATAACAGGCTAGTTGTGCCCAAGAGTTCATATCGACGGCACAGTTCGGCACCTTAACTAAATCGGGGTGCGTTAGGAGCAATCCTATAGCAACAAATTAGATTTATAAATATTTGACGAATTTCTTCGTTGAAACATCAGATTTTTTCTTCGCCGTACTTTTGTACGACTCAGATAAAATCTTTGTTTCGCCTCGAACTTCATTCAAATATTTTAAAAATCTAATGTATGTACAATCGTCAAATAAATAATATGTACAAAAGAAATCCTTGCTTATAACGGTGAAACCCAAATACCTGAACAACATTTGGGCAATACCGTGGGAAGTTTGCAAGTAAGAAAGCGATCATCCGCCTCTGGCGGAAGCTGCACACCTAAAAATGTGATTACATGTATAACCCTGTAGAGACTTGTTACAAAAGGTAACAAAGTTATGAGTAGTAAGAAGAGCTCATAGCTAATACGCAAGCGCCACTCTTGATCGAGTGGATGAAGATATAGTCCGATCCTCGCAGTAATGCGAGACAAATACGACAGCGATGTCGGCTCATCTTATCCTGGTGGTGGAGAAGCTACCAAGGGTATGGCTGTTCGCCATTTAAAAAGATACGTGAGCTGGGTTCAAACCGTCGTGAGACAGGTTGGTTTCCTATCTTCTGCAGCCGTTCGAATATTGAGAAGATTTGCTCCTAGTAAATTTTGCTACTTTCAGCCGAGAGGCTGATTGAAAATGTGACTCATAACGGTGAAACCTTCATATGGTTTTGGTCTAAGAAGTATATGCACAAAACGGTCTCGGTGATATACTTTGCTTGAGGACCAGAACCCTCTTTAAGGCAATACCGTGGGAAGTCAACAAAACATTAAATACGCATATATTGCAGGTTTTCTTGATGGTGATGGATCAATTATGTTTCAATTAAAGAAACGTAGTGATAGCACAAAAGGCGTCAGATTTATGACAACCATTTGTTTCTATCAAGATACTCGCCATGACAAAGATTTAGCATGGATTAAAAAAATACTCCATGTGGGATATTTGTCACGAAGAAATGATGGCATGTCAGAATTACGAATTAACGGATTTAAAGATGCTGAGAAAATTCTCACAGATTTAAAACCATTTGTTCGTTTTAAAAAAGTACAAGTAAAACTTGTATTATCTGCATGTAAAATTTTGGTCAAGAAAACGATGCGTAACATGACGAAAACAGATCTTAAAAAACTTGTGAAAATTATACTTATGTTGCAAAAACAAAATTATGCGACACGAACAAAAAAGACACAAGAAGATTTATTTCGTTTGCTTTGTTTGACCCCGTAACGACTTATCAAATTAATTGATGGACTTGTAAGTGAAGGAATCATTTCTTAGAGAATGACTGTCCTTACAGGTAAGATGTCACCACCCGAAACCTTTTGCAAAGGAAGGGTGAAGGTATAGTCTGCTCTCCTAGAAATAGGGGGTAGAATGATATGGCCACAAATGTGTGGGATATTTACAAGCGACGAGAGGACCGGAGTGAACTGACCTCTGGTGTATGGGCTCTGGCGCCAGCCGGATCGCCCAGTAGCTATGTCGGGAATGGATAAGTTCTGAAAGCATCTAAGAACGAAGCCAACTTCAAGATAAGTATTCGTTGAAGGGTCGTAAGAGATTATTACGTTGATAGGAGCTAGATGTACGCACAGTAATGTGTTCAGTCAAGGCTTACTAATTACCCGAATCCTATTAGGAAACATGATTATCACAAGATATCATGTCCGAACAAAGCGCAAGCTTTGCGAGGAAATTGTGTTGTTTCTTTCATGTCGTGTGTGGAGGTTGTATGATTTGATATGAATTTATTCATCGCTTAAAGTATTCCCTCCACACACGACATGAGATGTTCTTTCATGTTGTTAACAAATTACGGTGTCGTCTAAAAACCCTAACGGGAAATATAAGGACACTCAAGTAGAATATCTTTTCCAAAGATTGCAAAATCAGCGGTAAGTACTCGCGCGAGTCAAAGGTGTAAAGCTTGGGGAATATAGGTGAAAATCCTTTACTGTAGTAAATGTTATTTAAAAAACAGAAAATATATGATTGGGCTATAGCTCAGCCGGTAGAGCGTAGGGAGGAATCTTAGTCCCTGAGGTCGCAGGTTCGAATCCTGTTAGCGCCACCATATATAATTTAGCGCCGAGAAGGCTTATTGTAAACGAAGTGGCATACCCTAAATGGGAGCATTATCGTGAACGTAGGTCTTCTCGGCCAGGCTTTCGAGCTTTTTGTTCTCCTGATTTGGCTTTGGGGTCACACCTCTTCCCATTTCGAACAGAGAAGTTAAGCCCAACAGCAGCGATGATACTGACATTGTCGGGAAAGTAGCTTGTCGGGAGAACAAAGGACTCGAAAATAGTAATTAGCCACTAGGGTATAGCCACTAGTGGAATACAAATGCAAAAACACCCACTTAGGGTGTTTTTGCATTTACTATTGGCTAAACCCTAGTGGCTATTGGCTATGATCCTCTCGACTCTCGTCTATCTTTATAGTAGTATCATTATATGCAAATAACCACTACAACAAAATTAATTAAAGGCGCGGTTCACATTTCTTTTATAAGTAACACTGATACAACTCAAATTAATTTATCAGGAAGCACCCCAACAATTATTCTTGGCATAAAAGATAATCCAACAAAATTTACTCTGCCACTTATAATTCGTAAAATTGCTCGCACAGCAAAAAGTACAGACGCAACAAGTTTTTCTGTCGATATTATAGAATGGTTACCACTTTCAAAAAATATAATTAGTGAAGAAAAATTTATTGAACAATTTGCATATGAACTTGCAAACGCAAGTTATGATTTTGAAAAATATAAAAAAGATATAAAAAAGCAAACGCTAAATATAATCACTCATAACAAAAAAGAAGTCGAAGCAATCGCAAATGGGCTTCTTATAGCCTCAGAATTAAATTCTGCCCGTGAACTTGTAAACACCCCAGGGACACATTTATCGCCAGAAGATTTAGCAAAGCACGCAGTAAAATCTGCAAAAGGAATTGCAAATATTGCCGTTACTATTTTGGATAGTAAAAAAATGGCATCATTAAATATGAATGCAATTTTAGCTGTTGGGGAAAGTTCACCGAACAAACCAAAGTTTATTATCATGGAATACAAAGGTGGAAAAAATAAAAATGAAAAACCAATAGTTTTTGTTGGTAAGGGTGTAACTTTTGATACAGGTGGAAGCAATTTGAAACCGGGTGATCACATGAATGGTATGCACATGGATATGGAAGGAGGGGCTGTCGCTGTACACACACTTTTAGCACTTGCGAAATTAAAAATAAAGAAAAATATTATTACTCTTGTGCCAGCTGTTGAAAATAGAGTAACAGGAGACAGTTATTTGCCAGGAGATGTGATAGTTGGAATGAGTGGTAAAGCAATTGAAGTTTTAAATACAGACGCTGAAGGGCGAGTTATTTTATCTGATGCACTTACTTATGCCAAGAAATATAATCCGGAAGTCGTAATAGATTTAGCTACATTAACAGGCGCCGCCGTCGTTGCTCTTGGCTCAAGGTCTTCTGCAGTATTTTCAAATAGTGATAAACTCGCAAATGAATTAAAAGCCATTGGGGAGGAGACAAAAAATTTAATGTGGCCGATGCCATTATATGATGAATATAAAGAAGATATAAAAGGGGATTTGGGTGGAGTAACAAATTCTCATAATAAGTTTAAACGAGATGGTGGAGCTATAACTGGTGCTATGTTTTTGCAACATTTCGTAGATGGTTATACTTGGGCTCATATTGATATTGCTCCACGCATGGAAAGTATCTCAGGGGACAATTTAGCTGTTGGCGCAACCGGCGAGCCACTTTATGCTCTGGTTTCATTTGTGAGAAGTCAGTAGAAGTAAGCAGTAAACAGTAGGCAGTAAGCAGTGGATACGAATTAGTATTTACTGCTCACTGCACACTGGCCACTACGTACTGGCCAATATTTATGTTTATCTAAATACTATACGCTAGACACTGTACGTCGTTTCTTATGTTAAACTAATCTCATATGGATTGGGCAACAAAACGCAAAATTATATATGGAGTCGCAGCTATTTTAGTGGTGCTCTCTTTTGTGGCATATCAAACAAGGACAATTTTTTTCCCAGAGCCAACATGTTTTGATAAAAAACAAAATGGTTATGAGTCAGGTATTGATTGCGGTGGCACATGTTTACTCCGATGTAATTTAGATATCTCTTTAGTTTCAGTTGATTGGGCGAGAGCAATTAGAGTTTCTGGTAATGTTTACGACTTTGTCGGAATGCTTTCAAATAAAAATATAAATAGCGCCCCGGTATCACTTTCTTATAGTTTTGTTGCTTTAAATAAAAATGGAGAAACTATAAAAACAGTAACAGGGGAGACAATTGTATTAGTGTCTAGTAGTTTCCCGGTGATAAAACAAAGTGTTTCTTTATCAGAAGCTCCAGCAAAACTGTTGCTTAAATTAAAACAAGAACCCTATTATGCAACTTTGGAAAATCCAAAAACACAGTCCATCCGTGTAACTAATTTTAGTTATGAGCCCGGTAACATTTCTCGTATTTATGTGGATATTAAAAATACAACTAGAAATGTTTATCTAAAATTACCTATTAGAATGGTTGCTTATGATGAACATAATAATGCAATTGCTGTTGGTGAAAATATTTTACCTTCACTTGATAAAGAAGAACAAAAGCAAGTTGTTTTCGTTTGGCATTCTCCGCTATCTGCCACTCCAATAAAAGTAAGAGCCTATCCGATTATTAGTCCATTCTCCTTTTCTTATTAATTTATGAAAAGTGTTGTAACTTCTTGGTTAAATAAATACGACATAACAATGATTGTAGCTGTGTTCTGTATTTTTTTAGCAGGATTAGTTACTATGAGTTCTTTTCAAACACAAGATAGTTATTTTTGGAAGCAAAGTCTTTGGATAGTGATTTCTATTTTTGTTTATTTTTTTGCATCAAGAATAGAATATAGATTTTTAAGAAGTACAACAATAGTCGTTAGTATTTATGGAGTTTTGTTATCCATTCTTACTTTACTTTTTATTTTAGGACATATTTCAAAGGGTGCGCAAAGTTGGTTTAACTTAGGAGGGCTTTCATTTCAGCCAAGTGATTTAATGAAACTTGGTTTGATAATTTTGTTAGCCAAATATTTTTCACGTAGACATATTGAAATAGCTAATATAAGGCATGTTATTGTTTCTGGTGTATATGCTGCCATTCCTTTTATTTTAATTGTTCTTCAGCCAGATTTAGGGTCGGCGCTTGTTATTGGTGCAATATGGCTTGGTATGGTTTTAGTTTCTGGTATTTCAAAGAAGCATTTACTCGCTGTTATTCTTATTGCTTTTGTTACTTTTTCTCTTGCATGGAAATTAGTTTTTAAACCATATCAAAAAGCCCGCATTATGAATTTTATTTATCCACTTCAAGATATTCGTGGCACTGGATACAATGCGTATCAGTCAACTATCGCCGTCGGTTCAGGTGGTTTACTTGGTAAAGGCATTGGATATGGCACACAATCTAGACTTAATTTTTTACCAGAATATAAAACAGATTTTATTTTTGCAGCTTTTGCGGAGGAGTGGGGATTTGTAGGGTCGATATTACTTCTTTTATTTTATTGTATTATTTTATATAAATTATCTCGCTTTGCATTATTAGCTGAAAGTAATTTCGAAGCTTTGTTTACTTATGGTGTTATGATTTGGTTTTGTACACATATTGCTATTAGTGTAGGAATGAATATTGGCATAATGCCAGTAACGGGTATTCCGTTACCACTTATGAGTTATGGTGGGTCGCATCTGCTGGCTGAGAGTTTAGCATTGGGGATGTGTGTGGGGATGTATGGGTATGCACGTTCCGGCCATAAGCACCATCTTGCCAACGAATTTGTGGGTCTCGAATAAATTACTTCATCTACTGCGTTATGGAGCCTCGCGTGCTCGGTCAACGTACTACGCGTACGTCTTCCTCGCACGCACTCCATGCCTTGTATTTAAAGCAATTTATTCGAGACCCGGATACATTTTGCCCGCCTCGCATCTGAAACAAATTTACTCCAATCCGAGATACATATATCTTGGTCAAAAAAATCTTTCGTGCCTCGCATTCATCTCAATTTTCTTCTAATCCAATCAAGAATCTGTGTCATTCCAACGAAAGTTGGAACCCAGTGTCCGTATTTCACTATTGGCTAAACCCTAATGGCTAATGAACTAGCCCCGTATATTTTCTTCGTTGCTGTGAACATAAAATTTGGTGAAAACTTAATTCTGCCTGGGCGATTTGTTTCATCAACTATGGGTAATTTTTTAAGCATTGAAAAAAGTGCTTCCTTAAAGACTTTTTCATTATCGCAGTCAATGAGTTTTGTATACGGGTCATCAAAAAGTACCTCGGGTATTCCTCCAACATTACTTGCTATAATCGGTAACTTGCTAAATAGAGCCTCAATAGCAACATATCCAAGAGCCTCTGTTCGAGAGGGGAATAAGAAAAGGTCAAAACTATTTAAATATAAGGACGCATTTTCTATAAACCCATGAAATATTACTCTATCTTTTATTTCTAGTTGCTCAGCCAGTTTTTCAAGATATTCTTTTTTTTCACCAGTACCAAGTAAATGATATGTCCATGGTAAATGTTTACACTTAGCAAGTGATATTAAAGCTCTGTCTAATCCTTTATTTGTGTGAAGCTCACCGACAGAAACAATATGAGTACCAGGTGTTTTTTCAATAGAAAATTTTTCAAAAAATAATCCTGTCGCGTGAAGTTTTGGATTTTCTATTCCAGTGTAAACACAAGTCATTTTTTTTGAAATAAATTTTGGAGCCCTTAATGTATTAAGTACACTTTGGGAAACCGTAATTGTTTTATGAGTTAAGAAAACTGTAAACATTCCAAGCATTCTAAAAATCCATTTCTGATATAGTGGGCGCTTTTCATTAAATGGCCAACCATGGGCAGTGAATATTATTTTTTTAACTCCACAAATTCTACCAATGAAAGCACCAAAAAGCCCCATTTTAGAGCTGTTAAGGTGTAAAATATCTGGCTTTTCTTTTTTGATAATAACAAAAAGTCTATAGAGTGCTTTTGTATCATTCCAAACGCCGACATCTCTTTTAAGTTCAGGCATTGATATGGTGTGAATTTCCATATCTTTAAGCTTTCTAACTAAGTCGTCATTCCCACCTGCAAGTACAGAGACCACGAAGGTATTATCATTTTTAAAATGTTTCGCCATGTCGTAAACATAACGTCCAGCCCCGCCCCAGTTTGACTTAGTGATTGCAAATAAAAGTTTTACTGGCTTTTGTTCCATATCGTGATATATTGCTTAGTATACCATGACAAAAATTCAAAATAAGATTTATCAGTTTATCCTTTTTTTAGGAGATAGTTTGTTTTTTATAGCAAGTTTATATACAGCTTATGCCTTGAGAAATAAGGACTTTTATCCTTCTTTTGGTGATATTAGTATTTTAATTTATGCTTTTTCTCCGATATTTGCTGTTGTAGTTTTATCATATTTTATTGCAACTTTATACGAAGTACCATCATTAATGACAACTATGGCGAGAGCCAAAATGATACTTCGCTTACACCTAGTTGCTCTTGTCTTTGGGCTTGGTATTTTTTATATATTCCCAGTCTTTGGTATTACACCGAAAGTTATTTTGATTTTGCAGATGATTGCTTATACAATTTTCCAAATATTTTGGAGAGTTTTCATGTCTCATCGTATTCGTACAAATAAAAAAAGAAAAGCCCTTCTTGTTGGACAGGGGCAAATTTTTTCTGAACTTAAATCGGCCGTTAATGATAACCCACAGTCTTCTATTGTTTTTGCAGAGCATATAGAAGTACACTCACCACTATTGGTTGATACATCACTCGAATCTCTAAGAACAGTTCTTAAAGAAAATGATATCTCACTTCTTGTCGTTGATGTTAGAAATGAAAAAGTAATTCCACTATTACCTTATTTTTATAATTTAGTAGATGATGGTGTTAGGATTTACGATGTTTATAAAATGTATGAAGATGTTTTTAGGCGAACACCACTTTCCTCAATTGGATACTTTTGGTTTTTTGAACATGTAACATTAGATATGCGTATTTATGAAATGCTAAAACGTATTGTAGATATTTTAGTTTCTGCCACTATGTTAGTTTTGTATTTATTTATTTTACCTTTTATTTATTTAGCAATTAAATTAGACGATAAGGGACCACTTCTAAGTATTCAAAAACGTTTTGGTAAAGGTGGAAATATAATTGATATTTATAAAATTCGAACCATGAGTTTTACCGATGAGGGGGATTGGGTTCTTCAAAATAAAATAAATAAAGTTACGCGAGTCGGTAAATTTTTACGAAAGACTCGATTGGATGAATTTCCACAACTCTTAAATGTTCTTTTGGGTGAAGTTTCTTTGGTTGGGCCTCGTTCGGATATTTTGGCAAATGGTAAAAAACTTTCAAACGAAATACCATTCTATACTATGCGTTATACAATACTTCCTGGGTTGTCAGGTTGGGCGCAAGTTAATCAAGAGTTACCGCCTAATTCTATTGAAGAAACAAAATTAAGACTGCAATATGATTTATTTTATGTAAAAAATAGGTCTATTTTGCTTGACGTTGTTATTATGGTTAGAACTATTCGAGTATTGCTTATGCGAAGCGGGATTTAGTATCTTGTGTTAAAATAGCAAGCATGAAACACACACTTTTTATTACAGGTGGAGCGGGATATGTCGGAGCAATGCTTTGCGACCAGTTCGCTAAGCGTGATGATGTAGAAAAGATTATCACTCTTGATAAAGAAGAGGAGACAGAATTAACTAAAAATAATCCTAATAAACATAAAATTATTTTTATTAAAACAAATACATCGGACAATAATTGGGAAGAAGAAGTAAAAAGTTATAATCCGGATGTTGTTATTCATACTGCATGGCAAATTCGTCATATGTATGGAAATGAAAAGACAGAATGGAAATGGAATATAGACGGCTCAGATAAAATTTTTGATTTTGCTTTTAATAATCCATCAGTTAAAAAATTAATTCATTTCTCGACCGTTGCGTCTTATGGTGCTTTTCCAGAAAATACCGTTGACCATTTTTATAAAGAAGAAGAGCCATTCATGGCCTCTGAGTATCTTTATTCAGAAGAAAAGAGAATATGCGAGGAGCATTTAGAAGAGAGATACAAAAAAGCAAAAGAAAATAATTGGAATGGACAAGTTTTTGTTGTACGCCCCGCAGCTATAACTGGCCCACGTGGGCGATATGATCGTATTCGTTTCGGATTGCAGTCTGCGTTATCTGGAAGTCTCAAGCGTGGTTTTGTAAATAACATGGTCATGGTTCTTACTTCATATGTACCAGTAACCAAGAATTGGTTACGTCAGTATTTACACGAGGATGATGTTACAGATATTATGGCATTATTTAGTTTTAATGAATTGGAAGGAAATTATGAAGTATTTAATATTTCTCCGCCAGGGGACTGTGTTTTTGGAAAAGATATGGCAAAAGCCGTTGGCAAAAAAACACTTCCAATATATCCATGGATGGCACGTCTTGCATTCTTTTTCTTTTGGCATGCAACACGAGGGAAAATTCCTACATCTCCCGGAAGTTGGCGAGGATATTCTTATCCAATCGCTGTTGATGGTTCAAAGCTTACAAAACAATATGGTTATGTTTATAAATTCCCTTCAAAAGAAGCTTTTGTGAAAAATGAAGGAAGGTATAAGGTTGTCTTAAAATAATTTTTATGAATGTTCAGACACAAAACAATGTGGAGGTGTCAAAGCCAAGGTGGGTTGGTATAACGGTTAGCTTGATATATGGGGTTATTGCATTATTTTACTTCATTATATTGTATCAAGCTTTTGGAGGACTTTTTTACTACACATTAGGATTCAGTCTTGAGCAGTTTAACATTTTGTTTAAAACTATATCTTTGGTTTACTTAGGTTTATTTATTTCCTTGCTGTTTGCTTTTGTGGGTGGTTTGATTTGTTCCACAGGAACTGATACACCCTGTAAGAGATTTTTAGGCAGGTTGTTTTTATGGCTACCCGTAGTTTTATTTGTAACTCTTATTCTTTTAGGTAAATATCTTTAATAGGAAGGGGCCTTGATTGAACTGAATAAATAATGTATAATTGCACGACTATGATGCAGATAACTACAGCGCCTCGCGCTCCAAAAGAAACCAAAAAAGAAGGATTTATTCCAGCTGTGTATTACGGTGCACAACAGGCCTCAACTCCTATTTTTATCGATTTTATTGAATTTAAGAAAGTTTTAGCAGATGCTGGTGAATCAAGTTCAATTACTCTTATTACAGAACATGGAAATGAAACAGCCATGATTCAAGATGTACAACTTGACCCAGTTAGAAGTAATCCTATTCACGTAGACTTTTATGTTCTTGAAAAAGGTCAGAAAGTGCACGTTAAAACTCCAATTGTATTTATTGGTGAATCACAAGCAGTTAAAGAAGGCGGAGTGTTTGTAAAAGTTATGCATGAACTTTCAGTTGAAGGTGAACCAAGTAAACTTCCACATGAATTCTCTGTAGATATATCTCTACTTGTTGCAAAGGATAGTGTTATACATGTAAAAGATTTAATTCTTCCAAATGGCGTAGAACTTTATCACGTTAACCCAGAAGACGTTGTCGCGTCTATTTCAGAAGCTCGTGAAGAAATTATAGAAGAAGCACCTGTCGCAACTGACTTGAGTGCTATTGAAGTTGAGGCGAAGGGTAAGAAGGAGGAAGAGGGGGAGGCTGCGCCAGCTGCCGAGTAATATACCGTTTCCAAAATCATCCCATCTTCTGCGTTACGGAGCCTCTCTCGCTCGCAAGCGGTCTCCCTCGTACGTCTCCTCGCTCGCTTCTCCGTGCCTTGAATATGGAATAATTTTTGAAACGGCTAACGTGAGAGGTGGAATATATAAATACTTGAAATACAAAGAATGGCCACTTCGTGGCCATTCTTTGTGTATTTCATTAAAAATTAGAAATTAGAAATTAAAAATTCCCCCGCCCCAAGCGGGGGTGTTATACTATTTGTATGGGAAATCGCTTCGCTATTTTTATTTTTGTCATTTTATTTACTCTTGTTCCAATGCAAGGGTATATACCAGTATTTGCTGAACAAACTCGAGCCGAACTTGAGGCAGACCTGGCTAATTTAGAAGCACAAATAAAAGCACTAGCAAACAGTATTTCAGAAACAAAACAGCAAGGAGCTTCGCTAAAAAACGACATTTCTGTTTTAGCAAAAAAGATTGAACAAAGTAAATTAAAAATAAAAGCTCAAGATGCTGCCATTGCAAGGCTTACTCAAAATATTTCTGAGAAAGATAGAACATTGAAAATTCTTAATGAAAAAATGGATAGAGAAAAAGATTCGCTTGCTCAAATAATGAGAAAGACAAGATATTTAGAGCAATATTCTTTGCTTGATTTTGGGCTTCAGTCTAATAGCTTGTCTACTTTTTTTTCTGATGTAGATTCTTTTTCGACACTTAACCGCGCACTTAATCAAAGCTTTAAAGATATCCGTGCAACAGAAGACGAAATAAATCAAGTTAAAACACAGCTCGAAGATTCAAAAGATGAAGAAACACAAAAGAAATTAGCTCAACAAGCTGTAAAAAAACAAGTTGAATTAAATCAAAAAGAAAAAAATAGTTTGCTTACTATTACAAAAAATCAAGAAATACAATATAAAAAAGTTTTAGTTGCCCGTGAAAAAGAAGCCGCAACAATACGCGCAAGATTATTCGAACTTCGCGATGCTGGAAGTATTTCTTTTGGTACAGCGTATGATTTTGCACTTGATGCAAGTAAAACTACAGGAGTACGCCCAGCACTTATTTTAGCTATCCTTATGCAAGAGTCTTCTCTTGGTATAAATGTTGGAGCATGTTATTTACGTGATTATTCTACTGGAGATGGAGTGGGGATAAAAACTGGGGATGTAAAAAAGAGAGTAATGAAACCAGATCGAGATGTGCCTGTCTTTACATCTTTCTTATCAAAACTCGGACGTGATCCACAAAAGACACCCGTGTCTTGTTGGATTCCAGCTTATAGCGGAGGAAGTCCAACTGGTTGGGGAGGGGCTATGGGGCCTTCACAGTTCATTCCCTCTACTTGGAAACTTTTTGAAAATAGAATCGAAAAGATAACAGGCGCTTCTGTTGCGGATCCTTGGAAACCATATCACGCTATTACAGCTACGTCTCTTTATTTAGCTGATTTGGGCGCTGTTGCTGGTAATGAAGTATCAGAAAGAAATGCCGCATGTAAATATTATTCTGGACGTTCATGTTCCTCATCATCAGCGGGAGCTGGATATGGTAATTCGGTTATGAAAAAGTTGTATAGTATGCAACAGGATATAGATAAATTACAACGATAGTAATCGTAATTTTTAATTACTAATTTTTAATTTTTAAACAAAATGCAACTATTTCATTAAAAACTAAAAATTAAAAACTAAAAATTTTGATTAAATGCTTACAAAATAATCTTAAATAACCAATTGCATAATATAGGCAAATATGTTATTATAGGCCGACTATGAAATCAGATATTCACCCAACATATTATACAAACGCAACAGTTACATGTGCTTGTGGCGCTACTTATAGTGTTGGCTCAACACAAGAAAAGATAGAAGTTGAAATCTGCCAGGCTTGCCATCCATTCTACACAGGACAGGATAAGGTGTTAGATTCCACTGGCCGCGTTGATAAGTTCAAGAAGCGCATGGCCGCAGTTAAGAAGTCATAAATAAGCGGACTACTTTGTCGAGCGCATGTTTTTGTCGGGCAATGTACACCTAAGTACATTTTCCTCCAAAAACATGCGCTCTTCGCGTATTCCATCTTATTTCTTACTTCTTAAAATGCAAACAGTAACAGTATTTTATTTTTAGCATGTGTATTTAGTATTTAATTAAAAACTAAAAATTAAAAACTAAAAATTTTTTGCTATACTTTACTTATGAATCTAGAAGACTTTAAATCCAATCCTCGCACAACATATCTCGCACAAGAATACGAGAGACTTTTAAATGCAAAAGAAGAGGCCGAGACTCTGCTCGCCGACCTATCAATGAAAGAATTAGCTGAATTAGAAATCGCAACTCTTACTCCTCAATTAGAAGCTCTTTGGAAGCAAATGGAAAGTGATGCAGAAGCAGCTAAGGAAGCAGAAATTGCGCCCAAGGCAATGATTTTAGAAATACAAGGTGGAGCAGGAGGGGACGAGTCATCACTCTTTGCAGCAGAGCTTGCTTTAATGTATCAAAATTATGCAGAACAGCGTGGTTGGGGATGGAACAAATTAGATGAGTCAGTGTCGGACGTCGGTGGCTACAAAGATGTTTCTTTTGAAGTAAAAGGAAAAGGTTGTTATGAAGCATTAAAATTTGAAACAGGCGTGCATCGTGTTCAGCGTATTCCAGAGACAGAAAAAAATGGTCGTGTGCATACTTCAACAGTTACAGTTTCTGTAATGCCAATTCGTGCGACAACAAAAGTAAATATTCCAGCTAGTGATTTAGAATTTGAAACATCTCGCTCAGGTGGTGCTGGAGGGCAAAATGTTAACAAAGTAGAAACAGCCGTGCGTATTATTCACAAGCCAACAGGTATAGCTATTCGTTGTACTATTGAACGTTCTCAATTAAAAAATCGTGAACGCGCATTAGAAATGTTACAAGCAAAGTTAGACCAGCTCGCACAAGAAGAAGATGATAAAAAGCACGCTGATGAAAAACGTTCTCAAGTAGGAACAGGGGACAGAAGTGAAAAGATTAGAACATATAATTTTCCACAAGACAGAGTTACCGACCACCGCATTCGCCAATCATGGCACGGACTTCCTAAAATTATGGAAGGTCAAATGGGTCCAATTGTGGAGGCACTTCAGAACTTCACCGGAGAATTTGGCAGTGATGGCGATGAGGAGTGATTTATTTTTTTAAAGCTTTTAATACAGCCACTTTTGTTTTCTGTATTAATTTGTTTTTATTAGTCGAACTATAAAAAGATATTTTCCCTTTAATTGTTTTTAATTCTTTTTCTGATAGATTATTTTTGTCATATAGGGTTTTTTGAAGTTCTTTTATTTTTTCTCTTCTAACAGATGGGAATGGGTGTATGTTTAACCCTAAAGCCATTTCTTTCTCGGTTTTGTGCCAAAGTTTTCTTTTATCATTTAAACTTAGTCCTATGGTTTCTAATTTTTCTTTTATAGTTACCTCAGCCTTTTGTAATTGCTTTTCTGAGTCCGCAGATATTAATAAATCATCAGCATAAGCAGAGAATTTAATTTTATCTTTTTCCATTTCTATAATATTTTGTTCTAATGAGGTACATAAAACTAGTGATGAAAGATAAGAGCTCGTAGGAAATCCTTGAGGTAATCTATTATCTTCCACACATAAATCTGTAATATGAGTAATTAGGATACGCGGTACTTTAACTTGCTCTAATGTTTTTATTAAAGTTTCTTTAGTTATTTCATCAAAAAATGATTTTATATCCAAAGAAAGATGATAATCATATTTGTTATGCCCCTTTAGAGAAGTTGTAATTGATCTATTTTTAACACCACAGTGAACAAAAAAAGGAAGATTTATATTACAGAGATATTCCTTATACATTAATTGTAAAGTTTTTTTTAATTCATTGTCTGGTTTATAGATTGTCCTGTAACCACCATTTTTTTTAATTTGCTTACCAATTTTGTAGTGGAAACTTTTTTGTAGCACAAGTTTATTAAAATCTTTCTTTTTTGTTTCTATACAATAGAAAAAATTCTTCTCGGTATATATATTCGGTATAGTGTAGTGCCAGGTCATTGTTGATATTCTATATTGTTAATTTTTTAACAACATAGAGCATCAACAATTTATAATAGATTTTCATAACATTACCAATTACGAACAATTGTAATAATCCATGAAATGCAAGTTTTAACTATTTCTAGCCATAACTTAATTTTCTCTGGATTATCTAAAATCTTTTTTAGTGATTTCATAGGTTCTTGAGACATCAAACTACTTTTAATACTTCGACAAGTTTTCGTCTGGTGCCCCTTAGAGTAAATATATAAAGAATTAATAATAATGCTTTACATGACATAGTTCTATCAAGAGCAAGTTGCTCCATGATGACTTACTGTCCTACCCCGCGTGATAAGGTATTGCTACCTGGTAGAAACCTAAAAATAGTTTGAGTGTCTAATCTATTATATTGTCAAAGTTCAAGATGATAAATCATCTGCAATCATTAAAGATTACTAAGATTAGTATATTCTTACTATTACATTATGCAACCTATTAGTGTTGTATTTAAATAAAAATTAAAAACTAAAAATTTTGGTAAATTAATCCTTAATTTCCCTATGTCTTCCAGCTTTTCAAAATATAGCATACGTGTTATAATACAGACCTTGCATCCAATCGGGCAAATCAGGATTTGGACACCTGAGCACATCAATTCGAGTACTATAGACGCTTGCAAAACTTGCATTTCGGAGAATAGATGTTGTGGTTCGAGTAAATGTTTTATTAAAAAATTGGTATTTTGTATTACATTAAAAATTAAGAATTAAAAATTAAAAATTCTTTCGCAATATTTAAATGTAATACAAAACTCCTAAATTAAACAAAATATAAATTATGAATATAATTAATAAGGAAGAACTTGCGAAAGCGGGTCTCCAATATGGCTACTCCCGTACTCGTCGTCATCCATCTATAAAGCCATACATCGAAGGCAATCACAATGGAGTAGACTTTATCAATCTTGAGACATCTGCCAAACAACTAAATGATGCAATTACTTTTCTTAAATCTTTACAAGGTGCGGGAAAGACAATTCTTTTCGTTGGAGTAAAACCAGAAATTCGTCAAATGATAAAAGAAGTAGCGCTTTCACTTAACGCGCCTTACGTTTCAGAAAGATTTATCGGAGGTACTCTTACAAACTTTCCACAAATCAAAAAGCGTATTGAAAAGCTTCATGACCTTTTGAAGAAAAAAGAAACAGGGGAACTTGCTGTTTATACAAAGAAGGAACAACTTTTAATTCAGCGTGATATTGATAGACTAGACCGCGACTTCGGTGGTATTTCTTCATTAACAAATATTCCATCTGCAATTGTAATGATTGACTCTCGTCATGAAGACATGTGTGTTAGAGAAGCTAAATGTCTCCACATCCCTGTGGTTGCACTTTGCAATACTGACTGTACAATAGAAGATATCGAATATCCAATCGTCGGAAATGACGGTTCAGTGTCTTCAGTTCGATTTGTTCTTGAATCAATCAAAAATGCTCTTCAAATAGAAGCGTAAGCATTGCATTCGTATCGCATTTGTGTTCGTATTATCTAAAATCTAATGTCTAAAATCTAACATCTACCCCTATGGATACTATAAAAGAACTTCGTGAGGAAACAGGCTTATCATTTGCACAAATAAAAAAAGCTCTTGATGAAGCAAATGGAGATAAAGAAAAGGCACGTGCTGTCCTTTCAGAATATTCTGCTGCTCAGGCAGAAAAGAAAGCTGACCGCGAAGTTGCCGCTGGTGTTGTCTCTGCTTATATTCATGGAAATGCAACTATTGGTGTACTTCTAGAACTTGGTTGCGAGACTGACTTCGTTGCAAAAAATGAAGAATTCATTGCTCTTGCAAAAGATTTAGCAATGCATGTATGTGCTATGTCTCCAACTTCAATTGATAATGAAGATGGGCTAGGGGAAGAGACATCATTACTTAAGCAAGCCTTCATCAAAGATCCTTCTATGACTGTAGAGCAAAAACTTCAAGCTGTTGTACAGAAATTTGGAGAGAATACTAAAGTGATTAAATTCACTCGCTACGCCATCTAAGGTCTAGCACAAAACCATGCTTATCTATATTTTATTTATAAGTGGACTAGTATCAGCACTCTGTGCTGTTTCTATTGTCTTGCTACAATTTTATAAAATTAAGCGTGGACTAATTCATGTAGATGAAAACTTTGATGGGCCAAAACAAGTTTCACTTACATTGCGTATCATACTTCGATATTTTTTGCGTCGCAGTGTTCACTTCCGTAAATTTGTAATGCAATATGCACTTCATATGATTGTGCGTGTGATGTTTTATTTGGACAAAGGATTTTCAAAACTTTATGCTTTCTCTCGAAATATGTTTGTAAAAAATGCAGTAAGAAATCGTGGGACTGTTCCACATTTTTGGAATCATTTGAAGGTTTATAAGCAGGAGATGGATAAGGAGCGTGAAGAAAAAGAATAGTCATAAAATACCCCATCTACTTTGTCGCTACGTAATTTTTCTCAGTCAACGTACTACCTCGTACGTCTCCTTCGAAAAATTCCTAGGCTTCGCGTATCTGAGGCATTTTCTGCCCATTCTTAAATACTGAGCCTTATTGTTTGTTTTTAAAAAACGGTTTGAATATTACCTCAAAATATGATAGGATATTGTAACGTTATTGTAGATTTTTCAGTTTAAAATAATGTTAAATATTAGGTATTTTTGCCGCTTTAGCTCAGTTGGTAGAGCAACGGTTTTGTAAACCGTAGGTCCTCAGTTCGAATCTGAGAAGCGGCTCCATAAATAATGGCGTAGCCTTATTTATTGCCGATTCAACAAATCAGCCTGCGCTGATTTGTGGCAGATTCGAATGGGCGCAGTGATATTTTTCTAGTAAGAAAAATCACGAGCGGCGGGCTGCGAGTTCAGTGAGCGACGGCGAACTGAAATTTGTAGCCGAATCTGAGTTCTGGCTCCATAAATAATGCTTTAGTCATTATTTAGAATCTAATACGTGGACTGACGTTGTATTTTCTAAAATCGAATGTCTACTGTCTAAAATCTACCCCCATGATTGATACTAAAAAATACATTTTTACCTTCGTTATAACCTCTGCAATTTTTGCGACGGCTTTTTTTACTTCAACTTTTTTTTCAAATAAAAGAATAGAGAGTGTAAAATCAATTCAAGATAATATTGCCATCGACATTCTATCAAGCGAGACACAGTTCTCTTTGCTTGGAGAAGTTCCTTGTTCAAATGTGGGTGAAAGTAGCCTATCCCCAGAACTTTCTACTCTTGGTGATAAACTTTCTCGTACCGAAGCTGACCGTGGAACAGAAGATAAAGATGTTATTTATTTAAAAAAGTATTATTCACTTCTTCAGATTAAGGATTATCTTTTATCAAAAAAATTGGTAGCTAAATGTGGAGTAGCAAAAAAACCAATTTTTATAATTTATTTCTATTCTAATCAAGGAGATTGCCCCGATTGTGAGAAAGAAGGCTATGTACTTACTCGCTTGAAAGAAATATATCCAGATTTACGTGTTTATTCATTTGATTATAATTTAGACTTAACGGCGATAGATTCGATGAAGACAATTTATCGTGTTAAATCTTCACTCCCAGCTCTTGTGATTGAAGATAAAACATATATTGGTTTTAAAACTGTTGAAGAACTCGAGAAGCTTCTTCCAGACACATTAAAAGTAGCAACCACCACAACTACTGTATCTAAAAAAGTTTCTATAAAACAAACACCGCCTAAAGTAATAATAACTGGTACAACGACGGTGGCAACCACCACAAAAACTGCTGATTAATTTATGACATATACCATATTACATGGGTTAATGTATCCGTTCTTATTTCTTTCAATGTATTTTCAGATTTTTCTTTTAACGACTTTTTTTGAAAATAAGAAAAAAATAAAACATGAAGAGAAACAAAAGAGCGAGGTTTATCCAACAGTTACTATTGCTGTCCCATGTTGGAATGAAGAAAAAACTCTTTCGGCTACACTTGATTCTCTTCTTGAATTAGATTATCCGACAGACAAACTTTCTATTGTTGTAGTTGATGATGGTAGTACAGATAAAACTTTAGCTATTGCAAAAGTTTATGAATTTAAAAACCCAAATCAGATAACAGTTATTACAAAAGAAAATGGTGGAAAGCATACAGCGGTTAATTTGGCTTTAGCTAATTCTAAAAGTGATTTATTTGGTTGTCTTGATGCCGATTCTTTTGTTGCACCTAATGCGCTTAGATCTATTGTTTATTATTTAAATGTCGACGCTACTGTTATGGCAGTTGTTCCCTGTATTCATATTCGTAGTCCGAAAACATTTGTACAGAGAATACAAGCTATAGAATATCTTATAAATATTTTTTTTAGAAAGACTTACGGAGAGCTTGATGCTATACAAGTTGCCCCTGGTCCATTTTCTATTTTTCGTCGTGAAGTGTTCGAAAAAATTGGAGTGTATCGTAAAGCCCATAACACAGAAGATTTTGAAATTACACTTCGTATGCATAAAGCACATTTAAAAATTATGAATTCACACAAGGCCCTTGTTTATACAATTGGCCCAGCAACATTTAAGGGTTTCTTCTATCAGAGACTTCGTTGGGCGAGAGGATTTTTGGAAAATGCATTAGATTATCGAGATTTATTTTTCAAAAAAGAATATGGAAATTTCGGTATGTTCATGCTTCCTCTGGCTTTCCTTTTTGTATTTTATGGTTTATATGCCGCAGCTTTTATAATCTATGGTATTTTTTCACAACTAACTACATCTTTTACACGTTTTATGGTGGTTGGTTTTCACCCACATTTACCAACTTTAGATTTCTTTTATTTTAATACAAACGTAATGTCCTTTGTTACCATGGTAATGTTTTCGATGTTTTTACTTGCTTTATATGTTGGCAACACTCTCTCAGACGATAAACAAGAATTTTATAAAAATTTTGCTGCCTATTTTTTCGTTTATCCATTCTTTGTGCCATTATTTTTAGGACGTGCGGTTATAGATACTTTTTTCAAAAGAAGGAATGAGTGGGTATTACAGGACACAAAAAAGTAGTTTCAAGTTTCCAGTTCCCAGTTTCAAGAAAATACGGGACGGCCGTAGGCCGTCCCGTATTTTGAATCCTCTGGAAACTAAAAACTAAAAACTTGAAACTGTCATGAATTCTATTTTATGCTAAAATAGAATTCATGACAGGACATCTTCACCCCATCACTCTCGCTATTGCGCGCATTTCCGACATCTTTTCTAAGATGGGATTTGATACAGTTGATGGTCCAGAACTAGAAGATGAGTGGCACAATTTCGATGCACTAAATGTTCCAGCGGATCATCCAGCAAGAGATATGCAGGACACTTTTTGGATTAAGGATAAGAAGGGATTAAATAAATCCGGGAAGGAAGCTGGTTATGTTCTTCGCACACATACAAGTAATATGCAGATACGTACTATGGAGAAATATGTAGCTGACGGTAAAGAATTACCAATTGCAATTTGTTGTCCAGGAAAAGTTTTTCGTAATGAAGCAACAGATGCAACTCACGAAGCACAGTTTCATCAAATTGAAATGTTATATGTAGCAAAAGACGCATCACTTTCTATGATGATTGGTGTTATCGAAAAGTTTTTCTCAGAATTTTTCGGAACAGATTTAGTTATTAGACTTCGCTCAAGTTATTTCCCATTTGTCGAGCCAGGTAATGAAGTAGATATGCAATGTTTTAAGTGTAAAGGTGATGGATGTAATATTTGTAAACAAACTGGTTGGATAGAAATCGGTGGAGCTGGAATGGTTCATCCAAAAGTTTTAGAAGCTGGGGGAATTAATCCAAATGATTATCGTGGCTTTGCTTTCGGTTGTGGAATAGATAGAATGGTAATGTTGAAATATGGAGTTGAGGATGTCCGTCTTTTGTATAGTGGAGACCTTCGCGTCGTTAATCAATTTTAAATATGGAAGGATACTTTTACGAAACTAAATATTGGAAAATTTTATTGTCCGAGGACCAAAGATATTTGGGATATTTGATAATTAAAGTTAAGGAAGAACGACAAACTTTACCAGAGCTTACGCGAGAAGAACAGGAGGATTTCTTTAAACTTATTGGGAAACTCGAAACCTTTTACAAAGAGAAAATTGGTGCGACTATGTTCAATTATTCATGTCTGATGAATTTTGCATATAGGGATAACAGAACTCCTCATGTACATTTTCATTTTCGTCCACGTTATAAAACCCCAATTACAATTTTGGGACAAGAATTTTCTGATCCAAATTTTGGACATCATTATTTTGAATCTACGTTAGACGATGGAAAGGTAATTATTCAAGATGAAGTACGTAATTATATTTCAAAAGAACTTTTGAAATATTTAAAATAAATTATGAAATCCAATTTTAAAGATTTTTTTCTAGCAATTTCAATAATCATGAGTCTTTCTGGTGCTGTTAATTCTGGATGGGCATATTTTTATCCTGTAATTCCATTTATGTTTTATGTATTGTGGTATACAAAGTTAAAATATGGAAAAAGGTCTTTTATTTTAGCAACTATATTTATTATTTTTTGTATAACAATTAGTTTGACTCGTGACAGAAATCCACTTTTATATCCAGTATTAAATGGAGGAGTTATAACAGTAAATAAGGATATTATTAATAATGCTCTACCAATATTAAAAGGTGATTATCCTGTAACTTATATTGAGCATACAGGAGATGGGTGGAATCCAGATGAGGTTTATGCACATGCGACCGCCACCATTTTTTATAGTAAATATGATTTGGAATCGGAACTTTATGAAAAAAGTATAGACCCAAATTTTTCCTATTATAAGTCTATAAATAAACCAATACAATCAAAGTGGTCAGAATATTTAGGGAATCTTACTTTTTTACCATTTGGATTTTTAGGATTAATTGCTGTAATGGCTATTGTTATAACTTCTTAATATATTATGAAATTTTCTAAAGCATGGCTACAAGATTATATTGTTGAAACACTCCCAGAAGACGGGGTGATTTCAGAGACTTTGAATAAAAAATCTTTTGAAGTAGAGGATGTGATTATCATCACCGCAGAAGACGCAGACGGAACGCAGAATGACGCAGAAAAAATTCATAAGGATACAGTTTTTGATATTAAAGTTTTACCAAATAGAGCGCACGATGCATTGGGGCACCGTGGTATGGCCCGCGAACTTTGTGCGGATTTTGGTTTTACATTTAAAGAAGACAAGCGTATCGAGAAAAGCGAAGCTTTTCTCGATACGAATATTCCAGCCCCTCTTATTTCAATAGAAAATAGTGAAGCCTGCACAAGATTTATGGGGATTCGCCTCGATAATGTAAAAGTCGAGGAAAGCCCAAAATGGCTCAAGGAAAGGCTAGAATCCATAGGACAGCGAAGTATCAACAATATTGTTGATATCACTAACTATGTGCAGTTTTCGCTCAATAAGCCTATGCACGCTTATGACACAAGGAGTATTAAGGGTACTTTAGGCGCGCGCGTAGCGCGCGCCGGAGAAGCTCTTGTAACACTAGACGAAAAGTCTCTAAAATTAGATGAAGCAACTCTTGTAATCGCAGATGATTCATCTCTACATTTACGTTATGGTGAAGCCCTACCACCAGCTGGTGAGACAGGTATGAAAGTTCTTGGCCTTGCTGGAATTAAAGGTGGAAAGTTTAGTGGAATACAGTCCGACACAACAAGTGTGATTTTAGAGAGTGCAAATTTCGAGCCAACTTTAATTCGTAAGACTTCACAGAAATATGATATCAGAACTGACGCTTCAAAGCGTTTCGAAAATGGAATTGCAAATTCTTTAGTTGAAGAAGGTTTATATATGACAGCAAATTTAATTAAAGAATTATGTCCGTCTGCTACAGCGTCTATGGCGACAGATATTTATCCGAAGGTGGACGAAGTATTTTCACTATCAGTTTCACTCGTTGATATTAATGAAATACTTGGTACAAAATATACAAACGATGAAGTAAAAGAAACATTTAAAAAACTTTTATTCCCATTTAGTGAATCGGAAAATATTTATATAGTAGAAGTTCCGTCTGAGAGATTAGATATTCGTATCAAAGAAGATGTAGCAGAAGAGGTGGGGCGTATTATTGGATATGACAAACTTGTTCCGACACTTCCTGTTTTAAATCGCGCCGGTCTTCCTCATAAGCGAATGTTTTATGAAAATAAAATACGAGAAATTTTAGTAAGAAATGGATTTTCGGAAGTGATGACTTATACTTTTGGAAATCAGGGCGAGGTTGAACTAATAAAAGGATTAGCGGACGATAAAGAAAAACTTCGTGATAGTTTAGGCTCTGGTATTTTAAATTCTCTTTCACTAAATCTCTACAACGCCCCATTACTTGGCGAAAAAACAATTAAGATTTTTGAAATAGGAAATGTTTTTGGAATAAATAAAGAAACTAGACATTTAGCTCTCGCAATTGATGACGGTGCGAAGAAAAGTAATTTCTCAGATGGAATAGACATGCTATTGGCAGAAATTAAACGTACTTTAGAATTGCCGTCCCTTGAATGTACAACAGTTTCAACTAAGCCATATATTATTGAAATTGATTTTGATACAATGATTACATCTCTTCCAGAACCTACAAATTATGAAGCACCTACATTCGCGTCTTTACCAATGGTTAGTTACAAACCAGTCTCGGCTTATCCGTTTGTTACCCGTGATATTGCTATGTGGGTACCTGCTATTACGTCATGGGAAAGTATCAACAATCTTTGTGTTGAAGTACGGAATACTCTTGTTACTCGTATTGACCTTTTTGATACTTTCTCGAAAGAAATAGAAGGTGTAAGGAAAACCTCTTATGCTTTTCGTTTAGTTTTCCAAAGTTATGAAAAGACTCTTACTGATGAAGAAGTAAATGAAATGATGGAAGCGTATTATAAAGTATTTAAAGAGAAGGGGTATGAGATACGCTAGTTTAACTCTGAAAGAATTTTTTCAGCACGAGTTAAATGTTCTGGAGATGTAATTTGTATCCACCACTTTGCCTCTATAACATTTATAGGAATTTCTTTTGATATACGCACCAAAGTATTTGGTATTCCGTACTCTTTTATAGAATCATTTACTTGCGGAAAATTAAAATATTCTTTTGAAATAATATAAGCACCAGTGTTGATAAAAGATGATGGAATTCCTGTCTGGCTTAATCCTTCATTTAGTCCAGCAAGTAAACCGTCTTTTTCTACGACTTGACCTTTCTTTTTTAAACCCTCCTCGCCCTCGTCAAAAACTAGTAATGCATTGTCATATGATATTAATTTTTCTAAATCTTCTTTGTTATAAATATCATCACCCATAAGTATGAGTGCTTTATCTTTTATATATTCTCTACATAAAGTAAGAGCACCACTTGTACCATTTAATACTTCTTGTTCGACATAAGTGATAGGTATACCATTCCAAGAATTACCAAAGTGATTTATTATTTGTTCTTTTTTATAATTGACTGTAAAAATAATATGGTCAATTTTTTTTGGTAAAGCTTCTAATTTCCATTCAATAAGAGTTTTACCAAGAACTTCAAACATGGCCTTTTGTATTGAGTTAGTAAGGTCTCCCATGCGAGTGCCACGTCCAGCAGCTAAAATAATTGCTATCATATATTGATACTATCAGAAAATAATATTTTAGGAAACCAAACACAAAAATAAATTAAAAACGTGTCAAATTTTCCTTAAATAAATCATTGTGATTATCTATATGTCTGTCATTATCACTTCTGCATAAAGATTTTAAAAGTGGTGTATCATTAATCCAATTTTCCCCATTCCAAAATTCTAATGGCTCAACATTTGTTTTATAGAGAGCTTTTTGTGCATAGCATGTTCCAAAATAAAAATAAGTTTTTGTCCCTGTAGATAAATCACGAATATGATCTAAGGCTAACCACATACCAAGAGATGATTTTACATATTCATGGCTATAAAATGAAAACCAATAATGTGAAATATTTTCATCTTCAACAAGTAAAATATATGCTTGAGGTATTCCATCTTTTTTGTATTCAATAACCGTACTAATAATTCCCATATCTAAAATTAATTCAAGGCGCTCACGTGGCATAACTCCACCATGAGCTAAGTTAAAATATGAAAGACATAATTCAAAAAAAGTCTCATCATGACGAATATCACTAACTTTTTTTACAGCTCTTTCAAAGTGTCCATCAAACATACGAAGCACTCGTCTGTTCTCACTCGTTGGCTTCCAATTTCTAATATCACAGCGTGTACCACGTGCCATATAGAAAATATCCATAAGACCTTTTGACCCAGAATATGGTAGAAAACCTTTGTCATATATCTCTGTTAGAGAATCCCCATTTTCACGTTTTGCATAAACACTATATGCAAAAGAGTATGTTTCGTAAGAATGTCCAAATTCTGATGCAAAAATTTTCATAATTTATTTTGTTAAAGGATAATCTTTTTCAAGAGTTGTTACAAGAAGGGGAATAAGTCCGTCCATTCCACCTGAACTTAATATTAATAATACTGTATTTTCATCTACACTTTTCATAATTTCTTTTTCGCCTTCCGCGGGCGTGCTAAATCCTAAAACATTGACCCCGGCCTGATGTATACGTTCCAATATTTCATCTTGGCTTAATTGTTCATGTGAAGTTGTACCATGAAGTGGTGGTTTATATACAAAAACTTTTTCTGCTTCTTTAAAAACAGTGTCATACCAATAAATCGTATTTCTATTTCTCCAAGAAAAAGTATGTGGCTCAAAAATAATAACTAATTTGTGATTAGTAAAGTGAAGTTTTATAGCTTCTATTGCAGAACGTGCTTTGTCATGAGATGACCCAAAGCCTTCATATATAGGAACTCTGGTATTTTCACTTTTTTTATCAAGACGACGTACAATTCCTTTGAATGTTGAAATTGCCCTTACTAGTTGTTCAGCATTTAATTGTTTTGTTTCTATTAATATAGCAACTACTCCAATAATATTTTGTAAATTATGTTTTCCTAATAGTGAAGTAGAAAATGTTGCAATAAATTTTTCGTCATGAATTATGTCAAATGTAGTAATGTCCCCATATTTAATATTTACAGCATGCCAGCTGGCTTCCTTATCAACCCCGTAAGTTATAACTTCGTGATTTGTTAGTGATGAGATTTTTTCTTTAATAGTTTCATCGTCTAAACATGCAAGAAGTATTCCATTTTGAGGTATTTGTTCAAATAATTCTTTAAAAGGGGATAAATAATCCGCGTGAGTTGGATATACATTCACATGGTCATGGGCAAGTGCGGTGAGCAATACATGCTCTGGTTTATAATGTAAAAATTTTGAAGTCTTATCCCAATTAGAGGATGGATATTCATCTCCTTCTAAAATAAAAGGAAAAGCAGTGCCGACATGAGCATTTGTTTTTGGTGTTAAAGGTAAAGCTCCAATAAAATATCCAGCATCAATTTTATTATGTTCGAAACACCAAGCAAGAAGTGCTGAGCATGTTGATTTTCCATAACTGCCAGCAACCACAAAACGTTCACGATTTTCAGTGAGTGAATACAAAGCTTCGGGGAATGAAATTACTTTTTTTCCTGAAGCAAGAGCCACTTTAACTTCTTCGTTTTCTTCTGGTATTAATTTTGCATGTTTACCAATAACTATATAATCAGCATCATTTGGAATGTTTTCTTTTTTAAAAGGCGTGAGACATGGGATATTATTTGTTGTAAGGTAATCAGAGATGGGCGGATAGAAACCCTCGTCGCTTCCAGTAATGGTGTGTCCTTGTTCAATAAGCAGTTTTGCAACAGCGCTCATTCCAGCTCCAGATATTCCAATAAAATGATATCTCATAATAATTAAGAGTATACCTGATTAGTTGAGATTACAGAATAATCTAGGAGCGACTTGTAGAATGTAGCTAGTTGAATTAACACATTGACAAAAATATACCATAATATATACTTTGGTATATGAATACAACAATGCTAATAAAAACAAATAAAGAGCTTAAGAATGAAGCCTCACGTATTGCGAAAGAAATGGGAGTGCCTTTAACTACTGTGGTAAATGCCTTCCTTGCACAATTCGTGCGTGATAAGAGATTAAATATTTCTATCGAACCAATGCCAAACAAAGTAAAACTTGCGCTATGGGAATCAATTAGTAAGGAATCTGATAAGGACATGAAGAACACAAAGAGTTATACGAACGCTGACGAATTGATTGCAGATTTAAAATTGATATGATCGTAATTCGCACGAAGCACTTTTCGAAGGCTGTAATAAAGTTGCCCGCTACCGTAAAACGTGCGCTAGCAGAGAGACTTAAGCTTTTTATGGAGGATCCATTTAATCGACTACTTAACAATCATGCACTCAATGGTAATATGCAGACTTATCGAAGTATAAATATAACGGGTGATTATAGAGTAATTTACGAGTTGTACGATGTTGATACTGCACGTTTAATTGATATAGATACACATAGTAATTTGTATTAGGTATAAACCTTTAATTAAAGTAACTGGTATACTAGCTAGATATGGAAAATGAAATTAAAGATAGACTAAACTTATCTATGAATGGTCTTTCACAAGATAAAAGTATTAATTTTTTTAATTTTATAAAAGGGATTCAAATTGGTTTTATATTAGCAACTAGTATTCTTTTTATTTATTGGCTTATTGGCCCTACAGGATATAATCCTCACAATGTAAGTTGTTCCATTTATCCATCAAGATGTTTTATGTATGGCATGATTAATAAGTTTGTATATTTAAGTTATGTACTATTTCCCGTATCTTTCTTATACCAAATAATTTTTTCTTTTTCTAGAAAAAGTTGGAGATTATTTTCTGCCTCATTTTTTATTTTTGTTATCCAGTTTATCTTGATTTATCTTTATGCATTTTCAATGTCTAGATATGGGATAGATATAGGTGGTAGTAATGTATCAATTCCTGCAATGCCTATTTAGTAATTTAATAACGAATACGAAAAGAATGACGAGTTTGTGAAATTGGTACAAAAATACTCTCAAAACTCCTTATAAATTAAGGTCAAAATAGGCACTTTTCCACTTTCTTTTTTGCTCTAAAAATGTTATAATTCAAGGATTATTCTACTTAGTCTTTTTATTATTTATGGCTCCAAAACAAGAAAAATCTAGTGCGAAGAAATCAAGTTACGGTGCAGATCAGATTCAAGTTCTTGAAGGATTAGAGCCAGTTCGCAAGCGTCCCGGAATGTATATTGGGTCAACAGGACCTGATGGACTTCACCATTTGATTTGGGAAATTTTTGACAACTCTCGAGATGAAGCGATGAATGGTTTTGCTAATCGTGTTGAAGTTGCACTATTACCTGACGGCTATGTTCGCGTGATAGATAACGGTCGCGGTATTCCAACTGACATTCACCCAAAGACAAAAGTTTCAGCACTTGAAACAATTATGTGTACACTCCACGCTGGAGGAAAGTTCGGTGGTGAAGGATACAACGTATCTGGTGGTTTACACGGTGTGGGAGCATCTGTTGTGAACGCACTTTCAATTCATACAAAAGTAGAAGTTCACAGAGATGGTGGACTTTTCATGCAGGAATATAAACAAGGAATAAGAAAAGCTGCAGTGAAGCAAGTAGCTAAATCAAAATTCAATGGAACTATTGTAACTTTTAAACCAGATGCAGAAATTTTCAAAGAAGGAACAGAATTTGAAATAAGTAGAATTATTTCTCATCTTCGTCAGCAGGCATATTTAGTTCGTGGCCTTACTATTCATGTTGTTGATGCACGTGAATATGTAGGTAAGGGAGATTTTGCTGGAGAAATATATTTAACAGACCTTTCACTTGAACAACCAAGTCAAACATTTTATTTTGAAGGAGGATTGAAGTCCCTTGTAAAACATTACAATGAATTTTCTAAACCAATTCATAAGAATATTTTTTATGTTGATAAATCTGCAGAAAATGTTGGAGTAGAAATTGCTCTTCAATATATTGATGACTTTCCAACAAAAATCGCGGCGTATGCAAACAATATTCCAACAATTGAAGGAGGAACTCACGTTACTGGATTTAAAACTTCTCTCACTCGTCTTATAAATGCTTATGCTCGCAAGAACGGAGTTCTAAAAGAAAAAGATGAAAACTTAACAGGAGACGATGTTCTTGAAGGTCTTACAGTTGTTATTTCTGTGAAGCTTCGCGAAATTCAATTTGAGGGTCAGACAAAAGCAAAGTTAGGATCAATGGAGGCACAGTCAGCAGTGTCTACAGTCTTCTCTGATGCGTTCACTGTATTCATGGAAGAGAATCCAGATGATGCAAAAGAAATTATAAATAAAGGATTACTCGCACTGCGCGCTCGCAAGGCTGCGAAAGCTGCGAAGGATTCTGTTTTGCGTAAAGGTGCACTTGAAGGATTTTCACTTCCAGGAAAGCTTGCAGATTGCCAAAGTAATGACCCTGCAGATTCTGAATTATTTATAGTGGAGGGAGATTCCGCTGGAGGTACAGCAAAGATGGGGCGCGATCGTGTTACTCAGGCTATACTTCCACTTCGAGGAAAAATATTAAACGTAGAACGTGCAAGATTAGATAGAATGTTGGGAAGTGAACAAATTAAAAATCTCGTGCTAGCCATGGGTGCGGCTATTGGCGATACTTTCAATATTGAAAAGTGTCGTTATCATAAATTAATTATTGCAACAGATGCCGATGTCGATGGTGCGCACATTCGTACTTTACTTCTTACATTCTTCTATCGTTACTATCGTCCAATTATTGACGCTGGTTATGTTTATATTGCTCAACCACCACTTTATAAAATTGCTTTCAATAAAGAAAATCATTATGCGTATTCAGATGTAGAGAAAGAGGCGATTTTAAAGAAGCTGGGCTTTGATGAGAAAGATGCAGAAAATGCTGAAGAGAGCTCAGAACCAGCTGACGAAGCACAAGACGGAGATACAGCAGAGGAAGCAGAAGAAAAAGTTGTGAAGAAATCAAACAAGAAACCACAAATACAAAGATACAAGGGTCTTGGAGAAATGAACTCAGATGAGCTTTGGGAAACAACAATGGATCCAAAAACTCGTACATTAAAAGTTGTATCAGTTCATGAAGCGGGGGATGCAGATAGAACTTTTGAAATGCTGATGGGAAGTGAAGTGGGGCCACGTAAGTCATTTATTCAGACTTACGCCAAGCAAGCGAACCTCGATATTTAGTCAAAAATTGCGAAGCTACTTTGTTAGAAAAAGTTTTTGTTCCCGCAACGTACTACTTGTACGTCTTGGTCACAAAAACTTTTCCTGCCTCGTATCTTCATCAATTTTTTACTAAATATTGTAGTGCATAGTCATTTTATGAAAACTATAAAAATACATACAGGGTGTCATTCCTCAGAGGCGGGAACCTGCCTCGCCGGCAGGCGGGTCCAGGTTTTGTTTTTGTATTAGCGTTGTATTAAACTAATAACTAATAACCACTAACTAATAACTGTCCTTATGAAATGGATTATTTTTACAGGCACATGGCGCATCACAAATGAAGAAGTAGAGCGTGACGTTCGTGAATCAGTACGCGCGGTTTTAGCACGAGGGGATGGTATTATTACTGGCGCAGCACTCGGCGTGGATTTATTTTGCATGGATGAAGTTTTAAAAATAAATCCAACATGTACAAATTTGCACGTTGTTTTACCTTCAAAATTAGAGTTATTTTTACAACACTATAATAAACGTGTGACAGAGAATGTAATTACAAGAGAAAAGTATGAGGGGTTGGAAAAAACATTGTTAACAATTCAAAAAATAAACCCAGCTTCTATTATGGAAATGCCTTTTACAAAAGTCGATTCGGAATCATATGCTGAAAGAGATAATGAAGAGGTAAAATATGGTGACGGAGTGCATGCATTTCAGGTAAACGATTCAAACGGAACGCAACATACAATTGATTCTGCTTTGATAAAAGGAATACCAATATTACTTCATAAAAAGTATTTTATTGAAGAATAGTTTTTGTATTTTTATAATATTCACGCAGAGAAGAAAACTTCCTATCTTTCACTGTAAATATTGCAACTTCCGTCATATCTATAAATAAATTACGTTTAGTGTCTTTAAATGTAGCATGCCATTCTGCTATAACAGTATCTCCATCTACCCAAACATGTTTTATTTCGAATTTAATGTCTGATTGCTCCCCAATTACTTTTGTTATCCAGTATTCTTTAATAGCGTCTTGTCCAATATTTTCAGGTTCTTTTGGATCATCATAAGTGGCGTCCTCAGTGAAGATTGTAACTATAAGTTCTGGGTCGCGAGTCTCCCAAGCTTTACCATAAATTGTAATTAATTCTACCGCTTCTTCACGTGTCATATTTATTTCTTTTCTTTAATTTCTTCCGCTAACTTTTTAACCAAATCTTCAATTTTCATTTCGCCGATTTTACCAGCTACTCTATGTTCAAGTGTTACAGTTCCATTTGTAATTTCAGCGTCTCCAATAACAGCCCAGTAAGGAGTTTTCATTTCACGAGTGTTACGAATTTTCTTTCCAAGTCCTTCACGAGAATTATCAATTTTCACACGAATATCTGCATTTTGTAATTCTTCAAATACAGTATTTGCATATTCCGCATGCTTATCTGCAATTGGAAGTATTGTAATTTGATTAGGTGATAACCAAAGAGGAAAATTCCCTGCGAAGTGTTCTATCATCACACCCATAAATCTCTCAAGTGAACCAGAGATGGCACGGTGAATAACAACCGGTCTTTCTTTTTTACCTTCAGCATTTATGAAATTCAAATCAAATCTTTCTGGTAAATTGAAATCACATTGAATAGTAGCAAGTTGCCATTCACGACCAATTGCATCTTTAAACATAAAGTCTAATTTTGGTCCATAAAATGCAGCTTCACCTTCTACTCTTCTGTAATTTAAATTATTTGCCTTTGCCGCTTCTTCAAGTGAGCTTTCTGCTAAGTCCCAAACTTCATCTGTTCCTAAATATTTACTTTTATCAGTCCCACGAACAGACCATGACACCCAGTAACCATCCATCATTCCCATTGTTGTGTAAAATTCTTTTATAATACTTACAATAGTTGAAACTTCTTGTTTAACTTGCTCCTGTGTACAGAAAAGATGCCCATCGTCTTGTGTGATGGCTCGTACACGTAATAGTCCACCTAATTGCCCAGACTTTTCATCTCTATAAACTGTAGCTGGCTCAAAATATCTAACAGGCATATCACGATAAGAGAATTGATTGTCCGCAAAAATTTGCATATGATGTGGACAATTCATTGGCTTCATAATAAATTTATCTTCTTTACCTTGTACACGGAAAAGTTCATCACCGAATTTCGCCGCATGACCAGAAGTTACATACAATGCTTCTTTTGCAATATGTGGAGTCCACACTCTGGAGTATCCTTTTTTAGAATGTAATGACCAAAGGTAATCTTCAATTTCTTTTCTGATTATCATTCCATTTGGTTGAAGTAATGGAAGACCGGCCCCAATAAGAGACGATACTGTGAATAATTTTAATTGCGCACCGATAATTCTGTGGTCTCTTTTTTTAGCTTCCTCTTGTTGCAAAATATAAGCATCAAGTTCTTCTTTTGTCTCATATGCTAGACCATAAATACGTGTAAGCATTGGCTTAGTCTCATCTCCTCGCCAATATGCTCCGGCCAAATGACTTAATGTAAAACAGTCTGTCGGAATTTCTTTTGTATTAGCTACATGTGGGCCTTCACATAAATCATAAAAGTCATTCTCCGCTTGCCCCGCATCTGCGGTGGTGTGATACAAAGTAACGTCTTGCCCATCTTTTTCTATGCCATCGATAAGCTCTAATTTGAATGGATTAACTGCAAAAAGTGAGCGAGCTTGGTCGGGCGATACAGTCTCAACTTTGAAGTCCAAATGACGTTTTAATATATCGCGCATTGTATCTTCTACCTTTTTTAAATCATCAACTCCAATTTTTATACCATCTACGAAGTCGAGGTCATAATAAAAGCCGGTATCTGTTACTGGGCCAATTGTAGGTAATGCGTGAGGAAAGTTATGTTTAATAGCCATTAAAAGCACGTGTGCTAATGAATGGCGAATTTTAAATAATTGATTGTGGGCTTCTTTTTGTGACATATATCTATTTATAGTATCAGGATAAGATAGAAGAGACAAGATACAAGAAGCATGAAAATGTAGCACAGGGAATGCTGGGAAGGCACCGTAGGTGCCTTCCCAGCATTCCTCGATTCTTGCTTCATATATCTTGTATCTTTATATTCTGTCCTTGACTTAAATGCCACATTTTGTACTATAAAGTAACTTGCGGGACAGTACATGATAAGAACACAGAATAATTAATTAGCAAGTAACCTTAATTTTAAATTTAAAAATATGACACCACTTTATATTGTTTTAGGAATAGTTGTTGTGCTTGGACTTTTCGTTGTTGGTATTTACAATAGTCTTGTAACTTTGTCTATGCGTGTGAAAGAAGCTTGGGCAGACATTGATGTTCAACTTAAACGTCGCTATGACCTTATCCCAAATCTTGTTAATACAGTAAAAGGTTCAACAAATTTTGAAACCTCCACTCTTGAAAAAGTTATTGCGGCTAGATCAAATGCTATGAGTGCGACAACTCCAGCGCAAGCAGGAGTTGCGGACATTGCAATGCGTGGAGCTCTTGGTTCATTTTTTGCTCTTGCAGAAAGTTATCCAGATTTAAAGTCCAATCAAAACTTTATTGCACTTCAGAATGAACTTTCTGATACAGAAAATAAAATACAAGCAGCTCGTCGTTTTTATAACGGAGTTGTTATGGATTACAATACAAAAATAAAAACTTTCCCAACAAATATTTTTGCAAACATGTTTTCTTACACAGAATCAGAATTCTTTGAATTGGAAGGTACTGATGAAGCTGCTCGCAACCCAGTAGAAGTAAAGTTTTAAAACTAGTTGTAAATATTAGATGTGTGGATTTTGTATTTTCAAACTCCTAACCTCTAACTCCTAACTTCTAACACCGTATGACAAGTTTTTATACAAAACAATCTTCAAACATAAGAACCACATGGATTATGATGACATCATTTTTCCTGCTCGTTATTCTTGTTGGTTTTGTTTTGTCATATCTGTACGGCAATCCGTCAATTCTTTATTTTGCAATTATATTTAGTATTATAATGAATATTTCGGCGTATTGGTTTTCAGATAAAATTGTTTTATCAATGGCTGGTGCTACAAAAATAGAATCAAAAGACCAATATCCTGAACTTTGGAATAGTATGGAAAATCTTTGTATAACAGCTGGACTTCCAATGCCAGCCTTATATGTTATTGATGACCCAGCACCGAATGCTTTTGCAACAGGTAGAAATAAAGACCATGCAGTCATTGCTGTTACAACTGGATTATTACCATTACTTACAAAATCCGAACTCGAAGGCGTACTTGCCCATGAGCTTTCTCATATTG
>Ga0265292_1000576_pt1 | contig 48341 bp, 50 predicted proteins | sample Munlanlewell296A_FD_189080 | JGI IMG/M metagenome (GOLD analysis project Ga0265292, IMG submission 189080) | Leachate microbial communities from a municipal landfill in Southern Ontario, Canada - Leachate well 296A | ecosystem: Engineered > Solid waste > Landfill > Unclassified | place: Canada... | reverse complement strand
CTACAAGCTCAACGCCCGCAAGAACCCGAGATGGAAAGAGGAGGTGAAGGCGTCCGACGTCGAGTACCTTTATTGTGAGGCAACGAATCAGTCGCTCGAGTACCTTTTATTCTGAGGCATCACGGAGGTCGCCCGTCATCAGAGGGCGGCCGCGGCGACCTCCCGGATGCGGCGTAGAGCAGCCGAAGGGTCGGCGCTGCCGAAGACCGCGTTGCCCGCGACGAGAGAGCGGGCGCCCGCAGCTACGACCAGCGGCGCACTACGTTCGTCGATACCGCCGTCGACCTCGATGAGCGGAGACACGCGCGCTCGCTCGCACAGCCGCCGCACTTCCGCGATCCTCTCGACGGAGGATCCGATGAAGGCCTGCCCGCCGAATCCGGGCTCGACGCTCATCACGAGTATCAGGTCGAGGTCGCCCACCACCCTGGCGAGCGCCTCGACGGGGGTCGCAGGCTTGATCGAGACGCCCGCCTTCGCTCCGGCCGCGCGGATCGTCCGCACTAGGCCGGAAAGATCGCCGGAGGCCTCCGCGTGGACCGTCACCATATCGGCTCCCGCGTCGAGGTACCACGCCACGGTCCGGTCGGCGTCGTCGATCATCAGATGGACGTCGAGGGGCACGCGCGCCACGTCCTTCAGGGCGCGCACGACCGGCGGCCCGACCGTCAGATTCGGGACGAAGTGGCCGTCCATCACGTCGACGTGGATGAAGTCGGCGCCCGCGTCCTCCACGAGTGCCACGGCTTCGCCCAGGCGGGTGAAGTCCGCCGAGAGTATCGATGGTGACATGAAGATGGCCTCGGTCATCTCGCTCCCCTTCTGGACACTTCAGTCGTCGACGAGACCGAGCCCGTGGAGCTCGTCGCGTGCCTCTCTGCCCATCAGCGTCTTGCCGCCCTCGGAGGGAGAGAGCCCCTCGTAGAGGACGGAGCGGACCTGCTGGGTGATCGGAAGTTCCACCCCTGACCGCTTCCCGAGTTCGCCGACGGAGATGCACGAGAGGGCGCCCTCCGCGACCATGTGCGTGCGGTCGGTGAACTCTTCGACAGTGCCGCCTTGCGCGACCAGTTCGCCGAGAGCGCGGTTGCGCGAGTGACGCGAGGTGCACGTGGCGATCAGGTCGCCCATGCCCGCCAGACCCATGTACGTGAGCGGGTTCGCTCCCCGCGCGCGCCCTAGCCTGCTCATCTCGGCCAGGCCTCGCGTCATGAGGGTCGCCTTCGTGTTGTCGCCGTATCCGAGACCGTCGGACATCCCCGCAGCGACGGCGATCACGTTCTTGCTCGCCCCGCACAGCTCCACGCCGACGACGTCGGGATTCGTGTACACGCGGAAGGTGCGCGTCATGAACGCATCCTGGAACAGGCGGCCCACTGTCTCGTCATAGGCGGCGACCACGGTAGCCGAGGGGACGCCCTTGCCGACCTCCTCGGCGTGGTTCGGGCCGGAAAGACCCGCTAGGCGGCGGCGATCGCCGAGAACGTCCTCGAGGACCTCCGTCATGAGCATGAGCGTCTCGGCCTCGACGCCTTTCGAGAGGACCACCACCGGCGTCGTGGAAGGCAGGTGCGGCCGCATGGTCTCGGCCGTCGACCGCACTCCCGCGCTCGGAGTGACCATGACGACCGCCTCGCATCCCCGCAGCGCCTCTTCGATGTCTGTCGTGGCCGAGACGCGCTCGGGGAGGACGACGTCCTTCAGGTAGAGAGGGTTCCGGCGTCGCTCGGCGATCCCCTCGGCGATCTCCGGCTCGCGCGCCCAAAGGCCGACCTCGTGGCCCTTCCCGCCGAGCAGCCACGACACGGCAGTGCCCCACGAACCCGCACCGACGACCGCCACCCGCACGTCAGTCCCCTTCCCCCGCGCCCGAAGCGTTGCGACGTCCGCCGGGACGTCCGATACGTATCTTAGGCTCTTCGCCTCGGACGAGTCGTACGAGATTCGCGCGATGGCGCCAGACGACCAGCGGGACCCCCAGCAACGCGAAGACGAACAGCACCGGTCGATCCGGGTAGAGCACCCATATGGCGACGGGGAAACACAGGGCCGCGAGGATGGACGCGACCGAGACGATCCGGAACACCAGCACCAACACGGCGAAGACCGCGATGAGAAGGGGGAACGCCGCAGGCATCAGGACGAAGATCGCTCCGGCCGCGGTCGCGATGCCCTTGCCTCCACGAAGGCGGAAGTACGGCGAGTACATGTGGCCGGCCATCGCGGAGACACCCGCCGCGACCACGAGCAGGTCCGTCGCCCAGCGGCTCCAACCCGCCGCGAAACCGAGCGCGACGCCGGCGGCGGCGGCTCCTTTCGCGATGTCGAGCAGTGCGACCACGAGCGCAGGCTGCCAGCCGAGATTGCGCAGTACGTTCGTCGCGCCGGTGTTGCCTGACCCCATCGCGGTGATGTCCGCTCCGTAGCAGCGCCGCGCGATGACCACGCCGAACGGGACGCCGCCGACGAGATATCCCACCAGGATAGGGATGGCGATCCGCAGCGCCGTCGCCACCGCTACTCCTTGGACCTGAACTTCAGGATCACGGGCGTGCCCGCGAGGTCGAACCTCTCCCGAAGCCGGTTCTCGAGGAACCGGCGGTACCCGTCGTCGACCAGACGGGGATGGTTGGCGAAGAAGGTGAATCCGGGCGGTGCGTGGTGCGTCTGGGTCGCGTAGGCCAGGCGCAGCGTCGCCTTCCCCTTCGAGACCGTGTGACCGCCCGCGCGCAGGTCGGCCAGCAGGCGGTTGAGCGCGCCTGTGGCTGTGGTGCCGGTGTACGCGGCATAGCACGTGTCCACGGCGTCGAGCACCCGGTCGATGCCCGAGCCGGTCAGCGCGCTCACCCTCAGGAGCGGCGCGAAAGAGACGAACTGCAGCTTCTCCGCCGCATCGGCGACGAGGGTCTCCTTGCGTTCGGCATCCCCGGCTTCGTCCCACTTGTTCAAGAGCACCACCATCGCGCAACCTCGCTCCTCGGCGAAGCGGGCGACACGCTGGTCCTGATCGGTCACGCCGATCGTCGAGTCGACCATGAGGAGTACGACCGACGCGCGGTCGATCGCCTTCATCGCGCGAACGAACCCGAAGTACTCCACCGAGTCGTCTATCTTCGACGCGCGGCGAAGTCCTGCGGTGTCGACCAGGCGATACCGCACCCCATCGCGCTCGACGACGGTGTCGATAGCGTCGCGTGTCGTGCCCGCGACCTCCGAGACGATGGCACGCTCCACACCGCAGAGACGGTTGAGCAGGGAGGACTTGCCCGCGTTGGGGCGCCCGATGATCGCGACGCCGATCTCGCCAGGCTCCTCGACGTCGGGGATCTCGGGCAGAGCGGCGACGAGAGCGTCGAGCAGATCGCCGGTGCCGTGTCCGTGGAGCGAACTCACCGGCCACGGATCGCCGAGCCCAAGGGACCAGAACTCGTGGGCGGCGTCCTCGCGCCCCGGCGTGTCGAGCTTGTTGACGACGAGGAAGACGCGCTTCCCGCCGCGCTTGAGCATGCGAGCCACCTCGGCATCGCCGCCGAGAGGGCCGGTCGTGCCGTCGACGAGCAGGACGATCGCGTCCGCCTCCTCGGCGGCAGCCACGACCTGCTTCCTTATGTGGCCTGTGAACGCGTCCTCGGCGCCCGATTCGATGCCGCCCGTGTCCACGAGCATGAACGCGCGGCCGTTCCACTCGCTGCGGTGGTAGCTGCGGTCGCGCGTCACGCCGCGCGTCTCGTGGACGATGGCGTCCCGGGCCTCGGCGATGCGATTCACGAACGTCGACTTGCCGACGTTCGGACGTCCCACGACGGCGACGATCGGCAGAGCCACCGGTTCAGACCTTCCCATCAGTCGGCATGGAGTGTCCTCAGCGATGAGAGGAGCCCCGCGGCGTCGGCTCGAATGATGCGCACGTCCGCACCCGCGAGGCGGGGCAGATCGTCGGCGCTCACGTCGTCCAGCAAGAGCCCGTCGCAGTTTATCACGATGTCCGGGACGAGGTACGTGGCCGATGCGGACGCTTCGGCATCGCGGGAGACCGCCTGTGCGATGTCCCGGCCCGAGAGCAGACCGGCCACGGAGACGTTCCCGCCGAGAAGCGTGTTGCGGACCGCCAGGACGCGAACGTCGAGGCACGCCTCTTCGAGCACGCGGGTCAGGACGGGCGCGAACGACTCCCCCGTCACGAGCACGGCGGATGCCGTTCCGGGCACGCTCGCCGCCGCCTCCTCGAACTCGTCGAGGAAGGCCCTCACCATGCCGATCCCGTTCTCGTATTGGGGGAAGCCGTCGTACTCCTCGGCTGAGGGGACACGGCGGCCTGCGGCGAGATGGAGTTCGTCCGCGGCGTGTACCCAACGCCGACCCGTGGACTCGAGACGCGACTGCCGCCAAGGCGCGATGACGTCCAGCACGTCGCCGGACTCTCGCATGCCTGTGAACGAGCGGGTGATGCGGCTCTGGTGGCTCGTGAAGCCGACGGGCACGACGCCCACGGATGCGATGCCGTCGAGGTCGGAGAGCCAACGCAGCGTGTCGTCGAGGACGGCGCCATCGTTCTCGCCGGGGACGAGGACGATCTGCACGTGAGCGACGATGCCGTCCGCGGTCAGACGCGCGAGCGCCTCAAGGGCATGGTCCTCGACGGCAGGGCACACTAGGCGTGCGCGCACCTCGGGGTCGACGGCGTGGACCGAGACGTGCAGAGGGCTCAGACGCTGCTCTAGGATGCGCGCGATGTCGTCGTCGGTGACGTTGGTGAGCGTGACGAAGTTGCCGTCGAGGAACGAGAGCCGAAAGTCGTCGTCCCGCACGTAGAGTGATGGTCGCAACCCCGGCGGCAGCATCGAGACGAAACAGAACTCGCAGGCGTTCAGACACGTCCGCATCGGCTCGAAGAGCCGATCGTGGAAGGTAAGGCCGATCCGCTCACCCGGGTCCGGGTCCACGGTCGTGTGCCGCGTCGTTCCGTCGATCCCGGTCACGGCGACCTCGAACGGCGGCTCCGCGGTGAGCCACGCCCAGTCGATCACGTCCCGGACGGGCCGGCCGTCCACAGCCACGACGGTGTCTCCCGCGAGTATCCCCGCGCGTGCCGCCGCAGTGCGCCGGCGCACTGCGGCGACCCGGCCCCCGGTGACGTCAGTCCCGGTCATCGCCGCTGTCGAGCACCGATATCGCTTCGATGACGTCCGCCATCTGCTCGTGGGGCGTCGACGCGCCCGCGGTCACGCCTACCGTGGTGACGCCCGCGAACCATCCCGGCTCGAGTTCCTCGGACGTCTCGACGTGGTGGGTCCTCGGGTTCACACAGCGGCATATCTCGGCGAGACGCGTCGTGTTCCCCGAGTTGTGACCACCGACGACCACGATGGCGTCGACACGACGGGCGAGTTCCTCCGCTGCGCGCTGACGCTGCGCTGTCGCGCTACAGATCGTGTTGCAGACCTTCAACTCCGACACCCTCGGGAGCATCGCGGAGACGACCTCGTTCAACCTTGCCAGCGACTGCGTCGTCTGTACGACGACGCCGACCCTTCGCGATGGGAGCTCGTCGGGCAGGTCGTCGACGCTTTCCACGATCAATGCGGTCCCCCCGGCGTGCGCGAGGATCCCCTCGACCTCCGGATGGTCCGCCTCGCCGACGATCACGACCGCGTATCCCTGCTCGGTGAGGTCGGCGGCGCAACGGTGTGCGGCCGTCACGAAGGGACACGTGGCATCGACGACTCTGAGACCTTTTCGGGAGGCCGCCGAGATCGTGGCGGGATCGACGCCGTGCGAGCGGATGACCAGCGTCCCGCTCTCCACATCGTCCAGGGACGTCGCGACGTCCACACCCTGTTCCAGCAGAGCGCGTACGGCTTGAGGGTTGTGGATGAGAGGGCCGAGCGTCCGGACGGCACCTCCCGCGTGGGCGGCCTCACCTGCGAGCTTGAGTGCGCGCTCGACGCCGTAGCAGACACCCGCGTACTTCGCGACCTCAACTCGCACGATGCACGCTCCTTGCTTCCTCGACCTGTGCGGCGATGGCGTCCATGACCGTCGCTGTCAGTTCCGCCATGATCCCCCGCCTGTCACGTCCTTCGTATCCTTCGGAGATCAACGGCTCGCCGAACGCTATCGTGACGGGCGCTATCCGCGGCAGGCGCCTCCCGCGCGGCCACACCCTCTCGGTACCCACCAGTCCTACCGGCACGATCGGGACCCCGGCGCGCAGGGCCAGGAATGCGACACCGTCGTGCACGGTGCGTCCGTCCCCGCCGGCCCGTGTGCCCTCGGGGAAGATGCCCACGAGTACGCCGGCACGCAACGTGTCCGTCGCGACGGCGATCGCGGACCGGTCGGCCATGCCTCGCCGGACCGGAAAGGCACCGATCCGAGGCAGGAACCATGCGGAGATGGCGTTCCCCCAAAGCTCCGCCTTCGCCATGAAACGCACGGGCCGAGGCAGGCAGCACCATAGGAGGACGGGGTCCACATACGAGACGTGATTCCCGGCCAGGAGCGCACCTCCCTCGATCGGCACGCGATCGATACCGACGACGCGCACGCGGAAGACCGCGAGAAGCAGCGGCGCGACCGTCGCGCGCAAGAACCGCGCGAGGGCGCCCTCCATCAGGCCTCCCGAACGAGCGACGCGATGCGCTCGACCACCTGCTCGATGCTCAAGCCCGTCGTGTCGAGTATGACGGCGTCCTCCGCGACGGCGAGCGGGCTCGTCTCTCTCGCGCTGTCCGCCGCGTCCCGGGAATCGAGCCGCTCGCGAACGTCCGCTTCGTCGATCTCGTGGCCGGCGTCAGAGAGGTCGACCTGACGGCGTCGGGCCCTCTCCTCCGACGAAGCGGTGAGAAAGACCTTCACCGCCGCGTCCGGGAAGACCACCGTGCCGATGTCGCGGCCTTCGACGACCGTGTCGCTCGCGCCTGTCGCCGCGCGTTGCTGCGCCACCATCGCCGCGCGCACGAGCGGGATCCTAGCGACGGCGCTCACGGCGGCGTCCACCGCCGGGGCCCTGATGAGAGCGGTCACGTCCTCGCCGTCGGCGAAGACGCGCAAGGGGACCGGATCGCCTTCTTCGCCTTCGAAGCGGACGTCGACCGAGGCCGCGAGCGCCCCGAGCCGGTCAGCGTCGTCGAGAGGCACACCGCGACGCAGCGCGACGTGGGAAGCCGCACGGTACATCGCGCCGGTGTCGAGATACGCGAACCCGAGGCGGCGAGCAAGGGCACGCGCGACCGTGGACTTGCCGGATGCCGCGGGTCCGTCGATTGCGACGATCATGCTCGAGACTCCGCTCGTCTTGGGGTCGTCAAGATGGCGTGATGATACCACGCTCGACTCGCCGCTCTCACGGTCGCATGAGCGAGGAGACGTCCCGCATGAAGTCAGGGTACGAGACGTCCACGGCGTCGAAACGCGCGATGGCGACCGGCGCGAGAGCGACGAGCGCGGCCACCGCCCACGACATAGCCAGACGATGGTCCCCGAGGCTGTCGAGCCTGCCTCCGGTGAGTCTCGCCGGACCGTCTACCTCGAGCCAATCGGGACCGCTGCGGGCATCCGCGCCCAGCGAGCGAAGGCCGGCGGCGACTGCCGCCAAGCGGTCCGACTCCTTGACGCGCAGCTCGCTCACGCCCTCGAAACGCGTGGTACCGCGAGCGGCGGTCGCCACGACCGCAAGGATGGGGACCTCGTCCACAAGGCTCGGAACCTCCTCGGCGCTCACGACCGTGGCGCGCAGCGCGCCTCCATGCTCCGCGGTGACGGTGCCCACGGGCTCCCCCGCCATCACCTGTTCCGTGGACATGGACACTTTCGCGCCCATCCGCCTGAGGACCTCGAACGCGCCCGTCCTCGTGGGGTTCAGACATACGTAGCGGACGACGACCGTGCTGCGCGGGACGAGAAGTCCGGCGGCTACCAGGAACGCCGCCGAGGACGGGTCGCCGGGGACGTCCACGTCGCACGCGATCGGAACGCACGGCCCGTCGACCCACGCGGAACATGCGGCCTCGTCCGTCCCGACCTCCACCCCGAACGCGGGCAGCAGCCTCTCCGTGTGGTCGCGGCTCGTCATGGGCTCGCTGACGACGGTCCTCCCACAGGCGCGCAATCCCGCAAGGAGCACGGCAGACTTGACCTGCGCGCTCGCGATGTCGGAGACGAACGCCATGGGCCGCAATCCCCCGCCGCGCACCGTCACCGGGAGCATGCCGCCGCCCCGCGACTCGAACCGAGCACCCATGTGCGAGAGCGGATCCGTCACCCGCGCCATCGGACGCTTCGACAGCGATTCGTCGCCGACGAGGGTCGCCTCGACGTCCCATCCGGCGAGCACCCCCATGAGCAGTCTCGCGGTCGTCCCGCTGTTGCCGCAATCGATAGGCGCCGTGGGAGAAGTGGGTCCGCGGTCGCCCCATCCATCCACATAGACGTCGAGCCCGCCGCTCCCCGAGTCGCGGACCGCGATCCCGGCGCCGAGCGCCGCGACCGCGGAGAGCGTCGAGCGCACGTCGGCGCTGTCGAGCACTCCGGTGATGTGCGAACGGCCCTCGGCGAGCGCCGCGAACAGCACCGCGCGATGCGACAGCGACTTGTCTCCCGGAACGACGACCGCGCCGCGAAGAGGGCCGGTGGCGGAGCCTATGGTGCGGTCCGACGGGGTCACCCTCGAAGCCTCCGCATCCGTGGAGCGAAACCGTCCGCCTCGAGCGATGCCATGAGTCCCTCACGGTCGCCCTCTTCGGTCAGGAGCAACCTCAGCAGCGCCGTGTCCTCGGACTGATGATCGATCTCGATATCCTCGATGTTACACCCCGCCCTGCCGACCGCAGTCGTCACGGCGCTCACCATACCCGGACGGTCGGTGATCGGGATGACGAGTTCGCTCAAGGCATCCGCGTCGGCGACCCATCGCGCCGGAAGCGAGCGGCGGACCTCCGCTGCCTGCTCGAGGAAGGCGCGCAGCGCGCCCGCGTCCCCGGAGCGCACGGACGTCGCGAACGACAGCAGCTCCTCCGCGAGTTCCTCGGCACCTGAGGCGACGGCGTTCGCGTTGTCGAGGCAGATGCCCGTCCACAGGTCGGGACTGCCCGCGGCGATCCGTGTCGTGTCCTTGAACCCGCCGGCCGCCAGCCGCAGTATCTCCGCGTTCTCGCCGGCATGCCGATTCGCAAGCTGCACGAGGGCAGCGGCCGCGACGTGCGGGATGTGACTCACGACCGCCACCGCCTCGTCGTGGATCGCCGCGTCGATCGAGATGACCCGGGCGCCCAGCGAGACGGCGAACCGGTGGATCTTCCGGTATGCCTCCATGTCGGTGTCCTCGGTCGGCGTGAGGACGTAGTACGCGCCCGAGAACAGGTCGGGGTCGGCAGCCGCGATGCCACTGAGCTCCGAGCCGGCCATCGGGTGACCGCCGACGAAGGAGTATCCCCCTCCCGCGTATCGGCGTGCCGTCTCGACGATCGCGCCCTTCGTGGACGCGACATCGGTGACGACGCCTTGGTATCCGGCGTCCGCGAGCCGCTCCAGCCACGCTACTACGCCGCGCGCCGGCGTCGCGAGCACCACGAGATCGGTGGCGTCGCTCCCGAACCAACCTTCACCGAGAGCCTGGTCCGGCGACAGCGCCTCGTCCACGATCCCGTGCTCCATGGCGAACGAGCACGTCTCCTGGTCGACGTCGACACCGCGCACGAGCGGCGGCTCTCCGGATCGTTTCGCGGCCGCGGCAAGGGAGCCACCCACGAGCCCGATGCCGACGACGGTGAGCGAGCGGAAACTCACGCCAGGCCCCAATGCTTCTCCTCGAGCGCGGCGATGGGATCCAGCGCTCGCATCAACGCCTCGAAAGAGCGGACGTCCAGTGACTGCGGCCCATCGCAACGGGCATGTTCGGGGTCCGGGTGGACCTCGACCATGACGCCGTCCGCTCCGGCGACCAGTGCCGCGCGGCACATGGGCGCGACGAGGTCCCGCCTGCCGGTGGCGTGTGACGGGTCGACGATGATGGGCAGATGAGTGAGGGTCTTGAGAGCGGCGACGGCCGCAAGATCGAGCGTGTTGCGCGTGTACGTCTCGAACGTGCGGATGCCGCGCTCGCACAGGATGACGTCCCGGTTCCCGCCCTTGAGGACGTACTCCGCGGCCGAGAGCACCTCCTCGATCGTCGCCGAGAGCCCACGCTTGAGCAGCACTGGCCGGCCGATCGTGCCCAGTTCCTCGAGGAGCATGAAGTTCTGCATGTTGCGCGCTCCGACCTGCAACACGTCCGCCCATTCGGCGACCGTGTCCGAGTCGCGCACGTCCAAGACCTCCGTCACGACGGGCAGACCGACCTCGTCGCCCGCAGCCCGAAGGATACGCAGCCCATCGAGGCCCATCCCCTGGAAGGCGTAAGGGCTCGTCCGTGGCTTGTACGCTCCGCCGCGCAGCATCGTCCCGCCCGCCGCTCTGACGCCACGCGCCGCCGCGAGCATCTGCTCCTCGGACTCGATCGAGCAGGGTCCCGCGATCACCGCGAGGGCTCCTCCGCCAACCGACGAGCCTCTCACGCTCACGACCGTGTCCTCCGGCTGGAAATCCCGGCCGACGAGCTTGTAGGGCTTGAGGACCCGCACGACCTCTTCGACACCGGGCAGGCCTTCGAGCTCGAGGTTGTAGATGATCTCGCGCTCGCCGATGACCCCGATGATCGTCTTGACGTCGCCGCGGGACAGGTGAGCCTCGGCGCCCGCCTCTCTCAAGCGCTCGACGACGTGGTCTATCTCGAGCGTCGTGGCATGGTCACGCATCACGACGAGCATGTCGTTCGCACCTCCACAGGTCCATCGATCCAAGGGTCACGGAGCGCGGGCCGCACCCGACTCCTGGTCAGACGGTGCCGAGCCGCGCGACGATCGCCTCGAATGCCTCACACGTCGCGTCGGTGTCCTCCTGCGTGCCGACCCCCACCCTGAGAGCGGAGATCGCCGGGAAACCGCGCACGATGACGCCTTCCTCGAGCAGCGCCTCGAACACTTCGACCGGCCGCGGGGTCTTCACCCAGACGAAGTTCGCTTCGGAGCGGACGTACGCCACGCCGAGCCGGTCGAAGCACGCGTACAGGTACGTCTTCTGCTCCTGGTTCTCGGCGCGCCGGCGCCGTACCTCGGCATCGGCGTCGAGCGAGTGATACGCCCCGATCTGCGCCACCGAGTTCACGTTGAACGGCTCCCGAAGAGCCTCGACGGCGACGCGCAGCGGCTCCGGCACCACGGCATATCCTACTCGCGAACCCGCCAGCGAGTAGATCTTCGAGAAGGTCCTCGTGACGACGAGAGGGCGTTCTCCGTCGAGATACTCGAGTGCGTCCGGGTACTCGGGATCGGTGACGAACTCGAAGTACGCCTCGTCCACGACGACCAGCACGTGCGACGGTATCGCCTTCATGAACCGGTCGAACGTGTCGCGCCGGTAGATGGTGCCCGTCGGGTTGTTCGGGTTGCAGAGGAAGAGTAGACGGGTGCGGTCCGTCACTGCCGCGAGCATCGCATCGAGGTCGTGGGCGTCGCCCCCGTCGAGCGGGACTCGGACCCCTATGGCGCCTAGCTGCGCGGTGACCATCGGGTACACCACGAAGGACGGCCACGCGAAGACGACCTCGTCGCCGGGGCGGATCACCGCTTGCGCGATCAGGCGCAACAACTCGTTCGACCCGTTGCCGATGAGGAGTCGGCCTTCGTCCTGCGCCAGGTGCGTCGAAAGGCGCCTCTTCAGCGCTCGACATGCCCCGTCCGGGTATCGGTTGAGGTAAGGGAGGACGGCTCTCATGCCCGCGATGGCCTCGGGAACGGGACCGGCGGGATGTTCGTTGCTCGAGAGTTTGCGGATGATCTCGCGGCCGCTGCGCTCCCTGACCTCGCTCGCCCGAAGACCCGGGGCGTAAGGCGTCAGCCCCGTCAGATCCTCTCGGATGATCGTCTCCCAGGACACGCGTCCTCCACCCGCTCGCCCACCGCCGGCTCCCGGCGCGGGGTTGGGGTGGATTGTCGCGCCACCGGCGTCGGAAGGCAAGCGGCGGCGCCTGGTCAGGCCTGGTCGGTCTGCCACGGACACAGAACGGGACGCAGACCGAAGGTCTCGAGAGTACCCGTCGGACCGTGCAACGTCAGCGTCGCCACGGACGCCGGAGGGACCGCGAATCCCCATGCGGCCTGGTGCGGCAGTCCCAGCCAAAACGTCAGTAGCGCGCGCACGACGCCTCCGTGCGTGACGACGGCGACCCTGCCTCCGGCATGCGCGACGACCGCCGATGCGCGGGCGACCCGGGCCGCGAAGTCGTCCCACGTCTCTCCCCCGGGGGCGATCTCGCCCGTGCCCGGACCGCCCAGGTGGTCCATCTCGATCCCGGCGCGTTCCGTCTCCCGGTAGGTCAGCCCTTCCGCCGCACCGAAATCGATCTCGCGCAGGTCGTCCAGGGCCGTCACGACCGATCCCGACAGAGACGCGGCCTGAAGCGCCCGGCGCTGCGGGCTTGCGAGCACGGCGTCCGGGCCCCAGGAACGCAGACAGTCCCCCAGCGCCGCCGCCTGGACGGCGCCCGCCGAGGTGTACGGCGAGTCTCCTCGTCCGACGAAACGCCGCTGTGAATTGGCTTCCGTCTCCGGGTGCCTGGCCAGCAGCACCCTTACGGTCCTTTCAGCGTCGGCCTTGGTCATCCGAGCACCGCGACTACGACGAGCACGACGGTCTCGGTGAGCAGGACGCTGGCGCCCAGGACGTCTCCTGTCACCCCGCCGAACCGTCTCGCCAGCAGGTGCGGGAGGACCGGGGCCGCGAGCGCGCCCGCTGTGGGAGCGAGCCACCCGCCACCGGCGGCCGCGTACACGAACGCGCAGGCGGCGAGCGTGACGCACGTCACGAGCACGTCCACCGCGCGGGGTCGTCCGAGCACCGAGGCTCCGAGCCCGGAGGGCCTCGCCGGGGTCCCGAGCCACGCCCCGAAGGTCGCGGCGAGCCTCCCGAGAACGGGAGCGGCGATGAGCACGGCGAGTCTCCCGGACGCGATAGCCTCGCTCGCAGCTGCGACCTGCACGATCGCAACGAGGGCGACCGCCGTCGCTCCGAAGGCGCCCGTGTGGCTGTCCGCCATGACCTCGAGCCGTCGGGACGGATCGGAAGACGCCCATGCCCCGTCGGCCACGTCGGCCAGGCCGTCCCAATGCAGGAACCTCGTGAGCAAGCACCACGAAGCGACGACGAGAGCGGCGACGGTCAGGGGCGCACCGTGCGGCAGGGAGCCGAGCCGCGAGACGGCCTGCAGCCCGACCGCGAGAGTCCATCCGCACGCACCGAGGAAGAGTCCGACGAGTGGGAACCATGCGGCGGGCTTCACGACCAGCTTCTCCGTCATCCGGGTGGGAACGGGCACGACGGTGAGCAGACCGAGAGCGGCGGCCAGGTCGCGCACGTCAGTCCTCTCTCGTACTCACGCCGGCCTCGCCGAACGTCGCCATGCCGCTCATGACCCGACACGCCGCCTCCACGATCGACATCGCCAGGGCGGCGCCGCTCCCCTCTCCGAGGCGCATGTCGAGATCGAAGACGGGTTCGAGACCGAGCGCCTCGAGCACGACCCGATGACCCGGCTCGGCCGAGCGGTGTGAGGGAAGCACGTATCCCGCACACGCGGGACACATCCTCACGGCCACGAGCGTCGCCGCGCCGGAGATGAACCCGTCGCTGATGACACACACACCCGCGGCCGCTCCACCGACGATGACGCCCGCGAGACCGGCGATCTCCAAGCCTCCTACGCTCGCGACCACACCGAGGGGATCGCTCGCGTCGGGCGCGTTGACGGCGAGCGCGCGACGCACCGCGTCGGTCTTGCGCGCGACGCCGTCGGCGCCGAGCCCGGTCCCGGGACCTACGACGTCCTCCGGTCGGGCGCCGGTCAGCGCGGAAGTCACCGCCGCCGCCGCGGTCGTGTTCCCGATGCCCATCTCACCCGTCGCGATCAGGCGCACACCTTCGGCGGCGAGTTCGCGAGCGATGTCCACTCCGGCCATGAAGGCCCGCGAAGCTTCCTCGCGGGTCATCGCCGGTCCCTCGGTCATGTCCTTCGTCCCCCAGGCGATCTTGACGTCGCGGACGCCGGGCACGTTCGAGACGTCCGCCGCCACGCCGACGTCGACGAGCACGAGCCGCGCACCCGCGTGCGAGGCGAGCTGGGATATCGCAGCGCCCCCGGTGGCGAAGTTCGCGACCATCTGGGCCGTGACCGACTGCGGGTACGCGGCGACGCCCTGCGCCACCACACCGTGATCGCCCGCCATGAGCACGACGGCCTTGGTGGAGACGTCGGGCCGCACGTCGCGCTGGATCACGGCGACGCGCGCGGCGAGTTCCTCGAGCCTGCCGAGGCTGCGCGGCGGCTTCGTGAGCGAGTCCAGTCGCTCCCACGCCAGCCGCTCGAAGTCCCCGTCCACCGCCTCGACGGCGCGCACGGCCTCGAGCACGGCCATCTCCCACTCGGTCGGATTCACGTCGATTCCTCGGGCGAGGCGCTCGGCCACGCCGGTTCAGCGGGCAACGCCCGCAGGTCCACACATCTCCCGGCGACGACGAGGTACGCGGCGTCGGCGGCATCCACGAGTCTGCGGTTCGCCCGACCGAGGACGTCTCGGAAGAGCCGAGCCGAGGGGTGAACGGGCACGATGCCCGAACCGACCTCGTTCGTGACCACGACGGTGTCCTCGACTCGCGCGACCAGCGCTTCGACGAGAGCATCGACGGCGTCGGCGGCGTCTCGTTCGTACCGCCCGTCGGCGAAGACGTCCGCACCGAGCGGGATCCGTGCGTCTTGACCGACCGCGAGAGCTTCCATCAGCGACGAGACCATCGTGCCGAGACACTCGACCACGAGACAGCATCCGGTCGGCAAGGCGGCGCCGAACGCGACGACGTCGTCGATCTCGAGCGTCTCGAACCGCCCCGGACGATCGGCGAGGTGCCTCTCCACCCGGCGGACCATCTCCGGATCGTCGAGCACGCGCCCTCCCACAGCCACGACCACGCGACCGGTAGAAGCGGCGGCGAGGCATTCCGCGGCGGCCGACTTGCCGCACCGCGCTCCGCCGGTGAGGACGACGAGGCTCATTCCGGCCTCCGGGAAGGGTCCGTCGCCGCGCGGAGACCGGCCACCTCGTCATCGGAGAGCGGCCTCGATGCGCCTTCCGTGAGACTCCCGAGGGCGATCGGACCGTACGCCACGCGGCAGAGTTCGCGCACGGGATGGCCCACATGCGAGAACATCCTACGCACCTGGCGCTTCCTTCCCTCGGCGATCACGATCTCGACGTCCGAGCGGCCCTCGCCCGACGAGACGAGCCTCACCCTCGCCGGAGCGGTCACTCCGTCGTCGAGTACGATCCCGCGCTGCAACGATCCTAGGTCGTCAGCGTCGGGAACGCCGTCGACGACGGCGCGATACGTCTTCTCGACGTGGAAGCGCGGATGCATGAGCCGGTGAGCCAACTCCCCGTCGTCCGTGAGCAGCAGCAGACCCGTCGTCTCGAGGTCGAGCCTCCCTACCGGGAACAGCCGCGCCGAGGACTCGGGCAGCAGGTCGGCCACGGTCGGACGCCCATGGGGGTCGTCGAGGGTGGTGACGTACCCCGGCGGCTTGTTGAGCAAGAGATAGCTGCGCGCCACGGGCTCGACGACTAGGACGCCGTCGACGCGCACGTCGTCCTCTCCCGGAGCGATGCGGGTTCCCGGCTCGCTCACCACGACCCCGTTGACCGAGACCCTTCCGGCGAAGATCAGCGACTCGGCGCTCCGGCGCGACGCGACGCCCGCGGCCGCGAGGTGCTTCTGCAGCCGCACGCCACGCTCCTCGGCGGGAGGCTCAGTCGACCTCGGCGATGTCGTCATCGGGAAGCGACGGCCCTTCCAGTGCCTCGAGTCGGTCCCTTATCGACTGCTCGGTCTCCGAATCCGGCGAGAACTCCTCGAGCGGCGGAAGCTCCGACAGGTCCTTCAGGCCGAACTTCTCCAGGAATGCCCGCGTCGTGCCGTAGAGGACGGCGTTCCCGGCGTCGCGATCGCGTCCCACCTCGCGCACGAGGCCCTTCTCCACAAGGGACGCGACGACACCCTCGCTGTTGACGCCGCGCACGGCGTTCACACCCTGCCGGGTCACGGGCTGCCGGTAGGCGACGATCGACAGAGCTTCGAGAGCGGCTTGAGACAGGCGCCTCGTGTCCCAGGAGAGGACGTAGCGTTCGACGGCGTCGTGGTGCGCCGGATGCGAGTACAGACGCCACCCGCCCGCGACCTCTCTCAGCTGGAAGCCCCGGTCCTGAGTGGAATAGTCCTCAGCCAGCTCCGTCAGCTCGGCCCCTACCTCAGCCTCGTCGACCTCGAGCACCTCGGCGAGGCGCGCGACGGTCACGGGCTCGTCCGACACGAAGAGCAGCGCCTCGATCGGCCCTCGCAGTCCGCCGCTCACGCCGCACCCGCCACGTCGCAGGCGACGACCTCGATGTCGCCGAACTCTTCATCCTGGCGAAGACCCGCGCTCCCGCGCTTGTACAACTCGAGGACCGCGAGGAACGTGACCACAAGCACCTCCGGGCGCGGATCGGATGCGAGGAGTTCGCTGAAGAGCACCTTGCGACGCTCCGCGATACTGCGGGCGATACGCTCGACGTGTTCCTCCAGGCTGATGGGCATCGACGCCACGTGCTCGGCCTGAAGCAGGAAGACCTCGCGGCGCCTCAGCAGCTCCTCGCACGTGAGGGCCAACTGGCGCAGGCTGACGCCTTCGAGGTAGTCGGGCATCAGCCGAAGGAACGGCTCCTCGATCCCGGCGGCCCGCGGGTGCATGTGCGACTCCGCCTCGTGGCGCGCGGCCAGCTCCGCCGCTGCGTTCTTGAAACTCTTGTACGCCAGCAGACGCGCGACCAGCAGCTCGCGCGCGTCCTCAGGCGAGATGTCCTCGAAGTCCCCTTCCCAAGGCTCGTCCGAGGGGAGCATGCTGTGCGCCTTGATCTCCAACAGCGTCGCGGCGACGAGCAGGAAATCGCTCGCCACGTCGAGGTCGAGGGTGGTCATGCGCCCGATGTGCTCGAGGTACTCGTCGGCGATCGCGGCGACGGAGACCTCGCGCACGTCCACCTTCTGGCGGCCGACGAGATGCAGGAGCAGGTCGAAAGGCCCCTCGAAGACCTCTGTGCTCACACGATACGACACGCGTCTACCCCTCGCCGTCGATGCGCACGAGACGGCGACAGGCGCCGACGACCTCGCTGCCCACCGCCCTCGCGCGTCGCGCTCCGTCCTCCAGCACGTCCCACGCGAGGTTCGGCTGCGAGGCGAGCTGTGCCCTGCGCTGCCTGAAGGACGACAGGTAGCCGTTGAGGTCGTCCCCCAGCACGCGCTTGTGCTCCACGCACCCGACGCCGGCGCACCGGCAGCGCGCGTCGAAGTCCGCCACGACCGCGGGATCTCCGACGAGCTTGTGGATCTGCTGCAACGGACACACGTCCGGGTCCCCGGGGTCCGACTTCAGCTTGCGTGCGGGGTCCGTCACCATGCCGGCGACCTTCTTCGCGCTCTCCTCGGGCGTATCGGAGAGGAAGATCGCGTTCCCGTAGCTCTTCGACATCTTCCGGCCGTCGGTGCCGGGCACTCTCGCTCCCTCGCGTTCGATCAGCGAGGCGGGCTCGCGAAGGTACTCCCCGTATGTCGTGTTGAACCTCCGGACGATCTCCCGCGTGAGCTCTACGTGGGGCAGCTGGTCCTCGCCGACGGGAACGACGTCCGCCAACACGATCGCGATGTCGGCCGCCTGCAACACTGGGTAGAGGAAGAAGCCCGCGTTGCCGAGGTCCTTGTCGGTGATCTGCTCGCGCTGCTCCTTGTAGGAGGGGACGCGCTCGAGCCACCCCATGGGGGTCAGCATCTCGAAATAGAGGGTGAGCTCGGCCACCTCGGGCACGTCCGACTGGCGGTAGATGGTACACCGCTCGGGGTCGAGACCGGCCGCGAGCCAGTCGAGCACCATCTCCTCGCTGTACGAGCGCACCATGGTGGTGTCCGCCCAGTCGGACGTGAGCGCGTGCCAGTCGGCGATGAAGTAGTACGCATCGTAGTCGTGCTGCAGGCGCAGCATGTTCTGCAGGTTGCCGAACCAGTGACCCAGGTGCAGCTTGCCGGTGGGACGGTACCCCGTCAGTGCTCGCTTCTTCGTCATGCTGGGCGCGCTCTCCTCGGTCCCGCGGTCGATGCTCGGGCGTATTCTACCGCATGCCCGCCGTCAGACCCCGGACAGTAGGCGCAGCAGAGGATCGACGGTCACGGACAGGTAGGCTTCGATAGGGCTGAAACCCAGCAAGCGCGGTGCGAGCCAGATGAAAGCGAAGACGATCAGGATGCCGTACCTCTCCATCCGGTGGTAGGAACGCATGGCGCGGTCCGACAGGAAGACGGGCAGCACGCGCGAGCCGTCGAGCGGGGGGACCGGTATCAGGTTGAAGAACATCAGTACGAGGTTGACCATGGCGAACTGGTACGCGACGAGCGGGACGATCGCCGCCGCGCCGGGCATCCAGACGGTCGTGCGCACCACGACGCCTGCGACGGTCGCGAGCGCGAGGTTCGTCACCGGCCCCGCCAGTCCGGTGATCAGCATGCCCTTCCGATAGTCGCGGAAGTAGCGCGGATCGATCGGTACGGGCTTGGCGTATCCGATCACGGGAAGGCCCATGAACGCGAGGAGGAGCGGCAGCAGCACCGTCCCGAACGGGTCGATGTGGCGCAACGGGTTGAGCGAGAGCCTCCCCGAGGTCTTCGCCGTCGGATCCCCCAGGCGCCATGCTGCCCAACCGTGCGCGACCTCGTGGAAGACGATCGCGGGGATGACCAGGACGAAGAGCAGCCCGCGTTCGAGCAACAGCGACAAGGGGAGCTCCTTTAAGAAGAAGGTGTCGGCACCATCCCCGCCCGAAGGGCGAGGCGGCGGAGGTTCGCGAGCTCGTCCTCGCGTCCGACCGCACGCGAGTCGAGGCGGTCGTCGAGGGCTCGCTCAAGGATAGCGGAGAAAGCGGAGGAAGGCTCGAAGCCCATCTCGATGAGGTCTCGTCCGCTCACCGCCGGCCGCACGCCTGCCAGCTCCATCACGAACCTCTCGATGCGTCCCTTGGAGGTCTCGTCCCCCGTGCCCCAGATGAAGGGCAGCGTCTCGCCCGGGAGCCCGGCCAGCATCGTGTACAGACGGCTGTCCCGCATCCCGCGCCGGTCGCGCAACGCGCGCATCACCGCTCGACCGCGTCCCACCGCCGCAAGCGCCGGCTCGGCGTACTCGCGGCCGAAATGCAGCCGGCGCAACCATCGCTCGCACTCCGCGTGCCCCGCCGCGGTGCCCGCGAGCGCCGCGATGAGCGCCACGCGGCGGCGCGGCACGCGCGCAAGGACCCCGGAGAGCACGTCGAATCCCTCGACCGCTCCCTCGACCGCTGCGAGCGTCCGTGTGATGTCCGCTCCCTCGGGAAGCACCCGCGCGAGCGCGCCGAACTCGTCGAGCCGCCGCAGCGCGGCGACGACGGACGTCTCGTCGATGATGTCGAGGATCTCCTCGCGCAGTCTGGCCCCGCCGACCTCGTCGAGCATCCCCATCCCGATGGCCTCGCGCGCGAGCTGCTCGGTCGAGGGGTCCGTCCGGAAGCCGAAGCGGGCCTCGAAACGCGCGGCGCGCAGGACGCGCGTGGGGTCCTCCACGAACGACAGCGAGTGGAGCGCCCTGAGCGCGCCTCTCTCGAGGTCCTTGAGGCCCGCGAAGGGGTCGGCGATAGCCCCGAACAACTCCGGGTCGATGCAGGCCGCCATCGCATTGATCGAGAAGTCGCGTCGCAGCAGATCCTGCCGAAGCGAGGAGCGCTCGACTGTGGGCAGCGCCCCCGGACGCGTGTAGTACTCGGTGCGTGCGCTCGTCACGTCCAGATGGAGCGTCCGGCTCGCGACGAGCACGGCCGTCCCGAACCGGCGGTGCACCTTGACGCGATAGCCGAACTCCTCCGCGGCTGCGAGTGCGAAAGCGACACCGTCACCCTCGACCACGACGTCGACATCGAGGTTCTCGCGCCCGAGCAGCATGTCGCGGACGAATCCGCCCACCACGTGCGCGCGAAGTCCCCGCTCCTGCGCGAAGCGACCGAGGCGCTCTATCGCCTCGCGGTGTTCGGCGGGCAGGACCGTCCTGACCGACGCGAGGAACCGCTGGGACGCCTCGGAGCGGACCCGCGGGATACCGCGATCGAGATACGCGTCTCCGTGCTCCGCGCGCAGCACGTCCTTCCGTGTCACGATCCCGAGCATCTCGTCGCCTTCGACCACCGGCACACGTCCGATGCCCGCGCGGGCCAGGAGCCTCTCGAGTTCGGTCATCCCGACGCCGGGCCCGACGGTGATCACGTCGCGTGCCATGAATCCTTTCACGGGAGCGTGAGCGAGCCCGTGCCGGGTCGCCTTGTCCACGTCCTTCCGCGTCACCAGGCCCACGACGGCACCGCGAGCGTCCACCACCGGAAGGCCTCCATGACCCCAGCGCTGCATCAGCTCGGCGGCCCGCCGCATGGTCGTGCCGGGCCTGACGGTCCGCACCGGCCGCGACGCGATGTCTCCCGCGGTGAGCGGGGCTCGCACGGTCCTCTCGAGAGCGACGCGCAGACGCCTGAGGACGGCGTCGACGTCGTCCCCCCGGATCGCGGCCGAAGCGGCCTGGGCGTGCCCTCCCCCGCCGATCTCGGCGAGGACCGCCCCGACATCCACCTCGGCGACACGGCTGCGCGCCACGACCTGGATCCGGTCGCCCATCCTGACGACCGCGAGGACCACGCGATGGCCTAGATCCTCGCAGAGATGGTGCGTCACCACCCCCGCGGAGTCGACGTACGTGTCGAGAAAGGCTCGCCCGACCGCGACCGGTCTGCCGTTCACGTCCCAGATCTCCAGGGACGCGCTCAGCTGCTCCATCAGATCCCGCTGCTCGGCGTCGAGCGACCTGCTGAGGAACCGGTCGACTACCTCGAGGTCCGCCCCGCATGCGAGCAGGAACGCCGCCGCGTCCGCATCGTGGGCGGTGGTCGTCGGGTAGGTGAAGGAGCCCGTGTCCTCGTGGATGCCGAGGAGCATCACTGTGGCGTCGAAAGGCGTGATCGCCACCCCGCGCAGGCGTATCTCGCGCACGAGGATCGTGGTCGTCGCGCCGACGTCCATCGACCGGTCCTCGCCACGCGTGACATCGCCGAACCCGCGCGGATGGTGGTCGTAGACGACGAGGTCGACTCTAGGGTCGAGGGCGATCGGCCCGATCTCGCCGATGCGCGACGGGTCGCGGGTGTCGACCATCACAAGACCGTCGACCTCCGCGGGGTCGAGCGTCTTCAGGTCGACGAAGTCGAACAGGTCCTCGTGTAGGTTGTGGAACTGTCGCACGTTGGTGTTCTGCGATCCCAGGAACACCGCCTTCGCGCCCGGGTAGAGACGTGTCGCGGCGATCGTCGCCGCGTAGGCGTCGAAGTCCGGGTTCGCGTGGCCGACGACGAGGCGCACGCTGGGTTCACACGTCCTGGAAGAGGGGCCCGCGGGGCGTGAGGGCCTCAGATATCTGCACCGCCGAGAGGAAACGGCCGACACCGTCCTCGATCGCCGCTTCCGACGACGCATACACCGTGGCTAGAGCGTCACCCGCCGCGATCTCGTCACCCGTCTTCGCATGCAGCCGGATCCCCGCTCCGCGGTCGATGGGTCCGTCCTTCACGGTCCGGCCGGCGCCGAGCGCGAGAGCGGCGCGGCCCACGCCTTCCGCATCGAATCCGGAGACGGATCCCCCGGACGGCGCGACCACCATGCGCTCCAGCGGCGAAAGCGGCAGCAGGCTCGTGTCGTCGGCGACCCCAGGGTCGCCTCCCTGCGCCCCGACCCAGCGCTCGAACCGCTCCAGGGCGTCTCCGTCACCCAGCGCCTTGGCGGCCAGCACGCGTCCCGCGTCCACATCCCGCGCGCCGCCGGCCATCGCGACCATGCGCGCCGCGAGCTCGACGCACAGCGTCGTGAGGTCCGCAGGGCCTTCACCCCGAAGCGTCGCGATGGCCTCGCGTACCTCGAGAGCGTTCCCCACGCACATCCCGAGGGGCTGGTCCATGTCGGAGAGCACGCAGCGGACGCGCCTTCCGAGCGCTTCGCCGACGCGCTTGAGCTCGCGCGCGAGCGTGCGACCGTCCTCCTCCGTCTTCATGAAGGCGCCCGAGCCGACCTTGACGTCGAGCAGGATGGCGCGAGCGCCTCCCGCGACCTTCTTCGAGATGATCGAACCCACGATGAGCGGTACGGAAGGCACCGTCGCAGTCACGTCGCGCAATGCGTAGAGCATCTTGTCCGCCGGGTCCACGTCGTCGAGCTGCGCGATCACGGCGCATCCCACCTCCGCGACCTGCCGCGCGAACGCGTCGGGCTCGAGGACCACCGAGAATCCCGGGATCGACTCGAGCTTGTCCAGGGTCCCGCCCGTGTGCCCGAGACCCCTGCCGCTCATCTTCGCGACGGGAACGCCGCACGCGGCAACGAGCGGCGCCAGTACGATCGTCGTCTTATCGCCGACGCCGCCGGTGGAGTGCTTGTCGACCGGCGTGCCCGGGACCGACCCGAGGTCGATCGTCCTTCCCGACCTCGCCATGGCGTCCGTCAGCCATACGGTCTCGTCGGCGTCGAGACCGCGCAGGTACGCGGCCATGAGCCAGGCAGCCATCTGGTAGTCGGGCATCTCGCCGCCGACGAACCCGTGCACGAGACGCTCTATCTCCTCGACCGCGTGCTTGCGGCCGTCGCGCTTGACCTCGATGAGTTCCTCGAAGGTGAGCATCCTAGGCTCCCGAGACCGCATCCAGGAAGGACGTCCCTCGCCCGCAAGCGCCGGCGAGGCCGTAGAAGTCGAGGACCGTCTCACCGATGTCCGCGAAAGTGGCGCGTGTACCGAGATCGACGCCCCGGTCGACGCCCTTGACCTTCGCTATGAGCGGCGTGTGCTCCCTGCTGTGATCTGTCGACGCCGTCGTCGGATCGCAACCGTGGTCCGCCGTCACAACGAGCAGGTCCCCGTCGACCATGGCGTCGAGAAGCTCCGGCATCCTGGCGTCCACAGCCTCGAGACCGCGGGCGTAGCCCTCCACGTCGTTGCGATGGCCCCAGACCATGTCGAAGTCGACGAGGTTGGCGAAGACGAATCCGGGATCGGGGCCGCTCACACGCGAGAGCAGACGGTCGAACCCGTCCATGTTGTCGGTGACGTGCGGCGATTCGCACACGCCGCGCCACGCGAAGATCTCCCCTATCTTCCCCACGCCGTACGTCATCACGCCCGCGTCGAAGAGACGGTCGAGCACCGTCGGCTCGAAGGGCTCGATGGCGAAATCGCGACGCCGATGTGTGCGCACGTACTCCCCCGTCTCGTCGGGGCCGACGAAGGGTCGCGCTATGACACGTCCGAGGGCGTGCTCTCCCACGCAGACCTTGCGCCGCGAGATGTCGCAGACCCGGTAGAGTCCCTCGACCGGGATGACCCCTTCGTGCGCCGCGATCTGGAAGACGCTGTCGGCGCTCGTGTAGACGATCGGCTTCCCCGTCGCCACATGCGCGTCCCCCAGCTCCTGGATGATCGCGGTGCCGCTCGCGGGGCGATTGCCGAGCCAACCGAGACCGGTCTCGCGCTCGAACGCTTCCATCATCCCGGGCGGGAACCCGTCGGGATACGTCGGGAACGGGCGCCGCAGCACGACGCCCATCATCTCCCAGTGTCCCGTCGTCGTGTCCTTGCCGGCGCTCGCCTCGGCGTTGCGTCCGAACGAGGCGGTCGGCGCGAGGTTCGGAGGTACGCCGGAGATATCCGTGACGTTCCCCAGTCCCATCCCGCCGAGGTTCGGCATTCGGAGACCTCCGACCGCGCGCGCCGTGTTCCCCAGCGTGTTCGACCCTTCGTCTCCATAGGCGGCGGCGTCCGGAAGGGCTCCGCAGCCTACGCTGTCGAGCACGAGCACGACGGCTCTGGGCGCGCGTGACGATCCCACCTCACCGATCCGCTCGCGCGTGTAGTCCACTCCGCACACCCCCAGACGCGATCGGCCACCTGGAACGTCGCGATCACACGTCGCGCCGGACTCGCGACAGTACCGGCTGAATAGCCAAGAGGAACAGGACGGTCGCCGTGACGTCCATGTTGAAGATACCTCCGTAGGGCGTCTTTCTCGCGGCCAGACCGATCGGAAGGACGATGGGGTCCGACAGCCGGACGACGAGAGAGCCGAGCGGACCCGCTGCCATCGCCCCGAAGAAGTCGACGACAAGACGCGCCGTGAGGAGAACGGCGCACAGGACGGCGATATCCGTGGCCACGGTGAGCAGGGTTCTCACGAAACGCCCAGGCAAGGTGCCTCCTTCGCGAGCGCAGACATGCGCGCGGTGGAGCCGATGCTACCAGAAGGGGCGAAGCGTCGTGGAGAGCGCGGATCTCAGCGGATGGAGTCGGAGATTATCCGCCCGATCATCTTCACAGCCACATCATGCGAAGCGAACCCGCTCGACTCGAGGACGGCACGGGCTTCCGCGACCCGGTCCCCGCGCGTCTCGGGCATCGATTCGAGAGCCGACTTGACCCGCTCGACCAACTCCGGCGTCACACCGGAGTCCGCGGCGCGCCCTGGATCCCCAGGGCTCGCGACGCGTGGCGACTGGAGATACTCGAGTGCGAGTCGCACTTGTTCGTCAGAGATGATCATGCGCTCTGTATCGGAAGGACGGGCGAGTGACTTTACCCGCCATCCGTTCCGGCCCCGAGAAAAGGGGGAGCCCCAAGGCCGGCACCTTGAGGCTCAGGGGTAAGGGGGTTGCTTTCGCAACTCTCTATGTGCATAGTATCCCCACCCAAAGTGCAGTTCAAGCATCTTTGTGAAAATTCTCTCATGCAATCGTTCGGCCCGCGATCACCCGAGACCGAAGATCCTGTATAGAAGGTTCAAGCCAGACACTAGCGGGAGCGCCCCGACCGCCGCGACCGCGACCGCGAGCACGATCACTCCCGCGCTCGCCGTCGAGAGCCCGCCCGACTCGCCGACCAACGCGTCGCGACCCTCCAGGTACATGGCCCGCAAGACCGCCCCGTAGTAGCCGAATGAGACCACCGAGCCGATAAGGCCGACGAGCGCGAGCCACCAAGCGCCGGCGCTGACGGCCCCGCCGAACACCGCGAGCTTTCCCCAGAACCCCGCCAGCGGGGGCATCCCGATCAGAGAGAACATGCATACGGCGATAGCCGCCGCTAGGATCGGTCGGCGCCGTCCGAGACCGGCCAGCCCGGCGATCGAGCCGTCCCACCCCGCGTCGCGCTCCCGCACGGCGGAGTCCGCCAGGAAGGCCCCGGCGGTGGCGAGAGCGTAGGTGACCGCGAAGACGGTGGCGTTGCCCGCCGCGGCAGGGCCGGCAGCCGGACCGACCAAAGCGTATCCGACCTGCGCGATCCCCGAGTACGCGAGCATCCTCGCGTAGGACCGCTGACGCAATGCGCCGAGGTTGCCCACGACGATGGAAGCGACGCAGAGGACCGCGATCACCACCGCAAGGCGGCCGGACGCGACCCCGGAGAACCCGGTGCGGCTGAAGAGCACCACGAGAGCGGTCAACGCCGCGATCTTCGGGCCCGTCGCCAGGACCGCGGCCGCAGGCGCCGGCGCGGCTTCGTAGGCGTCGGGCGCCCACGAATGGAACGGCACGGCGCCCGCCTTGAACGCGAGGGTCGCCAACACCAGCACGCCCGAGGTGGCCGCGGCGGCGAGGAGCGTCGTCCGGCTCAATGCCTCAGCGATCGTGCCGTATCCGGTCGAAGGGCCGGCCAGGCCGACCGCGGCGGCCAGGCCGTAGACCGCAAGGCCGCTAGCCACGGCTCCCTGGACGACGTATTTCAGCGCGGCCTCGCCGGATCCGCGGTCGCCCCGCGACACGACGAGCGCATATCCCGCCAGCGCCGCGATCTCCAGCCCAGCGAGAGTCAGCAGCAGGTCCACCGAGGACAGAGCGAGGGCCGATCCCGCGATGACCGCCGGGACGAGGGCGGCGATCCCCCGCGCCTCGGCATCGGGTGTCGCGCCGAGACCTGCCAGCGCGATGGCTGCGATGATCGCTATCGCCCCTGCCAATCCCGAGAACGGGCCGCCGGCAAGGACCACCCGCGCCACCACCGTCACAGTAGAGAACGCGCCGACGATCCCGAGTACGCCGGCGACAGCCAGGACCGCAGCCCCGACCAGGGCAGCCGTTCGCTCGTGACCCGCCCCGTCTATGGCAAGGGCGAGAAGGAACGCGAGGAGCGCGCCGGTGAACGGGGCCGTGGCGATCAGGATCGGCATCGTGCTGCCCACACTCACCGCCCCCCCAAGGTCGCCAGGACCGGTTCCACGAGTCCGACGAGCACCTGCGGCCACACTCCGAGCGCCACGATCCCCACGCACAGAAGTGCCGCCGAGACGGCGATGCCGCCGCCGAGATCCTCGACCGCAGCGGTTCCGCTCGGGCCGAACGCCACGCGGCGCAAGGTCCACGTGCCGTAGGCGGCCGACAGCACCACGCCGAGTGCGGCGAACGCCGCCCACCAGCCCGCTCGGCCGAACGTCTCAAGCACGGCGAGCGCTTCGCCCGGGAAGCCGGAGAGAGCCGGCAGGCCCGCGCTCGCCAGGAACGCGAGTGTCAGAGCAGCGCCCATCCGCGGAGCACGCGTGGCGACGCCGCCGAACGAGTCCACATCCCGTGTCCCAGCCGCCTCACCGAGTGTGCCTACCAGCAGGAACAGCAGCGCCGAGACGAGACCGTGGCTCACCATCCCGAGCACCGCCGCGGCGCGCGCCAGCGGCGTCCCGACGCCGATGGCCAGGGTCACGAAGCCCATGTGCGCCACCGACGAGTATGCGACGAGACGCTTGAGGTCACTTTGTGCGAGCGCCATGAGCGACCCGTAGACGATGCCCGCGATCCCGAGCCCCATCAACACCGGCCCGGCTTGGGCGGCGGCGTGAGGCGCGATGGGGACCGCCAGCCTCAGCAACCCGTATCCGCCCATCTTCAACAGGACGCCCGCAAGTAGCACGGACCCCGCGGTCGGCGCCTCCGTGTGCGCATCCGGAAGCCAGGTGTGGAACGGGACGACGGGTATCTTCACCAGCATCCCGATCGCGAGCAGCCAGAACACCACGGGCTCCAGCGCCGGACGCAGACCCACAGCGAGAGCGAGATCGATGCGCACCTGACGGGTCGCGTATACGGCGAACAAGATCCCCAGGAGCATGAACGCGCTTCCCGCGAACGTGTACACGAAGAACTTCGCGGCCGCGTGCTTCCGGTTCTCGTGGCCCCAGACCCCGATGAGGAAGTACATGGGGACGAGGACCGCCTCCCAGAATACGTAGAAGAGCACCAGGTCACCGGCGAGGAAGACGCCGGTCACCATCGCAACGAGCAGGAGCAGGAGACCCAGATGCGCCCCGGGCGACTCCTCGACGTTCCACGACGCGCAGACGGCGACGACGCCGAGCACTGCGGTGAGGCACACGAAAGGCAGCGATAGGCCGTCCGCGACCAGGAACCAGAACGAACCCGGGATCCCCTTCCCGGTGAGGCCGGTCGTCACGTACGCGAACGTCACGCCCGCCGAGAGCAGGACCTGGCCCAACGCCGCGACCAGCGCCACGCGCCGCGCCGTGTCGTGCGAGGCGCGACCGAACACCCAAGTCACGACGGCCCCGAGCACAGGCCAGGCTATGAGCGTGGACAGGAGCGTCTGCGGGCTCATCGGCTCACCCACGTTCCGAGCGCGAGCATGACGATGACGCCCGCTGCCATGAGTGCCGCGTACCACTGTGCGTCGCCGCTCTGGAGCGCGGACACCAAGCCGCCGGCCCGGCGTGCCCCCTTGGCTGTCCCTTCGACCGCACCGTCTATCACGCGGCGGTCGACGGAGTCATGCAGCGCTCTAGCCACCGCCGGCACCGTCACGCGGGCGAAGCCGCTCAGGACCGTGTCGACCCCGTACGCCTCGCCCGCCCACCGCCAGATGGGTCCCAGGCGCGAGGAGACACGACCGTCGGCCTCGGGACCACTGCGATACGTCCTCCACGCCGCGAACGCCGCGAGAGCGGCGACGAGCGTCACGCCGACCATGAGCGCGATGGCCGCCGGTTCCGCCTCTCCCCCGAGGGCTTCCGCCAGCGGCCGGCGCACGGCTCCGAGACCCGCGGCCAGACACGCCAGCACCACGAGCGGGACCGTCGTCGCGAGGCCGCCCTCATGTGCGGCCGATCCGGAGCGTCGTTCGCCTCCGAAAGCCAGCACGGTGGCACGCGTCACATACCACGCCGTGAGCATCGAGACGAGGATGAGCGCGGAGCCCCACACCGGGGAGACGCGCCATACGGCGTCGAGAACGCCGTCCTTCGACCAGAAGCCGGACAGAGGCGGCAGGCCGGCGAGCGCGGCCGCTCCCACGCACCACGTCGCCGCCGTCACGGGCATTCGCCGCCACAGCCCACCGAGTTCGGAGAGCTCCTGGGACCCCGTCGCGTGGATGACGCTCCCCGCCCCCAGGAAGAGAAGGGCCTTGAACGCGGCATGCGTGACAAGGTGGAAGAACGCGGCTCGCCACGCGCCGGCGCCGAGTCCGGCGAACATTATCCCCAGTTGGCTGATCGTCGAGTACGCAAGGACGCGCTTCAGGTCGGTCTGGGTGATCGCGACGCTCGCCGCCCCCAGCGCGGTCACCACGCCGATAGCGAGCATGACCTCGCGCGCTACCGGGGCCGCGGCGAACACGGGCCACACCCTCGCGACGAGGAAGACGCCGGCGGCCACCATCGTCGCAGCGTGGATGAGGGCACTGACCGGAGTCGGGCCCTCCATCGCCTCCGGGAGCCAGATATGCAGAGGGAACTGAGCGGACTTGCCGGCCGCTCCCGCGAAGAGCAGAAGCGCGACCGCCGTGACCGTCGCCGTCGGCATGGCGGGCACCGCGTGCAGGACGGTCGCGAACGAAAGCGACCCGGTCTCCCGCCAGAGCAGGGCGAGACCGACGAGCATCGCGGCGTCGCCGACCCTGGTCACGAGGAACGCCTTCATCGCGGCCGAGGCCGCGGAAGGGCGTTCGAACCAGAAGCCGATCAGCAGATACGAGCACGCCCCTACGAGCTCCCAGCCGATGAAGAGTCCCAGGAGGCCGTCCGCGATGACGAGCCCCGCCATCGAGGCCGTGAAGACGCACAGTAGGGCGAAGTAGCGCGTCCAACCCCGGTCGCCCGCCATGTACGCCGTGGAGAAGACGACGACCGCGAGACCGACCGTCCCGACCACGACGAGCATGATCGCCGACAGCGCGTCCACGGAGTAGCCCACCTCGAGGACTCGCCCGCCCGCGGCGAGCCACGCAACGGACCCCGAGGCCCCCGGAGACGCCAACGCGGAGACGCCGCACGCAAGCGCCGACAGGGGCGCCAGTACGGCGGCCCAGGCCGCGCCGCGGAAGTTTCGCCCGAAGACGGCGATGAACACGCCCGCGAACAGAGGGACGACGATCACCAGCCACGGTGCCGAAGCGAGAGCGCTCATCCGCGCACCTCCGTCAGGTCCTCGACGCGGGACCTCCCGCTCGACCTTGCGACGGCCACGACGACCGCGAGCCCGACCGCGGCCTCCGCGGCGGCGAGGGCGACGAGCACCACGCCGAGGGCCTGGCCCTGGGCGGCATCCGGCCGCCCGGCGGCGAACGCCATCGCCTGCACGGTCGCCGCCCCCAGCATCACCTCTGCGCACGCGAGCACGGCCACGACCTCGCGCCGTGTCAACACCCCGTAGAGTCCGATCGAGAAGAGCGCTGCGCAGAGCACGATCACGCTCATCTGCGTGCTCCTCTCGCCATGACAGCGACCACCGCGGCGAGCGCCACGAGGAGAAGCAGGCCGACGGCCTCGAACTGCCACACGAACGGGCCGAGGAGCGCGGTGGCGACGCGATCGGCGCCGGAGCCGACGGGCGCGCCCACCGGCACGTCGCGCAAGCCGTTCGCGAGCAGCAGGAACGTGCCCACCGCAGCGACCGCGGCGGTGAGGTCGTGACGCGACCCGGTGCCCGGTCTCCCGGAAGGGTCGCGACGAACCACGTCGAGCGCGAAGAGCACGAGGACGAGAACGCCTCCCACGTACACGAAGACCTGCGCCGCGGCGAGGAAGGACATTCCCTCCCACAGGTATAGACCGGCCACTCCCAGGAGGAACGCCCCGAGTCCGAGCGCCATCCGCATCACATCGCGAGCGAAGACGGTCGCGACGGCGCCGATGAGCGCGAGCGCTGCGGGGACTGCGAACGCGACGAGGCTCACGGGCTCGCCTCCTTGCGTTCTTCGGAAGGTCCGGCATCGCGGCCGGTGGCCCTCGTACCGGACGGGTCGCGCAACATCTCACGCCGATCCAGGACCATCAGGTCGCGATGGAAGAACGTCAACTCGTACTGCCCGGTATGCGTGAGCGCATCCGTGGGACACTGCTCGGCGCAAAGACCGCAGAAGCAGCACTTCGTCAGGTCGAGATCGTAGCGCGTCAGCACTCTCTGTCCGGGATCGTCGACTCGCTCGACCTGGATGGCGTAGTCGGGACACGTCCTCGCACAGAACCCGCACCCCACGCAGACCTCCGACTGGCATCGCAGGCAGCGAGCGGCCTCCCTGTAAGCCTCGAGTCGCGTGAATCCTAGCTCGACCGGCCTGAAGTCCGTCCGCCGCTCCTCGGGCCGCGCAAGCGGCATCTCCAGACGCCGTCGCGCGGGCTCGACGCCTTCCAGCGAAGCCCGTTCGTACTTCGGATCGATCGGCACCGGTCTCGCGACCCGCCCCTGAGCCAGGTCTTGCCCCGCCAGATAGCGATGGACCGACTCGGCTGCCTCGTGACCGGTCGCGATCGACCCTATCGCGCTGCCCGGGCCGGTCACGACCTCGCCGCACGCGAAGACGTTCTCGACCGATGTCGTGAACAGAGTCCCGTCGACCTCGAGTTGTCCGCGTCCGTTGAGCATCAGCTCGGTCCCGGCGATCATCGTCTGAACCTCGGCGGCCTGCCCGATCGAGAAGACCACCACGTCGCATGGGATGTCCGTTCGTTCCTCTCCGAATGCTGGAGCGAACCGGCCCATCTCGTCGAACACGGAGACGCACTCCCGCAGACGCATCCCCACGACCTTACCGTGTTCTTCGAGCACGGCCTCCGGCCCGAGGGAGCACATCCCGATGACGCCTTCGTCGAGGGCCTCCTCGATCTCCCAAGGGTGGCAGGGCATCTCGCTCTCGGACTCGAGACACGACAGGCGCACCTCGGCCGCGCCCACGCGCAAGGCACAGCGCGCGACATCGACCGCGACGTTGCCGCCGCCGACGACCACGACGCGCTTGCCCTTGACTCCCGCGTCGCCCTTCCAGTTCGCGGCCCGAAGGAACGGCAGCGCGCCGACGACGCCCTTGGCCTCGGCCCCTGGAAGAGGCAGTATCCTGCTCGTCTGGAGACCGACAGCCACCAAGACCGCGGCGTGCTCGCGCATGAGAGCGTTCATCTGGACGTCCCTGCCCACCTCGACACCGAGCCGCAGGTCCATCCCCATCCCCACCAGGTCCTCGATCTCGTCGAAGAGGACCTCCCGCGGAAGGCGGTAGGAGGGCACGCCGGAATAGAGAGCTCCGCCCGGCTTCTCCTCTTTCTCGTAGACGACGACACCGTATCCCAGACGCATCAGGTCGAACGCTGCGGCAAGACCCGACGGGCCCGATCCCACGATCCCGACCGTCTGCTCCCGCGTGCGCGGCAGCGGTACGATGCGCTCGTCGCGTACCTTCGCGAACTCCTCGGACACGAAGCGGTGAAGCGGCCGGATGGCGAGCGGCTCGTCGTAGTACCCACGGCGACAAGCGCTCTCGCAGGGATGGTGACATATCCGCCCGAGGACTCCCGGCAGGATGTTCCGCTCCCGAACGAGCTCGTAGGCGTCGACCGCGCGATCGTCGGCGACGTGGAATCCCTGACCGCGCGCGTCGACGTTGGCGGGGCAGGTACCGACGCACGGAGGAAGCCGGTCCGCTCGATGGAGACCCTCGATCATGGCGTTGTACGCCGGCGGCGTCTCGCTCAGCAACGGGATCTCGTCGCGACCCAGCGTGCCTCGCAGCCGCAAGGCTCCCCTCCACCTGGCGGAGAGCTTCACGCGCTCGAGGGGATAGCGCACTGTGACCGGCGGCCGAGACGCGTGGCGCGCGGTGATGCCGAGGCCCGTGAAGATCGACGAAGCGGCCTCGAACCAGCCGCGCAGCCCAGGCGAGTACGCATCGCTGACGACGCGCACGTACTTGCCGTTCCCGTTGTGGTTCACAGCCACGCGACCACCAGCCCCACTACGACCAGCTGCACGATCGCAACGGGAGTCAGCACGGTCCAGGCGAAGGACATCAGCTGGTCGGAACGCATGCGAGGCAGGGTCCACTTCGCCCACATCATCGCGGTGACGATGACGACGGCCTTCACGAGCATCAGGAGGACTCCGGCTATCCCGGGGAGGCCACGGTATCCGCCAAGGAAGACAGCGGCGCCGAACAGGGAAGCCGCGAGCATGCCGCCGTACTCGGTCATCATGAAGATGGCCCAGCGGATGCCCGTGTAGTCCGCGAAGTACCCCGCCACAAGCTCCGACTCCGCCTCCGGGATGTCGAAAGGACCGCGGTTGAGTTCGGCGACTGACGAGATGAGGTACACCACGAAGCCGACGATGGTGAGCGGGAGCCACCACCACGTCCAGCGGGCGACGACGACCGTCGGGCGCAACGACCCCGCCAGGACGGCGAGCGACGCCACTGACAGCGCCCTGGGCACCTCGTAGCTGATCATCTGAGCGGCGGCGCGCAGCGCGCCGATCGTGGCGTACGTGTTGCGCGACGCCCATCCGCCGAAGAGCATCCCGAAGACGGACAGCGCGGGCACCGCAAGGAAGAACACGAGGCCGACGCTGCTGTCGAGCGGCGCCCACCCGGTGGCCAGCGGGATCACTGCGAGCGACATCGCGACGGGCGCGAACGCGAGCAGCGGGGCCATCCGGAAGAGCATCACGTCTGCCGCTGCCGGGGTGACGTCCTCCTTCAGCACCAGCTTCAAGGTGTCCGCGAGCGTCTGCAGGAGCCCCGCGGGGCCGGCCTCCTGAGGTCCGAACCGCATCTGGATACGCGCGGACACCTTGCGCTCCCACCAGACGCCGAAGAGAGCCGCGAGCGCTATCGCGATCCCCGCCGCGAGCCCCATGATCGCGCCTCGCGCCAGCCCGCTCATCGGTCCACCTCGCCGAAGACGGGATCGAGGCTGCCGAGCACGACGACGAGATCGGACAGCGTATGACCGACCGCGAGCTTCGGCAGGAGCGCGAGGTTGCAGAACGCCGGCGAGCGGACCTTCATCCGATAGGGTCGCGGAGAACCGTCCGAGACGAGGTAGACCCCAAGGCTGCCGCGCGCCGATTCGATGTGGTCGTAGGCGTCTCCGGGCCGCGGACGAAGGAGTCGCGGAAGCCCCTCGGCGCGCACGGGCCCGGGCTCGAGCTGCCGCAACGCCTGGGTGACGATCCGGCACGATTCCGCGCACTCGAAGAGCCGCACGCGCGCCCTGTCGTAGGCGTCGCCGTTCTCCCCCACCGGTATGTCGAAATCGAACCGCGGGTAGACGGAGTACGGATCGTGCTTGCGCAGGTCCCACACGACTCCGGAACCGCGCGCGACCGGACCAGACGCTCCCCACGCTATCGCATCCTCCGCCGATAGGACTCCCACACCCTTGAGGCGCCCTCGCGCGATGGCGTTCCCGAAGAAGAGCCGGTCCAACTCCGCGAAGGCCGCGGGCATGCGTTCGCAGAGAGCGGCGCAGCGCTCGGCCCATCCCTCGGGCAGGTCGAACGAGACGCCGCCGGGCCTCACGTAGTTGTACGTCAGACGAGCTCCGCACAACTCCTCGAAGAGCTCGACGATCCGCTCGCGCTGATCGAACGTGTACAAGAACATGGTGAACGCGCCCGTGTCCGCCCCGGACGAGCCGATCGACATCATGTGGCTCGCGATGCGCTGCAGCTCGCACACGATCACGCGGAGATACTCGGCCCGCTCCGGGACGCGGATGCCGGCGAGCCGCTCGACCGCGCGGCAGTACGCCCAGTTCGCGTACATCGAGCCGACGTAGTCGAGACGGTCCGTGAGGGGGACGACCTGCAGGTACGTCCGGTTCTCGGCGATCTTCTCGATACCACGGTGCAGATACCCGATCACCGGCTCCGCGTGCGTCACCACCTCGCCGTCGAGGCGCACGATCACGCGGCATACACCGTGCGTGGAGGGATGGGACGGCCCGACGTTGACCACCAGTTCGTCGCCGTTCGTCGATTCGATCGCGATGGTCAAGAGTGAGCCTCCCTTCCCTGCTAGATGTGGTCCGGACGCCGCAAGACGTGCTCGTCCTCGTAGTCCTTGCGCAACGGGTGCCCGACCCAGTCGTCCGGAAGAAGGATCCGCCGAAGGTCGGGATGACCCTCGAAGTAGATCCCGAAGAGGTCGTAGACCTCGCGCTCGTGCCAGTCCGCGGCAGGCCACAGGTCGACCACGGAACCGATGCTCGCCGAGGAACGCGGGATGCGCGTCTTCACGATGAGACCCACGTGCATCGCACGCGACCGTACGCGATAGAGGATCTCGAACTCCTCGCCATAGTCGACGGCGGTCACCATGCCGATGAAGTCGAAGCCGAGCGCCTTGAGATCGGCGGCGGCGGCATGAAGGCCGTCCGAGGGGACGGTGAGAACGCCGTCTCCGAACTCGATCGAGAACAGAGGACACAGGTCCGGGTGTCGGGCGCACAGGTGCTCGCGAAGCTGCTCGATGTTCACGAGGCCTCGCCGCCTTCGCCCGGGCGGCCGGGCAGCGTGAGACGACTCGGTCTCGTCCTCCCCGGCGCGATGGACCCCTCACCGACCCGTTCGCGCAGCTTCAGTATCGCGTCCTGCAGAGACTCGGGCCTCGGCGGGCATCCGGCCACGTAGACGTCGACGGGGATTATCTCGTCGACACCGCGCACGACGGAGTACGAGTCGTGATAGAAGATTCCTCCGGAGACGGCGCAGTTGCCCATCGCGACCACCCATTTCGGGTCGGGCATCTGCTCGTACAGGCGCCGCACCGCGGGTGCCATCTTCAGAGTGATCGTCCCAGCGACCACCATCACGTCGGTGTGCCGGGGATCCGGCCGCGGGAAAGTGCCGAGACGGTCGAAGTCGAACTTGCTGAACGACGCCGAGATGAGCTCCATCGCGCAGCAGGCCGTCCCCATCGGCATCGCCCACAGGGATTGCCCTCGCGCCCAGTCGGCCACGGCGTCGACACTCGTGAGGATGACGCCGCCCCCGGGGACGCGCTCGAGAAGGCGCCCTACATCGTCTACGAGCGCCACGCGAGACACCCCTTCCGCCACGCGTACCAAAGGCCGAACGCGAGAGCGGCGACGAAGACGCCGGCCTGCAGGACGGCGACCGGCGAACCGCGAAGCCCGGACGCGATCCCGAACAGCAGGGCGGACTCGGCATCGAAGATGACGAGGAGGACGGCGAGCGTGGTGTACCTCAGGTGGACCGGAGCCCACGGACGACCCGCCGGCGGCATGCCGCACTCGTAGGGCTCCCGCTTCAGTTCCGTGGGCAGCCGTGGCGACAGGAGTGCATTGGCGCCCAGAACGAGCAGCACGAAGAGGACGGCAGCCCCCGAAAGACCTACCAGGTAGAGCACTCCATCAGAGCCTACCGGCATCGCCACCCCGTCCAGAGAGACGCATCGCGACCGCTCGTAACTCCGAGTTACGAAGATGGGCCATCACTGGCCCGCCAGTACAGATGCATCTGTTCCCCTGTGCCCCGGTCCCGGAACACGCGACTCCGGTCCCGAGGCGATTCTAACGGTAAGCCATAACGTTTGTAAATATTGTTACAAGCACCTTCCTACCGCTGCTCCGAAGTCTCTCCACCATGCATCACCTCGGCGGCGGCAAGCCATTCTCGCTCGGCCGCCTCAAGGCGACCCTTCACGGTCTCGTACTCCTCCGTCACCGCGAAGAACGTCGTCCGATCGTCGTACGTCGTGGGATCGGCAAGGATCGCGATCAGCTCGTCGTGCCGGGCTTGGATCTCTCCCAGCACTCGCTCCGCGGTCTCGAAACGAGCCGTCGACTCCTTCGAATCCCGGAACGCCTTGTTGCGCGACTCCGCTTCGACACGGCGCTGCTCTTTGCTCTTGCGCCCCGGGCTACTCGGTACCGACTCGGGAAGACCCGGCGCCGCGACGGTGGCGCGGGCGTCCGAAGTCGAGACCCGCTCGCGCTTGAACAGGTAGTACTCCCAGTCCCCCTCGAAGACCGTGATGCGCCCGTCGACGACCTCGACGATCTTCGTCGCCACGGCCTGGATCAGGTGGCGGTCGTGCGTGATCAGGACCAGCGTCCCCTCATAGCGTCGCAGCGCCTGCTCCAGGACGTCGCTCGAAGCGATGTCGAGATGGTTCGTCGGCTCGTCGAGACAGAGCAGCGGGGCGGGCGCGACGAGCATCTTCGCGAGCGCGAGGCGTGCCCGCTCCCCTCCCGACAGCACACCGACCTTCTTGTCGACGTCGGTCCCCGTGAACAGGAAGGCGCCGAGCAGACGCCGCGCCTCCTCCTGGGTCCACGCAGGTGCGACAGCGCGAATCTCCTCGAGCACGGCGCGCGACGTGTCGAGGGCCTCTAGCTGATGTTGGGCGAAGTACGCCACCGAGACGTGATGTCCGTACACGACTTCCCCCGCGTCGGGAACGATCGCGCCCGCGATCAGCTTGAGCAAGGTCGACTTGCCCGCGCCGTTCGGCCCGACAAGCGCGACGCGGTCGCCTCGGTACAGACGCAGGTCGACACCGTCGTAGACACGCAAGTCGCCGTAGGACTTGGAGACGCCATCGAGGGAGATGACGACTTCACCGGTCCGCGGCGGCTGAGGGAAGGCGAACCGCACCGTCTTGCGCCCCTCGGGGAGTTCGATCCGCTCCACTTTCCCCAGTGCTTTCACGCGACTCTGCACCTGCCGCGCCTTGCTCTCCTTGTATCGGAAGCGATCGATGAAGCGCTGCGCGTGCGTGATCTCGCGCGCCTGTCGCGCGGCGGCGGCACGCAGGCGCTCGAGCGCGTCCTCGCGCTGCCGTTCGTACGCTGCGTAGTCTCCCGTGTAGAGCGTCAGACACGCTCGGTCCACCTCGGCGACATGGTCGACGAGGCCGTCCATGAACGCGCGATCGTGGCTCACGAGCAGGACTGCGCCCTCGTAGGAGCGCAGGAACGACTCGAGCCAGATCACGGACTCGACGTCGAGGTGGTTCGTCGGCTCGTCGAGGAGAAGCACGTCGGGCTGCTCGAAGAGGAGCTTCGCGAGCGCGATCCGCATGAGTTGGCCCCCCGAGAACTCCCCGCAGTCCCGCTCGAGATCGCGGTCTCGGAAGCCCAGCCCGCCGAGGACCGCTCGAGCATCGCCTTCGAGAGAGTAGCCGCCGAGCTGCTCGAAGCGCTCCCGCACGCGGCCGTACTCCGCCAACAGCCTCTCGAGGTCGGGGCCCGGCGGGGTCGATCCCATCTCCGCCTCGAGCAATCCAAGGCGATGCTCCGAGGTTGTGACCTCGCGCGCCACCGACAGCACCTCGGAAAGGACGCTGCGCCCGCCCAACTCGATGGCCTCCTGGCGCAGGTAGCCGACGACGACACCCTTCGCCCGCGCAACGGAACCCTCGTCGGGCGTCTGCTCACCCGCGAGGATCTCGAGGAGCGTCGTCTTGCCGGCGCCGTTCGGCCCCACGAGCGCGATCCTGGCACGGCCACCGATACGAAGCGAGACGTCTCGGAAGAGCACGCGTGCTCCGAAGGACTTCCCTACGCCGTCGAGCGAGAGCAGCATGGCGGCTTCGTGACCGCTAGCGCCGGTACTGCTGGTCGAAGTCGGAGACGGAATCGCCCGCGAACTCGACGAACTCGTCGTCGACGATGACATTCACGACGGCCGGTTCGTTGCCCCGCATCATCGCCCGTGTGATCTTGATGGACGTCGCGAAGCGCTTCCCACTCCTGCCACGAGGATAGATGTAGAGCTTCACGACCTTGCCGACCGGAACGCCGGCGATGATGCCTCCGTCACGCTTGGCTCCAGGGCCAGGTCTCCAGGTGCCCGCGCCGTCGGCATCCACGCCGATCACCACGTCGCGCAGCCCCAGCCTGCGAGTATCGTCGTACCACTTGATCTCGATCCGATAGGTGCTCGCGGCGGTCGTCCCGCCGGAGTCTCCCGCGGCAGCGGAGCCGCCGCCGTCGACATCGCGTCCGCCGGCGCCCGCAGCCGTGGTCGCGTCCGTTGTGGTCGCCTTGCCGGACGTGCTGCTCATCTCGAAGCCGAAGAGGCTGATCCCCGAACCCGCCGTCCGTGCGCGGGACGCCGCAATGACGAAAGCCAACGCGACGAGCGCCGCAGCGATCCCGACGACCCACCAGCGCCTGCCGTGTTTCCCGTTCGAAGTCATTCGCTCTCCGTTCCTAGGCTCCCCGATATCCTATCACGGGCCTGGGAGACTACCTCACCGTCACGTAGTCGTAGCCGCTGGACCACGCGGAAGCGTGCCCGCTATCCGCGGGAGCGCACGCCTGCAATCTCCAAGTCCCGGCGGTGGGCAACTTCAACGAGATCGAGTACTTCGTGTAGGTCGAGTAGTCGGACGCTCTCGCGCTCACATACCCGTAGCTCGTCCAGCCGCCCGATGGCGTCCTCTTCCACTTGTAGATGCGCACCGGGTACGAGCCCGCCGCATGTCTCGGCTTCAGCCAGCCCCAGACCGTGGAGTTGGCGGTACGCGACATCGTCACGGGCGCGACGGGAACGCCTACATACGTGCATGGCAGCGCGTAGACCGAAGCTGTCGAGAGCGCTGCGGCGTACCCGTTCGAACCGGGGAACCGCACGCGGTAGTAGGTCCGGCTCGCGGGCCTCACCGACAAGGAGAACAGACCGTCGGCACCGGTCGTCGCCTCGTTGGAGGTGTCTCGGAAGGACGCGCCCGGCGCGGCTGACTGAAGGATCACGCGCTGGCCCAGAAGACCGCCGCCCCCGCTGCGAAGCGTTCCTTCGACCACGAACGTGGATCCGAAGCCGAGCGAAGCGGAAGAGACACTCGACACATCGATCGTGCACGGATCGAGTCGCGCGACGGTGATCGTGACCGTCACGGGCGTCGAATAGGCGGCGCCGTCGAAGACTCGGTAGGTGAAGGAGTCGACGCCGCGGAAGTCCGGCGCCGGGACATAGGTGTAGGAGCCGTCGGCGGCCAGCGCGAGAGTACCGTGCGTCACTCCCGCGACCGCGACGGAACTCAGCGCGTCCCCATCGACATCGGTGTCGTTGCCGAGCACGCCGGGAGCCGCAACGGAGAGTGTGGTGTCCTCTGCGGCCGTGACTTCATCGGCCACCGCGACGGGCGCGTCGTTGACCGCCCTCACGGCGATCGTGACCCTCGCTGGAGCCGAGTAGGCGGCGCCGTCGAAAGCACGGTAGGTGAAGGAGTCGGTGCCGCGGAAATCCGGGGACGGCCGATAGGTGTACGAACCGTCGGCGACCAGCTGAAGGGTACCGTGGGTCGTCCCCGTGACCACGGAGGCGCGAAGCGCGTCCCCGTCGACATCGGTGTCGTTGCCGAGTATGCCGGGAGCCGCCACGGAGAGCATGCCGTCCTCGGCGATGGTAGCGGTATCGGCCGACGAGACGGGCGCGTCGTTGACCGGCGTCACGGCGATCGCGACGTTCACGGGTACCGAGTAGGCGACACCGTCGTAGGCGCGATACGTGAAGGAGTCCGTGCCGTTGAAGTCCGCGGCAGGCCTATACGTGTACGAGCCGTCGGCCCTCAGCGCGAGCGTACCGTGGGCCACTCCGGTGACCAGGCCGGCGCGAAGCGCGTCCCCATCGACATCGGTGTCGTTGCCGAGCACGCCGGGAGCCGCCACGGAAAGCGTGGTGTCCTCGGCGACGGTGGCGACGTCCGCCAAGGCGACCGGGACCGGGTAGATCGCGCGGATACCCGCGATGTCGCCCCACCCGAGGGTCCGATGACTCGTGTCGCCAGTCGAACCGCGACCGTACATGACCTCTTGCAAGTTCTCGGCGTCGTACATGTCCATCAGGCGAAGGGTGTGCCCCAATTCGTGCGTGCTGACCACCTGGACGTCGTAGGACGACCTGCTGCCGTCCGTGGCGAAGGTGTAGGCGCCGGTGTTGAACGTGATGTCGGACTCGATGAAGTGATGCGTCGAGGTGTAGTACCACGATCTGCACTGCCCGACGGCGCTCGAGGAGCCGAATGAGCCCGAGCCGATGACGAAGATCCCATCTCTGGCACCGGGTGCCGCGCTCGTCGGCCCCATGTAGGTGTAGTCCATGTAGGAGCCGGAGTCGTCCTCCCACGTCTGAGCCGCCGCGGTGATCGCGGAGGCCGCACCGACGGGCAGGCCATCCGGATTCACGTAGAACCGGAACGGCAGGTCTTCGTCCGCCCAGTGGATACCGTCCAGGACGTATCCGGCTGCGACACGGTCCGCCTTCGCGATGGGCGCCATGACCGCAGCAAGTTCGCCATCCTTCTCCGTCACCCCGACGATGACCGGATCGCCGACGCGCAGGTCCGTGTACTGCTCGGACCACATCCCGATCTCGCCGACCTCTCCACCCTCCATGGTGAAGCCGGTCAGCTCGGTCCCGCCGACCGCCCGGCTCTCGACCACCCGCACGTCGGTGACGATGACACCCGTCTCCCCCACGACACGCGGCTCGAGAGACACCACGACTCCGCACACCACGTCGGGCGCAGCGTCTGGAGCTGACAGAGCGAACGCCGGAGCCGCATCGAGCGCCAGGAAGGACGCGGCGCTGACGAGACACACCATTACGAGCACACGGACTCTCGCGAACAAGGCGTTCCTCCGTTGAGAGCGTACGCACCACAAGGCCATGGATGCATTACGTGGCCTTCTTAGTGAATCGGCACAACCGCGAACAGCCTCAAGCGACCTCTATGCGCCGTCTAGTCGGCTACTCGCCTCCAGCTCGCTTGCCGAACGCCCTGGCGATGACGCCGGCCACCCCCGACTTCGGCGGCGGCGGCGCGGGTCGCCCAGCGGTAGTGTCGTCGGCGACGCCGGTCGCTACGTAGCGGATCTTGGCGAGATCGAGGCGATCGTCGTCCAGGACCGACGGATCTATCACATAGGCGATACCGACCGGAAGTCTGTATACGCCGGGGTAGATGCTGGTGTTCTCCCACTGCGCGGCGATCACGAGGTGCGATATCTCGAACGAGCCGTCCGAGTCGCTGTCCCAGTGAAAGGGCTGCTTGAGCTCTCCCAGCCAGTAGTCGGTCCGGTCGGGACCGGGGAGTTCATGCAGCAGCGTGACCGTCAGCGGCACCTGGTCGGAACGGTCTCCGGGCCCGAAGGCCACGCCGCGGATCGTCAGCTCCATCTATGTCTCCCGACGGTGATCATGCGGCGTCTTCTACACGACACGATACGCCTTGCAGTTCCCACCGTCAGGCAACGGCCGTCTGCTGTTCGGACTCCACAACTGCCAGAATTCGGGAATACACTGACGACACGACGCGTGGGACCGGGACCGGTCGGTGAGTGGAGCAGAGATGAATGTGATCGAGACCGCGAAGCTGACGAAGTACTACGGCAAGACGAGAGGCATCGTCGACGTCGACATGACCGTGATGGAGGGCGAGATCCTCGGCTTCATCGGCCCGAACGGCGCCGGGAAGTCCACGACGATCAGGACCCTTCTCGGCCTCATCCACCCCACGAGCGGCTCGGCGACCATCTTCGGGAAAGACGTCACCAAGTACGGCCCGGAGATCCGGCAGGAGGTCGGCTACCTGCCCTCCGAGGTCTTCTACTACGACGACATGCGGGTGATCGATCTCCTGAGGTACTCGGCGAGCTTCTACCGCAAGGACGGCAAGGCCATCCTGAAGCGGATAAAGGACCTCGCCGAGATGTTCGACCTCGACCTGAAGAAGAAGATCGACGACCTGTCCTACGGCAACAAGAAGAAGGTCGGCATCATCCAGGGGCTCGCGCACGAGCCGAGGCTCATCATCCTCGACGAGCCGACCGGCGGACTGGACCCTCTCATCCAACAGGAGTTCTTCAACCTGCTGAAGGAGGAGAACAAGCGGGGCGCCGCGGTGCTCTTCTCCTCGCACATCCTGAGCGAGGTGCAGAGACTCTGCGACCGGGTGGCGATCATCAAGGACGGCTCGATCATCAGGGTCGAGGAGATCCGGACGCTCCTGGAGAACCAGACCAAACGCTTCACGCTCGAAACGTCCGGTGCACCCGACATGTCGCGATTCGCCATCGAAGGCGTCGGCGATCTGACGACGGTCGGGAACTCCGTGAGCTTCCTCTATCGCGGCCGCATCAACGACATCACGAGGGTCCTCGCCGAGCAGGACCTTGTCGACCTTCTGGTCGAGGAACCGGACCTGGAAGAGATCTTCATGCACTACTACCAGAAAGAGGAAGTACGGTGAACGTCTTCCTCCACGAACTGAGGTCTTACCGGAAGTCCACGATCATCTGGGCGTCGTCTATGTGCGCCCTCATCGTCGTCTTCATGGCCCTGTATCCCGCCTTCACCAAGGACGTAGCGGCCACCAAGAATCTCCTCAGCCAGTTGCCTCCAGCCCTGAGGACCGCGTTCAACATCTCACTGGGGAACTTCTTCACTATCTACGGCTTCTACGGGTATCTTCTGAGCTTCGCCATCCTAGCGGGAGCGATCCAGGCCATGAACGTCGGTACGGGCGTCATCTCGAAGGAGATATCAGGCAAGACCGCCGACTTCCTGCTGTCCAAGCCGGTGACCCGCACTCGAGTGGTCTCCGCCAAGCTGGCCGCGGCGCTCACGGTGATCGTCATCACCGACGCGGTCTTCGCGGCGGTCTCGTATCTCACTGCGCTGACCGTGGCCAAGGAACCGTTCGCCGCGAAGACCTTCTTCCTGATGACGTCCACGCTTCTTCTCGTCCAGGTGATGTTCCTGGCGCTGGGGGCGCTGTTCTCGGTGGCCATCCCGAAGATCAAGTCGGTGGTCTCGGTGTCCCTGCCGACCGTCTTCACCTTCTACATCGTCGGTATGCTCGGCGACGTGTTGAAGAACGACAAGGTCCGCTACGTCTCCCCGTTCAAGTTCTACGAGGCCGACTACATCATCGATCACGTCGGCCTCGAAGGCAGATACCTAGTCATCGAGGTGGTGTTCGTCATAGCGGCGATCGCCCTGTGCTATGCGATCTACGTCAAGAAGAACGTCCGCGCCGCGGTATAGGTGGCAGACATGAACATGTTTCTGCGAGAACTGAAGGCCCACCGCACCGGCTTGATCTGGTGGTGCCTCGGCATGGCGGCCCTGGTCGCCTCGGGTATGGGCAAGTACGCCGCCTACTCGGGAGCAGGGCAATCCGCTACGGACATGCTCTCGGCGCTCCCCAAGGCGATCCAGACGGTCTTCGGGATGTCCGGGTTCGATCTCACGACGGCGAGCGGCTTCTACGGCGTGCTGTTCATGTACATCGCGCTGATGGGCGCCGTGCACGCGGCCCTACTGGGTTCGAACGTCATCTCGGAAGAGGAGCGGGACAAGACCTCCGAGTTCCTCTACTCCAAGCCCGTCCCCCGCGGGACGGTCCTGACCGCGAAGCTCCTGGCCGGGCTGTTCAACGTCGTCGTCTTCAACCTCGCGACTCTGGCCTCGTCGTTCTACTTCGTCGGCTACTTCAGCAAGGACGGGCAGTCGTCCAGCAGGGACATCCTCGTCCTGATGGCCGGCCTGTTCTTCCTGCAGCTGATCTTCTTCTCGATCGGCGCGATGATGGCCGGAGTCGCCAGGAGACCGAAGTCCGCGCCCTCGAGGGCGACTTCGATCATGTTCCTGACCTTCATGCTGGCGTATCTCGTGAACCTCAACGAGAAGCTGGACTTCCTGAAGTACCTCTCGCCGTTCAAGTACTTCGACGCCGCCACGCTGATGGCGGACGGACGGCTCGACCCGCTCTACGTCGCGCTGTCGGTGGCCATCGTCGTCCTCGCAATCGCCGGGACGTACCGCTTCCACTCCGAGCGAGACCTGGGCGCGTAGAGGCTAGACTAGCCGTATTGCGTCCAGATCTGCCACATACCGAAGACGACCAGAGTCAAGACGGCGATGAACATGCAGAACAGACCGAAGTGGTCCCACCAGACATTACCGGAGTCACATCGAGGACACATGTCATCCACCGTGTCGTCGTAGACCTCGCCACAATCCGGGCAGCGCGCCATCATCACAGATATGCCGCTAGCCGGTCTTCACACGACGCCGTGCTGATTCAGGAACGGTCCGAACGCTCTGTCGCTGCCCTGGATGTGCTCGACAAGCCACTCACTCAAGAAGTCCATCACATCCATCGACAGGAAGAGTCGTCCATCATCGAAGCCCTGCTTGAAATCTCCGACTTGCGCGACGAAGCGGCGATGCTGTTCCTTGTGGTCCTCAGCCTGGGGATAGCCGAACTGATCGAAGTAGGCTTCCTCGGTGCCGAAATGGATCACCGTGTACCGGATCAATCCACCCATCAACTCGCCCATGATCTCTTTGCTGCGGCCATCGGCCATGGCGTCGTGCAGCGTATTTATCATCTGGACGAGCTGCTGGTGCTGCTCGTCCACGTTCGCCACGTTCACGCGCAGACTCTCGTTCCACTCCAACAATGCCATCCTCTGCTCCCTCTGCTTGTCAGACTGCGTATTCCCACGTGAGCTTCCGCCCTACTACGCCGAGGGGGCCGTGGTACCCTCGCCTCCGATGCCGCGCTTGAGGACATCGCGCATCAGTATGATCCCTGCCATGCCGATCTCCACGAGGGCGAGCGCGTAGGCGACCATCAACCCGACCACCAGTGCCATCACCGACTCTGTCACCGCGGCCGCATCCGCAGCCATTCCGGTGGCCACCGCGATCGCGATAGCTGCCACCCACGCGCTCACGGCTACCGCGAGACCCCAGCCGATGAGGCCTTGCCTCGAGTGCGCACGAGACGCGGCCCAGACGAGCAGCCAGCCACCGACGAGTGCAGACGGGAAGAGCGCGGCCGGCACGTACCAGTAGACCTGCGACGAGCCTCCGCCAATCCTGAGTGCGGTAGCCAGAAGGGGCGCCAAGATAGGCAACCACACGAGCACCGCTCCGATCACGGCGAGGTTCTTGGTGAGTGTCCTCGTCTTCTCCATCGCGAGTACTCCTTTCGGCACGCCTAGATCCTACTCCTGGCCCGTCCGCGCATCTTCGGAGGGGCCAACTGGTTCGCCCGACAGAACGGCACGACGTGCGCGAACGATTCGAACGACCGATCCGACCGCCGCCGCGACAAGGAGCGCGAATCCTGCTAACAGGGGCATCAGGAACACGCGCTGCATCGGTGGCAGGAGGACCGGCAGGCACTGCGCTCCGACGTAGGACGCCATACCCCCGATGCCCTGCTCGGGTATTGGGGGAGCAGGCGGAGGTCGGTTCGACGCAAGCCGCGCCAGCGTCAAGACGGCCGACCCCGGCAGGCTCGCCACCATCAGGACGATGCCCGCGCTCACCAGTCTCCCGGAGCCGCGGCTGAAGAGCACGAGCGGCACCGCGAGCAGCATGGCGACGAACCCCAGAACCACGGCGGTCACGACCAGCGCGTTGTGGTTCGACGCGCTCACGATGCCGAGCGGCCCGGCCTGGTCCGCCAGCTTCTTGCTGTTCTTGGGATTCGTGGCGAGCCGTCCGAAGGCCTCGGGCCCGCCGCGGTACAGCGGCAACGCCATCTTGCCGAAGAACGCGATCCGCATCTCACGGGGAGGAAGTGCGAGGTCCTTCGCGGTCACCGTCACGTCGATCCCCGCGATCGGTCGAATCCCCTCAGGGCTCTTCGCGAGCATCGCTTCGAACTTCGCGATCTCCGTGGCGTCGTCCAGGCCCTTCGGGCTGAAGGCCGCTGCCATCGCGATCGACAGCGCCGGGACGACGACCTTCTCGGAGGTGGCGGCGGCGAGGGATGCCGCTACGAGACACAAGGAAAGCACAGCCGACAACAGGAGTCCGGCGGTCCACTTCGCACCGACATGCCGATACGGGCGCGGCCGCGATGCACGATCCGGCTTCATTGCGCACACGGTCCCGGGTCGTCTCCCGCTTTCTGCGTGACGCGACATGCTTCGGGGATTTCCGCTGGCAGGCGTTCGTGAGCATTCATCGTGATACCTCCTGCCAACGGATGAGGGCGGCGCGCAGCTCCCGGTCGGCTACTGCACCGCCAGCCATTCCGTCTTCGCGCCACCATCGCGCCTTGGTGGACACCTTCAGCTCGTGCGTACCCTCCGCCGCCTCCACCACGTCCAACAAAGCAAGGATGCGCTCGGGTGAGCAGGCGGCAGCGAACGCCAGCACGGAATCATCCTCCAGCGGCCACGTCTTCTTCGCCGTTTCCGCAAGCTCCCGGAGGTTCACAGCGTCCCCTTCCCGTGACAGGCGAGCCACGTCGACGTGGCTCGTGATCGCCTAGTCACACAGGTCCCGCCTTCTACGTTCCACGATACGCTCCGGGAGTTCCCGCCGGTAGACATTCAGACTGGGAGGCGTCTCGCAAGCTCGAGGCACACGGCGCAGTCGCAACGGAACGAGACCCGCCACCTTCGTCTTCCACGGTGGCGGGTCTCGTGTGTGTCTGGTGGGCGATTGTGGAGGCGCTTGTTACAGCTCAGGGGTACTAGGACTGGCAATAGTTCCCGAAGCGTTCACGACTGTGCGTTCGCCCTGCGGCTCAGGAGCTTCTCGCAGAGAGAGCTTCAGTACGGCTATCGTCGGCCAGCGTTGTTCTTTGACCGACTCCTCGGTCGATTCTTTGACTATCTCCTCGAACAAATGCGCCTTTGCCAATGGTCCGGAGTTCTTTCTCGTTGCTGGAGTTGCTCCAAGGAGATACTCGAACAATGCGGTGTAGGACTCATCGAAGAGGTTGTAGGAATCAGGGTAGGTGAAATAGTCCCATGTCTGTTGTGCTTCGTCCTTCTCATCTTTCGACACAACACGGACGATGCGCGAAGCGACAAAACGGTGGTAGTGGATTGCCTCTGTTAGCTGGTAGCCGAACACGCCGAGAACATGTCGAGCCCTGCGCTTCTTCAGCCAATCAATGAAGGCCGTCATACACCCCAACCGGGGCTCGCAGAGCCTAGAGTGCTCGGGCGAACTAAACCACGTGTTCTCTCTCATGTCCTTGAACCAGTGCCAACCACTCCCGAGCCAATAGGTGATGCGCATGGCGAGCGCAAGGAAGTTGTCCATGTCAGCACGGTATACGCCACGGTCAACGCCACGGTAAACGCCCAGGGTATGACCTAGACCGAGCATTTCGTCCCAAGTCAACTCCCACGTACGTCCTCTCCCGTACTCGCGAAGGATTCCCTGCGCCTCCCGGGCCGGGAGAACCGCTCTGGATTCGCGACCTTTGCAGGCAGGGTAGACTTCGTGATCCTCGCGGCGTTCGTGGTCTTCGCAGCCTTCGCAATTCGGGCAGTCTTTCCAGTTTTCGCGGTTCGGCCAATACTGGAAACGCTGTCCGGACTTAGACTTAGTATCGACGGCAATCACAAAAAGCCGCGCGTTGTTCGAAGCGTTCAATAGGCGAGCATGGTACGCGTTCCTCTCGAACTCCCGAGCGAAGCAGTGCAGCTGCTTCATCCGATACCCACGGTAGGCAACCCCGGCAGATACGACTGCAGCGACGAAGAGACCCGTATCCCAGTTCAGCCAAGGACTCGTAATCGTTAAGGTGGTCACCACTCAGGCAACTCCAATGCTTCCGTCAGACACGGACCGGCCGGTACCTCCCGGTAGCCACTCTTGCCATTGCGCGCATCGACAGTGTTGGCGCAGCTCGCTACTTCTCTTCAAACGATACACCCGCAACCCCAGGCCTGCGTTCCGCAGCTAATTGCCCTTCTGGGCCACGTCCGAGGATAAAAGTGCAGGTCAGGGGTTTGCGACCAGTCGGAAATCGCGAAATGTCATAGATACACGTTTCGTGAATT